>R26__coassemble_117_pt1 | contig 52916 bp, 38 predicted proteins | sample R26__metabat2_high_PE_018 | metagenome-assembled genome bin R26
TGTTGCTCAGGAACTTATAAAAATAGTTAAACTAAAGTGCTGCGGAATTAAGGGTTAAATAACATTACTAACAAACTAAAAATCAATTAAGCTTATGAAAACTATGCGTTATGTGATGGTGCTTTTAGCACTGTTGGTGTCAGTGAACATCGTAGCTAAACCAAAAATCCGAATTATCGCCACTGGTGGTACCATAGCCGGTGTGAGTGAATCGGCTACTTCTACGGCCTATACTGCCGGACAGGTGGGTGTAAAGACCTTGATTGACGCTGTGCCCCAGATGCTCTATATTGCTGACGTAACAGGCGAGCAGCTGGTAAACATCGGTTCGCAGGACATGAACGACGAGGTGTGGCTGAAACTCTCGAAGCGCATTAACCAGCTGCTGAACGATGAAGGCTATGACGGCGTAGTGGTGACTCACGGAACCGACACGATGGAGGAGACGGCTTACTTCCTGAACCTGACGGTGAAGAGCGACAAACCCGTGATCCTGGTAGGCTCGATGCGTTCGTCGACTGCCATCAGCGCCGATGGTCCTGGCAACCTCTATGCTGGTGTGGTGGCTGCTGCAAGTCCCGAGTCAAAGGGTCGTGGCGTGATGTGCTGCATGAACAACGAGCTGATCTATGCCAAGGACATCATCAAGACGCATACCATCGACGTGGCTACATTCAAGGCTGCCAACGCTGGTCCGTTGGGCTATGTATACAATGGTGAAGTACACTATTTCTCTAAGGTAGAGTTCAAGCATACGTTGGCAAGTGAGTTCGACGTGAGCAATCTGGACAAGCTGCCACAGGTGGGTATCGTTTACGGTTATGCCAACTGCTCTCCCCTGCCCTTCCAGGCTTTCGTTGATGCTAAGTTCGATGGTATCGTGCTGGCCGGTGTAGGCGATGGCAACTTCTACAAGGATGTGTTTGATGTAGCGCTGAAGGCTCGCGAGAAGGGTATCATCGTGGTACGCTCAAGCCGCTGCCCGAACGGTCCTACCTGTCTGAATGGTGAGGTGGACGATGATAAGTATGAGTTCGTGGCTGCACTGCTGTCGAATCCGCAGAAGGCTCGCGTGCTGCTGATGCTGGCGCTGACCAAGACTAAGGACTGGAAGCAGATTCAGGAAATCTTCTCCAAATATTGAAGATTGAAAATTGAAGATTGAAACATCAAGATTGAAGTCTATGAAAAAAATATTGTTATTAACCCTGCTCTTCGTGCCATTAACAATAAATGCGCAGCAGGACAAGGACGCATCGGCAGGTGAGGAATCGCTGTTCGAGAAGGTCACGAAGATTGAGAAGAAGCAGGATAACTTCCACTTCCTGCTAAACCTTAACAACAGTTTCGATGTGAACCAGGCCGACGGTGATTTCCAGAATGCCAAGTTTAATATGCGTCAGATTCGTATTGAGGCAAAGGGAAATATCAACAAAACCTTCTCTTTCCGCTGGCGTCAGCGCCTGAACCGTAACAACTCGCCCGCTCCTGACGGCATCGACAACATGCCGACATCGTCCATCGACGTAGCAGGTATCGGCGTGAAGACGAGCGACGTTTTCTCGATGTTCCTGGGTAAGCAATGTGCTGCATACGGTGGTATAGAGTTCGACCTCAACCCCATTGAGATTTACGAGTATTCTGACATGGTGGACTATATGAGCAACTTCCTGACGGGTGCCAACTTCCAGTTCCAGCTGAATCCCAATCATCAGTTGCAGCTGCAGGTACTCGACAGCCGTAGTGCCAGCATGGAAGATATGTATGGCCTGGGCTACGACCATTCGAAGGTACCCCTGCTCTACACCGTGAACTGGAATGGTAGTTTCGGTGGTGTGTTTAATACGCGCTGGAGTTACTCCATCATGAGTCAGGCCGAGGGTTACCAGAGCCATTATATCGCCCTGGGTAACGAGCTGAATCTCGATAAATTCAATGCCTTCTTCGACGTGATGTACATGCGTGAGGGTATCGATCGCGAGGGTATCGTCACAGGTATCGTGGGTCCCAAGGAGGATCAAGGTCATCAGAATGATGCCGAGTATCTGTCGTTTGTGATGAAGGCCCAGTATCGCATCTCACCGAAATGGAACGTCTTTGTAAAGGGAATGCTTGAGAACGAGGGTCTCTCAAAGGCCAGCGGTGTGCTTGAGAAAGGCAAGTATCGCACGGCATACGGCTATCTGGCTGGCATCGAGTACTATCCGCTGCAGAACAGCAACCTGCACTTCTTCCTCACCTATGTGGGCCGCCACTATAGTTACACGGATCGTGCTAAGGTGTATGGCAACGAGAATTACAGCACCAACCGCATTTCACTAGGTTACATCTGGCAGCTGCCGATGTTCTAGTACATTGAACATTGAACATTGAACATTAAACATTAAAGATTAAACATTTATAATTATGGCAGACAAGAAATTCAGAGTAGAGTCCGACCTCTTAGGCGAACTCAAAGTACCAGCCGATGCATTATACGGCGTACAGACACAGCGTGGTATCAACAACTATCACATCTCGCGCAAGACGATGTCGATGTATCCAGACTTCATCAAAGCTATTGCTTACGTGAAGCTGGCTGCAGTAGAAACCAACCACACACTCGGCGTGATCAACGACGAGATTGCCGGTGCCATCTCACAGGCCTGTCGTGAGTTGATAGATGGTAAGTGGCATGAGAACTTCCCCATCGACATGATGCAGGGTGGCGCAGGAACATCGGTGAACATGAATGCCAACGAGGTGATTGCCAACCGTGCCCTCGAGATCATGGGCTATGAGAAGGGCGACTACCAGCATTGCTATCCGAACGATCACTGTAACTGCGGACAGAGTACCAACGACGTTTATCCTACCACCATCCGTCTGGCTATCGTGCACATGAACAAGAGTCTGATTGCAGCCCTTACAGGCTTGATCAGCGCATTCCGTTACAAGGGCGACGAGTTTAAGGACTGCATCAAGATGGGTCGTACACAGCTGCAGGATGCCGTGCCTATGACCAGCGGACAGGAGTTCAACGCCTACGCCAACAACCTGGAGGAGGAGATACTGAACCTGGAGCGCAACGTGAAGCTGCTGCTCGAGATCAACATGGGTGGTACAGCCATCGGTACAGGACTGAACGCCGTTCCCGGCTTTGCTAAGCTCTGTGCTGCCAACCTAGCCAAGCTGACGGGTGAAGCCTTCGTATCGGCTACCGACCTCGTAGAGGCAACGCCTGATACGGGTGCATACGTGAGCTACTCTTCAGCCCTGAAGCGTCTGGCCGTGAAGCTGTCGAAGATCTGTAACGACCTAAGACTGATGGCCTCAGGTCCTCGCTGCGGACTCCATGAGATCAACCTGCCGCCGAAGGCTCCTGGATCTTCCATCATGCCGGGTAAGGTGAACCCCGTGATTCCTGAGGTAGTGAACCAGGTTTGCTTCAAGGTGATTGGTAATGATACCACCGTCAGCTTTGCTGCTGAGGCTGGTCAGTTGCAGCTCAACGTGATGGAGCCTGTCATCACAGAGTCACTCTTTGAGAGCCTCATCTGGCTGAAGAATGCCATCGAGACGCTCACAGAGGAGTGTGTACTGGGTATCACCGTTAATAAGGAGCGTTGCTTGGAGATGGTGAAGAACTCCATCGGTATCGTGACAGCCCTGAACCCCTACATCGGCTACAAGACCTCGACGAAGGTGGCCAAGGAGGCGCTGGAAACCAACCGCTCGGTTTACGATATCGTGCTGGAGAAAGGACTCATGACTCAGGAGAAGCTCGACGAAGCCCTCGACCCCGCGAAGATGCTTGCTTCACACAAGTTCATAGAGAATTGATGTTGATGTCAATGATTGGGAAAAAAACGGGACAACTCTCAAGTTGTCTCGTTTTTTTATATCTTAAGGCATAGAAGTGTAATATCATCGCTGGGTTCGGCATCGCCCACGTGGGTGGCCACTTCCCTGAGAATATCGCCAATCAACTCACGGGCATTATCCATGGGATGATCTTTAAGAATGTCGATCAGCCAGTCATCGCCCGTCTGCTTTTGGTCCATATTCTCTGCCTCAGTCACACCGTCGGTGTAAAGCAGCAGCATCTTGTCTTTCAGGCCTTCTACGGTGTGGCCGATAAATTCCAATCCGGGCCATAAGCCGATGGGGGCATTGGTTTCTGGCATCTGGAGGAATTGTCCGCCTACCACTGGGGGATTATGGCCGCAGTTACAGTATTCCAGAACGCCTGTACGCAGGTCGATCTCGCCGATAAACATGGTAGCAAACATGCCGTTCTCATTGTCGGCTGCTACGGCTTCGTTCACCTTCGTAGCTATCTCTGCGGGTGTTTTTCCCTCCTTGGCTACGATGCGGAACAGGTTAACCACCACCGACATAAACAAGGATGCTGGTACGCCCTTTCCACTGACATCGCCGATACAGAAACAGAGACGTTCGTCGCCATCGCGCAATGATGGTGGCAGCAGTAAGAAGTCGTAGAGGTCGCCACCCACTTCCTTGGCTGGCGTCATCGATGCATAAAGATCGATGTCTTCACGATCGGGGAAAGGTGGGAATATGCGTGGCACCATACTCTCCTGAATGCTATGCGCAATACGCAGTTCGCTGTCTATTCGCTCTTTCGCCTTGGTAGTAGCCTCCAGTTTTTCATAGGCATCCTCCAACTTATTATAGGCCGTCTGTATCTCTTTCAGGTGTTTCTGGCGGCGATAGAAATAGTTAATGAGGAATCCTGCTACAATCAAGCCGATGACGGCTGCCGACAACGCCTGCAGTTTCTTGGCGTGCTCCTTCTGCTGTTGTGCTTCGAGTTTCGACTGGTATTCTGAGATTTTCAGATCCTTGTTATGACGGTCCAGACTGTCGTTTCTCAGTTTTGTGGCGGCATTGATCAGTTCGGCTTCTCGTTTCTGCAGGCTCAAATTCAGCGCCTCTTCCTCCAATCGCTTCTGTTCCAGTTCATCATTGATATGTTCCAGTTCCAGCATCTGGTTTTCGATGCGCAAGTCCTTGGCTTCGTTCTCAGCCCGGGCAATACTCAACTGCAGGGCGTGCTCCGTGGCCTGTTTCCTACTTTCGGCTGTATTCAGCGAGTCTACCAGCTTATTATACGACTTCATCGTGAAATAGGCCTGTCTGAAACTGTCGAGCAATTCGTAAGCAACTGCCATATAGGTCAGCCTGTTTGTTGGTATACTGATACGCTTGGCTGCTTCCAGCGCTTCTCGCGGTTTGTTGTTCAGCCGGTAGTAGTTATAGTCTACAATGCCGTTCATTCCTATGTCACGACCTGTTTTCTGCCTGAATTTCTTATAATCCTGATAGTATTGGTTGAATGTCTTGATGTCAATCTGATTATCAGGCATATGGGAATAGGCTATACAGAGGTAAGCGAGTGCCAGCTGATGATGAGAGTCGTTTAAGTTTGGTTCTTTCATAGCCTTCTTGGCCATATCCATTACCTTCTGATATTGGTTGGCGTTGTAATATATTCGGGCCAATCCTAAATAGTCTTTTGCGGCACTCTCCTCTGGGAAGTAGCGATGGATGTAGTTGATACATTCCTTATAGGATTCTTCCAGATTATTGTCAACCTTGAGCACGCCCTGTATCGTAATGTTAGCCGATGTGGCGCAATATAAGCCAAACTTGCTGTCGCGCGCTTGAGCATGAGCGCGCAACTGTTCCAGCATGGCCTGACCCTCCTTGCGGTCTTTTTTTCTGAAGATGAAAAGCACCTGATTACCCCATGTACGATAGAAAGTCTTTTCGTCGCCCGTCTTCTGGGCCATTTCTTTCAGTCGGTCTGAAGTTTCCATGAATCGCTGCAGGCTGTCAGTACCGAAAAGCCGGTACATATCTGTGCGCAGTTGTTCCACTTGCGTCCGTAAATCCTGAGCTGATACCGTCAGCGTCAGCAACATCAGGATTCCCCCACACAGCCATCTCAGCCTACACATAAACACAAAACATATTAATTCTTTGGCAAATATAGTAATAATTCTTCGTTTTTTCGTATTTTTGCATCGAATATTTAACAAAAGTTGATGATTGGCAGTTTGTAAGATGACTGAAATAGGAGTTCACAATAAGGTCCACATCGTGGAAGGCACCAAGGATCAGGCGGCAGAGATAGCCCGCCTGATTATGACGGCTATGACGGATGACTGTTGCCTATACTTCTGTGGCGACGGCTTTGGATTAAATGATTTCCACAAGATGATGACGATGCTTGTGGAGCGCGAGAATTCACAGTATAGTTACAGGAATACGCTGGTGGCGATGGATGGTGATAAGGTCATCGGCATCTCTGTGAGCTATGACGGTGCCAGGCTGCATGAACTGCGAAGAGCTTTCATCGAAGCTGCGAAAAAATACATCGGAAAAGATCATTCTGGCATGGATGATGAGACACAGGCTGGCGAGCTCTATCTGGACTCTCTGGCTGTGCTTCCTGAATATCGCCGTCAGGGCATTGCCCGAAAGCTACTAAAGGGCACCAAGGAACGGGCCAACAGATTGGGATTGCCTTGTGTCGGTCTGCTGGTCGACAAAGACAATCCCATCGGAGAGGCACTATATACCTCTGTTGGTTTCCGCTACATAAATGACAACCAATGGGGTGGTCATCCTATGAAGCATTTAATATGGTAACGGCTCAATTAGCCCTTCCGCCCGAGCCACATGAGTTCTCTCCAAAGCCCCTCTAACGGTCCGCGAGGATGGCTGCTAAGCCAATAACGTGCGAAGAGATACTGGCAAATAACCATTCCACATCCAACCATGACGGCATAGGTAATGCCCAGAAGGTGGTAACAGGCCAGGCCATAGCCACAGAAGATGGCACAGCCGATGACGGACTGCAGCAGATAGTTAGTGAGACTCATGCGGCCGAAGATGCAGAGGTGATGGAGCACCCGACGGACACCCTCGAAAGCATACCAGGCTGAAACAACGGCTGAGACAATCATCAGCAGGATAATGAGGTTGTAGATGGGCTTGAGCCAGGAGTCAAGGTTGCCGAAATCCACAAAACTCAACGCAATGACAACGATGGCTGATATGCCGAGGATAGTGTGCCAAATCTTCAGATTGCGTCCCTCGTTGTAAAACATTCGCTGACGTCCCAATTGCATGCCGAGGATGAAGAGGCAGAGCAACTGCGTCAATCGTCCGCTGAAGACATTGAACCGGAAGTTTACCTCAAATCCATATCGCAGGTTGGTAAGAGCATTCTCCAAGAACGTGCCATGCTCGTGGGCGCTATTGATCTTACTGTATAGTTCCCACATGGTGGTGTGGTCGAGCGTGGTGCCCGTCATTAGACAATAAAGCTCTACGGGCTGAATGGCCAGCAGGGCGATGATGCACCACACCCATTTAGACGGCAGATAGCTGATGGGGATGAGCAGCAGGCCATAGCAGGCATAGAGCATCAGAATGTCGCCATCATAGAAGGTCACATTGATAACACCAAAGAGGAATAGCAAGCACATACGCCAGGCAAAGCGCAGGGAGAAGTTCTTGCCTTTCTGCTGCTGGTTGTCGTTCATGATGAAGAAACTCAGTCCAAAGAGCATGGCGAAGATACCATACATCTTGCCAGAGAGCAACCAGGCTAGCACGTCGGCTACAGTCTGATCACTGGCCAGCGTATGGACTATCGGCTCCTGCGTGAAGATATTGAAGTGCTCTACGGAGTGATACAGGATGATGCCAGCCACAGCGATACCTCTCAAGGCATCGGCCACATCGATTCGGGTATTGGGTAAATTTTGGGTTTTATACATTGTATTTATATTGTATTAATTGTCTTTTGCAGTTCTTCCAGAAATCGGGCGGCATGCGAGCCGTCCATCTGTGCATGATGGAACTGGAAGGAGATGGGCAAGGTAGTCTTGAACCAGCCTTTGCGATAACGCCCCCAAGCCACGAAAGGATTGGTGAATCTGCCGCTATACTGATTGACGATGCCATCGAGTTCAGTGCCTGTGACTGCCGATGTGCCTACGATGACGGCTTCATCGTCCAGGATGTCCTGACAAGTACGGCTGATGGTCTCCATGAGATGCAGGTAATTGGCATTAAACGCCTCGAGATCGTCGCTGACGGCAACATCGCAGAAACTGAGTCCGCCCTTGACATTATCAGCTATCACGTTGATGGCCATACGGTCGTATTTGTACAGTTTCCCGTCATGGGGCAACATGTAAAACTCTGGTATCCCTGATGCTGCCTTGCCGATGCACCAGCACAATAGCATATTGAATTTCATACCGCGCCGACGGCTCACCTTACAGAGCCGCGTGACGTCGAAGGTCTTTATGAGCGTCACCATCGGCATGGGCGACTTTGTCCACAGCTCGAAGGCGACGGCTCTGTTGGTGTCCTTGGGATTGATTTCCTGTTTCATCTACTTTGTTTATCTGTTTTGATGGCGCAAAAATACAAATATTTGCCGAAACAGCCAAATTTTGGGGACATTCTTGCGTAGAACTACATACGGGCCTTCTGCTTCTCGCCGGCGCCAGAGCCACGATACTTAGAGCGGGCCTCATTGAACTTCCAGTTGAGGTTGACGAAGAACGTGCGGCGGGCGGGGTTGTGTACTGTCAACTCGCGGAAACCGAAGATAGTGGCATCGGTCTTGTTGGTGTTGAAGATATCGACGCAGCGCACATCGAGCGTCAGCTGACCCAGACGGCGGAGGTTGAAGTCGCGCTGGATACCGAGTTCGGCATTGAAGCGGTTGGAGATGATGCGGTTGTTATTGTAATCGCCCTTGTTGGCCCACTGGACATTGGCACGCAAGCGGAAGCTGTGGGGCAGTTCGATGTCGTTCTGCCAAACAAACGTGAAGTATGGGCGGTTCAGCGTCAGGATTGATCCGTCTGCCGTAGGCGATTGGTAGTTCTGGAACACAGCGAAGGCGTACCACATGGGATGCCACTTGCCGATGGTGGGCATAGCCGAGAGGTTGATGGTAAACTGATTGTAGTCCTTGTCGCTGTTGATGGGGCGCACGAGGCTGACGAGGGGATCCTCAGAACCAGGGAAGGGCTCAGTAGACATCGTGACAACATCCTTATTGCGGGCGTAGTTCAGCGAGAGGTTAGCCCACTTGTAACTTGCATTCAGCACGAGGCTGTGGGTGTAGGTAGGCTGCAAGTAGGGGTTACCGCTCTGGTAGGTGTAACGGTTGACGTAAATCGTAGAGCTGGTCAGGTTGCCATAGGCCGGGCGCTCAATGTCGCGACGATACGACAGGCTGAGTTGCAGCTTTCCGATGGGAGCTGAGATGGTGGCGGTGGGGAACCAGTCGCCATAGTTGCGGCACACTTCGTCCTCGCGCTTACCGAAGTTGAAGTAGTCGTTGGTCAGGTGTTCATAACGCAGACCAACCTGAGCGAATACCTTTCCGAACTGACGACCATACTCAACGAAACCTGATGCCGACTTCTCGTTGATCTCCGAGTCGGTGGTTTTTACGGGCACATAGTCGGAAGCCAGGAATGTATAGGCATCCGTGCGGTGGTTGTAGCTGTACTCGCCGCCAACGGAGAGATCACCATTCAGCACAGGATAGCTGAAGATGAGCTTTGAGGCCCAGAAGTTGTTGGCGTTGTCGGTATTATTCTCGATAGTACGATCGACTGGGGTTGAGCCTACAAGCGTAGTCTGTTCCTTCGTTCGGCCTGGTATATTGGTATCGTCGAAGAGTCCGTCGATGTTCAGGTCGATACCCAGCTTGCCCACCCTACCATTATAATAGGCGTTAAAGATGTGCTTCTTGACACTCTCATCCTGCCAGATATAGCTTGCAGAATGCTCGGTCATGATGCCGTTCTCGAACATATCTGTAATATAGTCGCCCTTCGTCTCACCGCTGGGCGTACGGTCGTATTTGTAATAGGCACCAAAGGTATGGTTCTCGTTAACCATATAATTGAACTGCAATTGTGGCGACCAAGCGTGCCAGGGGTGTCTGATTTCCTGAGTGGAGTGACCGGTTACAAAGTCGGGACCAACGTAGTAAGCTAGGTCGTTTTCCTGCAAGCCCTTATAGTGATTATAGGTGCCCACCCAGAACGAGCCCGTAACGTCGAGTCCGCCTGTACGGTAGTTAGCGGTGAGGTTATTATTCAGCGAACCGCCGTACTGGTACATGAACTGTGTGCTGTTCTGGAAACTCAGGCCTTCGCCCTGTGCCTTTTTCAGTGTGATACGCACGACGGCCTTCACAGAGGCTGCATAGCGGGCACCTGGATTCTGGACCACATCGACATGCTGGATCTGATCGGAACGCAGGCGTGAGAGTTCCTTCATGTCCTGCACCTTGCGCCCGTTGATGTATACCTCGGCATCGCCACGGCCCAAAACCTTCACACCACCATCGCGCTCAGCCTCCAAAGAAGGAATCTTCGACAGGGCATCGCTCAGGGTTCCGGCCTTCTCAAGTATCGTACCAGCAATGGTGGTGCGCATGGCGTCGCCCTTCACATGGGTCTTTGGCAACTGTCCCTTCACCACGACTTCTTTTAGGAGTTGCGTGTCCTCCTTCATCTGGATGGTCAGGTTCTGCCCTGCATTGATATATAAGGTCTGGTAGCCAACACTGGTCACCTTGAACAGACCTTCATTGACATCCGTCACAATCTTGAACACGCCGTCCATATCCGTCATTGCACCCTGCACAAAGGCAGAATCGGGCAGCGACAGCAGTACTACATTCACATAGGGCATCGGTTCGCCCTTCTCGTCAATCACTCGTCCGCCCCAATCCTGTATCTTGGCGGAACTTGTCAGTGTCATCATCATTGCAGCCATGAGAGCTGTCATCCTAAAAACAATCTTTTTCATATACCTATATCCTTTTAATCGTTTCTTTGACCTATTTGTCGTATTTGACGCTGAGAAATTACAAATTGTTGCAGAAGAAGGTTAATTTTTGATATCCACGCCGCCAAAGAAATTGCTGGCGACGATGTGGAGGGTGGGCGCTTTCGGATCGGGGGTATGTGTGACATGGTTGCCTACTCCACCGATAAAACTGCGACTCTTCACTACAACGTTAACATGGGTTGGCACATAAAGTTCGATGCCACCGCAGAAAGTGTGGATGTCAATCTCCTCATCCTCGGTAATCACAGCCTCGTGCAGGTCCATGCGGATACCGCCGCAGAAAGCATCAAGGCGGGCACCGTGGAACGTCTCGCCGCGATATACATACTCATCGCCACCATAATGTACTGAGCAGCAGATGCGCTTGCCATCCTCACCGATGGGCAGCGGGCGCTGCAACCACTGGTCGGGATCGCGGCGGTAACTGTCAATAATCAGATGAGCACCTACACATATAATAAGGAATATGCAGAAATAAGTAACCCAAGGTTGCTCGGTTACCTGCGCGAACCAACTCCAATGAATAAACTCCCAGATTATAGTCAACTTAAGCAGTCCGGCTACAATAAAAACTAATCCGATAATCGTTCTTGGTTTCATTACTTTTACTTTTTATAATTAAACGTTTCTGGGTGCAAAGGTATTATGTATCGCCATACCCTCCAAATTTCTGGGATATTCTGCATAGTTTTGTGATAAACGGAGCCAAATGTGTGATGAAATGACTGAAAAGTGACAAATGATTTGGTGATTTAACAGAATTGTATTACTTTTGCCAATCGTATGAACAAAGGTCACAAAGAAACCATCAGCACTCGTTTCATCAGCACCGCCTTCATGGTGCTGGCATTAGCCATCTTCAAGCCCTTTGGACTTGAAATGTGGCAATGGCAAGCCTCTATTCATCTGCTGGCTTTATTTGCATTGGGCCTGTTCAGTTGTTTTCTGACGGAAGTCATTCTGCGATACATGATTCGCATGCCACGCTCCTACGACCGTGGTATCAGCTATATCATCAGCAGGAATCTCCGTTTCCAATGCATCAACACGCCGTTGGTGTCGCTACTCATCTGTCTCTATCGCCACTTTGCGATGAGCGAGCTGGTAGAGGGCAACAGACTGTCGTTGAGCAACTATCTGGAGACGCTGGTGATTATCGCATTCCTCTCCTTCGCCATCGGACTCTACTGGCGCTTCAAGTTCCGCAATAAATATCTGGCGATGGAATTGGAAGAGACTCGACAGTTGAATGAGGAGTTGAAGAAGATGCAAGAAGAACGTGTTGTTGCGGATTTAGAATCCGCAGTTCCTGACTCAGGGATTGCAGATCCCATCCAACAACCAACGACTCCCCTCCAACAGGAATTGACCCTCGCTGGTACAACCAACGAATCTGTAACACTACAGTTATCCCACTTATTATTTATTGAGGCCGTTGGCAACTATGTCAAAGTGAGCCATCTGCGCGACGGACAAGTGCGTACTGACATGCTTCGCGCCACCATGAAACAGATGGAGGAAACACTTCTACCCTACCCGATGATTGTGCGCTGCCATCGTGCCTTTCTGGTTAACCTTGGTCAAGTAGAGCAAATCATCTCGCATTCTGGTTCCATCCAGCTGCTCATCAAGCACTGTCAAGAATCGCTCCCTGTATCGCGCAGCAATATGGCACAGGTTCGTGCTGCGATTAAGCAAGAGGAAAGTATATAAATAGTCATTGTTTGGTGACCTAAAGCACTTTCTTGGCTCCAGGAATCAGCCTTACCAACCATGTGAGCACAAACGAACAGATGGTGGTAATAATGCCAATGAACATAAACTTGCCGAAGGCCCCCATCCAGATGCTATCAGTGGCATATTGCAGAACTATCATTAGCAACAGATGGAAGATATAAGCGCCATACGACTGAGCAGCACACCACTGCCAGAACTTACTGTCGCAATTGCCATACTGGCGGAACAGCCAGAGTAGTCCGAAACAGATAAACACGCACAAGAGCGATTCGTAAATGCCAAACCACTGAGTTACGAAGTCGTTCCAAACACCCCCGTCGCGGAGATAGATGCCTAAAGCTAAAAGGCAGCCAATCGTTAACGATAGAGCTCCTGTAGTATTACCCATTTTTTCGAGCCAGGCAAATCTTCGTGCCAAAATACCAATGACAAACATCATCACATACTGCAGATAGTGGGCAGGCTCCATTGGCAACGGGATGATGCCAAAGGGCCAGATCCAATGATCCTGAGGGCTGACCTGACGGATGAAATAACTACCAATACCCATGACGATGCCAAATATCAGCAAGCCGATGATGGTAGGTTTCGATGAACACTCACTATCGATTGGTTCGCAGATTTGGCGTATCAAGGCATAAATAAGACAGAATACGAGCAGACTCTCGATATACCACATGTGTCCAATCTCAGGTTTGCCTGATAAAACAGATATCAGTCCACCCATCAGCAACAGCGGGATTCCCAGGCGGATGAGTTTCTTCTTCACAAACACCTTGGCCCCCTGCTTATCAAAACTTGTGGGCACAAAGTAACCTGAAATCAGGAAGAACAGCCCCATAAAGAAGGCTGCATTAACTGAGAAGAAGTGCCATATCCAAGGCATAAACTCGGCAGGATTGCTGGGATGATAAGCCCAGTCGCCACCATCGCCGTATGCCTGACCTGCGTGGTGGAATATCACCAGCACCGTCAAACATACCTTCAGATTGTCCAGATATAAAAGGCGTTTCTTATTCATCCGTCATACTATTCTTTTAATACTGCTCTACGAAGTCGCGCACCAATCGGAATACAGGCTCATAACTGTCGAAACGGACTGTCTTGTATGTATCGAAGATGGTATGGTAGTATTGGAAGGCATCACCCTTTTCGTTCTCTAAGAAAATGCAGGGCACATGGCGCGTGGCGAAGGGATAGTGGTCGCTATTGGCAGCCAGGTCGCCATGATGCAGAGCCTCGAAGTGGTGCTTCTCTGTATTGATCGTCTCAAAGAGTTTAAAACCTAGCATCCCCTCATCGCTCACCTCGCAGTACTGAACTGGGTTGTTGTCACCAATCATATCGATATTAAACAGGTACTTGATCTGACTCAGCGGTACGATGGGATGCTCAACGTAGTAATTGGAGCCACGCAGATTAGCATCTTCACCAGAGAAAGCAATAAAGTACATATCATAGGGCGGACGATGCTTGGCATAATAGGCGGCTAATGTTACGATGGCGGCAGTACCCGAGGCATTATCGTTGGCTCCGGCATAGAATACCTTCTTGCCCAAATTGCCAAGATGGTCATAATGCGCAGTGAAGACGTAGCAACTATCGTGGCATAGCCCAGCAACCTTTGCAATGACGTTGAAACACTCGTAATCTTTCAGGAACTGATTGTCGACATTCACTTTTACACGCTGTACGCCCTCAATAGCCTCGGGTGTTACCCATATGATAGGTTTATCTACCACTTTCTCACCGTAGGCTTTAAAAAATTTAATTGGTGCCTCCCATGTGTAAATGAGTCCAGCATTGTTACATTCTTTAGCCTTTTGTAAACGGGAGAAATCCTTGCGATGCTTGTAAGTGAACCAGAACTCGCATGCCACCAGACAGTTGGCGTATTCAGGCTTGGCAAGGTCGGCAAACATCTGCTCAGCATTATAGTTCAGCGTGTCGACATGATAGACAGGAAACTCACCCTTCACGCCAGGTGAATACTCTCGCATCGAGAAATCCACACCAGGTTCTAGCTTTTTTCCATCGGCCCACATCTGCATCTTACCACAGAACGTATTGATGTTCAACTTGAAAGGTTGTAGTGTCACCTCGTCCACACCTGCCTTCTCAAACTCCTTCTGTAGATATTTACCGGCCTTGTTTGCACCATCCTTAGCATAGCCTCGTCCTTGGTACTTGGCTGAACTGAGTTCCTTTATTACTCGTTTGTAATGTGCCAAGTCCTGTGCACTGCCCGGTATGCAGACCAAAGCCAAAAGTACTATTGATAACCACTTTCTCATTATTGTTAGCTTAATCGTGTCCTTGGGGATAATCTCTTTTTTATATTACTTTCCTATTTCGAAATGGAATGGCTTGTCGAAGTGGCGGCGGGAATAGTAAGTGATGGAAGGATGCTTCATATCCATCACCATCGTCCAAGCCGTTCCGAGGAATCCCTCGCGCTGAGGTTGTGAAACAGCCGAGATGGCATCAGTCAACTGTTTCTCACTCATCACACCGCCCGTCTGGTCGAACCGTTGGCAAAGTCTGTCATAACGGTCATCACCTTCTGCAAGTCCTACATTTAGTTTTTGCTCGCACAAATAGTGATTGGCTACGGCAGGTGATTCCGTTACCACCATTTTATTGTCAACATACTCCACAACCACGCTTCTGCCCGTGGGATCAGCCATTGCGTAATGATGAGCCGAACCAATATCTGAGTGCATATCGATACCTTCAAGCAGTTTGAGAGCCTCGTCTACATTAGCCGCATTCTTCAGCATATAGGCGATGGCTGCTGTCGTCGTTAGGTCGGGTTTGCTGGTGCGCTGGTTAGTCTGTATCGTATCGCCAGCCATCAGATCGGCAATGGCCAATCCTTTCTCGTTGATACCATCGAGGGCGACAAACAACCCAGTCAATGCCATATACTGATTCTTGAATCCTTCGGGCTTGTAATCCTTACCAAATCCGTAGAACTCCGCGTTGAAAGTAGTGATTGTTTCGTACCCCTTATCAGGAATGCAATGCATGATAACGGCAATAGCCGACGGGAAATCGAAATTGCGACCCATCATCACGCCGCCGTCGGGTGTGCTCACCGTGAGTGCCGAACATCCATAGGGTTCTTTCGAAGTATCCACTTCAGGCTTGTAGTGTCCTTTCGACAGGAATTCAATGATAAAGCCAACCATATCGTCGGCTTTCTCAAATCCACCCTTCGCCATTAATCCGTCGAACCCATCGTCGCCCCGATACTCCATGTAGTACAGCCCGTCGTCGAGTTTCACGCAAGAATTAGCGCCTTTAATCAGTGGTCCGAATTCCATCCATACCAACACACCTGCGACTACGACCAGTCCCAGCACACTCAACAGTGCAATTTTCAATACTTTCTTCATTGTAGATTTAAATTGATGTTTGTCTATTTGACGCTGCGAAGATACAAATAGTTGCAGAAAAAACTGTAAAAAGATGAAACTTTTCGCTTTTTAGGTGGTATTTTCAATTAAATGGTGTATCTTTGTCGGCAAAATCAAGACCAAATAAAACCAAAATAATGGAAACAAGAGTATTGCGCGAGATTACACCTTTGAACGAGAATGACTTTATGTACGTGGCCAATCGCCATAAGAAGGAATTTGATTATCCCATTCACGTACATGATGTATTAGAACTCAACTTCGTGGCCAATGGTGCGGGGGCTCGGCGTGTAGTCGGTGACTCAAGCGAGGTGATAGGCGATTTGGACTTAGTACTCATAACAAGTTCCGATTTAGAGCATGTATGGGAGCAGCACGAATGCAAGAGTGAGGACATCCATGAAGTGACGATTCAGTTTCGACTTAATTTCGACTTGTCCACATCGCCATTCAGATTCAATTCGTATAAATCCATCTATCAAATGCTCATCAGGGCAAAGCGTGGACTAGCATTCCCTCCTCAGGCTATTATGATGGTCTACCACCGTCTTGTCCGACTTTCATCTTTAGAAGAAGGTTTCTTGGCTGTGCAAGAGTTTTTCTCTATACTCTATGAATTATCGAAATACGACGATGCTCGCGAGTTGGCAACCTCTTCGTTTGCCAAGGTTGGAGTGGAAAGTGAATCGAAACGGATTCTGAAAGTGAAGAACTATATCGATGAGCACTATAAAGAAGAAATAAGTCTCGATCAGTTGGCTAATCTTGTTGGTATGGCATCAACAGCATTCAGCCGATATTTCAAACAACGCACTGCCAAGAACATCTCTGAGTATATTGTCGACATCCGTCTAGGGCATGCCGCTCGCTTATTGGTCGACACCTCAGATAGCATCAGCGAGATTTGCTGGAGAACAGGCTTCAATACGCTATCAAACTTCAACCGTCTGTTCCGAAAGCGCAAGGGTTGCAGCCCAACTGAATTCCGTGAGAAATACCAGAAGACAAAGGTTATCGTTTAAGCATCAGCCATGAGGAAGCTTGGATTAATAGGAATCACAAATATTGTAATGGCTCTATGGGCTATTGCCTTCTTTGTATTCTTCCAATTCTGGTATCCATACCATTTCTTCTTCCAGGAACAGAACCAACTATTTTTATGGTCTTGGGATTATATTTCGACCTATAATCACAATGGAGGACTAGCACTTCTGTTAGGTGACTTCCTAACGCAGTTCTATTACTATCTGTACGTAGGAGCCATCATCCTGACGATTTGTCTGTTGCTCGTGGGAACCTTATTATATAAGGCACTTAGGAACTTCAAGGTAGGCAAAATGATCGCTCTGATACTGGCACTGGTAGTGATGACCTTTATGGCCGTCTGTCATTTCAGCATAAGCTATCGTCTGTCATCTACTATCGCCATGATGGGCTGGTGTCTGCTACTGTGGCTTGTATCGATGATGAAGGGTTGGAAGATACGTCTGATGCTGCTGGCACTCGGCATACTGCCCACTTGGCTGCTCTTTGGATTGCCAGAAATAAAGAAGCTACAAGGACCCGACCTGATTCTGGAGAAAGACTTCGCCGTGGATTGCGAATACTACTTTGGCAACCACGACAAGGTCATTAGAATGGTAGAAGGTTCTGAAAAGTGGACAGACCAAATGCTTTTCTTCTATAATCTGGCTCAAGCCCAGCGTGGCGAACTGCCCGACCATCTGTTGAAGTTCACACAGAACTACCTAGGCACCTTCGAGAAGATAGGACCCGAGACCCCTATGCTCACCATCCGCAATATGAACGAGCTCTACTGGGCATTAGGCGACATGACGTTTACGGAACGGGCGGCGATGATGACCAATGTCTTCTCGCACAACAACCGCAACGTGCGAATGATGCGCCGACTGGCAGAATGTAACATTGTAAGCGGTGACTCGCTGGCAGCAGAGAAGTATCTGCGCATCCTCGACAAGACACTGGTGTATAGCAAATGGGCCAAGAACATCCGTCAACACGGCAAGCAGATATATCGAGAAAAGATACAGATGGTAAACCAGCGCGACACCATCACCATTACCGATAATGCCCACTTCCTGATGATGCAGTTGCTCGATGCCAACGCCGACAACACCATCGCCCTCGACTACATCCTGTGCAGTAACCTGCTACTGAAGGATATCACTAACTTCAAGCGCGACTACGACCTTTATTGCATAGACACTGGCAAGCCTCGATTGAAACCACTCTATCAGGAAGCCCTGTGCATCTGGTTGGCTGGCACCAATGCACCTCAGGAGGAATGGGAGAAGTACATCAAGAAGGCTGACGTGTTCCAACGCTTCCAGCAATATAACGAACAACGAGGCAGCACACAGTTCAAGGGTTCATATTGGTATTATTTCGATAAGATAAAAGCTCCGGAGATATGAGAAAGTTTTTTATCCACATAATACTCTTAGGATTTCTAAGTTTCCTCACTTCCTGCACACCGACTCCGAAGGATGTCGTGATGCAAGACGTGCTGCCTCCTATCTACCCCGACTACTGCAATGTAACCATCCCCGAGAATATCGCCCCGCTGAATTTCCTGCTCCGTGCTGACTGTGAGGCCATCGAGGTGAAGGCTGGCGAACTCGTGCTGAATGCCAGCGGCAACGAGGCCGTCTTCGACATAGACGATTGGAAAACGCTGATGCAACAGTCATCTGGCAAGGAGATAGAGGTTACCGTGACTGCCCTCATCAATGGCACATGGCAACAATATCGATCCTTCAAGTGGCAGGTGGTAAGCGACAAGGTAGACCCTTACCTCACCTATCGCCTCATAGAGCCCGACTACGAGATATGGAACCACGTGCAGATTCAGCAACGCTGTGTGGAGAACTTCGATGTGAATGCTCTCGGACATTACGAGCAACTGGAGAACCGCTGCATGAACTGCCATACCTATGCCAATCAGGATCCTAAGCTGTCGATGATGTACGTACGTGGTCCTGGGGGCGGTGCCATCCTGAACCGCGACGGCGTACTGAGCAAGCTCAACATCCCTGGTAGTGTATACTTCGGATTCAGTCCTACGGGCCGTTATATCACCTACTCCACCCAGAAGATTATTCCCGCTTTCCACAGCTTGGCCAGCAAACGATTGGAGGTGTACGATGCCGCATCAAATGTCTATGTGGCTGACATGCAGGAGCATCGGGTCATCTCCTCGCCCCTGCTCAGCGATAGTATGAGGTTCGAGACCTTCCCCACCTTCTCGCCAGACGGCAAGTATATCTACTACTGCAGTGCCGACACTGTAAGTCTGCCACAGGACATTAAGAACCTACAGTACAGTCTGGTGCGCATTCCTTTCGACGAGAGCACAGGCACCATAGGTACTCAGGTCGACACACTTTTTAGTGAAAGGAGTGTCTGTCACCCTCGCATCAGTCCTGACGGTCGCTTTATACTTTATACCGTAGCCGATTACGGCACTTTCCCCATCTGGCACCCAGAGGCCGACCTACAGATGATGAACCTGCAGACAGGCGCTGTTGACAGCCTCAGCATAGTCAATAGCCAGAAGAGCGACACATACCACTCTTGGTCATCGAACAGCCGTTGGTTTGTCTTCGCCTCGAAGCGCGACGACGGACTATACGGAAAGCCTTACTTCTGCTACATAGACAAAGACGGCAAAGCCCACAAGCCCTTTTGTCTACCACAGGAGCATCCCCAGTTCTACGACAACAACCTGAAGTCGTTTAATGCACCGGAACTGGGCAAGGGCAAGGTTCCTTTCGACGTAGATGACGTTGCCAAAGCCATAAAAGAACAGGCTATTTTATTTCAATAACCATCTCTAAAGCTGCAACCGACAATCCCCCTAATAACAAAACAACTTGTTTTGTCTTTAAAGAGATAGTTCCTTAGAGTGTAAAAGACTATCTGAACGAGAACAAAACAAGTTGTTTTGTTATTAAGGAGATTATTCCTTATTTGGCGGGAGAACTGACTTTTGTCTCAATGCGCTTATCTGAGACGATTTCGCGACCTGCTTCGTAGGCATCAAACTCGACTTTCGACTTTGTGAAGTCGGGCACGTTAAAGGAGAATATACTCTCTTCATAGTACTCCTTCGGATGACGCTGGGGCAGCATAAATGGTTTCGAGAAACGGCCCTGATCGTCGACATTTGCCAAGTAAAGACGACTATAAAGACCATCGTCCCTACGACTGGTAAAGACAACCCAGTGTGAATTGATGCTCCAGTTATGGTAGCTGTCGGCCCGCTCGCTATTAATTTCCTTCAGTTCACGGGCTTCTCCCGTCTGAAGATTGAGCAACCACTGATCACTCTCCTCATGCCAAATGGAGAAATAACCATAATCCATCAGCGTAAAGAGGATGTACTTCCCGTCGTAGCTGGGACGCGGCCAGGTGAGACTCTTACCCATGGCCACAGCATTGAAGATAGTATCCACCTGCTCGCCGTATCTGCCAGTCTCCGGATCAAAGGCTATCTTGCAGAGATTATATTTTTCGTCTTTGTAGTGCATGGGATAGTCTTGCTGCTTACAGGTCATGTAATAGAGCGTCTTACCATCAGGAGAAAAGACGGGCGAGTTCTCGCTCCAGTCCTTCGTAGAGAGCAGCGAGTCCTGAATGATCTCGTGGGTAGCGGGATTATAGACAAACACATCGCTCGACAAGTCGAACACCTCAATACGTTCATTGGGGGCGACGTGGAATCCCTGACGTGTCTGATTCGTGGAAAAGGCGCAATACTTTCCATTGGGGTGCCAGTAGGGATACACCATCGAACCACCGAGTTGCTCATTGCTGGCTTTCAGCCATTCACGCTGTCCATCGATCTGGAACATGGTTGCACCATGATCGCCACGGACATGGAAGACAAAACGCGAGGGATCGGTCTGATGAGCCGAGTGACAGTTGACACACATACCAGGCACCTGGGTGTTCTCAATGATGGGATACTCATCGAACGTAGAGAGATCGCGCTGATAGAGGCCCATCTTGCTGAACACTTCGTAACCAGGAGCAATACGACGATAGGTCAAGCCCCACTCATCGAGGGCATACGGACTGACTCTAACAGTGAAGTCCTGATACTGCCTCCACTGACCATCCTTCTTGATGCAAACGGTAAAGGTAAGTTCCCCACCTTTGTTCTGTTGTGTCAGTTCATGCCAATCGGCAATATCGAAGTCGGCCTCATCGCCCTGCACATGCAGTTCGCCACCCTTAGAGCTTCGCACCACTACATCCATGCAGTCGATATCGGCCTCAACGCTATTGAAGTTCAGTGGGGCTATCTCAGCAGGGATGGTTACACCAACATAATCAGGATAGATGGCAGGCAGCGCATCTACCCTTACAGGATTCTCCACTTTACTGGTACATCCCAGAATACTTAGGATTCCTACGATGCATAGGAAAAAACTATATCGCTTCCTCATAGCTACTTCACTAAATAATACCAAACCGTATTCTTGAATCTCTCCAGCTCGGCCGAGTTCTGATTCTGAGAGTACACGCTTGCAAATTCGTTCATCCGTCGCAATATCAAGTCATTGACAATTCCCTGCGGCGGATTCTGCCGCTGCTGGAAGAAAGCAAAGGCGATGGCCTCCTGACAACTGCGAGGATTATACGGGATACGATTCTGCACCACCTGCACATACTGCATAAAGCGAGGAACATCCCTTTCGAGCAGGGGTATCATCAACAGATACTGCGCTGCCATCCTGTTCTGTTGGTTATGCAGGAAGAGTTGTCCGCAGATCTTATCCAGATCGCGATCACTAAACAGAAGATCGTCCTGCAGACGAATCTGCCGCATAGTACCATAGAGCGGATGGTTGTTAATAGCCTTCTCGTCACCCAGCATTGTCATCATGCGCTGAGCCCACTTGCGATAGAAAATAGTCTTCTGCAACATCTGCAGATACTTACGGGCCACCTCGTATTGACCATTGATGAGGTTGGTTTCTACCAGACGTTTTACCACTCTACCACTCTTATTATAATTCGGAATAGCCTCCATCGCCTCAAAAGCAAAACGCTGGGCCGTGTTCACCAGTCCGAGGTTGAAATAAATCTCGCCCGACAGTTGGGTAGTAGCAAAGTTACGCTCTGACTGAGGCAACAATCCTACTATACCACGCTGGTAGAAATCAAAGGCACGCTCTCCCAATTGGTTGGTTATACCCAATGCCAGGTTTGTGGCGCTGACACTCATCGGTAGGTCGGGCATCTGCTTCTCCGCTTTCTTGATAATAGCGTTCCAATCGCCTACTCGCACCAGATAGTCGTACTCGATGAGGTCGTACTTCCTGGTATCAAAGCCGTATGCCTGAGGCACTAGTATAAGGATGGCGAAGACTAAAGCCTCAGCATATCTTACCCACTTCCGGGGCTGGGGCAAACATTTCGCAAACCATGTCAGCAAGAGGATGACAACGGGAATGGCCATCAGCATATAAGGCAACGTAGCGGGGACGCGATAGTAGCCGACGCCCAGCATCACCCTCGTCATGGGGAACGGCAGCCACTGGGCACTCAGCAGCATCAGCGTCAGGGCATAGACAACAGCAGGCACGGCTACTAGCCAAGGCATCATCACCAAGGCCACCAGCAGCACCATCGGTCCTATGAGCCAATAAAGCACGGGGATAGCGACCAATGCCACTATCAGTTTCTTCCATAGAGCAATACCTGCACACCACCACGTCCAGACCAAGGCCACAGACAAAGCCATCACCAGTGCTACGACATAGGTCAGCATGACGTTCTCGTCGCCCATGGCATACCACAGCATCAAAGCAGGCAGGAAGCTCAGCAGATAGTGGCTCTTGGCTCGCATCAGCCGCCACGTGAGCCGTTGCACCAGCATAAAGAGCAGGGCAATAATCAGGGCACCGATGGCAGCACCATTATAGAACTGCACCAGAAACTCTGCGATATATCTTGCCAGGCCCCCGGGCTCGGCCATCCGTTCAGCGAAGTAGTCGCCATCGAAGAGGAACAGCTGCAACTGTTCCTGATAAGCCAGCACATAGGGATAGCGGATGCTCCAGAAAAGGAACACCGCCACGCCGAATGCCAGCGTCAGCAGCCATGGGGCATGCTTACTCAGTAACCTCTTCATTCGTATCGGCATTCATCGTAGCAACCCGTCCGTCAGGGAATTTCTTCTTATAGGTTAGAGGGAACATGTCCTTCATAAAATCACCTAAAGTCTGGCCCTCCATATTCTTTGCCATTCGGCGCGTATAGTTCTTATACGCCAAATGAATACTATCAGCTTGGCGAGACAACTTGTCAGCCTCACCTTTACTACCCTGTTCCTCTAATTCAAAAATAGCGGTTTTCATCCTCCTCATTTGTAAGTTATGAATCTCCGTGCGTAGTTTCCACTGCTCTAAAGAGTCATTCTGAGGCGTTCCAACAGCATGACTAACCGAATCTATAACGACCTTGACATCTCCTGGTTCACCTACGACCAATAGGGGCTGAGTACCCATGCGGTATTGAAAGTCTAATAGAATCTTGTAAAGACGCATCGTGTCAGTTGTGAACTCAAACTTACCGTCTTTGATTTCCACACTATCAACTGTCTCAGCAGTTTTAGGGCCATAGAACGGGATCAAGAAGATACGCTTACCCTCGTATTTCTCACCATTAACCACTCCGTGAATCCTACATTCATTAGGATTATTTTTCTGGCAACTATAAAATACCACGGTTACCATTGCCATAAAGAAACACAATAGAATCTTTTTCATCTTTATCTAATTTTTACTTGTATACGTTTATTCTCATACACCTGTCTGTTTATCTCACGGGCATCAATTTCAACCCTACTTGCCGTAAAATCAATGCAGTTATAGGAATCCATTTCCTCAAGATAGTATTTTCTCGGATTACGCTGTGGAAGCAAGAATGGCTTTCCCGCTTGTCCGTTCTCATTGACATAAGCGATATATGGCATACTATACACACCATTCTCACGACGACTGGAGAACACGAACCAATGACTGTTCAGGCTCCAATTATGGAAGCTTTCCGTATCATCACTATTAGCCTCTGCAAGAGGATGAGTCTCTCCTGTTTCAAGATTCATTAACCAAAGGTCAGCCTCAGGGTGATTGACAGGAAAGTTTCCACAATCTGTAACATTATACATCAGCCACTTTCCATCATACGATGGTCGTGGATACGTAAAACTCTTATCCAACTCTCTTGCATTCAGCAGAGTATCAACCTTATCACCATATGTACCTGTCTTGGCATCGAATGATATCTTACAAAGACTGTATTTGACTTTATCCCATTCAGCAGGCACTCTATAAGGTTTGGCTGTACAATAATACAGAGTCTTTCCATCTGCGGAGAATGCAGGATAAGTCTCCCAATCATCCGTCTGCAACAAAGGACAAAGTACAAGTTCATCTGTTCGCGTGTCCAATACCAGCACATTACTGAAAGTATCATATACTTCAATGCGCTGGCCTGTTCCCACGAAGAAACTCTGATGAATGGAGTTGGTTGAGAAAGCACAGTAATTGCCATCAGGATGCCAATAGGAATAGCTGGTATTAGCCACCGTACTATCTGTCTTTGTTGTCAGGTACTTCTGCTTACCATCCTTGAAAATCAGTGTACCCCCATACTCTCCTCGCAACTGCATATTAAAAGTATTGGGGTTGGCACGATTAGCCACATGACAATTCATGCACTGACCAGGAACGATACTCTCTGCCAATATAGCCGTTTCACCAAAACTGTGTATATCACGCTGATAAATACCGATATCACCTCCGACCTCATAGCCAGGAGCAATGCGCCTATAAGTCACCCCATACTCATCAAGAGGATACTCACTAACATACATCTTAAAGTCCTGATACTGTCGCCACAGACCATCTTTCTTGACACATACCGTAAACAGCAATTCACCACCAACATTCTGTTCCGTCAGTTTATGCCATTCTTCAACATCAAAGTCAGCCCACTCACCATTAGCATGAATCTCTCCACCTTTACTGCCCTTGACAACTACGTCCATACAGTCAATATCTGCATCAGCAAAATTAAAGTCAAGGGGGGCAATATTCACAGGAATAGTAACATCCACGTAATCAGGATAGATAGTAGGCTGTTCATCTACCTTAATCGGATCCGTTGGCTTGTTTGAGCACGAAAACAAAAAACAGACCAGTATTATACTTATTATTTTAATGGGCTTCTTCATCGCTTTCTTTCTTTTTCGTTTCTGCCATCATTCGGTTTACATAGGCTGCATAGTGAGAGCCAGGGACAGCCCCTTGCTTTTGGATACAAATAAGAGCATCACGGTAGCCAACAGGCATCTGGCTGTAACCACCATACTGTTGTACGGCACCCATATATTGCTGGAACCCTTGCAACTGACCTTCAAGCAACATCTGTCCCATAAAGTAGTCAAGTGCCATCTTATTATGCGTATTGTTCATAAACAACAGTCCGAACATCTTATAAAGCTCAAAGTGGCTATACAGAAAATCGTTCTTATAACGAACCTGGCCTAACTTTCCATAAATAGGATGGGCATTGATTGAAGATTCATCACCCAATAGGGCTTCTGTCTCTTTAGCCCAACTACGATAGAACAGACTCTTCTTCAGGAGATCAAGATGCTTGCGAGCCGTCTTGTAATGTCCATTAACAAGCATACACTCCGCGATTCGCTTGGTACATCGACCACTTGACCTTCCGTTGAGAATAGACTCCTGCGTATCAAAGAAGTATCTGAGCGATGAGTTTATCATACCCAAGCGCCAGAAAACTTCGGCAGAAGGTAGCATAGATGTCAGATCACGGATACGGGGCATAATTAAAGCATCCGAACCACTCTGATAGAAGTCAAACATACGATCAGCCAACTCCCTTTTCTGCGACAATGCCAAATTTACGCATACAGAACTAAATGGAGTGTGTACCTGATATTTCTCTGCTCGCCTGATGATTTCATCCCATTTCTCATTCCTTACCAGATAGTCCTGACAGATCAGTTCATACATATCCTTGTCATAGCCCTTATTAATGCCCAAGAAAGCCAATGCCACCACAATGGCAGTCTGAACAGGCAATAACCATTTCGCTGATTTTATACGTGACTCAATGGCAACTAGCATTACCGTTACTATCGGGATCAGCCACATCAGTGTAGGCATCATCATCGGGGTACGATAATACAATGCAGGTAAGAGTGTCATTTCAAGTGTCCACTGAGGCAGAAGATATCTAAATGAGAATAGCTGTATGGCAAGTGTCCATACTGCCAGCCAACTCGTCTTGGCGCCACATTTTAATATCCTCAAGCCTACATATATCCATACCAAAGGGCCGACTATCCAATAGATAATAGACACCATTACAATGTCTGCCACCTGTCCTTTTATTCCCGTCAGTCTGTTTATATTATAGAAAGACATCACCAGAACAAGCGATACCACATAACCCAATAACACGCTGGGATCACCCAAAAGCCATAATAACAATACTGCGGGTATCCAGCCTGCCAATCTGCCAAATATCACTATCAGTAGAGCGAGTAATAGTGCCCCTAACCACTCTACATAATAAAACTGAACAATAAACTCTCCCAGCCAGTCAGCAAACCCACCAGGGACACTTACCCGTTCCAAGAAATAATCACCAGTCCACAAGAACAACTGATACTGCTCTTGGTATGATAGAGCATGCGGATATCTTTTATACCAAAACAGGAATACGCCGATGCCCACCAGCACCGACAGTCCCAAGCTTCCATATTTCGCCATTGCCTTAGTCATTATCGCTGCAAAGTTAGCACAAATCGAACGAAATACCAAATTATTTAGTAAAATAATGCCTTCTTACGTTGATAGAGATGCCTTCCACGCCTCAAAGGAGATATGCTTTACTGGGGTAAAGCCCTATCTCCGCAGGGGTGAAAGCCTATCCGGTCAGGGAGAAAGTGCCGTCTAAACTACCTTGCGCCTTGGCCCAAAACACCTTGTCCCTATGCCCGAACGACCTTGCGCCTATACCCAAAATAGAAACGCTTGATTTTCTGTCGATTACAAGTACATTTCTCGGTAGCTCAATCAGTGCAGGATAGTAGCTCGATTTTTGCCCAATCCAACACCGTACTTTGACTGATTTTCAATAAGTTACAAGCCTCAGTAGCTCCAGTAGCACGATTTTTTCAAATAATCCTAAAATCCTGTTGAAAATAGACTGTTTTTCTTAAATAAAGAAGTGCTTTTTCACAAAAAGGAAGTACTTATTGCGAAATAACAGGTTCATATTTCACGAAGAGCACCCCTTATTTGCTGATAAGCATAGCTTTTTCAGAAATAACAGGTTCTTAATTGTGGATAGTCGCGTGCACGTGCGTGTATATAGTGGAATATACAGAAAAGAAGTGGCCCCTACGACCCCTGGTCCACTCACCGTCTTTCACTTAAGGGTCACAGGGGTCGTAGGGGCACTTCTTTTTCAAGTATTACAACTATAGTAGAAATGGGGGCATATCCCTTAACTGGTTTTTCGGACTGAACCTGTTTCTCTTTGCACATGTAGTGTAACAAGAATCCGCCCCGCAGAAAAAGCTACAGAGCGGAAAAGATATTACAAATACCCTATTGACATCATTGATAATTGTTTATTCACTATCTGGAATGGCAATAACACTACCATCAATACTAGAGAACACCACTTCGTCGCCAACTTCAACCTCAAAGCCGTTTACTTTTATTTTCGCATTCTGGGCTTCAATTGAAACAACCTCATACGTACCAGCAGGAATGTAATAATACCATATTGGTTGATAAACAGCACTCGTCGTTAAATGTACCTGTTCTTGTGTGTCAACATTAACCAAATATATACCTGCACCTATATATTGTGGTTCTGAGAAACATACAACCTTGGTATATCCTGTTGGCTTTGGAACAACTTGATTTATCCAGTAAGGGCCATACTGCGTCGCCCAAGAAGATATGGCGATACAAATAAAAAACGTAACAAATAAAAACTTTTTCATATTATCTTATGTTTAATAGATAGTTAAAATGGTGGAGTAAAATATACATACTCCACCATTTGATAATGTTACTTCTTCTTGAAGCTCCAATATGTGCCTTCTGACCAGCCACTGAATGCGCCATTGTCAGGATAGGTAAGAGTCATCTCGGAATCAGTAATCTTCCAGATCTGATAGTCTGTCACATAACGTCCCCCTGCATTGATCTCGAAGGGGAAGAGGATTGCTCCCTCCGTAGTCTTAAATGTACCCTTCTTCCAGCCATCTGCAGTAGAGAGGTCTATCTCATAATTACCAGAACGAATCTCACTACCATTTGCATCGTAGCACTTTACAACGCCATCCTCGGTGAGGACCATCGTAGCGTCATTGTTCTCTTCACCAGTAGCTGCACCCGTTACAGAGTGATTCAACTGACCAACGAGATCTGCAGCATCATCAACACCCCACCAGATAAAGTCAGAAAGGTTATCGCCTCGCCAGCTACCATCAGCGCCAAAGTTACCCCAGAGGTGACCACTTGTAGTAGTGTTACCTGTATTCCAAGTCCAAGTCTTGCTGCCATAGTTGTTCATCATACCTGATACGTCGCTATCGCTCTTGAAGTTCCAGTATGTTCCTTCAGACCAACCGCTGAATGCGCCATTGTCAGGATAAACCAGAATCATTTGATCGGTTGTCAGAGAATAAATCCAGTAATCTGTCACATAGCGGCCACCAGCATTAATCTCGAATGGGAACAGAGTTGCGCCCTCTGAAGTATGAAGGACACCATATTTGAATCCATCATGATTGTCGCCTGTCCATCCCTTAATCTCATAACTACCAGAACGGATTTCAGAGCCATTGGCATCATAACATTTCACAAGGCCATCCTCTGTGAACACCATGGTAGCATCGTTGCTCTCTTCACCTGTAGCCTGACCGGTTACAGAGTGACCAAGCTGATCAACGAGATCTGCAGCATCGTCAACGCCCCACCATACAAAGTCGTTAAGGGCATCACCACGCCAGCTACCATCGGCACCAAAGTTACCCCAAACGTGACCAGAAGATGTATTGTTACCCACATTCCATTTCCAGGTCTTTTTGCCATAAGCATTCGAAGCAATCAGACGTACCTCGGGCTTCAGCTCGGCAGCCACCTCAACGGTAAACTCGTGAGTACCTACTACCTCCTCGTTGTTGGCATTGACATAACGGAAGTAAACCGTCTGGTTGGGATCAGAACCACGGGCGGGCACGAAGTTGAACACACCTCCGGCAGGACCACTGGAAAGTTTGAACTCAGAACCGTCGGCCTTGATATAATAGATATAGATACCCGATACATTGGGGATGTTATACTTAATCCAGTTACCATCAGCCTTAGGCGTGGTGCAGGCCTGATCGGCATACTGAGAGAACTCAGCGCCGTTGAGCAAATTGCTGCTGGTGTAGCTGTCGATATCCATGCTGCCGTCTTCCTTAATAGGATCACAGGCCGTGAGCATGCCCAGCGCTACTGCGAACAATAATATTGATTTTTTCATATCTTGTATTCTCTAAATTCTTAATTAAATAACTCTTCATTAATCATATACCGGAGTACCCGACATATTGGCACCAGGAGCACTTGAACCCCAACCTGCATTCTGCTTCAGGATGCTCTCGTCACCAATAATGCTAATCTGTGCAGGAGGAATCATGATAAATCCGTCGGTATCGGCATAGCGCTGCTTCCAGCTGCTGCCGCCTACGTTCTGACCATGATGCATCACTGTCCAGTGACCAGTGTAGTTCACACGGGTACCATCCTGCTTCTGCAGGGCTGTAGCAGCGAGACAGTCTTCACCACCGTTCTTACCCGACCAGCGGCGCAGATCGTTGAAGCGCAAGCCCTCGCAAGCGAGCTCAAAACGACGCTCATTCTGGATATTCTGCCAAGAATAAGTGGTAGCGGGCAGACCTGCACGGGCACGTACCTTATTCATCATATCGGGATTACCCGTGAGCTCTGAGTGCATCAGCATCACGTCGGCCAGACGGAGCAGTACGATGTCAGAGAAGTGGTCACCCTGCATAGAGTTACCATTATTATTTGCAGCAGATGTATGATCCTTACGGTAAACACCCCACCAAATGTAAGCATCGTTGTGATCGCTCCAAGTAGACTTGCCGCAAGTTACGGCCATCCACTTCTTGTTGTAGTAACCAGCATCCTCAGAGCAAGAGGTTGTGAACACGAACTTATCACACTCAGCCTGAGCATCGAGGATAGTAGCTTTCTTACGTGGGTCTGAATCAGGCCACTCGTCCCAGAGGTTAGCATTGACAGTACCCTGTCCCCAACCCTGTCCGAACGGATAGGTATTCTGGTCACCATTAGCTGTACCAGCACCATCGTCATCGCAACGGAGAGCGCAATAAAGCTCAACCTGGTTCACAAAACCCATACCGATGGTACCATTCCAAGAACCTGAGTTCATGTACTGTACCTGGAACATTTCCTCTTCATTACCATTACCTGCCCAAACCTTACCGGCATCTTTCAGATCAGATACAAACTTGTAGTCCTGAATAGTGTACTCGTTGGTGTACTGCCAGAGAAGACGGAAGTCATCAACCAGCTTATAACCACCATTATTAATGGCATCCTCCAGGAAACTAACTACCTGAGCCTTGCTCAGAGAAGAACCAGCACCTTCCTGCTCGAAGTCGAAGTTCACATCGGCCAGAGAGGCAGAAGCCAGCTCACCAGCCTTCTTATAGAAGCCCTCATAGAACATATAGGCACGAGCCAGGTAGCCCTCGGCAGCACCCTTGGTAGCATGACCGTCGCCACGGGTTGTCATACCGTGAGTCATCAGGTTGGCAGCACTGGTGAAGTCTGCCAGGATATGCGGCATGATCACATCCTCTGCACTCTGCTGAGGACATGGCTCGGGAGCAGCAGAAGCCCAGTAAGCAGGGATATCACCCCAGAACTGAACACCCCAAAGGTAGAACAGACCACGCATGAAGTAAGCCTCACCCAGCAACTGGTTGCGGGTAGCCTCCTGACCAGTCCAGTCGAAAGCGTCAACAGCATAGATAATAGCATTAGCACGGGCGATACCTACATAAGTATTGTGCCAGGCATTATCAAACATATCTTCCTTATTGGCCATCAGGTGACCAATAGCATGAGATTCAACGTCGCCAGTACCACCGGCACCGTTAGCATCGTCGGACATGATGTATCCAACAAACCAAGGTGTCTCCAATGGACCAGTGCTGAACTGGTTCATCACACCATACAAGGCTGCAAGCTCCTTGTTCAGGTCATCTGCAGAAGCAGGATAGTTAGAACTATTGGCCTGCGTGTAATTCTTGGAATCGAGGAAGTCTTCACAAGAAGTAAATCCTACAGCGAAGAGCGTCGCGATTGCCATTAAATATATCTTTTTCATATTCTATTCTCTTAATTCTTAATTAATTATTCTCAATCAGAACTTAATGCTTGCACCTACAATGAAAGTACGGGCTGAGGGATACAGACCTACGTCGATACCACGTGCCCAGCTGTCAGCACCACCAGCAGAACCTACTTCAGGATCTACACCAGTGTACTTGGTGAAAGTGTAGAGGTTCTGAGCCTGTACATAGAGACGGAGCTGGCTGAACGGAGAGCCCTTCCAGATCTTGTTGAAGTTGTAACCCAGTGTAATGTTCTGAATCTTGAAGTAGTCAGCATCCTGCATATAGCGTGTAGATACCCACTGGTCAGCAATCTGACCAACAGTCAGACGAGGATACTTGTTGCTGGTACCCTCACCGTGCCAACGGTCGAATGCATCAACGGTATAGCTATTGTACTGGTTGGCCAACAGAGCGGTGCGATAGCACTGCATCACCTGCATACCGAATGCTCCAGAACCGGTCACACCGAAATCAAAGCCCTTCCACTCGCAACCGAGAGTGATACCGAGGGTTACATCGGGATGAGGATTACCTATCTCATGACGGTCGGTATCGTAGTCGATAACGCCATCACCATTGAAGTCGTCCCAGATAGGATCGCCAGGAACAGCTCCATCGAGCACAGCCTTTCCATTAGCAATAGCATTGTCAATCTGAGCTTGATTCTGCCAGATACCACTGTATGACATACCATAGAAGTAGCCGATGGGGTGACCTTCCTGTACGCGAGAAACGTATGAAGAGTTTTCGAAGAGGGCCTTAGTCTGTCCATTGATCAAACCCTGATCATTGGCAATACGGGTTACCTCGTTCTTATTGGTAGCTACATTAACATTAGCATGATAGCTGAAGTCCTCACCAATCTGGTCACGCCATGAGAGAGCAAGCTCGAAACCGGTGTTCTTTACATCACCACCATTGATCATGGCAGGCTCCTCATAACCAAGCACCTCGTTCATCGGGGCCTGAAGCAGCCAGTCCTTAGTCTTTTTCACATACCAGTCGAAGTTCACGCCGAGCTTACCACTGATGAAACGGGCATCCAGACCAACGTTGATCTGCTCAGAGGTTTCCCATGTTACATCGGGGTTGGGAGCGTTCTTGGCGTATGCACCAGTAGTATAGACATTACTGTCTACAGTGCTGATCATATCGCTTGAGAACTTGTAGCCATAGTCTGCATAATCTGTGGGAGAGAAAGCAATGTTAGAGAGGTAGTAGAAGTTGCCAATGTTACAGTTACCATTCTGTCCCCAAGAAGCGCGGAGTTTCAAGAAGTCCATCCAGCTCCTGGTGCTCTCCATGAACTTTTCATTGGTAATCACCCAACCTGCAGAGAATGAGGGGAAGTAACCCCAGCGCTTACCACGGGCGAAGTTTGAAGAACCGTCAGCACGGATAATGGCTGTTGCCATGTACTTCTCGTCATAGTTCCAGTTAGCACGGGCGAAGAACGAAGCAATGCTACCCTGCATGGGGTTGTCGTAACCACCATGACCAGTCATATACTGTGTTTCATAGTTGGCAGGAATATTGAAGTCCCATCCGTTACGAACCAGAGAGTTCAGGTTTTCCTCACTAACTGTAAAGCTCATATTCATTCCTGAGCTCCAGTTTGAACGCTCGATTGACTGACCAACGAGGACATCAATGGTGTGCTTACCCAACTTCGGAAGAACATAAGAGAGAGTATTCTCAAGCGTAAAGCTACTGCTCTGGCTCTCACTCATATTCAGTCCATAATTGGCACTTGAGCTGGTAGAACTAGCACTATAAGGCAGTGAGATACTGCGATAGTTGCTGGCACTGTAACCCGTATTGAACTGTCCACGATAGCGGAGGTTCTTGATCGGCTCGATAATCCAGTAGAAGGTAGCACCTACACCAAAGTCTCGGTTCTCGTTGATAGAGCTGAATCCGCCATTGAGGAAGTGGTTCAATGGGTTATTATAAATCATGGAGCTATAACCTGCACCATTATCCTTATATGAAGCGATGTTGCCATTAGTATCGTAGGGCTCAACGAGCGGAGATGCGATATAGGCAGCCTGCATAATGTTCCAGTAACCATTGCTCTCAGCAAGGTCGTGGCTTCTGTGATACCAGTAAGATACATTCTCACCGATGGTGATAATATCGTGATCCTTACCCTTCAGCAGGATGTGCTCTGAGTTGATACGGCCACCATAACGCTTGTAGTTTGAAGCGTTATCGCCACCCATGATACCCTCGTTAGAGCTATAGTTTACAGACATAGAGAACTTCGAACGATCAGAACCACCAGTCAGTGTTACAGCGTGGCTGAACTGCAGGGCGTTCTTGTTTTCATACTCCTTGAACCAGTCGGTACCTTCCCAACCCTGATTTACCTTGTTGAGAATCTCCTGCGGAACAAGGCTGCTCCAGTTGGTAGCGGTTCCGTAAGTATTGAAGTTGGTCTCATTGATAATCTGCATGTACTGCTTAGCATTAACAGTACCAGGCACCTTGTAGGCGTTCGACCAACCTACGAAACCATCATACTGTACCTGAATCTTACCGGCCTTACCCTGCTTGGTGGTTACCAGAATCACACCATTGGCAGCACGGGCACCATAGATGGCAGCAGAGGCGGCATCCTTCAGTACATCGATGCTCTCGATATCATTCGGATTCAGTCCGTTCAGACCGTTATCAGCTGTACCAGCATTGATACCGTCGATAATCAGCAACGGAGAACTTTCACCGATGGTACCGACACCACGGATATTTACCTTAAAGCCCTTACCAGGCTGCGAAGATGTCTGGGTGATGTTCACACCAGGTGTCGAAGCCTGCATGGCTGTCAGAGCGTTGGTGGTGTTCAGCTTGGCGATGTCCTCACCCTTCACCTGAACGGTAGCACCGGTAACCAGCTTTTTCTTCTGGACACCGTAACCTACAACCACCACTTCCTCGAGCACGGCGTTGTCGTCCTTCATCGTAATCTGGAAGTTGTCCTGATTACCAACCTTGATTTCCTGAGTTTCGAATCCGATGAACGATACAACGATCGTTGCACCCGGTTTCACATTGAGAGCGAAGTTACCGTCAAAGTCAGTAACCGTACCATTCGTGGTACCCTTTTCCACTACGCTGGCACCGATAACGGGACCCATAGCGTCGACTACAGAACCTGTAATCTTCTTCGTTGCCTGCTGAACCTCCTGAGGAGCTCCTGCGGCATGAGCGTTCGTTGAGTATCCTGTACCCAAGAGGGCCATGACACTCACCAGCAGCGCTGTCTTTCTAAATGTTTGGTTCATACTGAAGTTTTTAAAATAGATTTTATTTATACTATAGTTATAGTCATTTTGGCGTTCATTATTTCGCCGGCAAAATTAAAACATATTAACGAAATCAGTTTGCTTAATTTTATCAAATACTGACACTTTTTTACCATCACCTTTTTTTTAACACAAAACCGATATGAATTTTTTGTTTAAAGTTGTAAGCTTTGCTAAGAAAGTATAAGATTATTCTCATATATATGTGTACCTTTGCAGCGTACAAACCAAAACTCTAAGATATAGTAAAAAATGAAAAGACTGGCTTTCTTATTATTGACCGTTCTGACCATGTTGCCCATAGAGGCACAAATCAGGGGTAACAGTATCGTTGTAACCGTGGAGCCCGACCACAAAGACTGGAACTACCGTATAGGCGAGATAGCAAAGTTCACAGTGGAAGTACGTCGTTCTGGCACACTCGTTAACGATGTCACCATTGACTATGCGACTGGCCCGGAAATGTATCAGGACACCAAGAAGACCGTTACACTCAAAGACGGCACGCTGAAACTGACAGGTAAAATGTCTTCACCGGGATTCTATCGTGTTGATGTCACAGCACATGTAGATGGCAAGGACTATCGCGGAGCCTGTGCAGCAGCCTTCTCGCCTGAGAAGTTGCAACCTTCAACAGTGATGCCTTCCGACTTCAAGGAGTTCTGGGAGCAGTCGATAGCCGAGGCCCGGAAGACGGATCTCGATCCTACGAAACGTCTGTTGCCCGAACGCTGCACGAAGGATGTGAATGTCTATGAGGTAAGTTTCCATAACGAGCAGTGGGGCTCGCGTACCTATGGTATTTTATGCGTACCCGTGCGCGAGGGAAAATATCCTGCACTGCTGAGAGTGCCGGGAGCCGGTGTGCGCCCCTATGAAGGAGATGTGTACACTGCATCACAGGGCGTCATCACACTCGAGATTGGTATTCACGGCGTGCCCGTAACGATGCAACAGGGTGTGTATGACAATCTGAACAACGGTGCGCTGAGAGGCTATTGGGAGTTTAACATGGACTCGCGCGAGAAACACTACTATCATCATGTCATCATGGGTTGCATCCGTGCGATGGACTATATAGAGCAGTATACCCCGTGGGACGGAAAGAATGCCGGTGTGACAGGATCGAGCCAAGGAGGATTCCTGACGCTGGCAACAGCCGGACTCGACAAACGCATCACCTGTTACGCCCCAGTGCATGCAGCTCTTTGCGACCATACCAACTCGCTCAGAGGCATAGCCTGCGGATGGCCCCATTTCTTCTATTGGAACAAAGGTAAGGGCCAGGAAAAGCAGATCGAGGTTTCTCGCTACTACGACGGTGTAAACTTCGCCCGACTGATCAACGACCAGCAGCGTGGCTGGTTCTCTTTTGGCTATTGCGATGACGTAGTGCCTCCTACCACAGCCTGGTCTACCTACAATACGGTGACTGGCCCGAAGGAAATCTCACCTTATCAGGCCACATGGCACTTCTGGCATCAGGAGCAGTGGGACGAGTGGGAAAACTGGCTATTAAAAGAATTAAGCAAGCAGTAAAAATAAATAGACAATGATTATGATTGATTTTGAGAAGAAAGTAGCAGCCTTGCGTGCTCACCATGAAGTACTGCTGAGCCGTAAGAACGAGCCTATTGAATGGGGCAACGGAATTTATGAGAAGTACAAGAACCCTGTTGTCACTGCTGAGCATGTACCCCTAGAGTGGAAGTATGATTTCAATGAGCAGGACAATCCTTACTTGATGCAGCGCATCATGTGCAACGCCACACTGAATGCAGGCGCCCTGAAATGGAATGATAAATACCTGTTGGTAGTTCGCGTGGAGGGAGCCGACCGTAAAAGTTATTTTGCTGTAGCCGAGAGTCCGAACGGCATCGATAACTTCCGTTTCTGGGAAGAGCCCATCACGATGCCCGATGACGTGATTCCTGCTACTAATATCTACGATATGCGTATCACGCAGCATGAGGACGGCTGGATCTATGGCGTGTTCTGTGCTGAGCGTCACGACGATTCACAACCAGGCAATCTGAGTGCAGCAACTGCCACAGCAGGTATCGCCCGCACCAAGGACCTGAAGACCTGGTATCGCCTGCCCGACCTGAAGACAAAGAGTCAGCAGCGTAACGTGGTGCTGCATCCTGAGTTTGTCGATGGTAAATACGCCTTCTATACCCGTCCGCAGGATGGTTTTATCGACACCGGCTCAGGTGGTGGCATCGGTTGGGCACTGATTGATGACATCACCCATGCAGAGGTGAAGGATGAGACCATCATCTATGAGCGCAAGTACCACACCATCACAGAGGTAAAGAATGGTGAGGGTCCCCACCCCATCAAGACGCCTAAGGGTTGGTTGCACCTGGCTCACGGTGTTCGCGCCACAGCCGACGGACTGCGTTATGTACTCTATATGTATATGACTTCGCTCGAGGATCCCACGAAGGTGATAGCTCGTCCTGGTGGGTATTTCCTGGTGCCAGAGGGCAATGAGTATCTGGGCGACGTGATGAACGTAGCCTTCGCCAATGGTTGGATAGCCGATCCTGATGGAAAGGTGTTTATCTACTACGCCTCAGCCGATACCCGTATGCATGTGGCAACATCCACTATCGATAAACTCATCGACTACTGCATGAACACGCCAGAGGACGGTCTGACGACCGCCGCCAGCGTAGAGACCATCAAGCAGTTAGTGGCAAAGAATAAGAAGGCTTGAGGATTTCAAGTCGTCAGAAGTGCAGGTCAGCAGTAGCTGGCCTGCTTTTTCTTTGCTCTGAATGATCACCTGAGCCAGACCATTAAAGGCGGGAATAGAGAACTCCTTGCAATCCTTGGTCTTCGGATGGTCCTCGCCAGGATACATCGGGTCGCCATTGCCTACACCAAGAATACGGGCTTCGCCTTCAAGCTTAAAGGTCAGCTGTGGACAAGCATCTGGAACTATACGTCCCTTTTGATCCTGCACCTCAACAGTCACAATGGCAAGATCGCGACCATCGGCAGCTATTTCCTTCCGGTCAGCTTTCAGTACAGTTTTGTAGGCAGGCTTGGTGGTCTCGATGATTTGCGTCATCGTGCGCTTGCCGTTCTTATAACCCAAAGCTACTACCTTGCCTGGCTGATAGATAGCCTTCCACTTCAGATGTCCGTTCTTGGGCATCTGTTGTCGTCCCAGGCTCTTGCCATTTACCATCAGTTCCACCTCGTCGCAGTTGCTGTAAGCCCAGATTTCCACCTCTTCACCCTCATGACCTTGTAAATTCCAATGAGGGAATATGTGCAAGGTTGGTTCATCCGTCCACCACGATTTCAGGTAGAAAGCCTCATCTTTAGGGAATCCACAATAGTCGAAGATACCAAACTCAGAATCATGTGCAGGATAACTCAGAGGATTAGGCTCGCCACGATAGTCGAAGCCTGTCCAGTAGAAGAGTCCTGCTCCCCACTGACGCTCAGAATAGAACTTCCAGCCGCGCTCAATGATGTTTTCATAATTCTGTTCCATGGTACGGTTCAGACTAACCATACGTCCCGGATACTCGGGAAGGTTGAAATACCAGCCACGAGTGCCGCATCCCGACGTCTCTTCTGTGCCCACAATCTTCCACGAGGGATTGGCTTTCTTTCGATTGTCCACATCGTTCTGAACAATGTAGTTAAAACCAACCACATCAAGGCCTTTAATAAGTTCCGTACCACCAGCATTTGCTACCGTGCTGTGGCGTGTGGGATCATAAAGTCGGGTGTATTCCCGCATAGCTTCAGCCAGACGGGTACCCTGAATATTGTTTTCGAGCCCCCATTCCTCATTACCATCGCTCCAAAGGATGATCGAGGGGTGATTACGATCGCGTTTGATCATACGCTCCAGCAGACGCAGATGCTCCTCGTTGATACCCATCAGTCGGTTCTCATCGATAACGAGTATACCCTCACGATCGCAAATATCAAGGAGTGCGGGAGTCATGGGGTTATGCGATGCACGATAGGCATTACAACCCATCTTCTTCAACTGCTTGATGCGCCAGGCCTGTAGTGCATCGGGAATAGCAGCGCCCACACCGGCATGATCCTGATGCATATTGACGCCCTTCAGCTTCACCTGTTCACCATTCAACAGGAAACCACATTCCGCATCGAAGGCTATGTCGCGAATACCTGTGGTAGTCTTATAAACATCAGTCACCTTACCTGCTTGACTGATGGTGGTCTCAACCTGATAGAGATAAGGATCGGAGATACTCCAGAGGTGGGGATGATTAACCTTGATACGCTGTTTGCAACCCAGCACCTGTTTCGATTGTAATGATAGTTTCACCACCTCGCTCTTGCCTATCTCACGTCCCTCAGCATCCAGCAATCGCTGGGTAACCTCGCACTGCTGAGACTTAAGACTGCTGTTGTTTACCTCAGTTTCTATCATGAGCAGAGCCTCAGAATAGGGCTTCTGAAGTTCTGCATAAACAAACGTACCGAAGGGAGCCACACTGACCTCTGCCGACTTCTCGAGCCACACATCGCGATAGATGCCAGCGCCCTCATAGAACCAACCTTCCTCGAGTGACGCATCGGCACGAACACAAATCAGGTTCTCATCACCATATTTAATATAAGGAGTAATGTCGTATATCTGTGTGGCATAGCCACTGGGTTCTGTACCCATATAGAAGCCGTTAAACCACACCTGAGCATGACGGAAGATACCATCAAAACGAAGCATCAGGCGCTTGCCAAGATCGTCATTGTCAATCTTGATGATCTTGCGATACCAACCCACGCTCTTCTCCGGATACTTATAGCCCACCGTCTTATAGCCATGCGAGTGACTGGCCTCTTTTGCATAAGGCAGCGTTGTCACCCAGTCGTGAGGTATCTGCGCCTCCTGCCAGGCAGAATCATCAAATTTCTGCACATAAGGTCCTTCGTTATGTATCGAGCTGGCCTTTGTCAAATAGTTGAAATACTCTGTACCACAGCCGAAATCCTTTTGAGGATCGGATGCATGTCCTATGGCAAACTTCCATTCCTTGTCAAGACGGATGGATTCACGAACACTTTGAGCCTGGGCTCCGAAAACCTGCATCAAAAATGCGAGCAGCATGAGTAGCTTTTTCATTTCTGTTTCATTAGAGTTAAATAGTGCTGCAAAGGTACTAAATTATTGACGAATTACACCTTACTCTATTCTTAAAAAATCAGAAAATGCTATAAGATTTGTAATATGATTAGTAGATTTTCTCTACCTTTGCATAAAAATACGAATTAAAGATGTTTGGACAAGTACCTCTCGATATATTACTGCTGTTCATGCTCTACGCTGCTGGAGCAACGGTATCAGCCATTGCATGCACCTACCTGCTACTGCGCAGGGGCAATGCCTTTGCTCCTGACATCGTGACACCAGTGCGATTGCGCCGGTGGACAGCTGCATTCTTTGCATTCATAGCTTTAGGACACTTTTGGTATTTGCCGGCTGCAGTGCTCACTTCAAGCGAGGCTATCAGACTGACCATGCTGGTAGGCGGATTGCTCGACTGCATCACGGTTTTCCCCTTGGCCCTCATCATATTGCTTTGTATGCTGCAAGACCGCAAGCGCCCACTCTGGCCTATCTGCGTGATGATTGCACCGCTTGTGGTAGGAATGATGATATCCATTGTTAACCGTAGCGAAGCTCTTCTTCCGATATTACGTATCTATTTGCTGCTGATGAGCATTGGCATCATCATCTATATGGTGCACGCCGTAAGACAGTACGGACGCTGGCTGCGCGACAACTATGCCGACCTGGAGCATAAGGAAGTGTGGCAGTCTTTCTTGGTACTGGCTGTCATCCTGCTGATGTTCGGCTTTTACGTGAGTGGCGTAGGTGGTCTGCTTTACGAATACATCATTCAGGTTTGTGGCATTGTGCTGATATGCTATCTCCTATGGCGCGTTGAAACGTTAAGCGACCTGAGCATCCATGCTGAGTCCATTCCTGTGTCAGAGCCGATAGAGCCGGTAGAGGAAGAGACTGATGCTCCCGATAACATTGACGACATCACCCCCTTGTTACAGCATTACTGCATCAATACGAAGCTTTACCTGCAACACGACCTGAACGTCACCCAGCTTGCCCAGGCCATTGGCAGCAACCGTACATATCTCGGCCAGTATTTCGCTAGTCAGGACACCACATACAATGAATATATCAACAATCTGCGCATCAATCATTTCATCAGTCTCTATCGCGAGGCCGTCGCTTCACTACGTCCTTTCTCAGCCAAGCAACTGGCCAACGACAGCGGCTATCATAGTTACAGTACCTTCAGCCTCGCCTTCAAGCAGCGCATGGGTCAGTCTGTAACAGCTTGGATGCGTGACCAAAATAGTTGATTTTTGAAAGGACGACTTTCAAAATTTACAAACTTGTTTTAAAATATGCAAAAAATGCTCCAACATGTAGTTTGAGCCTTGTTTTTTGGGATAATTTGTTTATATTTGTGCCATCTAAAACAATAAATATTAAAGATGGGAACAGATTCGACAAAAAAAAACCTATTTATTTATCGACTGACATTCGGTGACGTGATTGCCTATGATAACGATCCGAAGCAGATGGCGAAACTGGAAATCAATCAGGGAGTGCGCAAGGAGATATCGGACGGCACGAACAGCTATTACCTGTTGCTTCTGGGTATCAAGGTGAACCGTAAGATCTATCAGCCAACAGAGATTGAGGCTGAATTGGATATTACGCAGATCACCGTAGGACTATCAAACCTGGAAGAGAGCACGGCTCCCCAATTCGACGACGTCAGAAATCTGCTGTTGCAGAGACAGGTGAGTCTCGATATTCTTGAGGTGGACAGAATAACCGGAATACTGGTGGATAAGGCCCCCATGAATATTGCCAAGAACTGCTACGTTTACGAGATGACCCCGCAGCTGAAGCGCGATGTGGACGGCACGAAAATGTATGTGAAACTGAGTATCTTCAGCATGGATAAGCTGATGACCCTCAACAAGTACAGTAAGGCATACGTGGCCCGCAAGCTCGGCTCTGAAATCCTGCAGCCAGAGAGCCTGAATTTCGGAAACGTCTCCGATGGTGTTCCCTTGATAGACTCCTATGTCGGCAACCAACAGCATCTGACGTACACTGTTTCCGGCGAAAAGTTCGAGTTCATACAGCCCTATCTGGTGCAGTATAATGAGTCGTTCTACGACTTCCTCGTGCGCACGGCCAACCGCTGCGGTGAGTTCCTCTTCTTTGAGGATGGCAAACTGGTGTTAGGTTTGCCAAAAAGCGAATCAAAAAGCGACTCGCTTGTAGAAATCGACAAATACGAGACTGTGACCGTTATGGAGAGGTCGGTCGATCCGCTGATAATCAGTGGCTATGCCCGCGACAGCGTGAAAGACGGCGACGGCACGCTGAAGGGAACTGCCGGCGGCAGCGACAGTAATCCCGAACTGAACATCTCGCCCATAGCCAAGGAGCAAACCGGATTCCCCAAGGATGTCTTCCCCACCTACACTGCGAGCAATGCCGAACTCGCCCAGGACGACTACATCTTCCCGCTCTACAGGGGCAAGTTCACCAATCGAAAGCGTGAACTCTGCTATGACGGCAATACCGGCCAGAATGCCTTGGGCAGATCGATGCTGCTCGGCAAGACCCTACTGGGCAATGAATTAGACCTTGGAGGAGCAGGCTTTCCCATCTCCTTGGCCATAGATGCGTTTCTCAACGAAGCCGTGCCAACCGTTTTAGGCGATATGAGGGTGAAGTCGTGGAACGGCACGCAGGCCGCGCGGTATATGGATATCCTGAAAGGGAAAAACGATCAATGCGACGATCAGAAGACCGTGCAGTTTGGCACGCTGAAGAGCGAAGGATGGACTACCCTGAAATATTATAAGGATATCCTTCTGCACGAAGAGGCACAGCAGCGGAAGATCGTGTGCATCAACATGGGCACCAACTTTATCAACGTGAAGTTAGGCCAGAAGATCAAGGTCGATGGGCTCGACGATGTCTATGTCATCATTCAGATACAGCAGAACTCCGAGGTGGCCTGGAAACGCAACTACGACAGATACGGCATGGAGGCAGACGATGAAGACGCAGGCATGCGCTCGCTGAAAATCTATGCCATCCCAGGGTATGGTGATGACAATATTCAGTTCATTCCCCCTGTGCATCCGGTACCAGTCATCCGGAAGGTGGGACCTCAGACAGCCTTCGTGACCGACAATGAAGACCCGAAGTTCCAGGGGCGTGTACGCATCGCCTTCCCTTGGCAGTCGCTGGGCGGCCCGGAAAGGAGTCAACTCAATGAAGTGGCTATCAAACTTCACGAGATGGTGAGCAGCATCGAGGACTTGAGAAAGAAGGAGAAAAAGCTTCTGGAAGAGTCAACGAAAGCTAGCCAATACTTAGAGGAACTCAAGAAATATGTAAATGCCACGAAAGATGAGCGTGAAGAACTGCTCAAGCAGAGGAAACAAAAAGTAGAAGATATAAAAAAGGATCTCGACCAGTTCAAAGCCTCACTGAACCAAAAGGAAAAAGAGGAAAAGGAGGCCCAGAAAGAAAAGACAGAGAAAGAGATAGCCGAATTTGAGACAGCGGCCAAGGAGCACGACGAGAGAAAGGGCAAGGCCGGCTATCAGAATCCTGAGAAGGACAACACCATAATCCGCAAGTATAAGGATCTCTATAACAAGAAGAACGGGGAGTACCTGAAGGCCCATGACGACTTGCAAACAGCCGGAAATAAGGAGAAGGCTATAGAAGCCGAAGGCCAGAAACTGAAAGAAAAGATAGAAGAAAGCGTGTATGCCATGTCGTCGCCGTGGGTGCGCGTCGTCACGCCGATGGCCTCGCCCGGCGGCGGCACATTCTTCCGTCCCAGAGTAGGCGACGAAGTGATGGTGAACTTTGAGAACGACAACGTGGAGCGTCCCTATGTCATAGGCAGCGTGTTCTCCAAGAACACCCTCACCCCCGACGAGAAAATGTATCGCCAGCGTGGCCCTGAGTTGCAAGGCAAGGATGTGAGCATGATGATGGTGTCGCCCAACGGCCATCACATCACCTTTACCGACCCCGACGGCGGCACTAACTTCCTGACCAATCTGGTCTCGCCGGGACTGGGCCTGTGGGGGACTATCGTGGGAGGGTGGTTCAACAGTCTCCTCCCTGGCGCCAAGGACCTGGCAGGCGGTATCCATATCGGCGACCGCTACGGGCTATACGAGATTGACATGAAGAGCCACAAGCGCTCCATCGAAATCAATTCGCCTTTCGGCACGGTGGCCATCAATGCCTTCTCGGGCATCACCATCAGTGCCCCCAACGGCAATGTCACCATCAAGGGAAAGAACATCAACCTGGAGGCTAGTAACAAGGTGAACATCCTCTCGGGGCTGAATATTGATGACGACCCGGGCTTTGGCGATCCCGAAGGAAAGGCCAACAAGGCTGGTAAGGCACTTACCGACCTCTTCGCCGAGATTATCCCTGCAGAACTCACTAAGTATATGTTCAGTTCGGTGACCGACCTGAGCTACATTCGCCACGTGGTGGAGGTGTTTGTGCGCCCCGTTGACGGCACGCTCAAGCTCAAGTCGAAACGCTATCTGATGCTGGAGGCCGGCAAGGGTAATGCCACCATCCGTCATGACCGCTATGCCACGGCAGTGGCAGGAAAGAAGGAGTCGCAGGAGGATTTCTTCAAGGCCATGCTCGCCGGGGTGAAGTTCATCTGTGAGAAGGTCGACCTCTTCTACGATACCTATGAGGCATTATGGGCCGACGGCTACAAGAAGAGGATTGCCTACGAGGACACAGCCTACGCTCTACAGATAAAGGATGTCAAGAATCCAAATCTAAGGAAGCTTGCCTATGACACCACCGATGAATGGACTGATGACATCATCACAGAATCCACTTACAAGGACATCCTCGCCTCTACTATGTTCCATATGATCAAGGACCCTGCAGATGCCTTTGCCGAAGCAGCCTTCAAAATCTACCGGCATGTGGAGAGCTTCGAAGAAATGCTGAAAGATTATTCGGCTCTTCCCATCGGCAATTTCCCATGGATAGGCGATTGCTTCATGACAGCGATTGGTAATGTGAACAGCAAGTGCAAAATGACAGAAGAGTGGGCGCAGGCATTCGCCAAAGGCAAGGAAGACGAGCTTTTCAACGATTCCAATCCCGATCCGAAAACCGACAAGTTTGCGATGGCTAACAAGAAACTGTTCAAACGCAAACTTCTGCTCTGTTTCATCCATACTGTGGGCAAAGATCCCGGAAACGAGAAGGGCAAGTACTTCAACTGCGGACTCCGCATCGACGAGATACTGAAAGAGGAGTGGATCAGACAGGAATTCTACTGGAATCGCACAGTGTTCTTCCTCGACCGTGACAAGAGGATGAATTACCACAACTTCTGGCGTAAGCTGTATGACAATACGTGGGGCATGGTTGTAAGCAATGCCAAGAAAATCGCGGCTCCCTTCGACCGTGACATCTGGAATGACACGGCCGATGGGCAGATACTCTTCTCTGAGAAGGAGAACAAGACCCTCAACTTCCAGGGCGAGGGTCTCCACGAGGAGAGCAGTTCTAACATCGGCACGCTCGCACATCTGAAGAAAGAACTGATGGCAATCAAGTAATGGTAAAAAGGTGAAAAGGTAAAGAAGTAAGATGGATTATATATTTGAAGAATGGGAAAAGAAGCTCTCCACCTTTGAGAGCAGCGTAGAGAAAGACCTGGCGGAGATCAGGAAGTGCAAGGCAGAGATGCAGCAGATAAAGCTCGACGTAGTGGCAGAGCTGCAGAAAGGTCGCTATGTGCGCGACACCCAGCGGCTGGTGCTGTCGGCACCGGAAATCATCATTGGCAATGTCGACCGCAACGGCACCCTCTTTGCGGGAGGCTCCAAGGTCATCGTCCGAGGCACCCAGGTAGGTGTCGAGGGAGCCGGAGAGGGCGGCCGCCTGGAGCTCCGGGCACCCAGCATCCGCGAGATTGCCGAAGACCCGGGCACCGACGGGCGGGAGCATGTCGTAGGATCGCTGTCGGAGGTGGTCAGCCAGGCGCGCAATATCATCATCCAGAGCGACGATGCCGAAGGGGCCTTTTCAGCCCCCACGGCGCCCACGGGCGGCAGCGGGGTGCGCATCCATGCCGACAAGACCATCGACGTGCATGCCGCCATGACGGCGGAAAGCCGAGAAGGACGCCTGACAGACTTGATCAGTGAGACTGAGAAACAGAAAGGCTATCTCAAGGAGCAAGCCAGTGCCCATAAGAAGTCGTTCACGGATCTGAAGAAAGAGATGGAGGAACTGATAGAGAAAAGGGATACGCTGGCAAAAGACTACGAAAACGTCCGTACTAACTATCGGGAAATCAGAAAAGCATCTGAAGAGATTGAGGCACTCTCCATGTCAATCACTGAGGAGACCTACGCCTATGCAGAGATTCTGTCTATGCTGGCAGAGACCAACCGCAGGCTGAAGTGCTTCAAGGACGAGAAGTCGAAAATCAAGAAGGGCGACGACTTCAAGAAAAAACCGACCGGAGCGAGTGTCAATATCACGGGTGAGAACATCAGCTTGACATCTGCCGACGGCGAGAACAATCTGCGCGACAACGAAGAGTCGGGAATCACCATCGCAGCCAACACGGTGAGCGTCGCTTCCCTGGACAAGGAAGGAGCACTGAATAAGGAAGGCAAGGTGAGCGTGGTGGCCATGAACATTGAGATGGCCACGGCAGGCGGTGCCGACCTGAAATTCGACGAAGAAGGAATACTTGAGAAGGCCACCTATACAGCTGAGGGCGAATTCAAGCTGACGTCGAAGAACATCACCATTGAGGGTGTCGACTATGAGGTGGCCGACAAGAAATTGAAGGAGAAGCAGCTCACTGACGACAGCAAGATCAAGCTGCGCGCCAAGACCATCGAGGTGAGCACCGAGAACTCTGCCAATGTGGAGGTGGATGACCAAGGCAAGATGACGAAAGCCAACTACACCTCCGAGGGCGACATCATCGTACGCTCTAAGACCCTCACCATGGAGAGCATCGACACCGACTTGGAGAATGGCGAGACCAAGGAGAAAGCACTCACGGCCGACAGCAAGGTGGCCATCCGTGCCGAGAAGGTGGACATCTCCGCCACCGATACCGAGGGCAAGGCCACAGGCAGCGTCAATATCAATGCCAAGGCAGTGGCTGTGAAGTCGATGGACGTGGAGAAGGAGAAGCGCACCGACGACAAGCTGGCCGAAGGCAGTACCATGACCATCCTATCAGAAAAGATGTTTGTCGGCGCAAAGTCGAAGGATGTCAAGTCGAAGAAGGTACAGGTCATGTCCGAGGAAATCGGAGCCTTTGCCGACAAGACGCTGGAGATCCAGCAGGACGAGGGCAAGGCGCTGGTGCAGCTCGAAGGCGGCAACCTCTCCGCAGGCGGCAGCAAGACGCAGGTATACGGCGAGACCACGATCAATGGCAAGGTCGAGGTGAAGGACGAGATCAAGGCGCCGAAGGCCACCATCGACAATCTGGAGGCCAAGACGTCCTTCAAGTCGCAGAACATCAGCGACGGCATCGCCGTGCCCGGCGCGCCTGCCAATGGTAGCCTGAGCGCCAAACTGAAGACGGAGGATGCTCCGAAGGAGTGAAATGTGTGATTTTTAAAAGTGAAAAGTTATGAATAATTATATTTCATTTGAGACAATCGATTTTGCGAAGAAACTAAAGGGCTATAACATGCTCTTCAACTATCGGATGTCAAACCTCTGCGTCAAGGCAGAACCCACTGCCCTGATGCCCGTAACCGTCTTTGTGGCTGGCACGGAGTACAATCTGGAAGAGGTGGCTAATATCCTGAAGCCCGACGATTTTTCATTCGATGTCTATCCCAAGAACCAAAACAACCTGCAGGATATCATCAGCGGCATCTTCGACGTCCATCCGGAGTTCAAGATGGAACTCAAGACCGATAAGGCAGAGAATGAGGGAGGGGCTGACACCCACCATGTCTTCTATACCATGCCGCCAGTAGATAAGGATCGCCGCAAACTGCTGAACGAGACCACCAAGACCTTCCACAAGGAGTGCATGGTCAACCTGGATGTCACTTATGCCGATCTACAGGCGAGACTCGTGGAACCCTATACCCAGATGTCACCTCAGGATGTCGACGAGGCAAGGAAAGGCTTCAAGAAAGTCTATGATAAAGCGAGGGAAGAGTGTGATAAGATGCTGCAACTGAAGCTCAACGAGATCGAGGAGGGCTACCAGCGCTACCTGACTGAAGATAATGACCGCATTAACGATCCTGATTCGGACGACGATGAGATGGTACTCTCTCACGATGCCGATGTAGAAGCGCTGTTCAATTAAAGATTAAAAATTAAATTCTGATATATAATATGAACGATTTTAAAGTAACACTGAATGGTACGGCTCTGCTTATTGAGCTGGGTAGAAGTCTTAATACAACCAATGCACCTGCATTACAGGAGGAACTCACCAAGTATGTAGGAAAGCCTATTGAGAAGGTGGTTTTCGATGCCTCTGAGCTCTTACAACTTTCCAGTAGTGGTCTGCGTACCGTTTACTACGCCAAGCAAAGGTTGGGCAACAAACCCGAAATCGTATTCGTGAATTGTGCCAAGGAGATTTATCACACATTGAAGCTCATTGGCCTCGCCTCCTCCATCAAGTTCATGAATATTGAGAGCAAGAAGGTGATACGCAAGCAGGACTCCCTTGATGAATTCACAGCCAACAACGATGTGGTGTGCTACTCCATGAGGCTGGGACAAGACGATGAATAACTGATCCTTTTCAATTAAAGCCTATGTCCCAATTGCATTTCCAGCCTATAAAAGGCAAGTCGCTCGAAATCATTGACGCCATCCTCCATACTGAGGAAGCGTCGACCGTGGGCGACTTCTGGGGCTATTTTAGTGTAGTGGTCGAAGAACTGGTGCTGAATATCGTCGATTACTCCCATTCCGAGTATCTCGATATCGAAATCCTGCGCGATGAGAAGAGTATCACGTTGCGTATCCATGATGCCGGCATGCCGTTCAACCCGCTTGAGAGGGAAAAGCCCGATTTAACGCTGCCTATGGAAGATCGTCCCATTGGCGGACTTGGCATCTTCATGGTTATCAAGTATATGGACTCCGTCACCTACGACTACACCGGAGGCGAGAACACACTCACACTAATAAAAAATCTAACAAAAGACTTAAGCTAAAAGATAGAATTATGTCATATCTGTTTTTCGTTCTGAATGTCATTATAGGTATAGGTCTGTTATCCTTGGCATACGCCTATTACCGTTCCTCCCGGAAAGTGGAGCGGCTTCGTCAGTCGAGTGCCGAGAAAGAGCGACTTAGTGCTGAGAAGGAACGTGAGAATGAGCGTCTCAGTGCCGAGAAGAATCGCCTCAGTTCTGAGTTGCAACTGGCCAGCCAGATACAGCGGAGCATGATGCCCATCGGCCACAAGATGTTCGACAGCGTTGAGGTCTTCGGTTCGCTCACACCCGCCCGCGAGATGGGCGGCGACCTGTTCGATTACACGCTGCGCGATGAGAAACTCTTCTTCTGTATCGGCGATGTCTGTGGCAAGGGCGCCCCCGCCGCCATGCTCATGGCCTATGCCCACTCGTTGCTGGTGGGATTTACACAGAGAGAGACCAATCCTGCCCGCATCCTGGAATCCCTCAACAAGTTGGCTAGTTATGATAATGAGTCGTGCACGTTCTTCACCCTCTTCTATGGTGTGCTCGACCTGCCCACGGGCCGTCTGCACTACTGTAATGCCGCCCACAATCCGCCTTATATTCTAGCCGATAAGGTCATGATGCTCGATTGCGATCCCAACCAACCCATCGGCCCTGTCGAGGATGCAGAATTCACCTTGCAGACCACGACGATGAGTCCTGGCAGCACCATCTTCCTCTATACCGACGGACTCACCGAGGCCAACGACACCGAAGGCCGCGAACTCGGTCCCGAACGTGCCGAAGCCTTGCTGCAGAAGTGCATTGACCAGCAGCTCAAGCCCGAGGAGATGGCAACTGCCGTCATCGATGGCGTCCAGCAGTTTACCATGGGAGCCGAGCAGTACGACGACCTCACCATGCTGATTGTGCGTTACGCGCCCCAGCAGTTTGAGAGCACGATGACCGAGAGCATCACCCTCAAGAATCATATTAGCGAGGTCACGCGTCTAGGCAGTTTCCAGGACACGGTCTATGCCAAGATGAATATCGAGAAATCGCTGGCCACCAAGCTCCGCTTGGCCGTTGAAGAGGCAGCGGTCAATGCCATCGAGCATGCCTATCTGAAGGGCAGAGAGGGCGATGTCGAAGTCAGGATAATGACCGACGGCCATCTGCTGAAAATCATGATCATCGACTCAGGCCTCCCCTTCGATCCTACCACCATCGCCAAGGCCGATACCACCCTCTCGGCCAAAGAGCGTCACTTAGGCGGTCTGGGCCTGCTCCTGGTGCGCGAACTCATGGATTCCATCAATTACGAGAGCATTGACAATCAGAACATTCTTACCTTGAGTAAAAAATTTAACTAAAAGTAGAGAGATATGAAGACGAGATTCAAGAAAAATGCCAAGATCTTCGACATTGTCATCACCTCTGTGGCAGCCGTGCTGTCGGTGGGCACGATGCTCTATGGCGTGTTTCATTACGGTCTGAGCAATACATGGGCCGAACTGATCCTCAATATGTTTTATATCGCCTGTCTGGTGATGATTGGGATGTATTTCTTTAACTCACGTCGCATCACCACCCAGCAGTTCAATTACTGGTGTTCCATCTCCGTGGGTATAACGGTGCTGCTGCGCGACATCCTCTTTGCGCCTCCCCTCGCCTATTACTCCATCCATCTGGCCTGTCTCACGCTGTCGGTGCTGCTGCTCTGCACGCTCACCTTCTTCTATGCGCGCAAGAACTGGAAGAGTTACACCAAGCGCAACCTCTGGCTCATCTGCATCATCGATATGCTCATTGCCGCCCTTTACAACCTCGACATCTATCTGGAGCCCGCCGATGAGTTTACCAACTATATGCTCACCGAGATCTGGATCCGTCCCACCATCACCTACGGCCTCGTGGCCTGCTTCGTCACCGAGGTAGAATAAAAAGCATAACATGAAAAGATTGATACGATGGGTGCTCGCCGCCACCCTCATTTGCGGCACAAGCGTGCTCACATCGTGTGGCAATAATGATAATGGTGTAGCGCCCGACACCACGTCACTCACGGAGTGGCAGGCCGGAAAGACCGTTAGCGCCGAAGCTGTTGCAGCCTTCGGAGGTATCGACAAGTGCTTCGCTGCCGAGCCCATCCCCGACGGCGTTTGGCAGCGCATGCAGGGCAAGACTTATAAGGAGAACCCCTACATCGGTCGCGATGACCTGCGCCATGTGCGGGCACTGCATTGGGACTACGACAACCAGATGCACATCGGCGAGATGGTGTGCAACAAGCAGATTGCCGACTGCGTAGCTCGCATCCTGCGCCAGCTCTTCGATGCCAAGTACCCCATCCAGCGCATGCTGCTGCCCGATGTGTATGATGCCGACGACGAGACCCAGATGCGCGACAACAACTCGTCGTGCTTCTGCTATCGCAATATTGCTGCCACCAACAATCTCTCGAAGCATGCCCGTGGACTGGCCATCGACATCAACACCCTCTACAACCCCTACATCAAGACGCTCAGCGACGGCACGCTCCTTATCCAGCCTGCCACTGGCGAGCCCTACTGTGACCGCTCATGGGACTTCCCCTACAAGATCGACCACAACGACCTCTGCTTCAAGCTCTTCACCGAGGCTGGTTTCGACTGGGGCGGCGATTGGACCAACCGCAAGGACTACCAGCATTTTGAGATTATTGAGTAAGAAGTGTGACGATCAATCATAATTATTACTCCTCCCACCCCGTCAGTGTGTACGGAGTCGACATCACCTCGAAGCTCACCGAGGAGAATCCCCAAGTCCCCAAATTGCAAAATTGCAAAATTGCAAAAGCGAAAAAACAAAGAAAAATCTAAAGAATAAATATATTATTATATATATATTTTAATATATATATAATAATAAGTATATTTAGGTCGTTATTTGTGTCTTTATGAAAAACCATTTTGCAATTTTGGGATTTTGGGACTTGGGGACTGATGCAGAGAAGTATAGGTGACATATACTCTTGGAATTTTTCATACATTTGCTACAATTCGTATTATGCGCTCGCGCGAGGCTCAGAGGAAACCCTGAGTTTGCTCGGAGGAAAGTGGAGGTTTCCTCGGAGGAAAGTCCGACTTTGCTCGGAGGAAAGCCCAGGGGGCCGAAAAGGCACGAAAAAGGGTGGTTATGAGACCACCCAGTGAATTGATAAAAATTATTTAAGAACCTAGTTACGGTTGCCCTAGATGTTGGTAGATGAGTGAGACCTCTACAGGGAGGAATAATCTGCGTTTGATAGCCGCAAGATGACTCAAAGCTGGATCGTCATCGAGCAGACCTCTTAGTTTCTGCCAGGCAGTGTGTGGTTGAAGATGTGGAAAATACATTGAGGCGAGTTCGCCTTTTCCGATAGAATTTGATTTAATGCTCATTTATAGGTGCTAATTAGTTAAACTTGAATTCGAGTGCAAAGATACAAAAAATCTGCGAGATATGCAAGAAAAAACGCAATAAATTTGGTATAAAGTCGAAGAACGTCGAATATATTCGAATAACGTCGATTGGACGAAATAATTACTTGCACAATTCAAAAAAAATGTCTACCTTTGTCGAGCAATTGGGAAACAAGGGAAGTTAAGCAAGGGCCCAGCGAGACAGAACGAGTTTTGAGAGCGCAAAGTAAAGTCTATGTTTAATTTAAAAAAGAAAGGAACAAAAGATTATGGCAAGTGAAGTAATTGCATTTCCTGTGAATCTGCGCAGGAACCAGAA
>R26__coassemble_142_pt1 | contig 48731 bp, 33 predicted proteins | sample R26__metabat2_high_PE_018 | metagenome-assembled genome bin R26
TTTTCTTCAATTTCGATTGAGAAGCATGCGACAGTAGGCCCATCTTGCGACAAAGGGGAAAAGTGCCCTCAAAATCTGTCGCAAAAGGGGCAAAATAAGCGAGAAATTTGGGGATTAGATGCTCATTCTGATGCTATCTGTGACTTTAGTACGTCAAAAGTCGAACTTTACTCCGAGTAAACCTGGACTTTAGTCGGAGGAAACCTCCAAATTCTCTAGAGAATTCCGGACTTTCCTCGGAGCAAAGTCGGGGTTTCCTCCGAGCAAACTCTGACTTTACTCCGGGCAAACTCTGACTTTACTACGTATATACCTTGTTATATCGTACACACAGGGACACAATTACTTGCGACAGGAGTGAGAAAAGTTTCGTCATCTTTAACTACTAAGCACGACGTTTATAGACCTAGATAACTAAATTAATTATATTATATATAATTAAACTATTAAATATTAATATAGGATGACGTAAGAATTTTCCCTTCCTGTCGCAAGTCACTTTGTCACACTACGCTTATCTTATCCCAAGATTTTAATAAAAATCGCCAAAACATTCGTTTGTTTTAAATTTTTTTTATTACCTTTGCAGTTACTAACAAACAGTTATTAACTACATTGGCATGAATCGAGTGTTGGCTGCCATATTATTCCTGTTGCTTCCATTGGCTATTTTTGGTCAGGTGGATACGAATCGCGATGCTGATTTTCAGCAGGGCAACAGATTTTATGAGCAGAAGGATTATGCCAATGCCCTTCCATATTTTCAGAGGGCTGCCGAGGTAGGCAATGTGGATGCCCAGAATAATCTGGGTGTGATGTACCACTTTGGCGAGGGAGTGTCAAAGGACTTCTCAAAGGCGGCTGAATGGTATCGCAAGGCGGCTGAGAAGAATCATGTGAAGGCCCAGTTCAACCTTGGTGTGCTGTATCAGGATATGGAGGATTACACAAGCGCCATCTACTGGTATAAGAAGGCTGCAGATCAGGGCCATGCCAAATCGCAAACCAATCTGGGCACCTTATATTATTATGGGGTAGGTGTGATGAAGGATGTGAATGTGGCTATGAGTTGGTATGGCAAGGCTGCAAATCAGGGCGATGCCCTGGCCCGTAGTTGTCTGGCCCAGCTCCAGGAGCCTCCTCAGGAGAAGAAGGAAGAGGAACGCCCCCCGATGGTGGTGCAGAAACCTGCCAAAATTGTTGAGGCGCCAAAGAAACTGAAGCCTGCTGCTGACGATGTGGACACTCGCATTCCCAAAAGCGAAACCACCTGCAACACAGTATTTGCTGTGATTATTGGTAATGAGAAATACGATGACGAGACGGATGTGCTCTATGCAGAGAATGACGCCACGATGTTTAAGGAATACTGTCAGCAGACGTTGGGCATCAACGAGAAGCACATTAAATTCATTACCAATGCTGGTTATAACGACATGCGTAAGGCTGTGAACTGGCTTGAGCAGGGACTTGACTCGTATGACGGCGAGGGAAGTGCCATTTTCTATTATGCTGGTCATGGTATTCCTGATGAGTCAGAGAAATCGGCCTATCTCCTGCCTACGGATGGTATTGGTAGCGATGTCGGTTCGGCTTACTCGCTGGAGAAGCTCTACGATAAGCTCGGCGATATGGAAGCCCAGTCGATAACCGTTTTCTTGGATGCCTGTTTCTCAGGTAGCAAGCGCGATGGAGGCATGATGTCATCAGCCCGTGGTGTGGCCTTGAAGGTGAAACAAGAGGAGCCAGAGGGAAAGATGGTGGTGTTTACTGCAGCTCAGGGCGACGAGACGGCTTATCCGTATAAATCGAAACAGCATGGCATGTTTACCTATTATCTGCTGAAGAAACTTCAGGAGACAAAGGGCGAGGCCACATTAGGCGAATTGGCCGATTATATTATCAAAGAGGTAAAACGCCAGTCGTTCGATGAGAATAATCGTAAACAGACTCCTGTGGTGAAGCCTTCATCGGACATGGGCGACAGTTGGCGGAAACTTAAACTCAAATAAGTACGTGGAATGAAGCAGATGAGAAGATTCATAACATTGATTGCATGTCTGTTGCTGTCGTTCCACGCAGTAGCTGACGATGAGGGAAAGGAATGGCTCCGCAAGGCTGATGCCCATTACAAGGCAGGCAGATATGATATTGCCGTGGGCTATTATCTCAAGGCTGCAGAGTTCGATGAAACAGAGGCTCAGTTTAATCTTGGCTATGCCTTATATAATGGCGAGGGTATCAAACAGGATTACCCCTCGGCCGTGATGTGGTTTAAGCGTGCGGCCAGCAAACAGTATCCGAAGGCGGAATACAACCTGGCTTTCTGTTATATGTATGGTAAGGGTGTGCCTTGCGATTATGAGAAGGCACAGCAACTGCTGATTGCTTCGGCTAATCATGGGTTTGCTGATGCCCAGATTACTTTGTCGGAATGTTATGAAAACGGTATCCTTGTTGAGAAGAACATGGAGGAGAGCAAGCGTTGGAAGAGCATAGCCGAGAATGGCAGTTTCACTCAGACCACAGAGGTAACAGAAGACTTGCTTTCGGCAACAGCTACCTATGATGTACATCTTGATGGTGTGCTTCGTGAGCGCTCAACACTCGACAAACTCAGGAATCTGCTGTATACAGAAGTGGAGCGAAGCACCTCCTCATCGTATTCGCGTGCACCCATTGTGCTGACTCCTTCTGGCAAGCAGGGCGTGAATAAAGCCCCCGTGCTGAATATCCTCTTCCCGACAGACCAATCGTCGTTCCATACCGACATGGTGAAGGTGAAATACCAGCTATTGGCTAGTGGACTGGAATCATCGACAAAGCTGTTTGTAAGCGTCAATGGCGTCAGAAAGCAGTTGGACATCACCCCATCGGCAGAACAAACAAATACCGTTGAGATTGATGTGCCAGAGAAAGACTGCACCATCACCCTGTTTGCAGAAAACGAGGGAGGCAGCTGTCAGTCGAATACGGTGAAGCTGATTCGAGAGGATATTGATATGAATAGTCCTGCCCGTCTTTTCTGTGTATCAGTGGGTGTGGGCAGTTCTTCCAAGTCGGCTCGAGATTTCGCCAGAGTAGTTACTAAGAAACAGGGTTTTCCCTATGCTGAGATCCAGATGAAGGTGCTGACTGATAAAGAGGCAACACGTGCAGATCTGGCCGAGGCTATGGAATGGCTTCAACAGGAGACACGACCCAACGACATTTGTCTGTTCTATTATGCAGGCAATGGCTTCAGGGATGTGAAGGATCACTTCTATTTCATTCCATATGGCGGAGCGGATGATAAGCTAATCAATTGCTTGAATGCCAAGGACTTTGCTTCGATGACCAGCCACATTAACTGTAAGTTGTTGGTCTTCGCTGATGTCATCTGTACTGTCGATCCTGTGAATCATATCTCTACCACCACGCATTTCGCCGAACAGCTTAAGTCATCGAAGAAGAACATGGTGATATATGCCTCAAGTACTGACGAGATGAAGGCTGGATTGTTTAAGACGAATAACTTCTTCATCAAGACCAACAGCGTCTTTACGAAGACTCTTATTTCGGCTTTCAATGACGGCGATCGTCAGCCGAACGAGAAAGGACTTTCAACGAAGTCCCTTGGTAACTTTATCCTGAAAGAAGTGCAGCGTAACGGAGGCTCGGCCCAGATACCAGCCTATATTTGTCCTCCAGGTATGGAACCCTTCAATATCTTCACCTATGACAATTAGAATGTTCGTCTATACACTATTAGTCTGTATGCCTCTGACGGGATATGCTCAGGCAAAGGACAAGGCTGAAGCCGACTCGTTGGTCTATCACGAGTTGACCTCAAAATATCTGCCTGAGAACGTGCATCCGAAGCTGATATTCCAGGGTAGTCAGTTGGAGAATACGGCAGAGCAGGGCATCAGCCTGGTGAAAGGCGACTTCTTCCAGGTAAAATCGCTCCGTTCGGACTTCTATGTCTGTAAGAAGGGTAATGACTGGGCCATACTCAACGATTCGCGTTTTCCATACGAGACGATGACGAATCTGCTCCTGAACAGGATCGATCCCAATGAGCATCAACTCAAGATTACCCATCATCAGTATGGCGGGAAGAAGCCTTCTGTCATGTTGCCTATGCAGAAGATATACGATCTCTTTGCACGCAACATGCAGTTGTATGCCAGCGTCACCAAGATTAGCGATAAGGAGATAAGAGGTGTCTTGGTGTTCTATCAGAAACGGCTAGAATACATCCATATGCTCGAGTTACGGGTGTCCACCGATCAGCTTTTCGACAAGAAGAGTACGCTCACGGGCGACCTGTATACGAACATACCACAACATAATATCAAATCCATATTCAGAGAAAAAGATCAAACGAAGCAATGAGAACTATAGTTATGAAACGTATTCAGTCATTACTTCTGATGCTGGCAATGTCTGTTGGTCTAGCCAATGCCAACGGACAGTTCAAGATTGTTGAAGGTATCTCCGACAACCAGTTGAAGGCTACCATGGAAAGTAATGTCAATGAGATGCTGTCGTTGTTTAACGAAGCAGCTAATCTGCATGCCAAGAACATCAAGTTGTCGAAGGAGAAGTTCACGAATGAGGCTGTCAAGGAGATAGGACTCATTTGGAAGGGGAGTGCGATGGTGTTTCCATCGGTCAATATCATGAGCCGTTGCCTGAAGACCTCAAGAGGCTATCAGGTACGTGGTATTCCCGTCGACATAGAGCAGGCCGATGATAACGAGAAGCGTCAGGAGTTGACGATTGATTTCCTGACTAACGGAAAGATCTGCAATGTGGCCATTGCCATCGACATGAACCGTTATGAGCAGATTATGGCGGAGAAATCATCGGATATTGACTATGCTCGCAGGCAGGTGATTATCGATTTTGTGGAGAACTTCCGTACAGCCTATAATAGGAAGGACATCAAACTGCTGAATAGCGTGTTCAGCGACAAGGCCCTGATCATCACTGGAAAGGTTATTACCGAAAAGCCTAATTCGGATATGGATCGGCTTACCTTAAGAAATAACAAGGTGGTGTATATCAAACAGACCAAACAGGAGTATATCCAGAAACTGAACAGTATCTTCAAAATGAACAAGTTTGTTAATGTGAAGTTTGAAGATATCGACGTTGTACAGCATCCCAAGTATGATGATATTTACGGCGTCACGCTGAAACAATATTGGCATACCAGCCATTATAGCGATGAAGGCTATCTGTTCCTGATGATCGACTTCAGAGACGCCAATAACCCTCTGATTCAAGTTCGCACCTGGCAACCTTACAAGAACAATGTGGGCCAGGTCATTACCAAGAAGGAAGATGTTTATCATCTGGGTTCTTTCCGTATTGTCAGATAATTATTAACCCAATTTATTAGTCATTATGTGTAAAAAAACTATTCTTTCCGTTTGTCTGTTCCTATTGGGTAACATGGCATTCGCACAAGGTGTCCTTCAAGTCACGGACATCTCACAGCCTAATGATGTGTATTCTAGTGCAGAAGATGAGGCTGCTGTCATCATCCGTTGTCACGAGTCGATCCCCTTGAAGTTTAGTTCTACCATGGACAAGAGTGCCGATCCCTTCCAGACAGAGCTGCAGGGAGCCGACTCCGTCTATTATATTGCATTTCCAACAGGTAACCGTTATCGCGGACGTGAGCTGACCATCATCGCCAGAGGTTTTTCTCCTGTTGTTCTGAATCTCGATCTTCAGCCCAAGCAGCTGTTGTCCTTCCAGATCATCGACCCCAATGCAACAGTTGATGCCGGTTGCTATCGCGGACATCGTAACAAGGGTATGGAAGAGATTAAGAACTCCAACTATGAGGAAGCCCGCAACCAGTTTATTGTAGCACGCGAATGTTCTGACTGCGATGCCGAGGAGAATGAAAAGAACATAGCAACGACCGACTCGCTGATACTGTTCCGTGCTCAGGCTGAGGAGGCTTTCAAACTGCTCGACTATGTACAGGCAGGAAAACTTTATTCTAAGGTTATTGCCCTCAATCCCTATGATACTTACGCCACTAACCGCAATACTATTTGCGTGCAGAACTTCGCTCAGGAGTGTGGTGCAATCTTCTCGAAGGCAGAATTCTATTATACAGAGCGTGACTATGACAGAGCCAAGGCTCTCTATGAGCAGGTTATTGCGAAGGAATGTACCAGCAACCTTGCCATTGCTACAGAACGTCTGAACGCTATCAATACGCAGCAGCGTGCTCGTCGTGACCACTCTCATGTCATTTCCTATGAGTGGCGTAAGGATGTGCCCATTGGCATCCAAACAGGTAGCTACAACATGCATAAGGTTGGTGGATTCTTCCAGTTAGACCTGAATCCTGAGGTATTCAATGCCATACGTAAGGATTGTCAATATGGCGATAAGAAATTCCCTGAGATGAATATTGCATTTGGTTGGACCATCAAGATTGCCAATCCTGTATGGATTCACTTCGGTCCTGGCTTTACAGGAAAGATGTATTATGGAGAATATGCGAAAGATAAGTATCCCACCGATGGTTATGGCGACGAGGGATTACAATTGTTGGATTTAGACAAGATGGGCGTTGATAAAACAGCGACAACAATGCCTAAGGATATCCCGACGGGCACTACCAAAGATGATGATATAGAGGATGCATGGAAACATACTAACTTTGCATTTGCTGTATCTCCCGTTGTCGGTCTGACAGTTAAGTATAGCTATTTCGCTTTCCGTCTTACTTATCAGTATCGTTGGTCTATCCAGTCAAAGTTGAAGGACTTTATGGGCCCAAGCCGCCTTTCAATCGGTGTCGGTGTCGCCTTCTAATGCAAACGTTTGCATCATATAACTATCAGAAAGTGAGCCGCTTGGAGAACAACCAAGCGGCTTTTTTCTTAACTTTGCAGTCGAAATCAACAATTAAGAAAAACTAAGGGCGTATGTGTGCAACAACAAAGACAATTAAAATATGGAGAGTAGTGGTTCTGTTGATCACTATCCACTGCTCGCTTTTTACTGTCTCGGCTCAGGGTTGGCCATCAGATTATAAGGGCGTAATGCTTCAGGGCTTCTATTGGGACTCGTATAACGACTCCCGTTGGGCAAAGCTAGAGAAGCAAGCTGACGATCTGGCTACTACCTTCGATCTGGTATGGGTACCCCAGAGTGGTAACTGTGGTGGTACATCGATGGGTTACGACGACCTGTGGTGGTTTGAGAACTACGACAGTTCGTTTGGCAACGAGGAGCAGTTGCGCTCGATGATTAAGACCTTCAAGCAGAAGGGTATAGGCACTATAGCCGATGTGGTTATAAACCATCGCAAGAATGTCAGCAATTGGGTGGACTTCCCCAAGGAGAAATACAAGGATGAGACGTATGAGATGACCTCGACAGACATCTGTGCCAACGATGACGATGGTGCAACGAAGAAATGGGCCGATAGCAATGGCTATAGTCTCAGTTCGAACAATGATACTGGTGAAGGTTGGGGTGGAATGCGCGATCTGGACCATAAGAGTGAGAATGTGCAGAAGATTGTTAAGGCTTATCTCGACTTCCTGCTCAACGATCTCGGTTACACGGGTTTCCGTTATGACATGGTGAAGGGCTATAGCGCCAGCTATACGAAGATGTATAACGAGAGTGCCAAGCCGAAGTTTTCTGTAGGAGAATGCTGGGATAGCTCAAACACCATTAAGAACTGGATAGATGGTACCAGCAAGACGAGTGCAGCTTTCGACTTCCAGTTCCGTTATACCATTCGTAATGCCATCAACAATGGCGACTGGACCTATTTGGGCAAGCAAAACGAAGGCAACTGGCCACTCGTAAGCAATAACTTTCAGAGTGGAACCTACTTTCAGTATGCCGTGACCTTCGTAGAGAACCACGATACTGAGAAACGCAGTAATGCTGCTCAGGATCCTATCAAGAAGGATACCCTCGCAGCTAATGCCTATCTGTTGGCTATGCCTGGTACACCCTGTGTATTCCTGAAGCATTGGAAGGCCTATAAGCAAGAGATTGCCAATATGGTAGCCGTTCGCAAGGCTGTGGGCATTAGCAACGTCAGTACTTATGAGAAAGTGGCCTCGGATAAGAACTACTATGTTGTGGAGGTGGCTGGCTCTAACGGCAAGTTGCTTTGTGTAGTAGGTAACAAGGCCGATAGCTACGAGGCTGGTTCTGGCTGGAAGAAGGCTGTTAGCGGTTATCACTATGTTTACTATGTCAGCGGCATTGAGCCAAGCAGTATTGTCTATCCGACATTCCAGCCAAGCAGTTTTGTAAAATATGACATCACTGTGAATGTGAATGTTGACCAGGTGGGTTGGAGCAGTGTGAACTTCTGGACATGGGGTGGCGATGGTAGTCATACGCCCAAGAATGGCAACTGGCCTGGCGACAAGGTGACGACAACCACCACCGTAGGCGGCAAGACATGGTACACACAGACCTATACCATCAACGAAGAGGATGATGCCGTAAGCTTTGTGTTCAGCACGGGTTCTGGAAGTCCTCAGACGGTGGATGTGGCCGATGTCACTACAGATAAGTATTATGAGATTTCCTCCTCAAAGGATGGCGATAAGTATAAGGTGAATGATGTCACGAGCACCTATGCGACTGGCATCAGACAAGTGATAATTGAGAATTCAGAATTAAGAGAGGTTAAGGTTTACACTCTCGACGGAAGACTTGTACGCTCCGTCCAGAATGGCACCGATGCCATCAATGGACTCAAGAAGGGTGTTTATATTGTAAATGGGAAAAAGGTCGTGGTTAAGTAAGAGAAATTTTGGTTCATAGTTAATATAGTTAGTTAATAATTTGGTTTGATGAGGGTCCTGATGGCGAACCAGCAATGAAGCAGGAACGTCTGAAAGCAACCGTAATGACGCTCCATCACCCGATAGCGCTCCAAGAGTGACTCACGGTGATGGAGCGTTGTTTGTCCCTCCTGGGTATAGTTAGCCACCACCATCTTCAGGTTCAGCAAAGGAACATTCTCCTTCTCTGCCGCCTTCATCACACGGATACACCAGTCCACATCGGCCGAATAGCGATACTGCATATCATAAGGTGTGGCGATGGCAAAGTCGGTCCGGGCATAGAAGGCCTGATGGCACACGAGCATACCTTGGCGGAACGATTTCCACGAGAGATGCTCTGGTGGAGCAAGGCGACGATGATGCAGAAAACGTCCTTCGCCATCCACAATGTCTGTATCGCCATAAAGTACTGCGGGCATATTTCCATCGCCAGCAGCGAGGGAAGCACGTTCTGCAATCTTACTAACAGTATCTGGGGCAGGTAGGAAATCGCCGGCATTCAGGAAACACACATAGTCGCCATCGAGTGAACGAAGCCCCTTGTTCATGGCATCGTAGATGCCGTTGTCTGGTTCCGACATGACCTGAATACGATGTCCGTTGCCCGCTTGGTTCGAACGTTCTATATAGTCATCCACCATCGTCAGTGTTTCGTCTGTCGAAGCTCCATCGATGATTAAGTGGACAATGTTCTCATAGTCCTGCTGGAGTATGCTGTCGAGCGTACGTTGCAATACTGCTGCTGCATTATAGGTTATGGTAACATAGGTAATCCTGATCATAGCCTGTAATGTTTGAAGGCCATTGCCTGATGATACACATCGAGATACTTTATGGCAACGCTCTGTTGAGAGTAGTTCTGGGCCACCTTATGGATGGCATGATGGCTCAACGCGTCGTAGTCGGCCTCTGTCAGAATCCAACGGATACCCTTGGCCAGATCTTCTGCATCACGATAATTAGCCACATAGCCGTTCCTCTTGTGGTCAATCTCTTCAGGGATGCCTCCCACTTTAAATCCCACACAAGGCACGCCACAGGCCATAGCCTCCATAATCGTATTGGGCAGATTCTCAGAGAGTGAGGGCAATACAAACACATCAACGGCATTATATACGTCGACGATACGATGCTCGTCGTTCACATAGCCCAGCGGGAAGATTGAGAGGTGAGAGGCGAGAGGTGAGAGGTGAGAATTGAATTCCTCTGCGTGGCCCCCAAGGATGACCATACCTAGATTGGGAATATCCTTGAGTTGCTGACAGGCTTCGATGAGATACCCCATGCCTTTGTTCTCGTTTGTTACCCGTTGCGAGGCGAAGAGAATCAGTTTCTTATCAAGCGGCAATCCTAATCGTTCACGAGCTTCCTGTTTGTTTCTCCTGTTATATATATGGGTATCAATAGGATTTGGTACACTTGTAATCTTCTGTCCTTTCAGCAAGGCGCTCTTCTTTGCCTCCGACTCCAGCCATCGACTACAAGCAACATAGTAGATATTCTCATCTTCTAACATTCGAAACTTCTTCTGCCAGATGCTTGTGGAGAGGTCATGGGCAGAACCACCGTTTGGCAACAGACGGCAGTTACAGCATTGTGTGGTGAAATGCCTACAATCCAGTGTTACGTGACAGATGGCTGTTGCAGGCCAGATGTCGTGCATGGTCCACACTACGGGTTTGCCACTACGTAGAATCTTACGGATGCCGCCCAATGAGAGCATGCCTTGATTGATCCAATGCAGATGGATGATGTCGGCCTCCTGGAACTCCCGCAGTGAAGTGATGTCAGCTCCAGTATTGGCTAAATCTACCTCAAAGAGATGTTGTCGCTGGAAATGCAATCGACAGAAGATAACCAGTCGTTCCCAAAGGAAACGCCAGCGATTGATGGGCGACTTAGGAAGCCCCACCACTGTCAGCGTATCAGTCTCCTTGTCGCGTACCAACATCTTGGCCTTCACGCCGTTATTGTTCAGCGCTTTCATCAGACGGTTAGCCGCTACAGCAGCACCACCAGTTCTCTCACTCGTATTGACAATCAGTACTCTCATTTTCTTCTTTGATGCAAAGGTACGAATAAGAGAGTAAAGTACCAAAGAAAAATTGTTTTTTCTTATCAGAAAAGAAATCGGGCCGCTCTCATATAGGGCGGCCCGAGTGGCAGAAATAATATCAAATGAGTATTAATTCTTGTTCATGATGCAATAATGATTGCCAGCAGTACTGATGAAGAGTCTGATGGTATAATTACCTGCCTCTACAGGAATATTACTGCCACCGTGAACGAGATTGTCGAGCGATCCGCCAAGATCCACATCGCCATCCCAGTTGTGGTTGCCACGGAACTTCATCTCACCAGCGTTGAGATCAGTGGTTACCTCCCAGCATCCTTCCTCCTTATTATAGGTAAGGTCGGTGTCGGTATCCCAGTTGCCATTGGCTGTTCCGATAATGCTGACATATTCAATCTTCTTCAGTGTATAACTCAGGTTAGAGGCATCGAGATCAATACGATAGAAACCTGCACCTGGATCTGGACAGTTAGGACCACCAGAAGATGTCAGTGTACCACCCATGGTAGTACCGTCTACATACTCAAGGTCGTCGTCCCAGTTATCAGCATTGGGCTTGAACTTGAACTCACCATCGAGGTAGTAGAATCCCTGATACTTGCCATCGCCATTGCCTCCGAAGAGCTCATGACTTGCGGCCCATCCGCTCTCGTTACCAATCTCATAGAAGAACTCACCGAAGTCGAGTGTTGAAATCTCGTAGGTGTATTCCATCATGTTGATGGTGACGCGGATCTTCCTCTGTCCGGCAGGTACGCAGAACGAACCATCATCAGAGAGCTTCGTACGACGATCGAGTGAACCAGAAGTACCGTTCTTACCATTACCCAACTTGGTGCCGAAAAGCAGCGACCAGTTGTTGTCGTTGGTAATGGCATCGCAGGCCTTGTCATCACCGATAGCGAACCAAGTATCGCCCTCTTCATTAGCATCAATCACAATGGTGAAAACAGGATCCTCATAGACATCCTTGTTGCTGTGGTTGAACTTCTGTTCCTTAGAGGCTGCCGATTGTGCCCAATCCTTCGTACCACCTACGATGTAGTAATTCTCTGCAATCTCAGGTGCGTCGGGTGTTGCGGTAAACGTGGTTTTAGCCGTAGCGGCAATGGTCATCTTGTTCAGTTCAATCAGACCCACCACATTTACAGGGATAGTACGGGTTTCGGGGCGACGACCCCAGAGAGTGTATATAGCACTCTCCAGTTCGTCTCTGTCGGCCATGAAGTTGTCATCAACCTCAATGGCAATCGACTTGCTGCCGTCCTCGTTAGTAATCTCAGCACCGTATGTGGCCTTTCCTCCGTCGAGACCAGTGACAGCTGCAGTGAACAACTGCACTTTCTCAGCGGTATAGGTGGCAAAGTCAACGGCTGCTGCCGGGCTTGCAGTAATGCCTATGCCCAGGGGCTCCTCAGGACTGTTGGTAATCGGGGCAGCCCAGTCTGTATAATCTTCGGTACAGCTTGCCATCAGCAAGGCAATACCTATCATTGACAATAACTTTTTCATACTTCAAAGATGTTTTAATTTTCAATATACATGTACTGACCTGTCATATCGTTCAGGAATACTGTGTAAGAACCAGCCACGTAAGGAATGTTAGCGCCATTCTGCTTGCCCTCACCCCATGGGAAGGCATCATTACCCCAGTTGAAGTCCCAACCGCCATCGGCAGCAAACTTCATCTCGCCGTCCTCACCAGGCTCGAAGGTAGCGCTCCATGCGTGGTTCTCGCAACCATCGTAGGTGTCGTAGGCATTCATCAGGTTGGCATTGACATCCCAGCCGTTGTAACCACCAGGCATACCCATTGAGCTGAATACGCGTCCAGAAGCACCAACGAATGGTTCGATAGTCAGAACGTCGTTCTTCGTGTCGAGCATTACTGTGTAGTAGCCGTCTGAAGGAACGGTGATATTGCCAGAGCCACCATCGTTCTTCACGTAGCCTGCATCACCAGCACCCCACTGCTCATTCCAGTCGCCAGGAGTCTTGATGAGCTTGAAGCCCTTGCCTCCGGGGAAGTAGCCAGTGTAAGAAATCACGCCCTGACCGGTTACCTTATCATAGCTCTCACCTGCCAGCGTCATCAGCGGGAAGATAGCAGAGCCGATACCACCTGCAGAGTTGTTCCAAGAGCCGTCACCAACACACTCACCTACGAGGTACCAAAGCTCAGGAGCGGCGTCCTTCAAGGCAACATAGTAAGGAGCTACATTAACGGTGATTACATTAGAGATAATAGGCTCAGCACCAGGTGTGGTGGCAATAGCGCGGATATATACGGTCTGTGTAGCAGGGATGTTGTCCTGAGTCCACTGACCAATCTGTACAAGGTTACGATCGAGTACACTAGGATCGATTGTTCCTGCGCCACCATTGCATCCACTAGCAACAACAGCATAATCGGGGATCAGACTACCACTCTCGTCGGCATTAGCCTCGTCGGTAGAGATGGTGAAGTTGCCACTCAGTGAAGCCTGAATGTCGTAGCTTACCTCAGCGGGGAAGCCGTATTCTGGCTGCGACCATGTCAGTCTCATCTCATCAGAATTCTGCAGGTCAACGACCTGTGCTGCATATGATGGCTCATTCAATGGGAATGATGCGGGCTGCTGCAACGTCGGGTTCGAATCGTTGTCATCGGAACAGGCTATGAAGAGGCCCATACCGCATAACAGCAGCAATGATGATTTCAATATATTTTTCATTGTCGTATTCATTATATTATTCATTATGCATTCTTAATTATGCATTATCTATAACCTTCGTTCTGAACCAGATTGGGGTTAGCTGTCAGGTCGGTTGTCGGGATGGCGAACACATTTCTGTAAGCTTCAAAGCTACGACCTGCATAAGCAGAGCCCTTCCACTGCCAGTTGTAGTTAGTGCTACCACCGAAGTTGCCAAAGCGAACCAGATCCATACGGCGGCGACCTTCGAAGTAGAACTCACGACACCACTCGTCGCAAATGTCGTCGAGCGTATAGCTGTCTTTTGTAGAAGCGTTGGCACGGCTACGGATTGCATTGATGGCATTGGCTGCCTCGCCAGTTGCTGTACCACCATTCTGACGGGCCAGAGCCTCAGCGTATGTCAGATAAGCCTCTGCTATGCGCATCAGGAAGAAGTCGGTATCAGGGAACTGAGCACTCTTAGTAGTAGCGCCTGTGGTGGTAAAGTTGTTCCACTTAGCCACAGCATAACCGCTCTTGAAGGTGCTAACGTCATCGTTGGTGAGTGTACGACCACGAGAGTCGATAATGGCACGATCGTCCTTAGCTGCCTTGGCGAAATCCTTCGGACCAGCCTCGGGTGCGTTGTTGTTGGGGAACCACTTCTGAATCAGCTGTGGACGTGCGCGGTTACCACCCCAAGTCTCGGTTGTACCGTTAGAGTCAACCATATCGGCATCGTGCGTAGAAGCAATCATGAAGAGGCTGGTACCCCAAGAGGTGGTGCGTTCACCATCCTGCAGAATGGGGAAGATGGCCTCGTAGGCAGCACTGGTCTCACCGTTGTCGCCCATGAACAGCATCTGGTAAGCACTCCAGTCGCCTGTACCAGTGGTGTTCAGCTTGTAGTCTGAGTTGATGACCTGCTGCGCATACTGGGCAGCCTTGCTCCACTGGGCTGAACCAGTGTAAACCTCGGCATTCAGATAGAGGCGGGCCAGGAGCAACCAGGCGGCAGCCTTGTCAACACGACCATAACCAGAATCGCTGGACTTCTTGGCCTTGGCTTCACTCAGCTGAGGCTCAATCTCGAGCAATTCGCTCTCAATCCAGTTGAACATCTCGCTGCGAGAGTACTGTTGGGGCTTCTCTGAAGTGATAGAGGTTACGAAGGGAACATTTCCCCAGCCGTCCATCAGGAAGAAGTAGTTCAGGGCGCGGATGAAGCGAACCTCAGCCGTCATTGTTGAGTTGTAACCCTCGAACACCTGCAGATACTGGTTGCAGAAAGAGATACCAGTGTAGAGGCGATAGTAGTAACCACGGAGCATCGGGTGTGATGCATCGTAGGTGTTGTAGACGAAGTTGGCGATACCCTCGTCACCCCATCCGCAGATAGCTTCGTCGGTGGTCAGCTCGTTGGCGTTCCACATCTGGCGAACATAGCCTGATGTACCGCCGTCGATACCGTCAACGTCGCAGTCGCCATTGGCGCCACCGTTACCGGCTACGGCAATGTTGGCATAGCACTTGTTGAAGAGTGCCTCCGGCTGAATTTCCGTGTTCAGGTTCGGGTCGATGGGCGTAACGTCCAGATCCTTCGTACAAGAACCAAGTCCTACTGCCAGTAAGAAGGCAGCTGCCGGAATGATATTTTTGATATACGTTTTCATATTACCTTAAATATTATATAGATTAGAAGTTCAGATTCACACCGAGGATGAACGAGATAGGACGGGGATAGAGATTGTTGTCAATACCGCCGAACACTTCAGGATCGATACCCTTATACTTAGTGATGCAGAATACGTTGGATGCGGTGGCGTAGATACGTCCGCCGATACCCTTGTAACTGCCACCCTTGAAGAGACTGTCGAAGCTGTAACCCAAAGTGATGTTGTCGCACTTCAGGAACGAACCGTTCTGTACCCAGTGGTCAGAAAGCTTAGCTTCCAGATCGTAGGTCTGCCAGTTGTAGTCGAGAGCAGCTACGGGACGGTTACCAAAGAAGTTGTTACCGCTTGAGTAGAGCTCACCTGCGCTCAGGTTTACATTTCCTGACATCAGGTTGTTGAATACGTAGTTACCGATGCTGGCACGGAGTGAGAAACCGAAGTCCCAGTTCTTGTACTCCAAGCGAGAGCTCAGACCCATAGTTACAGGAGCCATTGGGCTCTTGTAGAAGTACTTATCCGACTCTGTGATAACACCGTCACCATTACGGTCAACTACCTGGTTCTCGATAGGCTTGCCAGCCTTGTCGTAAGCCTGCTGGTATACGTAGTATGAGTAAGCGGGGTGTCCCACGGCGTGTGCCTGGGCGTTTACACCAGTACCACCGCCGATACCACCTGTAGGAACGAAGTAATTGGGATCATCACCAATCAGCTCGGTAATCTCGTTGTGGTTATAGGTGAAGTTGTAGTCGATGGTCCAGTACCAGTCGTCGGTCTGGATGGGTTTCATGCCTAAGGTTACCTCCACACCCTTGTTCTCCATTGAACCGATGTTGGTCATCACCGTGTTCTTGAAGTTTGTACCTGCAGCCACATCAGCCTTATTCAGCAGGTCGGTGGTCTTACGGAAGTAAACATCTACACCTAAGGTGAGGCGCTGGTTGAATGCACCGAAGTCGAAACCTACGTTATAAGTATCGGTGGTCTCCCACTTCAGGTTTGGATCGTATGCGTCAGGACGGGCCAGTGTACCATCGCCGCTGATGTCGTAGTAGCTGCCTACACCAGTGTTCATGGCATATACTGCGAAGTAGTTGTAGTCGCCGATACCTTCCTGCTGACCGGTCTTACCATAGCTCAGACGGAGCTTCAGGTCAGAGAGCCAGTCAACCTTCTTGAGTGCAGCCTCTTCGCTTATCTTATAGGCCAGAGCTGCTGAAGGATAGAGCTGCCAGTGATCCTTGAAACGTGAAGAACCGTCATCACGCAGAGTAGCAGTGATGTAGTAGCGATCCATCAAGATGTAGTTCATACGTCCGAAGAATGATACCAGATAGTTCTCTGTCTTATATCTGTAAGTCGACTCGTCGTGCTTCTGACCTGGCTTCTCAGAGTTGGTCGAAGGGTAAATACCCCAGTAACTGTTCTTCTGTGAACGCCAGAAGTGCTGCCACTCATAACCACCCATGATGTCGAAGTGGTGAATCTTGGCAAAGTCCTTATAGTACTGTGCGTAAGCCGAGAGAGTCAGGTTGCGCTTGGTGATCTGATCCCATCCGTGATTACCGAAGTAGATGGCGGCTGGTGAAGAGTTCTCAACGTCGGTCCACTGCTTACCCTCAGAGATGTCGGCACCCAGAGTCAGGTGGAGGCGCAGATCTTCGAAACCGTGAATCTTATAGTCTACGTCAGCATTACCGATGAACGTACGGCTGATGGCGCGATCGTCATTCAGGTTCAACAGAGCCACGGGGTTGCTGGTAGCATTACGGTTGGTGGTCGTTGACCATGTGGGGTCGTTCAGCGACTCAGCGGGAACTTCCCACTCCCAGTAACCACCGAAGTTAGGATTGCTGCCGTTTACGGTCTTGGTGGGATCGAAGGCAATGGCAGCACCGATAGCACCGGTGTTGGCATACTTTGTCTTGGCCCACATGCCCTTGGCATTCAGGTTCAGTGTCAGGTGATCCTGCAGCAGTGAAGGATTCAAGTTCAGGGCAGCGGTGTAGCGCTTGAAGTCTGAAGTCTTCAGGATACCCTGCTGGTCGGTATAGCCGAGAGACACACGGTAAGGCACGTTGCCTAAAGCGCCAGCCACTGTCACGTTGTGGTCGTGGCTCCAGGCAGTGCGGTAGATCTCCTTCTGCCAGTCGGTGTTGGCTGAGCCCAGCTCAGAGAGAATCTTCTCCTCGCTCATGTGGCCTGCATATACCTTCTTTACTAAGGCGCGATACTCATCACCGTCGAGTACGTCAACGGTCTTCTTCTTCATACTCATGGTCACGCTTCCAGAGTAAGATATCTGGGGAGCGCTACCCTTACGGCCCTTCTTCGTGGTGATGATGATAACACCGTTAGAACCGCGGCTACCATAAATAGCAGTAGCTGAAGCATCCTTCAGCACGTTGAATGATTCGATATCCTGCGGGTTAACCATCGAGAGGGGGTTAGACAAACCCTTCACACCGTTGTTGTCCATGGGCACACCATCGATCACGATCAGCGGGTCGTTCGATGCGTTCAGTGAAGAACCACCACGAATACGGATGCTGGCACCTGAGCCAGGAGCACCACCCGAGGATGTTACGTTCACACCGGCAATCTTACCCTGCATCATGTCCTGGGCGTTAACTACCAGACCCTTGTTCTTGGTGTCGGGTTTCAGAGCGGTGACAGATCCTGTCAAATCACTCTTCTTAACTGCACCGTAACCGATAACCACCACTTCGTTCAGAACGGCGGCATCGTCCTGCAGTATAATCTCAACAGTTTGGGCGGCCTTTACCGTCTGTGGCTGGTAGCCAATGTAGGTAACGGTAATGTTTGCACCCTGGTTAGCAATCAGCACGAAGTTACCGTCGAAATCAGTTACGGTAGCGGTTTCTGTACCGTCTACGCGTACTGTTGCGCCGATAATGTCTTCGCCTGCAGCATCTTTCACATGGCCTTTTACCTCAATCTGAGCAAAGGCACCTACCGATAGGAACAGCCCTAAAATAAGGCCGAGCATCCTAAGCGGAACTTGAATGTTTACCTGCTTCATCATTACATTTAATTAGAGTTAATTTTGTTATATTGTTATATTGTCTTAAGCTTGTCGAGCTTGGTTTTATGGTGCAAAGATAGGTTTCTTTTCAATACGTTGTTCTTTTTTTGCTTAAAAATATACAAATGTGGCATGCAAACGTTTGCATACGTATGTACATATTTAAATATAGTTTATTGTTTGGAATTTTGCATGATTTGCACTATCTTTGCAAAAAATATCAATCAATGGAAGATAAGAGTCCGATGACAATGAAGGATATCGCTAGGGAGTTTGGTGTCTCCGTGGCTACGGTTTCGCGTGCCTTGAAGGACTCGCCCCGTATCAGCGAACAGCGTCGGCGTGAGATTCAGCAGTTTGCCCGCGAGCATAATTTTTATCCTAATGCTATTGGCGAGGCCTTGCGTCATAGTCGTGTCATGCCCCAGCGCGTCATCGGTGTCATCGTTCCAGAGTTCACGCATTATTACTTCTCGTCCATCCTCACGGGTATTGAGGAATCGGCTGCTGCCCGTGGCTATCGCATCATGGTGGCCCTTAGTGGTGAGCAGTATGAGCGCGAGGCACGTATCTGCGAGAACTTCCTCCGTTATAAGGTGTGTGGTGTCATCGTGTCGCAAGCCAAGGATACGAAGAACTACGACCATTATCAGAAACTCATCGACGCCGGCATCCCCATTGTGTTTTATGATAGAATATGTACGGGTGTAAACGCCAGCCGCGTGGTGGTCGACGACTATATGGGTGCCTATAACGCCGTGAGTCATCTTATCGAGACCGGTTGTAAGCGTATTGCCTTCTACGGTGGTCCTCTCCAGCTTGAGATCTCGAAAAACCGTTTCAATGGTTATAAGGATGCATTGCTGAAACACGGATTGCCCATCGACGATGCGATCATCGGTATCTGCGACAATCGGGCCGATGCCGAACAACTTACGCCTAAGCTCATGGCGCTCGAGATGCCTCCCGACGGATTCTTCGCCGTCAACGACGATACGGCCATAGGTATTCTCTATACCGTGAAGCATTCCGGCTATCGCGTGCCTGAGGATATTAGTATCTGTGGCTTTACCAATGGTCAACGGGCTGTAGCCTGCGATCCCATGCTGACTACTGTCGAACAGCGAGGTCACAGGGTGGGCGAGGAGGCTGCCGAGATCCTGATGGATAAGGTAGAAGGCCTCTCTCCTCTCGAGAAGGTAGAGAAACGTGTCGTCCGCACCCGTCTCGTCATCCGAGGAACAACAAAATAAACAACAATATGAAACAAAAACCTGATCTTTCCTTCTGGAAACTATGGAATCTGAGTTTTGGATTCTTCGGTGTGCAGATCGCTTATGCGCTGCAGAGTGCCAACATCTCCCGTATCTTCGCCACCCTTGGTGCCGATCCCCACAACCTGAGTTATTTCTGGATCCTGCCCCCGTTGATGGGTATCCTGGTACAACCCATCGTCGGAACGCTGAGCGATAAGACATGGACACGCTTTGGTCGTCGTATCCCTTACCTGTTTATCGGAGCAGCCGTAGCCGTGCTCGTCATGTGTCTGTTGCCCAACTCTGGCTCGCTGGGTCTCACCATCAGTGCCGCCATGATGTTCGGCCTCATCGCCCTTATGTTCCTCGATACATCCATCAATATGGCTATGCAGCCGTTTAAGATGCTGGTGGGCGATATGGTGAATGAGAAGCAGAAGGCCAAGGCTTATAGTATCCAGTCGTTCCTCTGCAATGCTGGCTCGGTGATGGGTTATGTGTTCCCCTTTGTGTTCACGTTTATTGGCATCAGCAATGTGGCCGAGAAGGGTGTGGTGCCCGATAGCGTCATCTGGTCGTTCTACATCGGCGCCGCCATTCTCATCCTCTGCGTTATCTATACCACTTCGAAGGTCCGTGAGTGGAATCCGCAGGACTATGCCGAGTATAATCCCGTTTCTGAGGAGAAGGAGGAGAGTGCCAACTGGATTACTCTGCTCAAGAACGCCCCTTCTACTTTCTGGAAGGTAGGTCTCGTCCAGTTCTTCTCTTGGGCCGCCATGCTTTACATGTGGAACTACACCACGGGCTCTATTGCTGAGGTGGTGTGGAATACCACCGATGCCTCGAGCGAGGCCTTCCAGGAGGCAGGTAACTGGACCGGTATTCTCTTTGCCGTTCAGGCCGTGGGTTCTGTGGTATGGGCTGCTCTGTTGCCCCAGTTCAAGAACACCAAGTTGGCTTACTCCGTGAGTCTCGTTATTGGTGCCGTTGGCTTCTGTCTCGTGCCTTACCTCCACGATCAGTATCTCCAGTTTATCCCCTTCCTCATGATAGGTTGTGCATGGGCCGCCATGCTCGCCATGCCGTTCACCTTCGTTACCAATGCCCTTCAGGGCTATGGTCACATGGGAGCTTATCTGGGATTATTTAATGGCACCATCTGCATCCCGCAGATTGTGGCAGCTCTCCTCGGAGGTGTCATCCTCTCACTCGTGGGCCATCATCAGTCGTCTATGATGATCGTGGCTGGCATCAGCTTCCTCATCGGTTCGGCTTGCGTCTTTGTCATCAAGGATAAGAAATAACTACAATATGAAAAAACTACTGTCTACTATTTGTCTTCTTGGCGGAGCGCTTATGGCCTCCGCTCAGGAGACTGCTATGCCTCTGATTCAGAATGTGCAGGCTTATGAGGCTATGTCGCTCAACGGCGAGTGGAACTACATCGTCGATGTTCAAGAAGAAGGTTACTACGATTATCGCATGAACCCTATGCGCAACGGATTCTTCATCAATGCCAAGCCGAAGCGTCCGGAGGACCTGATTGAGTATGACTTCGATAAGTCGGACGTGATGCAGATTCCTTCCGATTGGAATACCAAGGACGAGCGCCTCTTTTTCTACGAGGGAACCGTGTGGTTCAAGAAGAGTTTCCAGGCTGTGCCAATGACGGATTGTAAGACGCTGCTTTATTTCGGTGCCGTGAATTACGATTGCCATGTATACGTCAATGGCAAGAAAGCTGGACACCACATTGGCGGCTTTACGGCTTTCAACTACGACATCAGCGACCTGCTTGTGGAGGGCGAGAACACCGTTATCGTCAAGGTCGACAATAAGCGTCATGCCGATGCTGTACCCACCCAGATCTTCGATTGGTGGAACTATGGCGGCATTACCCGCGATGTAAAGCTGGTAAAGGTGCCGATGGTGTATCTCGAGGACTATAACCTCCAGCTCTTGAAGGGCGAGGCTAAGGGTAAGAAGCGCCAGATTACCTTCAGTGCGAAGTTGAGTAAGCCTGAGGCTGGGCATACAGTAACGGTGAGCATTCCCGAACTGAAGCTGAAGAAGACGTTCACCACCGATGCCGACGGTCAGGTTCAATCTTCAATTTTAAATATTCAGTCTAAAGCCCTGCAATTGTGGTGCCCGGAGAATCCTAAGCTGTATCGCGTAGATATCTCCCTCGACACCTCGACTATCAGCGACGAGATCGGATTCCGCACCATTGAGACGCGCGACAAACAGATTCTGCTCAATGGCAAGCCCGTCTTCCTCAAGGGCATCTCCATCCACGAGGAGAAAGCCAACGGTGGTGGTCGTGCCAACTCCGTCGAGGATGCCCAGACGTTGCTCTCATGGGCTCAGGAGTTGGGTTGCAACTTGGTGCGTCTGGCCAACTATCCCCATAATTAATATATGGTACGCGAGGCCGAGCGTCGTGGTATTATGGTGTGGAGCGAGATTCCTTGCTACTGGACTATCGCGTGGACCAATCCCGATACCTACCAGAACGCCCAGAACCAGCTCCGCGATATGATCGCTCGCGATCACAACCGTGCAAATATCATTATCTGGAGCATCGCCAACGAGACGCCTCACTCAGCCCAGCGCGATCAGTTCCTGGGTCGTCTGGCCAAGTACGCCCGTAGTCAGGACTCCACCCGCCTCATCTCTATGGCTATGGAGGTGACCGGTGCCTCGAACTATGTCAATCGCTTGAATGATAATATGAACGAGTATGTCGATGTGGTAAGCTTCAATCAGTACATTGGTTGGTATCGCGATGTGAACGACGCCCCGAAGATGAAGTGGGAAATACCCTATAACAAACCCGTTATCATCAGTGAGTTTGGCGGTGGTGCCCGTTACGGCCTGCATGGCGAGAAAAACCAGCGCTGGACCGAGGAGTTCCAAGAAAACCTCTATAAGGAAAATACCGCCATGCTCGACAAGATCGATGGACTCTCCGGCACTACACCTTGGATATTGAAGGACTTCCGCTCGCCCCGTCGTGTCCTCCCCGGTGTGCAGGACTACTACAACCGCAAGGGCCTCTTCAGCGACAAGGGTGAAAAGAAGCTCGCCTTCTACATCCTCCGCGATTGGTATAAAACAAAATAGACCTTTGCAGTAAGCAAAGTCTTGGTTTGGACTATTCTCGCTGATGGTTTGGATAGTCCAAGCCCTTAAATTCTCTCGAGAATTTGGAGGTTTGCTCCGAGGAAAGTCCGGGTTTGCCCGGAGGAAAGTTCGGCTTTGCTCGGTGGTCTGTAATAGAGAAGTCGTTGCACCCTCTATTCTTTTCTACTATCCTCAGTCGGAGAGGCCCCAGCGGAGGCTGAGGTTGAACAAGAAAAATATTTGAGCGAACTGCAACTATTTTGATTTTTTTGCGTCTAATGAATAAAAGAGGTATCATAATAAACTTAATCAACAATGAAACAGAAACTATTCATGATGGTCTGCGGACTTTTGACAGCGATGACGGTTGGGGCTCAGCCTCTGCTGAAAACTCATGTAGAAACCGGTGATGTGGAGGGCGTGCTCGAGGATGGTGGCATAGCCTGCTACTATGCCATTCCCTATGCGGCTCCTCCCGTGGGCGAGCTGCGTTGGAAGGCTCCCCAGCCAGCCCTGCCTTGGGAGGGTGTGCTGAAGGCCGAGACAGTAGGCAAGTGGCCTCCTCAGCCCGAGAAGAGCTACGTGAAATACGACATGATGAGCGAGGATTGCCTGAACCTGAGTGTGGTAACTCCCGCTAAGTCGGTGGATGAGGCTCTGCCCGTGATGGTGTTTATCCATGGTGGCGGTTTCCAGACAGAGAGCTATGGCGGTACGCTGTGGCAGAGTCTGGCTCGTAGGGGTGTAGTGGCTGTTTCTATCGAGTATCGTGCAGGTTCATTAGGCTTTATGGCACATGCCGAATTGGCCAAGGAGGATCCGAATGGCCACTCGGGCAACTACGGCATATTAGACCAGATTTTTGCCCTGCAATGGATACAGCGTAACATCAAGAACTTCGGTGGTGATCCCTCGAAGGTGACCATCTTCGGTGAGTCGGCTGGTGCCATGAGTTGTCATCTCCTCTGTGCCTCGCCCCTGGCCAAGGGCTTGTTCCGTGCTTGCATCAGCGAGAGCGGTGCCTGGATGTCGCCCATGAATGTGCTGAACCAACAGACGGCTCAGATGGTGGGTTGGATGTTTATGAACGGTCTGAAGAAGAGCTCCATCGCTGAGATGCGCCAGATGTATGCTAAGGAGTTGACAGGCACGGGTGTGAACTTCCAGGGCAACATGCCCATCGTGGACGGTTACGTGATTCCCGAGCCCGTTTATGCGCTCTACGAGAAGGGTGAGTATAACGATGTGCCAGTGCTGATTATGCACAATAGCGACGAGGGTGCCGTGGAGTTTGACTCGGTAAGTGTGGAGATGTTCGACCAGCAGTTGAACTCGCTGCCTAACCACTGGGGCGATAGTGCGAAAGCCGTTTACCCAGGCAATACTCCCATGGAGCGTCTGTACAGCCTTCGTGATGTGGTGCGCGACGTAAACTTCGGTTGGCCAGCCTATAAATGGGCTACGCAACAGACCAAGACGGGTAAGAGTCCGGTTTATGTGGCTTATCTGGCCCAGAACTCCGAGAAGACCGTCTATGCCAAGGGCAATCGTCGTGGAGCCGCCCATGCCGATGACATCATGTATCTGGATGGCCGATTTGACAAAGAGGCCGATAAGTATCCTCAGGAGAAGATGTTAGGCGACCTGATGCAGCAGTATTGGGTAAACTTCGCCAAGACAGGTAATCCTAATGGCGAAGGTCTGCCTGAGTGGACGGTATATGATGAGCAGAAGCCCAGCGTGATGCAGTTCAAGGATGGTGCCACACTCATACCCCTGCCCAATAAGGAAAAGATTCAGCTGATAGACCGCTTTATGCAATACTTCCGCAACCTGCAGAGCGGCCAGGTAGCGCAATAACAATCCATATCTTCAAAAAGGTAAGAAAAAGCATAAGCCCGACGCAGTCACTGCGTCGGGCTTACTAGCATGCATCTTACAATCAAATGTCGAATATTATCTTATGAACAGCAATTCACGATACTTGGGAAGTGGCCAGAGCGAATCATCGACGATGAGTTCAAGCTTGTCGATCTCGTAACGGATGGTGTCGAGCTTCGGCTCTACCTTGTCGTGGTAGGCAATGGCCTTCTCATGTTCATCCTCAATCTTGTTAGCCAACTTGCGGGCATTGACAAGTTCCTCTACACCCTTCTCGATGGCGCTGGTGCGCTCAGCAATCTCCTCGATGATCTTGAGGTTGCGGGCATTCAACTTGTCGGCCTTGTCGACGGGGAATACCGTTGATACGCTATCCACATTCTTCAGCAGAGCGCTCTGGTAGCGTGTGGCCACAGGGATGATATGGTTCATAGAGAGGTCACCCAGTACACGGGCCTCAATCTGAATCTTCTTGGTGTAGGTCTCCCATTTCACCTCGTTGCGGGCCTCGAGTTCCTTCTTGGTCATCACACCTAAGCTCTCGAACATCTTGATGCTCGACTCGTCGAGGTAACGCTCAAAAATCTTCGGGCAAGACTTCTCTACGTCGAGTCCGCGCTTCTCAGCCTCGATTACCCACTCGTCAGAATAACCGTTACCATCGAAGCGGATGGGCTTACAGGTCTTGATATCCTCGCGGAGCACGTCGATGATGGCGTGGAATACAGCGCTGTGACCAGTACCTGCGAGTTTCTTCTCGAACTCAGGAATGCGGGCGTCAACACGCTTCTTGAAGTCTACCAGAGCCTCGGCAACAGCTGAGTTCAGGGCAATCATGGCGCTGGCGCAGTTAGCCTCAGAACCTACGGCACGGAACTCGAAACGGTTACCTGTAAAGGCGAATGGTGACGTACGGTTACGATCGGTGTTATCGATGAGCAACTCAGGAATCTCGGGAATATCCATCTTCAGACCCTGCTTGCCAGCCATAGCGAGGATATCATCCTTGTCGGCCATCTCGATGTGGTCGAGCAACTCAGAAACCTGCTTGCCGAGGAATGAAGATACGATGGCGGGAGGTGCCTCATTGGCGCCCAGACGATGAGCGTTGGTAGCACTCATGATAGAGGCCTTGAGCAGACCGTTGTGCTTGTATACACCCATCAGGGTCTCAACAATGAACGTAGCGAAACGCAGGTTAGCCTCGGGAGTCTTGCCAGGAGCATGAAGCAGGATGCCGTTATCGGTTGAGAGGCTCCAGTTGTTGTGCTTACCTGATCCGTTGATGCCAGCGAAAGGCTTCTCGTGGAGCAATACGCGGAAACCGTGCTTGCGGGCCACGCGCTTCATGACTGACATGAGCAGCATGTTGTGGTCGACAGCTAGGTTGGTCTCCTCGAAGATAGGTGCCAACTCGAACTGGTTGGGGGCTACCTCGTTGTGACGGGTCTTACAGGGGATGCCTAAGGCCAGAGCCTCGAACTCGAGATCCTTCATGAAGGCCTGAACACGCTCGGGGATAGATCCGAAGTAGTGGTCGTCCATCTGCTGGTTCTTGGCAGAGTCGTGTCCCATGAGGGTACGGCCCGTGAGCAGCAGATCGGGACGGGCGGCATAAAGGCCCTCGTCGACGAGGAAGTACTCCTGCTCCCAACCGAGGTTAGAGGTAACCTTCTTTACAGCGGGATCAAAGTAATGGCATACATCGGTGGCTGCTACGTTCACGGCATGGAGGGCGCGAAGCAGCGGAGCCTTATAGTCGAGTGCCTCACCGCTGTAAGAGATGAATACGGTGGGGATACAGAGTGTATCGTCAATGATGAATACGGGTGATGTGGGATCCCAGGCAGAGTAACCGCGAGCCTCAAAGGTAGAGCGGATACCACCAGAGGGGAATGAAGAAGCATCGGGCTCCTGCTGAACGAGCAGCTTGCCGGTGAACTCCTCAACCATGCCACCCTTGCCGTCGTGCTCAATGAATGAGTCGTGCTTCTCGGCGGTGCCTTCGGTCAGAGGCTGGAACCAGTGTGTATAGTGAGTAACACCATTCTCGGTGGCCCACTGCTTCATGCCTGCAGCCACTGCATCGGCAATGGTACGGTCAAGACGGGCACCATTGTCCATCACGTCGATCATCTTCTCATAGACGTCCTTGGGCAGGTACTTGTACATCTTCTCACGGTTGAAGACCTTGCTACCAAAAAACTTAGCGGGTCTCTCACTTGGTGTTTTTACGTCGAGCGGCTTCTTCTTGAAAGCCTCACCGACAACCTGAAATCTTAATGCTTCCATAATTTGTGATGTTTAATGTGATTTAGTCCAGTTTTCTATTCTCTCAAGTGCCTCTTCGGTCTTCTCATGACTTCCGAAAGCGGTGAATCGTACATAGCCTTCGCCAGCAGGACCGAAGCCTACGCCAGGGGTACATACTACGTTGGCTCCGTAGAGCAGGTTCTCGAAGAACTGCCATGAGCCGCTGGCGTCGGGAGTACGCATCCAGATGTAAGGGGCATTTTCGCCACCATACACCTCGTAGCCGAGTGAGCGGAGGGTGCTGAGCATCTTGTGGGCGTTCTGCATGTAGTAGACAATGGTTGCCTTTACCTGCTCCTTGCCTTCGGGCGTGTAGATAGCCTCGGCGGCGCGTTGCGAGATGTAGCTGGTGCCATTGAACTTGGTGCACTGACGACGGTACCACAGAGGATTGAGCGGAATGCGCTCGCCTGTAAGTGTAGAGGCAGTGAGTTCCTTCGGCACGATGGTGTAGCCACAGCGGATACCTGTGAAACCGGCAGTCTTGGAGTAGGAGTGGAACTCGATGGCACAACGGCGTGCTCCACGTATCTCGTAGATAGAGTGGGGGATGTTGTCGTCCTGGATATAAGCCTGGTAAGCAGCATCATAGAAGATGAGCGTATCGTTCTTCAGGGCGTAGTTCACCCACTTACGAAGTTCTTCCTTGGTGATAACCATACCCGTGGGGTTGTTAGGGTAGCAGAGGTAGATCACATCCACACGGCGCTCAGGAATCTTGGGTACGAATCCGTTCTCGGCGGTACATGGCATATAGATGACATTCGACCACTTGCCGTCTTCCACCGTTCCGGCTCGACCTATCATGACATTCGAGTCGATATATACGGGGTAGATGGGGTCGGTAACACCGATGGAGTTGTCCCAGCGGATGAGTTCCTGAATGTTACCTGTATCGCTCTTGGCACCATCGTTTACAAAGATCTCATCGATGTCGAGGTGGATGCCACGAGGCAGAATGTCGTTCTTCAGGATGGCCTCGCGCAGGAAATCGTAACCCTGCTCGGGTCCGTAACCCCTGAAGCCCTCGGCAGTACCCATCTCGTCGGCAGCCTTGTGCATGGCCTCGATGACGGCAGGACAGAGGGGTTGGGTGACATCACCAATGCCCAATGAGATGACGTCGGCCTTGGGATGCATCACCTTGAAGGCGTTCACCTTCTTGGCTATATCTGCAAACAGGTAGTTGTTCGGCAGCTTCAGGAAATGTTCGTTTACTAATGCCATATTTTTTATTGATAATTGCAAATTAAATCTCGATTTCTCCATCAAAGACGAAGGTAGCGGGGCCCGTCATATAGACATGGTTATCGCTTTCGCGCCACTCGATAGTAAGCGTGCCTCCGTCCATGACGATCTGTGAGGTGCGGGGTGCACGACCCGTTACCACAGCAGCTACGGCGGTGGCACAGGCACCTGTGCCGCAAGCCTGGGTGATGCCGCTTCCGCGCTCCCATACACGGGTGCGGATAGTACCGTCGGCCTCAATCCGTGCAAACTCGATGTTACAACGTTGCGGAAAGACAGGATGCTGCTCCAAGATACGACCTGTCTCGCCAACCTGGTCAACATCGTTGGTAAAGACTACGAAATGTGGATTGCCCATGGATACGAAAGTGCCCTGGGATAGTCCGCGATGGGCAAGATACTGTGACTCGTCTTCGAGTTTCGGTTCGAGCATATCGACCGTAACACTCTCAACGGTATCGCCATCAATATGCAACCATAGGGTCTTGACACCTGAGAGCGTCAATAGACGAATCTCCGTCTTCTGAGTCAGTCCGCGTTCGTAAAGGTATTTGCCGATACACCGTGATGCATTGCCGCACATCATGGCTTCAGAGCCGTCGGCATTGAAAATGCGCATGGTATAGTCGGCCTCAGGAACAGACGATTTCCCAATGAGCACCAGACCGTCGGAACCGATGCCTTTATAGCGGTTGCTCCACAGGCGGGCGGCCTTCGAAGGATCGGGCACGTCATACTCCATCGTGTTGACGTAGATGTAGTCGTTGCCACAACCATGCATCTTCGTGAATCCGATTTTCCGTGTCGCTTTGCTGTTCATCGTCTGTTATTATTTACCTTTTGTTATTATCTGGGTGCAAAATTAAAGCAAAAAGTTATGATTACAAAACGATTAACTACTTTTTGCACCAAGAAATAGTGTCAAACTATCAATTTGTTATCATTACAACGGGTTGTCCTTTCAATTTGTAACTACAACGCGGAATTATCTGACGATTTCGTTACGATTTGATAGTTGCGCCTAGATACTTATCAACCTTGATAGCCGTCTGACGACCGCTGGCCATGGCACGTACCACGAGACTGGCACCGTTGGCAGCATCGCCGCATACGAAGACATTCTTTGGATACTCCGGATGTTCGGGCTTGAGGAATCCCATGGCCAGGAGCACGAGCTCGGCCTTGATAATCTCTGGCTTTCCCTTCTCTACCATAATGGGACGTCCGCCTTCGGGATTGGGTTTCCAATCGATCTCCTGAACCTTGACACCTGTGAGTTTACCGTTCTCACCTAAGAACTCAAGGGTATTGATGTTCCAACGACGGGTACAACCTTCCTCATGACTCGATGTGGTCTTGAGGGTGCGGGGCCAGTTGGGCCAGGGGTTCTGTGGGTCCTCAGGACCTTCAACGGGTTTGGGCATAATCTCAATCTGGGTCACACTCTTGCAACCCTGACGATGGGCCGTTCCGATACAGTCACTACCTGTATCACCACCACCAATCACCAATACATCTTTTCCTTTAGCGGTGATGCGCTCATCCTTTGAGAATTCCATACCGGCGAGTACACGGTTCTGCTGAGCAAGCAGTTCGAGGGCGAAGTGTACACCCTTCAGTTCGCGACCAGGAGCCTTCAGGTCTCTGGCGGTAGGAGTACCAGTGGCGATGACGACGGCGTCGTAATCAGAGGTAAGAGTTGAGGGGTCAGATATTTCTTCACCGTATTTAAACTCAATGCCTTCAGCCTCAAGGAGACGGAGACGGCGGTCGATAATGGCCTTGTTGAGTTTGAAGTTAGGGATGCCATAGCGGAGCAATCCGCCCACAGCCTCGTTCTTCTCGAATACCGTCACCTGATAACCCATGAGGTTCAGGTCGTTAGCGGCTACAAGTCCGGCAGGACCGGCACCAATCACAGCCACTTTTTTACCGTTACGTACGATGTCGGTGCGGGGCTGGATATAACCCTCGCGGAAAGCAGCCTCTACGATGGCAGCCTCGTCTTCGCGGTTAGTAGTTGGCTCGTGGTTGAAACGGTTTAATACACAAGCCTTCTCACAGAGGGCAGGACAGATGCGACCCGTGAACTCTGGGAAGGGGTTGGTACTGTTGAGCAAGCGATAAGCCTGTTCCCAATCGCCCTTATACAGGGCATCGTTCCACTCAGGAGCCTTGTTGCCCAGCGGACAAGCCCAGTGGCAGAAGGGTACGCCACAATCCATACAGCGACTAGCCTGTAACTTGCGCTCGCGGGTGCTGAGAGTTTGTTCTACTTCACCGAAATCGTGGATTCTATCGTGAATCGGACGGTAACCCGCCTCTTGGCGGTGTATCTCTAAAAATGCTTTTGGATTTCCCATCTTAATACATTAAACATTAAAGATTAAACATGAAATGATTAATAATCGCGCTGGATGTCGGCGATCTTCTCGTGCAGACGTGCCATCTTCTCCTCTTCGAGCACACGTTTGTACTCGATAGGCACTACCTGGATGAAGTCCTCGATATATTTCGAGAAGTTGTCGAGTATGCGACCTGCGAGGGCAGAGCCCGTATGCAGATAGTGCTGACGGATGAGTTCGAGAAGTTCCTTGCGGCTCACACTGTCTTCGACGAGTGAGAGTTCCACCATATCCATATTACAGAAATAGTCGAAGGTGTGATCTTTGTCGTAAACGTATGCCACACCACCACTCATACCAGCGGCGAAGTTACGACCTGTCTTTCCGAGTACCACCACGCGTCCACCAGTCATATACTCACAACAGTGATCGCCTGCACCTTCGATCACGGCGATGGCTCCCGAGTTACGTACGCCGAAGCGCTCACCCACCTTACCATTGATATAAAGTTCGCCCGAAGTGGCACCGTAGAGACCAGTGTTACCTGCGATGATGTTTTCCTCAGCGCGGAAGTCTTCGCCAGAACGGACGGGTGGCAGAATGCTGATGCGTCCACCGGAGAGACCCTTGCCGAAGTAGTCGTTACATTCACCTTCGAGTTTCAGGTTGATACCTTTCACGGCAAAGGCGCCAAACGACTGACCAGCAGAGCCTTTGAACTTGATGTTGATAGTGCTGTCGGGCAGACCAGCCTCGCCATATTTCTTGGCAATCACTCCCGAGAGCATCGTGGTGACGGCGCGATCAGTATTGCGGATGGCGTAGTCGAGGGTAATCTCCTCCTGATTGTCGATAGCCTTTTGTGCAGCGCGGATGATTTCCTCGTCCTTTACACCGCTCACTTTTGTGAATGCACCGCGATCCCAGTAGAGGGCCTTGTCGGTTTCGGGCTTGTGGAGCAGACGGGCGAAGTCGATTGTCTTCTGTTTGTCGGTAGCATTGGTGGTGTCTACCTCAATCAGTTCTGTATGACCAATAATCTCCTTCAGACTGTGAACACCAATCTCACTGAGGTATTCGCGTACTTGTTCAGCCAGGAAGGTGAAGAAGTTAACCACATACTCAGCACGACCCTGAAAATGCTTGCGCAACTCAGGATTCTGTGTGGCAACACCCATCGGACAGGTATTCGTATTACATTTACGCATCATGACACAACCCAGTACGATGAGGGGAAGCGTACCAAATGAGAATTCATCGGCACCTAACATAGCCATGATAATCACATCCTTAGCAGTCTTTAGCTGACCATCAGTCTGCAGGCGTACCTGGTTACGCAGACCATTGATAACGAGGGTCTGCTGTGTCTCGGCGAGTCCTATCTCGGGTGAGATACCGGCGAAACGCATAGAGGATGCAGGTGAAGCACCCGTACCACCCTCGGCACCTGAGATGACGATGAGGTCGGCCTTAGCCTTAGCCACACCAGCGGCAATAGTTCCTACGCCACTCTCCGCAACGAGTTTTACACTCACGGCAGCTGTCGGGTTGATATTCTTGAGGTCGAAGATAAGCTGAGCCAGATCCTCGATAGAATAAATATCATGATGAGGTGGAGGCGAAATCAGCGAGATACCGGGAATAGCGTTACGCGTCTTGGCGATAATCTCGTTCACCTTAAATCCGGGCAACTGTCCGCCCTCACCAGGCTTGGCACCTTGTGCCACCTTAATCTGTATCTCCTCTGAATTTACCAGGTATTCGGCGGTAACACCGAAACGTCCACTGGCTATCTGCTTGGTCTTGCTCGAGAGACTCACACCATTCACCTCTGTGTGATAGCGGGCATTATCCTCACCACCTTCGCCGGTGTTGCTGCGTGTGCCTAACTTGTTCATTGCCAGAGCCAAAGCCTCGTGGGCCTCGATGCTCAAGGCTCCAAACGACATAGCACCAGTTACAAAATGCTTCACGATTGACTCGACGGGTTCTACCTCGTCGATAGGTGTAGGTTTGGCAGCCTTCTTCCAACCGAAGAAATCGCGGATAAAGATAGGTGATTCCTTCTCGTCGACAATCTTCGACCAGTCCTTGAACTTCTCGTAGTTGCCCTGACGGGTTGCCAGTTGCAGCTTGGCGATAGTCTCTGGGTTCCAGGCGTGCTTGATACCATCCTTGCGCCAAGCAAACTGACCCTGATTCTGCAAGAGTGTGTGCTCTTTGGCAGCTTCTTGCAGTCGGATGGCGTCACGGGCTATCTCCTTCAGACCTACACCACCGATGGTACTCGTCTCCGTACCGAAGTAACGACGGAGCAGATCCTCGCTCAAGCCGATGCTCTCGAAAATCTTTGCACCACGATATGAGCGGATGGTCGAGATACCCATCTTCGACATGATTTTCTTCAAACCCTTGTCCACGGCTTTGATGTAGTTCTTCTCTGCCGTGGCGTACTCCTCCTGAATCTTGTGCTTCTTCACCAAATCGTCGAGGATGGCGAATGTCATATACGGACATAATGCCGATGTACCATAGCCCAGCAACAGGGCGGCATGCATCGTCTCACGAATCTCACCGCTCTCAACGATCAGCGCCGTTTGCACGCGTTTACCTACACTGATCAGGTAATGGTGCACGGCGCTGACGGCCAAAAGGCTAGGTATAGCGGCGTGCTTCTCGTCGATGTCGCGATCGGAAAGGATGATATAGTTTACGCCCTCGTCCACACTCTCCTCAGCCTCCTTACAAAGGTCGTCGAGAGCCTGACGGAGTCCCTCTTCGCCTTTCGCAATCTCGAAGAGCATCGCTAACTTCTTGGTGTTGAAACCCTTGTAGCGGATGTTACATAATATATCAAGTTGTGTGTTGGTCAATACGGGCTGAGGCAGGCGTACCATCTTACAGTTCGAAGCGTCGGGTGTAAGAATGTTGGTACCTACGGCGCCGATGTACTCTGTCAACGACATTACCAGTTCCTCACGAATGGGGTCGATGGCGGGGTTCGTTACCTGGGCAAACTGCTGACGGAAGTAGTTGAACAGTACCTGAGGACGGTCTGAGATAACAGCCAGCGGGGTGTCGTTACCCATAGCGGCTACGGGCTCCTGACCAGCTGTGGCCATCGGGATAATGGTCTTGTCGATATCCTCCTGACCGAAGCCGAAGGTGACGAGCTTCTGCTCGAAGTCGTTCACGCTGTTTTCTACCTTTCGACCACTCTTCAGCTTCTCCAGCTGTACGCGGTTCTCGTTCAGCCACTCACGATAGGGATGAGCCTTGGCGAGTTGTTCCTTGATCTCGCCATCGTAGTAGATCTTTCCTTCCTGGGTGTCGATGAGCAAAATCTTACCGGGTTGCAGACGACCCTTCGATACTACGTCGCCAGGTTCGAAGTCCATCACGCCAACCTCTGAAGCTACTACCATCATACCATTCTTGGTGATGGTGTAGCGGCTGGGACGCAAACCGTTTCTATCCAGCATACCTCCTGCATAGCGTCCGTCGCTGAACAACAGTGCGGCAGGACCGTCCCACGGCTCCATGAGGATGGAGTGGTACTCGTAGAATGCCTTCAGATCCTCGCTGATGGGGTTCTTGTCGTTGAAGCTCTCAGGCACCAGGATAGCCATGGCCTGAGGCAATGAGAGTCCGCTCAGCATCAGGAATTCGAACACGTTGTCGAGTGAGGCTGAGTCGCTCATGCCTTCCTGCACGATGGGGCGCAGATCCTTGATATCGCCCAGGGCCTCACTGTTCAGTACACTCTCGCGTGCCTTCATCCAACCGCGGTTACCACGAATGGTATTAATCTCGCCATTGTGAGCTAACAGACGGAAGGGCTGTGCCAGCTTCCACTTGGGGAAGGTGTTTGTGGAGAAGCGTGAGTGAACCAGTGCCAATCCACTTGTGAAGTAATCGTTCGACAGATCAGGGAAATAGCGACGCAGCTGTCCGCTGGTCAGCATTCCCTTATAGATGATATTCTTGTTCGACAGCGAGCAGATATAAAAATCCTCATTGTCGATACGGTTTTCAATTCTCTTGCGTACCTTATATAATATACGCTCGAATACGGGCACATCCTCATCCGATATACCAGTTACGAAAATCTGTTTGATGTCGGGTTCCACCTCGCGGGCTGCTGCTCCCAGAACTTCAGGGTTCGTAGGAACTGCTCTCAGGTGCATCAGCTGTAATCCCTCGCGCTCAATCTCCTCGATCATCACACTCAGGATATCCTGCTGGGCCTTTGCCTCTTTGGGAAGGAACACCAGTCCGGTGCCGTACTTTCCTTTCTCTGGTACGGGAATGCCCTGTAACAAAATAAACTCATGGGGTATCTGAATCATGATGCCGGCACCATCGCCAGTCTTGTCGCGTGTCTCAGCACCACGGTGCTCCATGTTTTCCAACACCTTTAACGCATTGTCTACCAATTCGTGGCTCTTGTTGCCGTGGATGTTTACTACCATACCCACACCACAGGCATCATGCTCATACGCTTGTTGGTAGAGTCCAATTTCTTGGTCCATTTTCTTACTTTTTGTCATATTATCCTTACTTTTACTTTCTTTCTGTTCAATTTCGGCTGCAAAATTATAGCAAAACGTCAATATTAACGAAAGTTTACTAACTTTTTAAATCTTAAAATCGGGTCCAACTTTCATTTTGTAATTATTACCACCCTTTTTCTTTTAATACGAAAATATTCCCCCTCTTTTTCCTGCCCCTTTCTTACAATCTGTTATTTTGCTCCATTTAAACGACAAAAAAAAACCTTTTATTTGATGAACCCTAAAAAGTAACAATTTACAATTTTTAACCCACAAAAACAAACGAATTGTAAGCAAAATAATGGAAAATGGTTTCGGACTGTAATTCTGTGTGCGTTTCAATAAACAAAGTGAAAGGTAAATGATTGTTATTTTGTCAAAATGCGCTACTTTTGCACTCGAAAGCTTTCAAAGTGTAAGCCAAAGAGGCTATTTATTATTAATAAGGTAAAAAAGTAGTAAGGTATGAAAAAGATTGAGGCAATCATCCGCAAGACAAAGTTCGAGGATGTAAAGGAGGCTTTGTTACAGTCGGACATCGACTGGTTTGAATACCATAACGTGCATGGCATTGGCCAGAGCCGTGAGGAAAGAATCTACCGTGGCGTGCAGTACTCAACCGATGTGATAGAGCGCGTGGCATTGACCATCGTTTGTCGCGATCAGTTTGTTGATCCCACGGTGAAGGTGATCCTCGAGGTGGCCCATACAGGTGATGTCGGCGATGGTCGTATCTTCGTGAGCGACATGATCGACACTTGGAGCATCCGCACGGGTGAACACGGTGACACTGTACTGAGAGACAAGAAATAATTGACAATGAACAATTGACAATTTAAGTATTAACAACACAAAAAATTCAGGATATGAACGAAATTGGATTATCACTCGATACTGTATGGATGCTATTGGCAGCCATGTTGGTTTTCTGGATGCAGCCGGGCTTTGCGCTGTGTGAGGCAGGTTTTACGCGTAGTAAAAACACGGCCAACATCCTGATGAAGAACTTTGTCGACTTCATGTTTGGCTCACTCTTGTTCTTCTTCCTTGGCTTCGGCTTTATGTTTGGAAGTGAAGGTGCTGGATTCATTGGTATGCCCAACTGGGGCGACCTGAGTTTCTACAAAGGCGATCTGCCCGTAGAGGGTTTCCTCATTTTCGAGACCGTTTTCTGTGCTACTTCTGCCACTATCGTCAGTGGTGCTATGGCTGAGCGCACCAAGTTCTCGATGTATATGGTTTATAGTGCCGTTATCTCTTTGTTCATCTACCCCATCGAGGGTCACTGGACATGGGGCGGTGGCTGGCTCTGCAACGATGCTGCCGATAGCTTTATGATGAGCACTTTTGGCGATGTGTTCCACGATTTTGCTGGTTCTGCCATTGTGCATAGCGTAGGTGGTGTGCTGGCTCTGATTGGTGCTCTAGCACTTGGTCCCCGTATCGGTAAATATGCAAAGGACGGCAAGAGCCGCGCTATTCCTGGTCACAACCTGACGATGGCAGCTCTCGGTGTGTTCATCCTCTGGCTGGGATGGTTTGGTTTCAACCCCGGATCTCAGTTGGCAGCTTCTGGCGAAGTGAACCGTGTGGCTATCTCTCATGTGTTCCTCACCACTAACCTGGCAGCAGCTGCTGGTGGTGTAGCTACCATGTTCCTTACCTATCTGAGATATGGCAAACCCTCTCTGTCACTGACTCTGAACGGTGTTCTGGCTGGTCTCGTTGGTATTACCGCAGGATGCGATCTTGTCTCGCCCGTAGGTGCTATCGTCATTGGCTTGGTATGTGGTATCGTACTGGTTTATGCCATTGAGTTTATCGATCATAAGCTTCACATCGACGATCCCGTAGGTGCTAGCTCAGTACACGGTGTATGTGGTATTCTCGGCACACTGATGACGGGTCTGCTCTCTACCACCAATGGTGCTTTCTATGGCTTTGGCTGGGGATTCTTCGGTGCAGAGTTGTTTGGTATCCTGGTGATCGACCTTTGGGCAGCAGCTTGTGGATTCGTGCTGTTCTATGGCATCAAGAAGCTGCATGGTCTGCGTGTAGGCAAGCGTGTTGAGGAGGAAGGTCTCGACATCTACGAACACGGTGAGGCTTGCTATAACTAAGTGTATAATGATTGATTAAATAGTGGATAATATTTTGCTGCATTAAATTTTTTAGGGTATGAAAAAGATTGTTTTATTAGCAATGGGTCTGGTCGTGAGTGCGACCACCCTTGCACAGGAGAAAGAAAAAGTAGAGACAACGATAGCAGCCGATGTAGTAAGTCAGTATGTATGGCGTGGTTTGGAGGCTGGTAGTGTATCATTGCAGCCCACACTCGGCATCGGTTATAAAGGTTTGTCACTCTCGGCATGGGGTAGTGTAGGACTCACCGATCCCGCCGATACGAAGGAGTTCGACCTGACGCTCAGTTATACCGCAGGTGGTTTCAATATCGGCATCACCGACTATTGGTTCAGTGCTGGTGGCGATCCTGAGGGACGCTATTTCATGTACGAAGCCAATAACACCAACCACGTCTTCGAGGCTAACATCGGTTACGATTTCGGTGTGGCTTCTATCCAGTGGTTTACCAACTTTGCTGGTAATGATGGCTTAAACAAGGATGGCAAACGGGCCTATAGCAGCTATGTCGAGGCTACTGTCCCATTCACACTTGCCACAGTCGACTGGTCAGCTACGGCTGGAGCCGTCCCCTTCGCCACCGATTTCTACGGCACAACCGGCTTTGCAGTGACTAACCTTTCACTCAAAGCTACGAAGGATATAAAGGTAACTGATTCGTTCTCAATCCCCGTCTTCGGACAGGTTGTTGCAAATCCTTGCTCACAGAAAGCATATCTGGTATTTGGCTTTACGCTGCAGCCTTAATCATTCCAGGTGCCTTTCTCCCACCCATTTGTTAGCAGATGGGTGGGCTTTTTTATGGGGCAGTTTCAAACTGAAAGGTTTTGGTGTTAAAAAGCTAACAGATTGATAGCAAACAAAGTTAAATATCTTACGGATTGATAGTCGGCTTTGTTTTTAACAATCAAAATAATAATGTTCACGCGTGTATTAGTATAAAATGCTATACCTTTGCGTCCCATAATACGATTGTTTTATGGAGACAAAGTACATTTTTATCACTGGAGGCGTTGCTTCTTCGCTGGGTAAAGGTATTATCTCGGCATCACTGGGAAAGCTTTTGCTGGCGAGAGGCTATCGCATTACAATTCAAAAGTTCGACCCTTACATCAACATCGACCCGGGAACACTGAATCCCTATGAGCATGGCGAGTGTTATGTAACGGCCGACGGTATGGAAACCGACCTTGACCTGGGCCATTACGAACGTTTTACTGGTATTGAGACTACCCGCGACAATAGCGTCACAACAGGACGTATCTATCTGAGTGTCATCGAGCGCGAACGCCGTGGCGACTATCTGGGAAAGACCATCCAGGTGGTGCCCCATATTACCGACGAGATTAAGCGTCGCATCCTCCTGAATGCCACCAAACAGCCCCTCGATTTCGTTATTACAGAGATAGGTGGTACGATTGGCGACATTGAGAGTCAGCCATTCCTCGAGGCTATCCGTCAGCTGCGTTGGGAATTGGGGCCCACAAGGGCATTAAACGTCCACCTCACCTATGTGCCTTATCTGGCTGCTGCCGGTGAGCTGAAGACGAAACCCACCCAGACCAGCGTGAAGCAGCTGCAGGGACTGGGTATCCAGCCCGAGGTGCTCGTGCTGCGTACGGAGCATAACCTGAGTGAGGATATCAAGGCCAAGGTGGCCCACTTCTGTAATGTCGATGTGAAAGCTGTCATCCAGAGTCAGGACCTGCCCTCTATCTACGAGGTACCTGTCAACATGCAGCGTCAGGGACTCGACGCCATCATTCTGCGGAAGATGGGTCTGGAACCCGGCAAGACACCCGAGTTAGGACCTTGGCGCAACTTCCTGGAGCGCAGAAAGAAGGCTACCAAGGAGATTCGTATCGCCCTCGTAGGCAAGTACGATCTGCAGGATGCCTATAAGAGCATTATCGAGAGTCTGGCTCATGCCGGCACCTATAATGATCGTAAGGTGAAAGCAGTGTTTGTAAATAGCGAGGAGATCACCCGTGAGAATATCGCCGAGAAACTCAGCGGTATGGCGGGTGTGGTCATCTGCCCGGGCTTTGGCACACGCGGCATTGAAGGAAAAATCATCGCTGCCGAATATACCCGCACCAACGACATCCCCACCTTCGGTATCTGCCTGGGTATGCAGATGATGGTCATCGAGTTTGCCCGCAACGTACTGGGCTATAAGGATGCCAACAGCAGTGAGATGAACGCCAAGACCCCTCATAACGTCATCGACATGATGGAGGAGCAGAAGAACATCACCCAGATGGGTGGTACCATGCGTCTGGGCGCTTATGAGTGCGAGCTTGTAACCGGTAGTCGTACGTGGGAGGCCTATGGTGAGGAGACACTCATCAAGGAGCGCCATCGCCACCGTTATGAGTTCAACAACAAGTATATGGAGGAGTTCGAGAGTCATGGTATGAAGTGTGTGGGTATCAACCCCGCTTCCGACCTGGTGGAGATTGTGGAGATTCCCGATATGAAGTGGTATATCGGCACTCAGTTCCATCCCGAGTACTCATCAACGGTACTCAATCCCCATCCCCTCTTTATGTCGTTCGTAAAAGCATGTATCGATGGAGCAGCTCAAGCATGAATGTGGTGTGGCGATGATCCGTCTGCTCAAGCCCCTGAGCTATTATGAGCAGAAGTACGGCACCTGCCGCTACGGATTGAACAAACTCTATCTGATGATGGAGAAGCAGCACAACCGTGGTCAGGAGGGTGCTGGTGTGGGTTGTGTCAACCTCGATGCCCCAGCCGGCGAGGAATACATGTTCCGCGAGAAAGCAGAAGGCAAGAATGCGATTGCAGAGATATTCAAGCGGATAGAGAGCGGCCCTACGTCAACCGACTATGCTGCCAACAACTCTCAATTCTCCATTTTCAACTCCCAATTATTCATGGGCCATCTGCGCTATTCCACTACGGGGAAGAGCGGTCTGCAATATGTGCATCCGTTCCTTCGTCGTAACAACTGGCGTGCCAAGAACCTCTGTCTGTGTGGTAATTTTAATATGACCAACATCGACGAGGTTTTTTCTTTCCTCACGGCTCAGGGTCAGTCGCCCCGTATCTATGGCGACTCTTACATTACCCTCGAACTGATGGGTCACCGTCTCGATCGTGAGGTGGAGCGACTCTTCCAGGAGGCTAAAGAGCAAGGTCTGCAAGGCACCGATATTACCGATTATATCGATAACCATGTGGAGATGGCGAATGTGCTGAAGACCACCATGCCCCATTTCGATGGCGGCTATGTGATGTGTGGACTCACAGGCTCTGGCGAGATGTTCTCCGTACGCGATCCGTGGGGCATCCGTCCCGCCTTCTGGTATCAGGACGACGAGGTGGTGGTACTCGCCAGTGAGCGTCCCGTCATCCAGACCACCTTCGACCTTCAGGCCGAGGATATCCAGGAGTTGAAACCGGGTCAGTCGCTCATCGTCCGCAAGAGTGGCGAAATCAAGTTAGAGCAGATTCTCCCCGCCCAGAAGTTGTCGGCCTGCTCGTTCGAGCGTATCTACTTCAGTCGCGGCTCCGATCGCGATATCTATCTGGAGCGTAAACGCCTGGGCGAACAGCTCACTCCCGCCATCATGCAGGCCATCGATAACGATGTGGCCCACTCGGTGTTCTCGTATATCCCTAACACCGCCGAGGTGGCTTTCTATGGCATGACCGACGGTGTGCGCCGCCTCACTCACGATGTACGAATTGAAAAGGTGGTGTGGAAGGACATCAAACTGCGCACCTTCATCAGCGATGGCAATGAGCGCAACGACCTTGCCGCCCATGTGTACGATATCACCTACGGCTCCCTCGAGCCTTATGTGGATAACCTCGTTATCATCGACGACTCTATCGTACGAGGCACCACCCTCCGCGAGAGTATCTTCAAGATCCTCGACCGTCTGCATCCCAAGAAGATTGTGATGGTGTCGAGTTCTCCGCAGATACGTTACCCCGACTATTACGGCATCGACATGTCGCGCCTCGAGGAGCTTTGCGCCTTCCGTGCCGCCATCGCCCTCATCAAGGAGCGTGGCATGCAGCAGGTGATTGCTGAGACCTACAGGGCTTGCAAGACCGCCCCGATGAAGGCGAACCACGTCCGTGCCATATATGCCCCGTTTACCGTCGAGGAGATCAACCACAAGATTGTGGAGATGCTCTGCCCCAAGGGCATGCAGGCACCTATCCAGCTGGTGTATCAGAGTATCGAGGGTCTGCACGAGGCTTGTCCCAATCACCCAGGCGACTGGTACTTCACGGGTCATTATCCCACTCCCGGTGGCATCCGCCTCTGCAACGAGGCCTTCATCAATTATGTAGAGAAAGTATTAAAGAATCAATTATAAAGCAGCGTAAAAATTTTAAGATGAGAGAAGCAAAACTGATACTTGACGATGGCAGTCAATTCTGTGGCTGGTCTTTCGGTTATGATGCCGATACGACTGGCGAGGTGGTGTTCAATACTGCTATGACGGGCTATCCTGAGAGTCTGACCGATCCCAGTTATGCGGGACAGATCCTGGTAACCACTTTCCCGTTGATAGGCAACTATGGTGTGCCCGATACGGGTCTGGCCGAAAACGGTCTGCCCCTGTTTATGGAGAGTGATAGGATTCATGCCAAGGCCCTTGTAGTGGCCGATTATAGCGAGACCTATTCGCACTGGAATGCCAAGGAGTCGCTAGCCTCTTGGCTGAAGCGTGAGCATATCCCTGGCATCACGGGTATCGACACCCGCCGACTCACAAAGGTGCTCCGCGAGAATGGTGTGATGATGGGAAGGATTATTATTGACCATTCACCATTGACCATTGACCATTGCCATACGGACTACGGCTCCGTCAATTGGGTGGAACAAGTCAGCTGCAAGGAAGTCATCACCTACAAGCCAAAATGTTCAATGTTCAATGTTCAATGTTCAACGAAAAAAGTTGTTCTCGTCGACTGTGGTGTCAAGGCCAATATCATCCGTTGTCTCATCAAGCGTGGCATCGAGGTGGTGCGTGTGCCTTGGGACTATGATTTCAATCAGCTCCAGTTCGATGGATTGTTCCTGGCTAATGGCCCTGGCGATCCTGAGCAGTGTGGCACTACGGTAGAGCATATCCGCACGTTCCTCAATAACCCTGAGGTACGTCCGTGCATGGGTATCTGTCTGGGTAACCAACTCCTGGCCAGAGCCGCCGGCGCCAAGACTTATAAACTGAAATACGGTCATCGCTCGCACAACCAGCCCGTTCAGAAGGTAGGCACCACCCAGTGCTTCATCACCTCTCAGAACCATGGCTATGCCGTCGACGATTCTACGTTGCCCTCCGACTGGGAGCCGCTATTCGTCAATATGAACGATGGCTCTAACGAGGGTATCCGCCATAAGACGAATCCTTGGATGTCGGCTCAGTTCCATCCCGAGGCCTGTTCTGGTCCCGTAGATACCGAGTTCCTCTTCGATGAGTTCGTGAAGATGTTGGAAGGGCGTGCAAGCAAATCTCTCACCTCTAGCCCCTCACCTCTCACCCCTTACAAGAAGGTTCTCCTTCTTGGCTCTGGTGCTCTGAAGATTGGTCAGGCAGGTGAGTTCGACTATAGTGGTGCCCAGGCTCTGAAGGCTCTGAAGGAAGAGGGCATCCACTCCGTGCTGATCAATCCTAACATCGCCACCGTGCAGACCTCTAAGGATGTGGCCGATACCGTCTATTTCCAACCCGTCACCCCCGAGTTTGTGGAGCGTGTCATCGAGAAGGAACGCCCCGACGGCATCCTGCTCTCGTTCGGTGGACAGACAGCCCTGAACTGTGGTGTTGAACTCTACGAGAAGGGGGTTCTTGAGAAGTACGGCGTCAAGGTGCTGGGCACCCCTGTACAGGCCATCATCGATACCGAGGACCGCGACCTCTTTGTGAAGCGCCTCGACGAGATTGGCGTGAAGACCATCAAGAGCGAGGCCTGCAGCACTGTCGAAGAAGTGCAGCGTGCTGCTCATGAACTCGGCTTCCCCGTCATCCTGCGAGCCGCCTACGCCCTCGGTGGTCTGGGCTCAGGCTTCTGCGACAACGAGGAACAGCTTTTGGCTCAGGCCGAGGAGGCCTTCTCGTTCTCACCCCAGGTATTGGTCGAGAAGTCGCTCAAGGGCTGGAAGGAGATTGAATACGAGGTGGTGCGCGATCAGTACGACAACTGTATCACCGTCTGCAACATGGAGAACTTCGACCCCCTCGGCATCCATACCGGTGAGTCTATTGTGGTGGCTCCCTCGCAGACGCTTACCAATTCCGAGTATCATAAGCTCCGTGCCCTCGCCATCAAGATCATCCGTCATATCGGCATCGTGGGCGAGTGTAATGTGCAGTATGCCCTCGACCCCAATAGCGAGGATTATCGCGTCATCGAGGTCAATGCCCGTCTCTCGCGCTCTTCTGCCCTGGCATCCAAGGCCACGGGTTATCCCCTGGCTTTCGTTGCCGCCAAGCTCGGTCTGGGCTATGGTCTCTTCCAGCTGAAGAACTCAGTTACCAAGACCACCAGCGCCTTCTTCGAGCCCGCACTCGACTATGTAGTAGTAAAAATACCCCGTTGGGACCTCACCAAGTTCCATGGCGTGAAGCGCCAGTTAGGTTCGTCCATGAAGAGTGTGGGCGAGGTGATGGCAGTAGGCCGTTCCTTCGAGGAGTCGCTGCAAAAAGGTCTGCGTATGATTGGTCAGGGCATGCATGGATTCGTTGAGAACCATGAGATCAAGATAGCCGATATCGAGCAGTCGCTCCACGAGCCTACCGACATGCGTATCTTCGTGGTGTCGAAGGCCCTGAAGGTAGGTTATACCGTCGACCAGATCCACCAGCTCACCAAGATCGACCGCTGGTTCCTGCAGAAGTTGCAGCATCTGGTCACCATCGATCAGCGCCTCAAGCAGTTCGCCCAGGTGTCAGAGTTCCTCACGTTTATGGATAACTCCGAACTCATGGAGTACCTCGAGGCGCCCGAGTTTGTGGAGTTGCTCCGCCAGGCTAAGATCTATGGCTTCTCCGACTTCCAGATAGGTCGTGCCCTCGGCCTTGAGTCACTCATGAGTATGACCGATGCAGGCCTCCTGGTTCGTTCGTGGCGTAAGGAGTTTGGCGTGGTGCCCACTGTCAATCAGATCGACACCCTCGCCGCCGAGTACCCCGCCCAGACCAACTACCTCTACCTCTCGTATTTATAATTTTTAACTAGAATATTATGTGTGGAATTGTAGCTATACTGAATGTCAAGGAGCAAACGCATGCGTTGCGTGAACAGGCCTTGAAGATGAGTCAGAAGATCCGCCACCGCGGACCCGACTGGAGTGGTATCTATTGTGGCGGCTCAGCCATCCTCGCCCACGAGCGTCTGAGCATTGTCGACCCCGAATCCGGTGGTCAGCCCTTGTATTCACCCGATCGCAAGCAGGTGCTTGCCGTCAATGGCGAGATTTACAACCATCAGGAAATCCGTCGCCGCTTTGCCGGTCAGTACGAGTTCCAGACGGGTTCCGATTGTGAGGTCATCCTTGCCCTCTATCGCGAGAAGGGCATCGACTTCCTCGAGGACCTCAGCGGCATCTTTGCCTTTGTGCTCTACGATGAGGAGCGCAATGAGTTCCTCATAGCCCGCGACCCCATCGGCGTCATACCTCTTTATATCGGTTACGATAGCGATGGCACCGTCTACGTCGCCTCCGAACTGAAAGCCCTCGAGGGCCAGTGCGAGCGTTACGAGCCCTTCCTGCCCGGCCACTACTATTGGAGTGTCGATCCCGGTCAGAAGTGGTACTACCGTCGCGACTGGATGCAGTACGATGCCGTGAAGGATAATCCCGCCAGTGTTGAGGCCATCCACGATGCCCTCGAGGATGCCGTGAAGCGCCAGCTCATGAGCGATGTGCCTTATGGCGTGCTGCTCTCCGGCGGTCTCGATTCATCCGTCATCTCAGCCATCGCCGAGAAATACTCCGAGATGCGTATCGAGGACGACTCCAAGACCAAGGCCTATTGGCCCCGTCTCCACTCCTTTGCCGTGGGTCTGAAAGGCGCCCCCGATCTGGCCAAGGCCCGTCTCGTGGCCGATCATATCGGTACCGTCCATCACGAAATCAACTATACCATCCAGGAGGGCCTCGATGCCATCCGCGATGTCATCTACTTCATCGAGACTTACGATGTCACCACCGTCCGCGCCTCTACCCCCATGTATCTGCTGGCCCGCGTCATCAAGTCCATGGGTATCAAGATGGTGCTCAGTGGCGAGGGTGCCGACGAGATCTTCGGCGGCTACCTCTACTTCCACAAAGCGCCTACCGCCAAGGACTTCCACGAAGAGACCGTTCGCAAACTCGGCAAGCTCTATATGTACGACTGTCTGCGCGCCAATAAGAGCCTCTCCGCCTGGGGTGTTGAGGGTCGTGTGCCCTTCCTCGACAAGGAGTTCCTCGATGTAGCCATGCGCACCAACCCCGAGGCTAAGATGTGTCCGGGCTCTACCATGGAGAAGAAGATTGTGCGCGAGGCCTTTGCCTCTATGCTCCCCGCCGAGATTGCTTGGCGCCAGAAGGAGCAGTTCAGCGATGGCGTAGGCTATAGTTGGATCGACACCCTGAAGCAGATCACCGCCGAGGCAGTCACCGACGAGCAGATGGCCCATGCCGCCGAGCGCTTCCCCATCAACCCGCCGAAGAACAAGGAGGAGTATTATTACCGCTCCATCTTCGCCGAGCACTTCCCCAGCGACTCTGCTGCCCGTAGTGTGCCCAGCGAGGCCAGCGTGGCTTGCTCCACTGCTATCGCCCTCGAGTGGGATGAGGCCTTCAAGAATATGAATGACCCCTCAGGCCGTGCCGTGAAGGGTGTGCATGAGCAGGCTTATTAATTTTATTAAATATTGCCCTACCACTAAATTACCCCGCCGAATGGCGGGGTAATTTAGTTAGATTGTCAATCACCTTTTTTCGGAAACCAACCCTTCTCCACGCGCTTCCTCTGCGCAAAGAGTTCGCCGATGCCCCAGAGCGCCGACGCCCCGAACACACCCAGAAACGATGAAAGATACACGTTCTCAATAAAGAGCGCCGCAGCTATACAGCCTATACCTACTATCAGATAGATAATCCAGGGACGCGTGCCCCAGTGATATTCTGTTTTAATAACGATGGGATGCCAGATGCCGATGGTAAGAAAGGTCATCACGGCAATAATAATACCAGTGAAATACATAAAGCTATTTATTTTTGCGCCACAAAGGTACAAATAAGTAAGAAGAATACCAAATTTATGAGGTTTTTTCCATAAAAATACCCCTCGATGCGACATATTCTCTCTTTGGAGGTTTCACACCTCCAGCCGTTTGGCAAACCTCCGTGGTGTTTATCATGTTATTATATAAACCAAAAGCCCCGGCGCTTTGCAGCGGCGGGGCATTTTCTTAGTTCTCCGCGATACCATCGCGGCTGAGGGTCCATCCTCTTAGCATAGCGAAATAATCAAAATCGCTGGTGCCGTTCTCTTGGATGGCCATTGCGGTAGCAACCATCATCCAGCGGGCTGGACTTTCCATCGGGATGCCGATGGGCTCATCGGGCGGAATGCCCGCCAATCGAGACACATTCAAGATATACGCCTCGGTGTTGTTCTCATGAGGCGGCGCCCATTTCTGGATAATCATGCGGATGGTGTAGAGGCGGTACTTATGATAGTAAGTACGCGTGAGCAACTTGAAGGCTGCCCGCCAGCCCCATTCCATCGACTTAAACACTACGAAGGCAGCATCGGTCTGCTTTTCTGCCTGACCCTGCCACTGATCCCTGCCTCGGCGGATATTCAGTGGGTTACAATTTCTAAATCCTCGTGATATCATAATCTTTCAATTTTCAATTCAATTTTCAATATTCAATTTTCAATGTACAACGTAATTTTTAACTGCAACACTGCATCACTGCAACTGACTGACTCTCGATTTATACTTCTCCGTCTTGCAATACTTGCCGCTTACCTCGTCGAAGTCTATATAGCCGCGACTTTGCCAACTTCGCAGCGTAGAGTCACCATTGCCCGACTTACCTTGACTCTGCCGCATCTGACGATATTGTTCTTTGTTAAACTCATCAGGCAACAACTCCAATAGATTCATCGGTCCAGACTGGTGCTGAATCTCCTTTTCTTCAAGCAGTTCCTTCTCCAGTTGCTTGCCGAAATAAATCATCTTGCACCACAGATTGTATTGCTCGCTCCAGCGTACAAAGTCAGCAATTTCCTTACTCCATTTGTAGCCGTGGGCCACATAAAGAACCATACCCTTCAGCCAGGCTATCACGTTAGCACGATACGACAGAATCTCGTAAGCATCACTCTCATAGAGCTTTGCCGTGTCATGATTCTCATGTTTCATCTCCTTCGCCAGCTTTTCTGCCTGCGGACATTCGATGAGTCCGTTGGCCGCTTCCAGCCGATCGATGTAAGGTTTTAACTCCTCAGCAAACTTATTGTCGTAAATGCCGAAAATCGGGGTTTGCTCCTCCTCATCATCGTCGCAGATAATAGTCGCTACATCGAGTCGGCTTACCGTACCGTCGTTTACCATCTTATAGAAGAACTTACGCGCGTTCGGCGGTGTAGTCGATGCATTGAAGTTCCAGCGCAGCGGAGCGATACCCGAAACGCTGTCAGCGCCTACGCGCTCCTGACCGGCCAGCGAGTTGTCAAACGCCTTACGAATCAGCAAGCCAACCTCATCAACAGTTCCCTTCGAAGTGACTTTCTTCAGCGCCTCAATCTCATCTACAATTGTAAAGATAAATCGCTCACCATTATTGTTGGCATCTACGATGCGCTGATTGAAAACGGCATCCGTCAGGTTGTCGATCAACATCTGGATACAGATGTCCGTAGGTCGCGGGTCTTTCTTCTGACGAGCACCCGGATTCTTCTGCTTCCACTCGGCCTCGCGCTGACGGTTCGGCAGGTCGCGCTGGCGAATGTCCTCCATGATGTACTCGATAGGCTTCTTGATAGAGCCCTTACCCACACTCTGACGACCAACCAAGAGATTCATAAACGTGGCCTCATGGAGCACGTTATCCCAGTAGCGGAACTTCACCCCGTGCAGATGTGCACCCAAGGCTGGGAACACCGCACTGGCCACAGCGGGTTTATACATCCAAGGTACGTTCTTGGTCAACAGTTTGATAAGTGGCGGCAGCCGTTTCGACATCGGTGGCGGCGAGGTCATCGTGCCGCCGCAGGCCTTCACGCGGTTAGTTTCTTTCAGCGCATTCATCACCTGTCGCAGTCGATAAGGCATACCTTTCTTAGGTTCCTTCAGAGCGTTCATCAGGGTGTTGTTCCACTCAGTCAAATCCTCCTTAGAACAAGTTCCATCAGGCTTTGCCCAATAGTTCGGAATCACCTGCTGAAGTGTCTCAATGGAGTACCCGCAAATCGAGCGCAATGTCACCGCCAATTCAAACGTCAGCGCATTCCGATCACCCTCCACAGGCTCCTTCCCGCCGTTAAACAACTCCCAATACTT
>R26__coassemble_160_pt1 | contig 45831 bp, 27 predicted proteins | sample R26__metabat2_high_PE_018 | metagenome-assembled genome bin R26
TAAGTTCGGTCAGCCACTGATCTGCGGTTCTGTACTCACCTTCGAGCACCAGGAGCCAAACGATACCAAGTATGCTTACGATAAGGTTATCATGCTGGCTGGTGGTGTGGGTTACGGCACCAAGCGCGACTGCTTGAAGAAAGAGCCCCAGAAGGGTAACAAGATAGTCGTTGTTGGTGGTGACAACTACCGCATCGGACTTGGTGGTGGATCTGTTTCATCAGTTGATACTGGTCGCTACAGCAACGGTATCGAGTTGAACGCCGTTCAGCGTGCCAACCCAGAGATGCAGAAGCGTGCCTACAACTTGGTGCGTGCCCTCTGCGAAGAGGATGTGAACCCCGTTGTTTCTATCCACGACCATGGTTCTGCAGGTCACCTGAACTGTCTCTCTGAGCTCGTGGAGGAGTGCGGTGGTGAAATCGATATGACCAAACTGCCTATTGGCGACAAGACACTGAGCTCTAAGGAAATCATTGCCAACGAGAGTCAGGAGCGTATGGGCTTGCTCATCGACGAGAAGCACATTGAACATGTACGTAAGATTGCTGAGCGTGAGCGTGCTCCACTGTATGTAGTAGGTGAAACCACTGGCGATGCCCACTTCTCATTCAAGCAGGGCGATGGTGTGAAACCATTCGATCTGGATGTGGCTCAGATGTTTGGTCACTCACCCAAGACCATCATGAAAGATAATACTGTAGAGCGCCACTATGCTGACGTTACCTACAGTCAGGATAAGATCGACGAATACTTGGATCGCGTGCTTCAGCTGGAGGCTGTGGCTTGTAAGGACTGGTTGACTAACAAGGTGGACCGCTCTGTAACAGGTAAGATCGCCCGTCAGCAGTGTCAGGGAGAGATTCAGTTGCCATTGAGCGACTGTGGTGTTGTTGCCCTCGACTATCGTGGTGTGAAGGGTATCGCCACAGCCTTAGGACATGCTCCTCAGGCTGGTCTGGCCAATCCTGCTGCCGGCAGTGTTCTCTCAGTAGCCGAGGCCCTGACCAATATCGTTTGGGCTCCTCTGGCCGAGGGTATGGATTCACTGAGTCTCTCAGCCAACTGGATGTGGCCTTGTCGCTCTCAGGAGGGTGAGGATGCCCGTCTGTATGCCGGCGTGAAGGCACTGAGCGATTTCTGCTGCGACCTACATATCAACGTGCCTACTGGTAAGGACTCTCTTTCACTTTCTCAGCAGTATCCTAACGGTGAGAAGATTATCTCTCTAGGAACAGTAATCGTATCTGCTGGTGGTGAGGTTTCCGACATCAAGAAGGTGGTAAGCCCTGTATTGGTTAACGATAAGAATGCATCACTCTATCATATCGACTTCAGCTTCGACGAGCAGCGCCTTGGTGGTTCTGCCTTCGCCCAGAGTTTAGGTAAGGTGGGCGACGATGTGCCTACAGTGAAGAATGCAGAATACTTTGCTGATGCCTTCATGGCTGTTCAGGAGATGATCAACCGTGGCTGGATTCTGGCTGGTCACGACATCTCTGCTGGTGGTCTCATTACCACTCTGCTCGAGATGTGCTTCGCCAACCAGAAGGGCGGTATGCACATCAACCTACACGATATCTGCAAGGAGGGCGACGTAGTGAAGACTCTGTTCGCTGAAAACCCGGGTGTGGTAATCGAGGTAAGCGATGAGCACAAGGAAGAGTTCAAGGAGTTCATGGAGGAGCAGGGTATCGGCTATGCTAAGATTGGTTATCCCGTAGAGGATACCCGCACCATCGTAGTAAAGGCTGGCGATTTAGAGAAGATTTTCGATATTGATGCTCTCCGCGACGTTTGGTATAAAACTTCTTACCTGCTCGATCGCAAGCAGAGTTTCAACGGTAAGGCTAAGGAGCGTTTCGAGAACTACAAGAAGCAGCCTATCGAGATGAAGTTCAACAAAGACTTCACTGGTAAACTGGCTCAGTATGGCATCTCTGCCGATCGCCGTCAGGCATCAGGCATCAAGGCTGCCATCATCCGTGAGAAGGGTACCAACGGTGAGCGTGAGATGGCTTACTGCTTGTATCTGGCTGGTTTCGACGTGAAGGACGTGATGATGACCGACCTGATCTCTGGTCGCGAGACACTTGAGGATATCAACATGATTGTCTTCTGTGGTGGATTCTCTAACTCCGACGTACTTGGTTCGGCCAAGGGTTGGGCTGGTGCCTTCCTCTTCAATCCAAAAGCTAAGGAGGCTCTTGATAAGTTCTATGCCCGCGAGGACACCCTCTCACTGGGTATCTGTAACGGTTGTCAGCTGATGGTTGAGCTCGGTCTTACTGGTGCTAAGGGTGCTAAGATGTTGCACAACGACTCTCATAAGTTCGAGAGCGAGTTCATCTCGTTGAGCATTCCTCAGAACAACTCTGTGATGTTCGGTTCACTGAGCGGCAACAAGCTCGGTCTGTGGGTAGCTCATGGCGAGGGTAAGTTCTCACTGCCCGAGGCTGAGAGTGCTTACAACGTGATTGCTAAGTACAACTACGCTGGCTATCCCGCTAATCCTAATGGTTCTGACTACAATGTGGCAGGTATCTGCTCGGCCGATGGTCGTCATCTCTGCATGATGCCTCACCTGGAGCGTGCCGTATTCCCCTGGCAGAATGCTTGGTATCCCGCCGACCGCCGTCAGGACGAGGTAACACCTTGGATTGAGGCATTCGTCAATGCACGTAAATGGGTGGAGGCTCACAAGTAATGAACATATATTGGGATTCGTTTAAAACCTTCTTTAAGATTGGCATATTCACCCTTGGTGGTGGATATGCCATGATACCTTTGATAGAGGAAGAGGTGGTCTACAAGAAGCAATGGGTGTCGAAAGACGAGATGCTCGACCTGATAGCCATTGCCCAGAGTTGTCCAGGCGTTTTTGCCATCAACATTGCCATCTTTATCGGTTACAAGTTGCGTAAGACGCGTGGTGCCATTGCCACCACCATTGGCACTGCCCTACCCTCGTTCCTCATCATCTTGGCTATAGCCATGTTCTTTAGTCAGTTTAAGGACAACAAGGTGGTGGCTGCCATGTTCCGCGGCATCCGTCCTGCTGTGGTAGCCCTCATTGCTGTTCCTACATTCCGCTTAGGACAGCGCGCCAAACTCAACTGGTACACCATTTGGATTCCCGTTGTCTGCGCTCTGCTTATCTGGGCTCTCGGCGTTTCACCTATTTATATTATAATAGCGGCTGGCCTTGCTGGGTATTTTTATGGTAAATTTAAGCACGAAGATACAGAGATACAGAGATAAAAGAGAAAAGCTCTGTACCTCTGTTTCTCTGTGTTGAGTTAAATAAGAGATTATGATATTTCTCAGTTTATTTATCACTTTCTTTGAGATTGGCCTCTTCGGCTTTGGCGGAGGTTATGGTATGCTTTCGCTGATTCAGCACGAGACGGTGGAGACCCACCACTGGCTCTCTACGGCTGAGTTTACCGATATCGTCGCTATCTCGCAGATGACACCAGGCCCCATCGGCATCAACTCCGCTACCTACTGCGGTTATACTGCCATTGCCAATGCCGGCCATGGTCACCTGATGGCTATTCTCGGCTCCGTCACTGCAACTTTTGCACTGGTATTGCCTTCACTGATATTGATGATTCTGATCAGCAAGATGTTCATGAAGTATATGAACACCCCATTGGTACAATCCATATTCACAGGTCTGCGCCCTGCTGTTGTAGGACTACTCGCTGCTGCCACCCTGTTGCTCTGCAACAAGGAGAACTTCTCCACACCCATGGAGAACCCTTGGCAGTTCTTTATCAGCTGCGCCCTGCTCATAGCCACCGCTTTTGGCACAGGCTACCTGAAGATCAACCCCATCCGGATGATCTGCTACGCAGCCTTTGCCGGTCTGCTACTGCTTTACTGATTACCCACTATTTGATGATAGAATCAGCACTGCTGCCTGAAATCTGCAGCGTCTTGTCGCCGATGATGAAAGTGAACTCATTGGGCTGTTCCGACCACATCTTCAGACGACCTGTCGATTCATCGAAGCCGACGGTGCAGTCGAAGTAGTCGATACCGTCGCCCTTAGGCAGATGGAACTTACGAGTAGTGTTACCACCAGGATAGACCACAAATGTCAGTTTTTCTTTTTGCAACGGGATGATGGCACCTGCACGCACGAACAATGGGAACTGATTCAGAGGATAGATCTTCGAGATAGACTCACCTCCCTGATGGCGCTCACCCGTAAAATAGTCGATCCACTCACCACCCTCAGGCAGATTAAACGTAGCACGACTATCTTCTGTTGTGATGACTTTCGTATAGATGTCATTACCCAATAGGTGACTTTCCTCCTCAATATTCGTGTTCCTCAATAGTGAACCACCATTCAGATGCGCATCGACGATGGCGGAGAACTTATAGGGCACCAACTGCTTCATCCAGTTGATACACCAGCGATAGGCCTCTTCCACCTCCTGACCGTGATACCAGGGCAGATGGTTAGTAAGGGCACCGTTCATACCGCCATTAATGATAGCTGCTGTCATACATCCAAACTGAGCATATCGTGTCAGTTGTAAGGCCTCGGGACGATCCTCCCAGAAGCCACCCACCTCACAGGCGATGGCACCATAGCCATACTGAGCCGAACGGTAGATGTTATCAATCTGATGCTTCAACCCCTTCCAACTACCAGTAAAGTCGCCACACCAGCCCAGGTTCATCTTCTCTATACTAGCCTCCAGTCCACCCTGATGGGAGAAAGGACGGGCGATGATGATACCATCTTTCTTACGACTGACGGTATAGTCGTACATAGCATCGTAATAGTAATGACGGAACTGCTCGTTGGTCATACGTCCCTTCGAGGTCTCAAACGATGCAGGCAGGTGCTGCTCACCCTGATCGGTTTTCCAACCATACACCCCATCGGTAAACACCTTATCGAGTTGGGTGTACCACCACTTAGTAGCCTCAGGATTGGTGAAGTCGATATGCTGGCCAAAGCCCTTCCACCAGGTATAGGGCTTACTATTATCCACACCAAAGTTCTTGCTCACCACCTCGTCGTAAGTAGCAGCTTTCTGCTGGGGTGTGTCCTTACACTGTTCATTCACGTTACCCGTGAGCCAGAGGATGGTCCTGACTCCCTTGTCGGTGAAGCCCTTAATCATCTTGGCAGGATCGGCATAACGCTGATGATCCCAATTGAAGTCATTATACGTAGTACTCCAAGGACTGTCGATAATCACAGCATCCACAGGAATCTTCCTTTCGAGGTAGCCATTCACAAGTCCCTCAGCTGCCGATGTGGTGTTCAGACTATCCTCCCATACGATATGTCCCAACGCCCAGGCTGGTGTGATGGGCGGACAAGGCTTCAGGGCCGACGAATTGATTTGTGAACCAAAATAGCTGTAGTGGTTATCATCGGGATTCACCACAATCTGCTCCACCACGATTTCGGGATCCACCATCACAAGCTTCAGCTTATGAAGACCTGGTGTAACCTGGAACTGTGTTTCGAGCCAACGAAGATTATCAAACACCTCCGTACGACGGGGCTGCTGACGACCATTTACATAGCCACTCAACGACAGGTGGTTACGTGGTGGCAATGGCTTGAGCACCTTAGAGATGGAAAGGTTCTGCGGAGTGTACTCTCGGAACTCGTCGTGCAAACCCTGACGAGCATCGATGATCTGCAGGGGCTGATCGTCAATCTGTACCCCCAGACGCAAGCCACGGGCCGGCAGCACATCCTGTGTAGGCAGAATACCGATAGCCAGCCTTCCATCCTCTGTGAGTTCAACATCATATTCCAACGAGGGACCTTTACCGCTCTCGTCAGAGGGACGCATGACGTCCTTGGCTCCCATACAACCCTTTCCACGTCCAAGGTCAGGCAGGAATATCCAAGCATCGTCCTTGTTCGTATACTGACAGGCAGGGATAGAATACTCCTTTGTATCGTTCGAAGGGTTCAGGTTATGAGTCACCTTAAAGCCAAGCGTCATGGGGTGGTAGTTCTTGTCGGGAATCGACCACTGGGTGTAACCAATATGGTTGTCCTGCATGATACCATCCCACTTACCACCTGCCAACACCTTATTATAGTAGTCGGTGAGACGCTGGTCTTTCTCCATCAGATAGTTAATGGTAAGACTATCGCCCATGGTGGCGGCGTTATATATCTGAGCCACACCTGCACTCGCCACAGCAGGGTAATACACCAACTGATAGAAGGCATCCTGAGCCTCAGCAGGTATCTGTTCCTTCAAGGCCTCACATCGTAATACAAGCGACTGCCAGAGGTTGTTCAGATGGAGCATCTCCTCGTAGTTGAAAAGCCCAGGTATTTGTACTTCAGGCTTACGCCACAGGTTATATTTCGAGTATTTGGCGATGATATCGGCTGTCTCTTTGGCGAACTGGTCACCGAAAATACTACGAGTGAAGCCTTCGAGCCATGTCTGTTCATCACCAGGCTGTATGGCATCGGGGTTCCAAGCATAATGCATAATGAAGTCGATAGGCATCTCCTTAGGTTTCAAGTCGCCCACGTTGATAATCCAGATGCGGTCGATACCACTCTTATAGGCAAGGTTCAGTTGTTCGCGCAACTTAGGGATGGTCGTGGTGTTTACCCATCGGTCGTTCCACGGACCACCATTCATGTCAATGTGATAGTAAAGGCCCAGTCCACCCTTGCGCTTGCGTTCGAAGTCACGTCCCTTACGGCGGATATAGCCCCAGTTGTTATCACAGAGCAACAACGTCACGTCATCTGGTACGGTAAAGCCTGCGTCGTAGTATCTCTGCACCTCTGTAAAGATGGCCCAGAGCTGTGGCACAGCATCAGGACGTCCATAGATGTCCTTGATAATCTGTCGTTGTCCCTCAATCACCTTACCAAGTGTCTTCATATTCTCAGTATCGTCACCTTTACCCATGGCCACATCGCCGTCACCACGCATGCCGATGGTTACCAGGTTGTCGTAATTCTTATTGCGCTCCATACCCTCGCGGAAGAATTGATCCACACGTTCCTTGTTAGTGGCGTAATCCCATGGACCCACCTGTTCCTTTCTTCGCAGGTATTCCTGGTGCGAACGCATCATCGGCTCATGGTGCGAGGTTCCCATCACGATGCCCATCTCGTCAGCCAGTCGGGGACTTTCCGGATCGTCCTCATTAAAGGCTGTAGCCCACATGGCAGGCCAGAAGTAGTTGGCTTTCAGACGCAACAGCAATTCGAAGATATGAGCATAGGCCTTCGAGTTGACACCACCAAACTTGTTGGTGCACCAACCACCAAACGAGGGCCACTCGTCATTAATGAAGATGCCACGATATTTCACCTTGGGCGAGGGTTGTATGATACGTCCGCCATCATAATACAGTTCGTCCTGATGCTTCACCGGCACATCTGCCATCCAATACCACGGCGACACGCCGATGTGCTGTGATATCTCGTAGATGCCGTAGATAGTGCCGCGCTTGTCACTGCCCGCAATGACGAGGTTCCCATCCACCACGTCGATAAGGTACGACTCCCACTGACCTTTTACCTTCTTTACGTCAATCTTCTTCTGCTTGATCAGATTATCAATCAACTTGCTCTTTCCAATGGTGCCGACGATGATAGAATGTTTATCATTTATCATTTGACTTTCCCTTCGGCCGTCGACCGTTGGTTCTCCTTTATCATTTAGCGAAACGCTAATACCCGTCACCTTTCTCACGTCATCGCTCAGGTCGTTAGCCGCCCTCTGTACGCCTTTCCAGTCACTCCCGTCCACTACAATCGTTGCAGCCTTGCCGTCCTTGGCAATGCAGAACTTTCCCGTTTGTGCAATGGCCGTCAAGGCCGAGAGTGCAATGAATGCACCTGTCAAGATGATATTTCTCTTCATGATTCTTTATTGATATGTTATTTTTTGTACTATCTGACCTGGATCAACAATCCTTAGGGTAAGAACATGGTCGCTACGATTAGTGTCAAGCGGCAGGCTTACCACATATTCCTTACGGTTTTCAAGCACTTGCAACTTCCATTCCGGACTCCATTCCTTGAAAACATTCTCGCAGATCACTTCCTCGCCACCATCTACGCTCACAACTATCTTATTGCTACGATCGTAAGCCACCGGCCACATGGGGACAACGGATAGGCATACGTTCAGTTGAGAGTTTTGAGATATGAGTTTAGAGTCAAGAGGGATATCAATGCTTCCCTCGTCTGCAAAGTTCATGGGTTGTCCCATTTGGAGTGCTACCCAATCGGTTCCGATACCTTCGAGTAAACGGAAAGGCTCCTTGACCGAGAGTGCCGAGAGATCAATCTTGTGGCAAAATTCCGGATGACGTTGAGCTTCTGGCAAACGATAAGCATCAGTAGGCTTATCACTCAATTCAGGCATCAGATGATACTTGGCGGTATAACCTGGTGGCACAACGGAAATCATCTGGTTCCACTTCCCTTGAAACATCGTGTTATATTGTTCACGAAGTCGCTCTATCTCACAATTGGCTTCACGCGACATCTCAGCATAGACGGTACTACCAGTCTCATGATTCCTCTGAGCATAAAGAAACTTACGATTCATCTGATAGGCAGAGCGTACAGCATAACCTAACAGTTCGAAAAGAGCTGGACGCTGTTCTGGGGCTATGGCTCGCTCGATAGCATCGTATACATTACAGATATCCTGATAATCCATCAGGCGTTTCTGGCCAGATCCCGTCTCAAACGAGAAATCGGTATCATGCATACGACTGTTCTCCTGACTATCCCACTCCATCTCATAGCCCATAAACTCTGGCTTTCGGTCCCATGCCAGACGGTAGTAATTGTCGAGGATGTATTGGAATTGAGACTTGAGGGATAGGTCTTGAAGCGAGAACAGCTTGGTAAGCCATTCGGCCTGATAACGATTCACATTGTCGTAATTAAACGCACTGAAGTTATAGGCCATATCGAAGAACTGTTGTATCTCAATTTCCATAGGTTTGATGTCACCCACGTTGAGCAACCAATAACGGTCGGCTCCAGCTGTATAGGCTTTCAACAGTTCTTCGTACATCAACATAGGAGCAGTGGTCGCAATCCATAGGTTGTCATGGGGCGCTCCTAAATAGGAAAGATGGTAGTAAACGCCACTATGACCACTACGCTTCTGCTCTATTGAATTCGACACGCGTTTCATATAGCCATAGTTGTCGTCGGGCCATACCAGTGTAATATCATCAGGCACGCGCAGACCTGCATCATAAATATCCAGTGCTTCCTTGTATGGTACAAAGATTTGTGGCAGTCGGTTGGCCTTCTTTCCTTTATATTTTTTCAGAATCTCGCGCTGTTTGCCGATGACCTTCTCCAGCGTACGGGCACGATCCTTTGGGTCGGTGCTGCCTTTCATGGCTTCATCGTGCAGACCACGCAGACCCATGGTGTAGATATTATCATATTGGGCTGTCTCACGAATACGGTCATCCAACTTCCTAAGAATCGTTGCACTATTGGTTTCGTAATTCCATTCGCCATCGCGCGCCTTATCCCATTCCGACTTGGCAGCATTGTTGAAGAGCAGCGGTTCGCAATGACTGGTGGTAATCATAATGCCAAACGAGTCGGCAACAAGCTGACTTTCAGGATGACTATAGAAGGCTCCTGTACATGAATGCATGGCAGGGGCCAGCATATTAGCCTTCAGACGCAGCAGCAACTCGCACACCTTGGCATAAGTCTTAGGTCCGATATCACCCAGTTCCTTCTCAAAGTTATTCGACGACCACGGCTTCAGTCCCCAGTCCTCGTCGTTGATGAAGATGCCACGATACTTCACCGTCGGCTCACCCGAGGCATAATAGTCGCAATCGATGGCTGCATCGGGATTCTTGGCTACGGGTACATCGGCCCACCAGTACCAGGGTGACACGCCGATACGTTGTGACACGTCATAGATACCATAGATGGTGCCACGTTTGTCACTGCCCGCAATCACAAGTCGTGGATTCTTTTCATTCGTCACAGTGATGACGTAACTCTCCCACTTTCCTTTCAGATCCTGCTCCTTCAGCAGTCCCTTGCTGATGAGTCCGCTAATAGTCTTACTGCCGTAAGTGCCTACGACGATAAGGCCTTGTTTTCCTTCTGTAGAGCCCGTCACCATCTCGATGTCGTGCTTCAGGTCGCCTATGGCACGCACTACCTGATAAGACTCTGTTTTATCATAGTTTACAGAAACCTGTCCAACTTTAAACACCCTACCTTGCGCCATCAATGGCACAAGCACGAATAACCATATTATCCTTTTCATATTCATGATTTGTTTTGTGGCTGGTTGCAAAGTTACAATTTAGTAAGTAAAACACCAAATATTTTTGAGTATTTCAGCTTAAAAAAGCCCAGACTTTCGCAAGCCCGGGCTTCATTCAACTTACTTACTAACTAACTATTTCCTAACCAATTAATCAACTATGTTATCCTAAAAACTTTTTTAATATCCAGGGTTCTGCTCGAGAACACCATCCTTATTGGCCAGGATAGCTGACAGGGGGATGGGGAACAGGTCGAAGTGTGCATCATAATCCTTGCCGTCGGCACTGTGGGCAGCGCTGAAATAAGGATTGTATTTCTTGATGCGCTCGCTGAGTTTGTTTGTACGTGCCAAAGTGAGACGACGCTTCTCTTCACAAGTGAGCTCACGCAGACGCTCGTCGAGGATAAAGTCGATATTCATCTGGTCAGCAGTACACTTCTTTGCCTGTGCACGATCGCGCAGCACATTGATATCGGCAGCTGCCTCGTTGTTCTTGCCTGTGTTTACATAAGCCTCAGCACGCAACAGGTAAGCCTCAGCCAAACGGAAGAAGTACTGATCGGTAAAAGTCTTTCCAGCCGTACCAGCCAACAGATATATCGACTTATTGAGGTATTGTGCATCGGGATGATGGAACGGTGTGGTCATCTTTGTAGAATAGCCACACATGAAACGGTTGGGTAATTGCGTGGTAGCATTTACACCACCGCCGAAGCCTGTCTCCATAGAATAGCCGGCAGGCAGCACAGTCTTCTCAAGGTCGAAGTATCCGTCGGGCATGGCAGCCTTCAAATCGGGATAGGCGTCGAGCACAGCAGTACGGTGGATCTTGAAACGACGGGGCCAGTTATACTCAGAGTTACGCATATCGTTAAAGTCCTCGTTCCAGATGCCGTTGTAGAGATGATCTACGGCATAGTGTGTTCCGATACCACGACCACCAGTCATGTCACCAATAGGCCAATCGAAGAGTTGGATTCTGGTTCCATCCGGTGAGATGATCTGGAACTTATCAACCTGTGGTGCGAAGAAACGCTCCCCCCAGAAGCTGCCGGGTACCCAGAAGAAGTGACTGGTATCATTACCACCACCCTCTACGTTGGTCTCAAACTGGATTACCCAAATACCTTCGGTATTGCCAGAAGATCTATTCTGGTTATTCGGACGGAACAGGTCGTAAAACACATCTCCATCCTCGCCAGCCTGAGAACCGAAACGCTGCGTCATCAATTTCAGGTTTCCATTATTAATCACTGCCGTAGCTGCACTGATGGCCTTGTCGTTAGCGCCAGCAGCCAGAGCCACCTCGGCCAACAGCATATTGGCAGCAGGTTTACTGATCTCACCATCGCGTACAGTATTGATCTCAGGCAGGTTGGCTGCTGCAAACTCCAGGTCCTCGATGGCCTGAGCCAACACGTTAGCCTTTGTATCACGGGTGTAATCGGTCTTCGGAGCAGTCACCTCCTCTAGTTGCAAGGGCACACCACCATAGAGGTATGCAAGTGTACGATATCCCAAAGCACGGAAGAAGCGGCCTTTGGCTTCATACTCCTTCTTCTGCTCGTCCGTCAGCTTTGTGGCACTCTCCAGACGACTAATCACGGTGTTGGCCTGAGCAATCAGCTTATAGTTCTCATCCCAGAAGAACTTAGCGATGGCACCCGATGGAGAAAGGTCGGCAGTAACGTTCGATTGCAGAGGGTCGGCGGTGATCCACATATCGGCAAACTTCGAGAGGTCTGTCGTACGGTCATAGGTGGTATAGAACTCTTCGCGAGTCAGATAGTAGAGTTCTGTCACAGCAGCATCAAAGTCGGCTGTCGTATTGTAGGAGTTTGAGGCCGAGTTGAAGTCCAGGGCTTTCTCCTCAAGGAACTTATCCTCATTGCATCCCGTCAGCAGCAGGGCTGCCATCATGGATATTAAATATATCTTTTTCATACGTTTCTTAAAGATTAATGTTGATACCTAAAGTCATACTCTTCATCACCGGACGGTTGTCATAGCAGCTACCCGTGATACGGTTCTGGCCGTTGATGTCCTGATAGGTCATGTTAGGCTCTGGATCCCAACCGTGCCAGCCAGTGAAGGTCAGCAGGTTCTTGCAACTCAAGTAGACGTTGATGCCGTCGATATGTATCTTCTGCATCCACTGCTTGGGCAGGTCGTAAGAAAGGGTGATATCCTGCAGACGCAAGAAAGTACGGTTCTCGTAACGATAAGGGTTGATAGCAGGATTGGCATTGTAGAGGGCGTAGATACCGCCAGGATTGCTGGGTGTCCAGAAATTGTCCACCTGCTCAGTCAGACGGTTGTGGCGCAGGGTGTTGTCATTCACCAACTCTGCATACGAGTTCTTACCCAGATAGCTCTTGCTACCACCGATAATGGCGTTAAGGAAGAAGCTCAGAGTGAAGTTCTTATATTTCAGGGTATTCAGCAAGCCCATACGTACAGAGGGATCGTTCTTACCGATGATGCTGCGGTCGTTCTCGTCAATCTTGCCATCTTCGTTGATATCAACAATACGGTAGTTACCAGGATGGAAGCCTTCGGGAATATTGTCACCCACCTGCCAGATTCCGTCGATCGTATAGTCATAGATGGCAGAGAGCGACTCACCGATGAACAGTGATGAAGAGGTCATGTCATCCTCCTTACCGTCGCCGTCAGCGTCAAGTCCTGTAAGCTTGGTAATCTTGTCGCTGTTAGTCGAGAGGTTGAACATCGATGTCCACTCGAAGTCCTTTGTGATGATGTTGCGAGTATTGATAGTCAACTCAAAACCCTTGTTCTGAATCTCACCCACGTTAGACATGATCGATGTGAATCCGGTGATAGATGGGATCTGCACAGCATAAAGCAGGTCGGTGGTCTTAGTGGTATAGTACTCAATGTTACCGGAGATGCGGTTGTTCAGTATAGCGAAGTCGAGTCCGAAGTTGAAACCAGCGGTCTTCTCCCACTTCAGGTCAGCATTCTCCATCGAGGCCAACTCTTGACGCATGGATCCCGAAACACCGTCGCCAAAGATATAGCCGATAGACGAATTGACCTTAGCCAGTGATGAGTAGCGTGAGGTCTGGTTACCGCTCACACCGTAGCCTGCACGCAGCTTCAGATAATCAATCTGCGGAACCTTGAACCACTTCTCGTTGGTAATCACCCAACCCAATGCAACTGAAGGGAACACGGCTGTCTTGTTGTTGGCCGAGAAACCAGAGTAACCATCACGGCGCACCGTGGCTGTCAGCAGATAACGTTCGTCGTATGAGTAGTTCACACGGGCCATCTGGTAGAGCAACGTCTCCAACCATGCATCAGAGCTGGTGTTTTGGGTGGCAGCCAGTTCCAGTGCGTTATAGCCCAGCGTCATACGTGGGAAGAGTTTGGCATCAGCAGCCGTATACATATACTTGCGACGTGAGGCACCATAAACCAAAGTTGCACCTACGTTGTGCTTGCCGAAACTGTTCATGTAGTTCAGGATGTTATCCAATGTATAATCATAATAGGTTGAGTGGTGCTTGTAAGCCTGACCGTTGTTGTTCTCGGCAAACTCACTGGCATAGTGGTGCTCGCCAATTCGATAGTTATTACCGAAGTTGATGCGATAGGTCAGACCCTTCAGAGGCAGCTGTACCTCACCATACAGATTGGCAAAGAACGAGTTGGTGCGGTCGTAATCGTCAACTAGCGAACCATGATATGGATTTTCACGGGCATCGTGGGCGGGATAGTCAATCATGTTACCATCCTCATCATAGGGCTTCGTCAGCGGACTACACTCAATCAGGAAAGGCAAATAGGTCTCCTGACCGTCGCGGTCCTCAAACGAACCGAAAGCCTGCACACCTGCCTTCAGCCACTTCACGGGCTGGATATCGAGGTTCACGCGGATGGAGCTACGCTTGTAATCATCGTTCAGCAGATAGTTCTTCTGCTGGGTGTTACCAACAGAAATCAGATACGACATAGCATCGCTGCCACCGGAGATATTCAGTTTATTCTCCCAGATAGAGCCATTACGGGTAAAGTCCCCCCACCAGTCATAGTCGCCAGGGATGATATTACCCTGATCGTCGGTCATCCAGGCATCTGGCAGACGCTCGGAGAGTTTGAAGTTGGGATCCTGCTGGGTATAGCCCGAAGCCTCAGTCTTAGAGAACTGCCACAGACACTCATTGTCGAAAGTGAGCATCTTGTCACGATTCATGGTCTCCATCTTATTGGTAGGAGACTGGATGCTGTAGCTGCTGGAGAATGACACCTTTGCCTTACCCTTGGCACCCTTCTTACTAGTAATGAGCAGCACGCCATTGGCAGCCTGTGCACCATAGACAGCTGTGGCCGAAGCATCCTTCAACACGTCAACGCTCTCAATATCAGCAGGGTTGAGGCTCGAAAGACTTCCTGTAAAGATGATACCATCGAGAATGACAAGTACGGTGGTACTACCTGAGATGGTACTGGTACCACGGATAGATATCTCCGGGTTAGCACCTGCTGAACTGGCCTGACCTACGTTCAATCCAGGAACAGTTCCCTGTAATGACTGTAAAAGGTTGGTATTGGTCGATTTCTCAAAAGCCTTGATGTTGGCCCTGCTGACAGAACCCGTTACATCACTCTTCCTCATCGTACCGTAACCTACCACTACCACTTCGTCGAGCAGTTTTTGGTCTGGACTCAGCGTCACGTTAATGAACGACTGTCCCTTTACGTCGACCGTCTTACTCAGAAAGCCCACATAAGAGACTTGAATCTGCTTCTTAGTCAGATTCTTCAGTTCAAAGTTTCCGTCAAAGTCGGTAATTGTTGCATTCTGCGTACCGACTTCCCTGATCGTAGCACCGATGACAGGTTCTCCTGCATCATCCTTCACATTACCTTTAATAATACTCTGGGCCGACAGCAGCATTGGGCTTGCCACCAGTGCGAGCATCATCAGGATTCTTCTCATTGTTTTTTCCATACGAAAAATGATTTTAATTATTGTTATAGATTCTCGAAAAATTTCTGCTGCAAAGTTAAGCATGAACAAGGGAAATGTTGCAAGGAAAACGTTGCATGCCCCTGCGATTATCTATCAAACAAAAACAAATCGGCATTTTGCAACAAAATCGCAAAATGCCGAAACAATTCTCTCAGTTATGAGTGGGTTTATTCCTGATGAGCCTCTACGTATTCCGAGGGCGACATACCGAAATGTGTCTTAAAGGCGGTGGAGAAATGAGCCTGATCCGCATATCCCACCTTATCGGCTATCTGTGAGACGTTAATCCCACCCTCGCGGAGCAGACGAGCGGCCTGCTCCATGCGAAGGTTACGCAAGAACTTACCACTTGAGATACCCGTAATCTCCTTCATCTTACGATGCAATTGGGCACGGCTGATACCTACCTCACTGGCCAGGGTGTCGATATTGAAATCTGGATCCGACATGTTGGCATTGATAGAGCGCATCACTCGTTCCATCAGTGCATCGTCGTTGCCCTTCACCTCTATCTTCTCTATGCGTTCCTCCTGCTGTACAGCCCCACTGAACTTACCACGCAGACGGCGCATATTATCTATGAGGTTGTCTATCTGGATATGAAGTTCTTCCATATTGAAAGGCTTGGCAATATAGGCATCGGCTCCCGACTTCAGTCCTTCAAGTTTATTCTCCACTTCGGCTTTTGAGGTTAGCATAATCACTGGGATCTGTGAGATCTGCGAATTGTCCTTGATACGTTTCAACAGTGTTAGACCATCCATCTCAGGCATCATCACATCGCTGATTACGAGGTCATACTGTTTAGTAAGCAGCATCTTGAGAGCCTCCTTGCCATTGGGCGCATGGTCGAACTTGTAATGATTGCCCAGTTCACTGATAATGTAATCGGCTATCTCTGGGTCATCGTCAACCACCAGTATATGGAATTGGTGGAACTGTCTGTTACTGGCACTTGCCGAGAGCACCTCGCGGGCTGGGGCGTCCGTCAATATCTCTTCGGGTTTCAGATGAGCATTGCCCTTGGGGATTGTAACGGTGAAACAAGCGCCCCTCTGACCGTCATGACGGTTCTGTGCCTTAATCTGTCCGCCATGCATCTGAGTAATGGATCGGCTCAGGTTCAGACCGATACCCGTTCCTTGCATGCCCAGATCACTGGCATTGCGACCTTGGTAGAAACGCTCGAAAAGTTTATCTATCTCATCATCTTTAATGCCCACACCAGAGTCAACCACTTGTATCTCCACTTCTTTCTCTGTTTCGTGGAGTACCACCTTCACTTCTCCTCCGTCAAAGGTGTATTTGAAGGCATTGGAGAGTAAGTTAGAGATAACCTTGTCGAAGTTGATGCGGTCAATCCATGCCAGCACATGGTTCTTGTCGTGTTCAAAGAGGAAGGTGATGTTCCGCTGAGTAGCGTTGTACTGGTATAACTTACAGATACCACTGATAAAGTCCACAAGGTTCGTCTCCCGACAATGTAGCTGCATCTGGTTTTTATCTATGCGTCGCTCGTCGAGAATCTGGTTCACCAGCAACATCAGTCGCTGGGCGTTACGGTCGATCGTATCGATATAGCCTCTTCCCTCGCCATCGGTCACAATGCCCTTCAGTTTCGCCAACGGTCCCATGATGAGCGTCAAAGGTGAGCGGATATCGTGGGTGGCGTTGATGAGGAACTTCATCTTCTCCTCGTCCAACTGACGATGGGCCTTACGTTTCAGACTCCATCCAGTGACTGTCAACAGAGCTAAACCTACCAGCAGGTATAATAAATAAGCCCAGGTTGACCGATACCAAGGCGGCGATACCTGTATGGTGATGGTCTTGGTCTCAGAATACACACCAGCCGACAAGGCTCTCACCTCTATCTTATAGGTGCCTGGCTGCAGATGACTCAATTGGATACTGTTGTCTCCTTCTGATTTCTGCATCCACTTTGAACCATTAATCTGATATTCGTAAATGATGTTATCAGGACTCACGAAGTCAAGTAGCGAGAACTCCAGCGCGATACTGTTATCAAGATACGACAGATAAAAGATATCTTGCATGGGATTCACTGCATTTCCAGCTACATAGAATCCCGTCAGCTTTACATCTGGCAGATCCTTATGACTACCTGTTACTTGTTTGGAGTTAAAGACGGTCAGCCCGTCGTTGTTAGCAAAATATATCATATCATTGTCGGTATGCATACCTACGCAGTTGATATATTCCTTAGTGGTCAGACCATTGCCGCTCACATGACCGATAAACTGTTTCTTGTCCTGGTCAAACTGCCAGATACCCATCGACATTGCACACCAGATATCACCGTTATTGGCCTCCACGATTTTTCCCACCACCCTATTAGCCAGCGCATCACCATACTGGAAACGCATAGCCTCCTCATCGCCTGGGTGATATTGGAACAAACCCTGATCCGTTCCAATGAGTACGTCGCCATTCCGAGTCTCGCAGAGCGAGTAGCACATCATACCATCCAGAACACAATCCCATCCGTAAGGACGGAAACTATCTGCCTGAGGGTCATAACACGACACACCTGCCGATGTGGCCATCCATACGTATCCTTTACTATCGAGCATCATGGCCATAATCCAGTTGTTGTGCAACCATCCCTTTACAGGGTCATGCTGCGACGATAAGAATTCTCTTTTTGAGTGGTCGTCGGGATTATATACACAGAAGCCGCGCGAGAAGGTAGAGATAAAAAGCTGTCCATTACCAGCATCAATAATATCGTTCAACTTGTCACATACAAAGGATATCTGATGCTGTGATCTTCCCGTCAAGGGATCGTATGCATAAAGGGCCTCATCACTGCCTATCCAGTAGCGTCCCTTTTTATCGCGATAAATATACTCTGCCGACGGAGGTGATGCCGGATGGGCTACGATATGACCACGCCTGTCGAAGCCATATACACCGCTACCCTGCACTATGGCCCATATCATGTCCTGGTCGCCCTTACACACAGAGGTAACCGTCGAACTGATACGGTATCCCTGGGCCATAAAACTCCACGAGGAGAACTGCGGCTGAACACGCGGAATCATCACAAGTCCCTTCGACTGGCAGCCCAGCCAGAGATTACCAATCCTGTCTTCCTTGATACACCAAATCTTGGCCGTGTTCAGGTCCAGACCGTTCACGTTACAATCCACACGTACCAGTCGGTTACTGCCTTTTTCGAGCACAAAGAGTCCATCTCCTCGTGTACCTATATATATATTACCATTACTACATTGCAATACACTGCACATCACCACATTATCACCACCAAGAGCCGAGATGTCGATATCGGCCTTAACCATCTCGCCATCGTGATAACGACTGATGCTGTGCAGACAGATAATCAGGATGTCACCATTGGTCTCCACGATCCCAACCACGATGCCCTGTTTGATAAAAAACTGGTGTACACCCGTCTCATCCTTCATCGTCACCTCTTCGCCATAGCCGCATTTCCAGAAGCGTCCCTTGCTGTCCTCCATCATCTTGTTGTAATACCAGTTACCGGTACCTGTGGTATGGCCGTCGACTACCTTCTGGATGGTTTCATCTTTGAGGGAGTAAAGCCCCATGCCCGATGTACCTATCAGGAACTCACCGTTCTTTCGCTCCAGCATGGGAGTTATGCGGGGTTTGGCCTGCGACGGGAAGGTATAGCGTATGAACCTGTCGGTAGTGTAGTCATAACGCGATAGTCCTGTCCTTGTGCCTACCCAGAGTTGTCCCTGCTTGTCACAATAAAGGCTGGTGACAATGTTGCTACCCAAAGTCGTAGAGTCGTTGGGGTGCGATAGATAGGTTGTGAATCGATAGCCGTCGAACTTGTTCAGTCCATTCTCGGTAGCTATCCAGATATAGCCGTATTGATCCTGACACACATCGTTGATCAGTCCACTCGAAAACCTTTCCGACGGAAAGAACTGACCAGCCTGACCAAAACCCGTAAACGCAATTGCCGAAAGCAGCAAAGATAGGAATAATCGTCTCATATCATATCATTTTGCTGCAAAATTACACAAAAACCCTGATATAACCATAGGTTTTTGTTGCATAACCATCGAAAAATATATCAACAACTATCCGTATCTCAGAAAAAAACATTACCTTTGCAGGTCGAAAAGAGTAAAACAACCATCATGGAAATAGATTTTGAATTTAAGGATGTACCAGCAGGCTATCAAGTGTGCTTCAACGTCCAGTGTCCAATGCGGGAGAAATGTCTGCGTTGGAAGGCCGCTCAGAAAGTGCCCTCTGACAAAAAATGGGGCCCTGCCATCTATCCCACAGCCCTCGAGACCGACGGCTCATGCCCGTTCTACCATCTGGCAGAACCGATACGCATGGCCTATGGTTTCTCAAAATTGTTCTATAACGTACTGGGACGACAGTTGCAAGGTCTTCGTTCTGAACTGATCTCATATCTGGGTGGCAAGACGAACTATTATCGCTGCAACCGTGGCGAACGATACCTGTCACCAGAACAGCAGACATGGATTCTCGACTGTTTCCGTCGTGCGGGCTACAGCCAGAACCTGGAGTTCGATGGCTATGTAACCCTCTACGACTTCAACCAGCGTTAACATCGCATTTATCCTGCCTATCCTGCACCGAGGCATTGTTTACAGGTGTTCCAAGGTGGTTATCTTGCACCTAATCTTGCACCTAAAGTACATTTATCCTGCACTGCGGGGCTGGAGGTAGTAGCCATGAACACCTTCCAGCGACCCATAGGGGAAGTGCTGGCGTTTCAGAGCCAGACCCAGTTTGCGGAGAGTCGGCACATCTGATGTTATCAGAGATTCACGAAGCTTCTGCTGAATCTGCGTGGTGGTCAGGAAGTACTCCTTGCTATGTTCAGCAGGAAGGAAGAGACTGGCCAGTACATCTTCCACGGAACTCATCTGCTGATAACCCATATTGTGCGCCACAATCTCCGCCTCATCCTCGTTGGTAAACCAATAGATATCACCGCGTTCCAGTTCTGCCACGGCTTGTGCATACATCTGTCGGTAGTTGATATGCCCCGACATGTCGGCCTGACCTGTCATCTCCACACAGAGGTAACGACGCGAACCCGTAGGATCCGTCAGTGGCTGGCGCTCGTTGGTAGTAGCGATAAATGAGCAGAGACGTGGTGTCATCGTATACTGGTCAGTCCGCATTTTCCTTACTTGCACATCCTTCTCCGTAAGCAGACGTTTGATCTTTGCCTGTTCCCGATCCGTCTTGGCATTGTATTCATCAATATTCACCAGCCACATACGTCCCAGCACACGCTCCACCTGCTCGGCATTGTCCATCTTGATGTCATCCATATAGTATTCACGGAGGGCGTAGGGCAGGATGTTCTTGCAGAAGGTAGATTTCTTCATGGCCTGCGAGCCGATGAGCAACGGCACCACGGAGTTGCCGTAGTCACGACTCTTGTTGAGTGCTTGCGCCACCATGGCCAGGAACCAGCGATGGAAGAAATGTGGCCAACGGTCATAGTCAGTCTTCAGTCGTCGGGCATAGTCGCCTATGTAATCGTGCTTGCCATCCCACAGACCTACACCACCCAGAAACTCGTGGATGGGGTTATATACTGGTACCATCGACGACTGTACATATAGCTCAATATCTATCGACCAGCCATGTCCACCCTCCAGCATCTCTTCAAAGGTCATGCACTTCAGGTCGCGATCGGTCAGCGGCTGCCAAGGACGGAATGTCTGGTCGTTCGCACGGAACTCCACCACTTGTTTCACCTCATTGAAACGTAGCTGATAGCGACGAGTCATAAACTCGCGGATGGTGCGGGCGATACGTTCCTTCTCATTCATCTGCGAGAGTAGTTTGCCGTTGTAGGGCTTAAAATAGACGGCGCGGAACACCTTACGGACCACATCCTCGCTCTGACTAATCTCAGATAGCCACATGGTACGTTTTACACAGGCCTCCTCAGCCAGTCCGGCTTTCCTACAATACTGGGCCAGCCTTACCAGCAGCGCCTCATCATCCTCACCCTCCTGTTGAGCCTCAAAGGCATGCCGCACACAAGTATAGAACTCTGTTCGCAGCCTCTCACACTCATCGTATGTCGGGAAGTCCAGCACGGAGCCATCATTCTCCATCCGTATGTTCTGATAAGGCGTTAGTACGCCCTTTGGCTCCCTCACGACAGGAAGTGTCTGTGCATCTAGATGATAAAACAGCTGTGGGTCATGACTCATGCGACAGCCCGAGATCAGAGAGAGTTCCTGACAACGCAGTTCACACTGCGCCAATGTCTGATAGATTGGTACTGCCGTTTCCTGAGCCTGTCGCAGAAGTGTCAGATACTCATCAGCGTCCTGTGGCTCGTAGCCGTCGGCAAAGCCTACACGCATCACTACCTTCAGCGTCCTGCGACTGCTGCCTGCGAAAGCGAGCACCGTATAGGGAACAGCCGCTACGCGCTGACGTACCTTATTAACCTGTTCCATCCCCTCAGGACAGGCTACGTCCATCAGCAGCAGACCCGTCATCGTGCGCAGGTCTTCAAATCCGCTGCGACCGAAGGTGCCGCTGAAAATCAGCCTTGGAAGCTTGTCGGTAGCATCGAGAGCACCAAGCAGATGATTATTCTTCGGATCAAGTCGTCGGTAGTTGGTCTGACGGACGATGTCCTGCACTGCATCACGGGTGGTATCGGAGCGCATACGCTCCACTATAGCATCCATCTCTGTTGTCACTGGCATACCAAGTATGCCGTCTATTGTTTTTACTTTTGTTATCTTCATAAGCCTATTCATTATTTCTTTTCGGCTTGCAAAGATAATATAAAAAAAGCCTTTTTGCAAGAGCAGACGTCACCCAAGAGTTAGCCAAATATGTGGCACACCATGTGCAGATAGTTGGCACTCGGTGTGTCAAAGTTTGGCACTCGGAGTGTCGACTATTGAAACTCCGAGTGCCAGATATTGGAACAAAAGTTGGAACTAATGTTAAACTTTCACAAAAACGCCATATTTCCAGCTCTCGGTGCAGGATAGACGTACTTTAGGTGCAGGATTAGGTGCAGGATAACCACCTCGCACCCCCTGTAAACAAAGGCTCGGTGCAGGATAGGCAAGATATAAAATAATCCTTTGCAATGCTAAACCGTTCCGTCAAAGTCGAATATAATCAGTTTAATCTTCATATTCATCGTTTCAAATTGATCCTACGTCCAAAACTCTTTCTCGCCAGTCTGTTCCATCTCACCTTGACACTTGGGACAGGTGTGTTTATCCCATATTCTGATATGATCGCTACCACATTGTAAACACAGACGTCCCACCTCGCTTCTGTACGATGGAGCCACATCGGCAATAATACCGCCCACCACAATATTTTGGATGGTCTGGCAGTCAGGGCATAACATGGCCGTGATCTCCTGCCGAAAGAGTCCACGCCCCTCGTACACCTCAGCTTCGTAGCCGCACTGCTTACAGCGATATTTTAGTTTCCAAGCCATAAATAGTCAAATCATACAATACTATTATATTCTAACATCTTTTCGGCCAATGGCACATACCACCCACGGACTTCTTCTGCCGTCGGGGTATGACCGCCGGGGAAGTGGAACGAACGATGATAGTGTTCCAAGAACATCGGCTCAAAGTGTGCTAATGTGTCCTTTTCGCCAAACAAGCCCCAGATACGGTCTTTGAAGTCAGGTCGACAATTGTCAAATTGGATGGCCTCCATTTCGTCAAACTCCTTAATCAAGGCCTCATCGATAACGAAATTCTGGTTGCCATCCTTACGTGGCGACTTGTATTGATGCTCACCGATGCGCTGCTTCAGGAACTCCGTCATCCTAAAATGCGGATTGCCCAGCAAGGCCGGAATGCCCACGACGGGAGCCACCATCTGAGCATAGAACGCCCCACAGCTGTTGCCAATCAGAAGGTCAGGCTGCTCCTCCTCTATCAACTCTCGGACGAATCTGACAGCCGCCTTTGGGTGCATCGGCAAGTCGGGTGTTATCACTTCAGCACGACCCGCGAAAGCCTCTCGCAGAGCCACCGCCGGTACGCACTGACCACTGGCATAGAATCCGTGTAGAAACAATACCTTCTTCATATTAGTTGGTGCTATAGGTATGCACGCTCGAACCTTGGGCCGAAGGCAGATAGTTAATGCCCCACCAACACATCTGCAAGAGGACGAAGGAAACGATAAGCATCCAGAGAGCCAGACGCTCGCGATGGCGAGGAAGCTGACGATAATGTACATATATAAGGTATGCGAGCCAGGTAATGGCGGCCCATGTCTCCTTAGGATCCCATGACCAGTAGTGCCCCCATGCCTCCTTGGCCCAGAGTGCTCCGAAGAGCATACCGATGGTGAGGAAAGCAAGGCCCACATAGACGAGATTATCCGTAATCTCCATCTCGGAGGTGAAGGATTTCTTTCTGAATAAAAGAAAAAGTGCCATCACTACAGCCGCACCAAGTACGGCATAGGCAAACATATAGACAATAACGTGAGGCGCAAACCAAGGACTCTGCAAGGCTGGCATCAGCGTCTTGTCATGTATCTCTGGCTTAAAGAGGTTCACACAGATGAACACCAGGGCGAGTATTGTCGAGAACGACAGAATCCACTTGTACTTCCAGCGCGAATAGACGACGAGACCCGCTAACGGCAGGAAGAACGAATACCACAGTCGTGTCTCACCCATCGTACGCAGTGGCGGTCGCTCCAGCGAAATCCACATCGAGAGGATGAACGAGAAGAAAGTGAGCAAGCCCAAGACGGTTGTCGTGTAGGCCATACCAGTTTTGTCCTTCCATGCGCCCCAGGCTCCAGCGGCCCAAAGCAGTACCGCAGCTATAGCGAAATATATAAAATGTTCCCAACTCATACGCGTTTCCTCCCCCCAATAACAAACATACAAACCGCTCCCGCCAGCATCATGTAGATACCTGTATAGACCAGCGGTAACCACGGGTCGCTAACGAGTTCAAGTATCGATATCTGACTCTGTGCGCCCATCTGCGTGTCATAGCCGTACTGATAGATTTTCCATCCGTCTACCTCATAGGGCTTGTTCACATCTACGGTAGTTTCAATGTTCTTGCCTGTCTTTGTCAGAATCTGAATCTCCGAGGCAAAGCGCTTGGGCAATCCATCGTCATAGGTCTCCATGATGAACTTCTTCAGTTCGATGGCTATTGGCATCTCTTTGATGGCACCGCCCTGTTCTAACGCCCGCCACTCGGGTTCGCCGATGGCGGTAATCATCTTCACTCGCTGCATGTCGGCATTTCCAAGCGTGGCTGTAGTCAACGCTATGAAAAGGCCCAGATGGTTCAACAGGAAAGGTACATCGCGCTTCCACGAATTTAAGTGCATAAGTCGCCGTAAGATGATGACACCTAGAATCACTGCGATATAGACATAAATCAGCACAAACGGCCAGAACGACAACATATCGTTCAACCACGTGCCGCCAGCCTGCTGCCGCGTCAGTCCCATGATGATCGTCAGCACTACGGCATACACCATCGCAGGTATCGCCGCCTGATACATACCTAAGAACAGGAAGGCATACACCTTCTTTCTTAGTATAAAAATAAGGGCAATGATTGCCAGGAATCCCACCATCACAATCCCATTGGCAGGCCAAGCAAATACATCCCACGCCACAGGACCGACGCTCAGTTGCAACGCCAGTCCTGCAAAGAGAAGGCCCGCCCCTATGAGGAAGCCTTCCTTAAAAGTCCAAGGTTTAATCCACATCAGATTTCAATCAGTTTACCATTCGTTTTGTGTTAATATAATCGATTACTTGTTACTAAGTATCTCCAAGCGTACAGGACCCATCAGGCCGGAGGGAACAACTGGACCCATATTCTGCGTGAGGCTCTTGACGCCGTAGAAGGCTACAGGTGTGAAACTGTGCCCCTCTACGCCAGGCTGGCCATCGCCAATCAGACGATTCAACCAGGTATTCACTACCTTCACCTCGATGGTGTTCTTACTGGGTTTCAACTGACCCTCAAAGTTCACCTTGTACGGGGCTTTCCATAGGAAGTCCACATGTTCGCCATTGATGAAGACATCGGCCATCTGGCCCACTTCACCCAGATCGATAGACAGACCTGCTGGCAGGTGCTTTTTAGGCAGGGTAAAGGTGTTCTGATAGGTGGCTGTGCCTGAGAAATACTTCACATTTAGCTCGTCAGACTCCGTAAGGGAGGAGAGCGTCTGCCATATACGGGTACCTTCGGGAGCATCCTGACCTTCGAAGGAAACCATCCACGGGCCGTCGAGCGCCACATTGCCAGCAGGTTTCAGAGGTGTAGGTTCCGTCAGAGGCTCTGCGGCAGGATCAGCCACGATGAAAAGGGCATCATCGGCTCCCAAATGCAACTTTCCATTACACAGCACACCATAAACGGGCTTGCCGTTGACGGGATTCATCACGGTGAGGGTACCCTTGGCATCGCGGAGCACAATGTCTGTATCCACTTCCTTGCCACTGAAGTTACGCACCCAGTAGATATTTCGTTCACCGTCCACGCGGTGTACAAAGCGTATGCCAGAGATGGAACTCTGGAAGTCGGGAGTCACACCAGATTGCTTAAGTCCTTCTGCCACGCTACCAGTCCATACATTTGTACGACCAGTATGCCAGATGTCGGCTTTCAGATGTTCGAACTCCTTAGCATTGCTACTGCGCCCAGCCAGACTCACAGGCTCCTTACCAATAAGGAACACACCTTCTGATACCAATTGGTGCAGTTTCCGTAGGATTTCTATGCTCATATTCTGCGCGTGTTCGCCCAGAGCGATGACCTTATAGTCCTGAGTCTCGATACAGTTCAATAACGCGTGCGGACTGCAGAAATCATAGTTATAGCTGACTGGTACATCGGGCAGGGCTTTACCGTATGCCGAGGCAATATTAGTGTCCTCGCCATAATACCACAGCACATCAGCCACATTGCGGCCAGCCTGCAGATAGTAGCTGCTACGGGCCAAATAATCTAGCCAGTACTTGGCGTACTCTGCCCACGTCTCATGACGGCTGAACCACTGACCGAAGATCAGAAGACCCAGACCTGGACGGAAATCATCAGAGGGCTGGTGGGCACTCTCATGGATGAAGAAGCGGTTGAGGCCGCTCATCAGGGCCACGTCGGCCACTTCCTTCAGGTTGCCAGGATACCAGGTGTAGGCACCACCCAGCATACCGTTGGTGGTAAAGCTCTCGCCTGCCACAATATTCTGTCCGTAGATGTGGGCAGTCGATGCTGATTCGCGGATATCTGCCTGATAGGCGACGCTTTCTGCGGCATCTACTGTCCAGATGGCAGCCATCGGCACAGTGGCAGTGCGCTTGGGATCCATACCATCGCCCACGAAGGTACGGGCGTTCTCGTGACTTTCCGTGTAGCGACCCTTCATCCCGTATTCGTGGAGGATATCGTTCACGCGGTCGTAGTTGGCAGCAAAGAGTTCACCGATGGTTTCCCGCCAGTCGAAGAGGAAATCTTCGGTGGCCTTGGAAGAACCGATTACCTCTCCAGCGAGGGCAGGCATCCAGGGACGCAAGTCATAGCCTCTGGCCGTCTTGAAGGCCTGTTCCATCTTGGGCGTCCATGTCATCTGCTGAGCCTCGTAACTGTCGATCATCAGATACTGGATGCCACGCTCGCCTAACAGACCTCCAGCAGCATCCTTGTACATATCCAGATAGGTATGGAAATAGCGGTTCCAGGCATCTGCGTCCAGTTTGTCCACCTCCAGACCAGTAGCCTCCGGCGGAGCGGGGTGGTTCTGCTTACCTGTGAGGGAAGCACCGAAGCGGTAGATACGCCACTTGCCAGCGGGAGCTTTCCAGGTAAGGACACCATCCTTCACCTTATCGGTGAGGTCGATGGTCTCCTGCACAGGGGCATCAGTAGTCGGTGTGGGGAGTGCCAGCAGGTCTCCAGGTGAGGCGAAGCCTGCCTTCTCCTCGGCATGGTTCACCTTATACACTGTATGCAGTTTCCACTCGTGGATAGGGGTACCTGTGGGTATCACCACCTGAGCACCATAGTAGATTAGACTGTAATCTGGCTTGGGGTTGATCACTGTCAGGCGGAAGTACTTGGCGGTGGTCTCGGGGATGTCAACGGTGATCTGTGCCAGATTGGAAGATGGCACGCGTATCACTTCCGTCCATGTCTCGCCGTCCTGACTGCACAGGAGCGTATTGTCGTAGGTACGATCGGCATCAAACTGCCCCTGCTCCTGTCCGCCCACCAGCGTGAAGGAGCGGATGGTCACAGCCTTGGGGAAGTTATATTGGATCCAGGCATGGGTGCCTTCTTTGTTGAGCGCCAGTTCTGGACCATCATTGATGTCGCCATTGGTGAGTTGTTCCACGGTGAAATCGCCACCGCTGGAAGTGATGGTGGCACCGAGTTCCTGCATACTCTTTTCTGCCTCAGGCACCCTGACGGCCACTACGACAATGTCCTGATACCACTGGGGCATCTTTTCAAATATGGGGGCATAGATGCCAGCACTCACGTTCTGGAAACGGCCGATGGTCTTGTACGGCTCTGGCAGCGTCAGCGTCTGACTCTTGCTGTTGCCTTTTACCTCCAGTGTGCGCCAGGTGAGTTTCTTCATCGCATCGGCAGGCTCCACCCAAGGGCCACCAGTGCTGCTCCATCCGGGTGCAGAGGCAATGCCCACCTCCATGCCCAACGAATCGGCCAGGGCAATGGCATAAGCAAAGTTCTCTTTCCAGGCCTCGCTGAGGTAAGGTGTCTGCGGCACCACGGGCGGCAGACCCTGCATCATCGAACCTCCCGCGTCAAACTGATGAAAACCGGCAATGCCGATGCGGTTCATCCACAGCAGGTCTTTCCGGATGCCGTCCTTGGATGTATTACCATTGATCCAATGCCACCATACATAAGGACGAGCCTCTTTAGGCGGATTCTCGAAACGCTGATCTTGAGCGCCAGCCGTGCCGCACAGTAATGCGCCAGCCACTATCAACACTTTACAACGAACCATATCACATCAATTATAATTAATCATTTAAATCCAAAGAACTCCTTCAGTCCTTCTTTCTCTTTCAGGTCATCAGGGGTGAAGCCATAATGTTTCGCTGCGGCAAGGGTGATGACACGTTCAAGGAATTCGTCGTAGGAGAGACTAAACCATTCCTTGGGAATAGCCACATTGATCGTTCCACCACCATAGTGACTGCCTTCGTCCCATGCTTCGTCAAGTTCGGCCTCGTAAGTACCGTCTTCTTTCTTATTGAAACAGTAGTGGCTGGCCCATTCTTCCATTCCCTCGACATAATGTCCTTCGAAATGTGGGGCAGAATGGGATTTCGGAGAATAGGCAGAAGAGCCTTTCCTCGCCATCCTGTCATAGATCATGAACTTCTGTACTTTGTGAGTCTCTATCTTGGGCTTCATATACAGATCTTTCTGTTATTTGATTGTCAATACTGTTTTCTTCAGGTTCTTCAGACTGCTGTTTGGGCCAATCATGACTTCAAAGTCACCAGGCTCTAAGATGTAGTCCAGGTTGCTGTTATAGAACTTCAGCAGGTCGTCGGTAATCTCAAACGTCACTTCCTTGCTCTCGCCCTTCTTCAAATGAATGCGCTGGAAACCTTTCAGTTCCTTAACAGGGCGGGTGATGCTGGCCACGACGTCATGGATGTATAGCTGTACGATTTCTACGCCCTCATAGTCGCCTGTATTGGTAACCGTCACAGATGCTTTCCGCCCGTCCATGCGGATGTCGCTGTATTCGAAGGTGGTATAGCTCAGTCCGAATCCAAAGGGAAACAGCGGATCGTTGCGCACATCGAAGTAGTTGCTGGCGAATTTCGAGAACGAGCTCTGGTCTTCTCCCACAGGTCTTCCCGTCGGCAGATGGTTGTAATAGAGCGGTTCCTGTCCTGTAGCCTGAGGCATCGAGGTGGTAAGCTTGCCGCATGGCACCTTGTCGCAGAAGAGCACGTCGCAGATGGCATCGCCAGCCTCACTGCCACCAAACCATACCTGTAGGATGGCGGGCACATGACTGTTCTCCCAGGTCAGCACCGTCGGACGGCCAGTAAAGTTCAACACCACCAAGGGCTTGCCTAATGCGAGCAGGGCCTCTAACAACTCCCGCTGGGTGTCGAAGATCTCGAGTGTAGCACGGCTGCTGCACTCGCCGCTCATCTCGGCCGACTCTCCCATGGCACAGACGATGACGTCGGCATCACGGGCTGCCTGAAGGGCCTCACGCTTCAACTGTTCTGCGTCCTTGAAAGGCGTCTGACGGTAGAATCCGCCGTCCTTCTGCAGGGTGGAGTCGCTGGTGAAGTTGCAACCCTGGGCATAGCTGACAGTCGCCTTGCCTGCCAATGCTTTCTCCATCGCCTCCTTCAGCGTGGCGTAGCGTTCGTTGGCGGCTGTCGGTGCCCAGGTACCGGCCATGTTGATACGGTTATCTGCCATCGGTCCGATGAGCGCAATCTTCCCCTGCTTCTTCAGCGGTAGGAGTGAACCCTCATTCTTCAGCAGCACGAACGATTCCGCAGCCAGTTGACGCGCTGCCTGACGATGCTCAGGGGTGTAGATGTCAGTGGCTCGGCGCTTGGGGTCGAGGAAGCGGTAGGGGTTGTCAAACAAACCTAAGATGTATTTCGCCTCCAGCACACGGCGGCAGGCCTGATCGATCTCGGCCATCGTCACCTTACCCTCTTTCAGCGACTGTTCGAGTGTCTTGATAAAGCCTTCGGCACACATGTCCATATCCGTACCGGCTTTCAGGGCCAGCACCGAGGCTTGTTGCAGGTCGCCCAGTCCGTGTTTGATAATCTCAGCAATGGCACCGTAATCGGTCACCACAAAGCCGTTCCATCCCCATTGTTTGCGCAGCACGTCGTCGATGAGCCATTTGTTGGCCGTGGCGGGAATATAGTCCACGATATTGAACGAGGTCATCACCGAGCCTGCCCCTGCCTTGGCGGCTGCCTCATAAGGCGGGAAGAACTGATTGTACATCCTCACGTGGCTCATGTCCACTGTATTATAATCGCGCCCTGCCTCAGCCCCGCCGTAGAGGGCATAGTGCTTCACGCAGGCCATCATGTTCTCCGGACCGTAGTTGCCCTGATAGCCCTTTACCAATGCCTCAGCGATGCGAGCGCCTAAGAATGGATCCTCACCGTTGCCCTCGGCAATACGGCCCCAGCGGGCATCGAGCGCGATATCCACCATCGGACTGTAGGTCCAACATATACCATCGGCGGTGGCCTCCTTGGCGGCTATCCTCGCAGCCTGTTCTATCGCCTCCAGATCCCACGAACACGACATGCCTAAGGGGATGGGGAAGATGGTCTCGTAGCCGTGAATCACGTCCATGCCTACGAGTACGGGGATGCCCAGACGACTTCTCTTCGCAGCGTCCTGCAACTGCCGGATGCCTTCCACACCCGTCTGGTTCAGCACAGTGCCTAACTTGCCCTGCTCTATCAATTGTAGCAGTGGACTGTTCTTCAATTCACCCGTCGTTGCCGAGGTGCCAGGCAGCAGGTTCATCTGTCCGAGTTTCTCCTCGACGGTCATCTTCGACATCAGCTGGTCGATAAACTGATTCATCTTATCTTGTTGGCTCTCGGCCATTGCTGGGATACTCGCCATGAGCAGTGCCGCCAGCATCAGATTCATTAACTTGAGTTTCATACCTAATTGTATTGTTTCACGATTGTCCTTTCTTCATTCTGTCATAGTATTCTGCCGTGGCGGTGAAGAATACATCGCCGCTGGAGTTGAGGGCGGTCTCCACACTGTCCTGTATCACACCGATGATAAAGCCAACGCCTACGGCCTGCATGGCAATATCATTGCCAATATTGAAGAATGAACAAGCCATAGGTATCAACAGCAGCGAACCTCCGGCCACGCCCGATGTGCCGCAAGCTCCCAGCGTGGCGATGATGCTCAGGAAGAGAGCCGATGCGAACGTCACATCAACCCCCACAGTATGTGCTACAGCCATTGTCATCACCGTAATAGTAACGGCGGCACCGTCCATGTTGATCGTAGCGCCCAACGGAATGCTCACCGAATAGAAGTCCTCATCGAGACCCAGTTTCTTACACAGGTTCATGTTGATGGGAATGTTGGCTGCCGACGAGCGGGTGAAGAAGGCCTGCAGTCCGCTCTCCTTCAGACAGGTGAAAAGCAGGGGATAGGGATTGCGGCGCAGCATGAGGAAGGAGATGAGCGGATTGAAGATGAGTGTATTGGCCAGCATACAACCCACGAGCAGCAATACGAGGTGTCCATAGGTGGTAAACACTTCCAGGCCGCTCTCCGATACCGACGTGAACACCAGTCCTAAGATACCGAACGGGGCAAACTGAATCACCCATTTCACGGTCTGCGTGATCACCTGCGAAAGATCCTGCACCACGTCGATGGTCTTCTGGCTGGCTTTCAGCTTCAGGGCGATACCAATCAAGATGGCCCAGAACAGGATACCGATATAGTTGGCCTGCGACACCGACTGCATTGGGTTGGACACCATATTAGTAACAAGGTTGGTAAAGACATCGGTGAGCGCACCAGGGGCTGCCCCTTCTACCACATCGCTCAGCTGCAGCGTAACGGGGAACAGGAAACTGCCTACCACAGCACACATGGCGGCAATGAATGTGCTGAGCATATAGCGTGAGATGACCACGCGGAACCTGGGACCCAGGCCACCTCCAGCCTTGGCAATACTCGCAGCCACAAGAACTGCCACCAAAATAGGCGCGATGGCTTTCAACGCACTGACGAACACCATGCCAAGGATGCTGATACCTGCCCACTGCGGTACGATGAGTCCAAGACAGGCACCAATGACGAGACCCACGAGTATGCGAAGCACAAGGCTTGTCTGACTCCACTTGTTGAAAATACTGGATATCTGCATAGGATAATTATTATTTCGGTGACAAATATACGATTTTTTTTCGAAAACCCTGTCATTATTCCACATATTTCGTCAGAAAATCATATAAATACTCATTTTTGAGTATTGCTCACCTAATTAAAACTCAGTACCTTTGTATCTCATTAAAAAACAGATGCAGATACAAAGGATAATTATTACAATTTTAGCGGTGGTGATCCTCCAAGTAGCTGATGCACAAGGCGTTTTGCGTGGTGTCGTACTTGACAAGGATACTCAGGAGCCCATCATCGGTGCCACGATTCATGATGCCAAGAAAGGCAAGCCCCTCACCGTTAGCAATGCTGAAGGTAGATTTACCATACCTAAAAATAGTGATACCCAGCAGATTCGTATTACTTATATAGGTTATAAGACATTGACGACTGTTCTTGCAAAGAATGGACGTTATCTGCTTGAGGCAGAAATCAGCAAGCTGGGTGAGGTGGTGGTAACGGCTCAGGAGAGTCGCGGACTAACTAGTGCTTCAACCATTGGGAAGCACGCTATGGAACACTTACAGCCTTCTAGCTTTTCTGACTTGTTGGAACTATTGCCTGGCGGAAGGGCAGAAACGCCTTCACTAAGCACACCTAACGTGATTCATATCCGTGAGGCAGCATCAGGCGGTAGTCAATATCTTACCTCCTCATTAGGCACGCAGTTTATGGTCGATGGTGCCCCTATTTCCACCAATGCCAACATGCAGTACATCAGTGGAGCGTGGGATTCAGAAAGCACCAATCGTGACTATACCAATGCTGGTGTCGACATGCGTTCGCTCTCCACCGATGATATTGAGAAAGTGGAGATTGTACGCGGCATCCCTTCTGTGGAGTATGGCGACCTGACAAGTGGATTGGTGAAAATAGAGCGTAAAAGAGGTGGTGCCGATCTCCATGTGAGATTGAAGGCCGACATGAGCAGCAAATTGTTCTATCTGTCGAAGGGGCTTGAGTGGAAACCTCAACACTTGAGCCTGAACCTCAGCGCCGACTATCTCGATGCAAAGGCCGACCCTCGTAACACATTAGAAAACTACAAACGAGTAACGTTCTCGGCACGCCTGCACAAGCAGTGGTTATACGAGAACTACGACTTAAGTCTGTCGACAAATGCCGATTACACAGGATCATTTGATAATGATAAGGTCGACCCCGACCTGAACTACAGTGTTGAAGATTCCTATAAGTCGCAGTATAACCGTATGGCATGGATGAGCGACCTGACACTAAAGACCAAACGAGAATCCTGGCTCAAGTCGGCAGGTCTGATGTTTTCTGCGGCCTACGAGTACGATGATATCAAACGCCGTCGCTTAGTGCAGCTCCAACGTACCACTGTTGCAGCCACCAATCATGAGGAAGGCGAGGCTGATGCCTTATTGTTACCTTGGAAATATATGGCCGACCATGAAGTAGAAGGAAAGCCCCTTAACATCTATGCCAAGTTGTCGGCACGTTTGCAGATTCCATCAACAAAACTTACCAACACATTATTGATAGGCGCTGACTGGAACATGGACAAGAACTATGGTCGTGGACAAGTGTACGACCCAGAGCGTCCTCTCTACCCCGGCATATCAACCCGCGAGCGACCTCTCTACGATATACCCGCCAACCATCGAGTGTCGTTGTTTGCTGAGGAGACTCTAAAATGGCCTACTGCCATAGGTACACTCGAAGCAACTGGGGGCATCAGAGCCACAGAAATGCTAAACCTGCCCTCTGAATATGCCATGCATGGTAAAGTGTATCTGGATCCACGTATCAATGCAGGATACACCTTTCCTAAATTCACTTTCTTGGGAAAGCCAACTTTTGTACGTTTGGCAGGAGGCATCGGACAACATACCAAGATGCCAACGATGGAGCAACTTTTTCCCGACAAGCTCTATATCGACTTTATTCAATTAAACTACTACCATGAGAATCCCGACTACCGTCGCGTGAACCTCATGACATATATTCGCGACCCTAGAAACGTAGAGTTGCAGGCGGCACGTAATCTAAAGTGGGAAGTAACTGCCGACATTAATATCGGCGGTAATCGTTTGAGTGTCACCTATTTCCGCGAGAGAATGACATCAGGATTCCGTAGTCAAACCCACTATGAGAGTTTCAGCTATAAAGAGTATGACGCCTCAACTATCAACGGGGCAGTACTCACTGCCCCACCCGCCCTTAGCGATATGACATACACTCTGAGGGACGAACTGGCAGGCTATAGTAACTATACCAATGGCAGTCAAACCGACAAACAAGGTATTGAGTACACGCTCGAAACTGTGCGCCTGCCTAAGATCCTGACACGTCTTACCATCAACGGCGCCTGGTTCCATACCCACTATCGCAATTCTGTTCTCGAGACCTATCGTCCCAGCATCGTTGTAGGCGACAGAAGTTTGCAATATGTAGGCCTTTATCAAGATGCTGACGGAAGGATGAGCGAGACCTTCAACACCAACTTCACCTTCGATACCGACGTACCCCGTCTCAAACTCGGATTCTCACTCTCTGCACAGTTCCTGTGGTACACCATGTCACAGCGCGATCGTATCAGCAACATCCCCGATCAATATATCGCTCCCGATGGCACCATCTATGACTGGAAGGCTGGCGATGAGAACGACACCTATCTACAATGGCTCATCAGAACCAATAGCGAGTCACTCTATGAACTCACCCGTGTACCTATGTCAATGAACCTGAACCTGAAGGTGACGAAGAAACTGTTTGCCGACCGTTTACAGATAGCCATGTTCTGCAATAAAATCTGGGACTACACTCCCGATTATGAGCGCAACGGCTATATCTTCCGTCGCCATGTAACACCCTATTTCGGACTTGAAATGAATGTAAAGATATGAAAAAGATACTGAATATATGTACGATTTGCTTGTTGGCAGTAACCCTCACCGGTTGTCATCAGGAACAGACCGACTACCACACGATAGCCAGAGTCACACTCGACATCCCCGATACTATGAGTGTGATACAGATTCAAGGCACTCTGACCCTACAAAGTCTTAACACCACGCTCAATGTATCGACAGCCAATATGAACGGGCACGCCTTTGAGACCACCGTTTTGCGTGGAGCCTATAAAGTAGATGTAAATGGTATGGTGAAATACACTGGTCGCGACGGACTGTCGCGTACCCGCCATTACCGTGCACATTCCGATTACACCCCTTTTGCCGATATGCCCTTCAGCAATGCTGACTTACCCATAACACTCTTAGAAGAATGATATACAGACTACGACATAGCATCACCTTATTATATATCCTGACAGTCATTCCATTGTCGGCTGCCATACCCGACTCTGTGTATACAGAACATCAATCGGTATGGAATTCACTGAACGCCGACACGTGGAAAAACCCCGCCATACACGGACAAGCCTTTAAGTCGGCATATTCACAGTTCTCATTGGGCATCGACTACTCTGACCAAACAGAGGCTTTTGTCTTACAAAAGGGCACAGGTAGCACACTCTACGATGTAGAAGCCACTACTTATCTGCGACTTTCTGACCGTTCGGCAGTATGGGGCAAGGCCTCGTATATGACAGGCAAAAGCAGGAATATCAAATGGAGTTCCGTATCAGACTATGAACTGATAGAGCCTTACATCCTAGCCGATACCATGGGAGGTAACACTGAACGTGAGCGCTACGTGTTTGAGGGTGGTTATGCCACCAAACTGGGTAAGGTACTCCTTGGTGGAGAGATGCTGTTCCGTGCCGAGCACGAATACCGTACCGTCGATCCCCGAATGCGAGCCATCGTGACCGACCTGACCCTCAGAGCTGGAGCTGCTTATGAAACAGCCTCATACCACTGGGGAGTTGCTGCTGAGGCTAATATCTATAAGCAGACCGATAATGTCACCTTCTTCCGTGAAACTGGTGTCATTCCTGAGTTTCAGATGACAGGGTTAGGCGCTATATACGTGCGTTTCTCGGGTGAAGTCAACAACTTGTATTTCAATGGTGGTGGTGCAAAACTCTATCTGAATGTACAACCCCGTAATGGCAGCGGCATCTTTGCGAACATCACATTAGGCGAACATCGTTTTGAGCGTATTGCAGCATCACTCAACTCCCTGCCACTCACCAAACTCTATCGTGAGGAAGCCCATCTACAAGCAGGATGGCGAAGAGAGGGAACTGCCAACCTGGCCATATATGCCGATGCCAAGTACACCCGACGGTTGGGCGATGAGAATATGGTTGGCTCATCTCAATCTAACAACTATCCCATTCTCACTACGTTGACTATGTACAAGAACGATATTCTCGACGCCAACCTGAATGTCGTCTATGGACAACGTCGCCATTCCGATTGGCATGTTGCCATGAAAGTCGGCTATATGCAGAATCATGAGAAATATGTAGAGCCTGAGCGAAAACAGAACGTCAGCCGCTTCTACGGACAGTTGGGTGCCCAATATATCACAGGATTAGGCCGTCAGGGAACACTGACATGTGCTCTGACAGGAGCCTATCATAAGAATCTCGATAGTCAGCTGAGCATACCAGTACTGAACACGGAGGCATCGGCCGTTAAGATGCTGAACCACAACTACCGTTTCCTAAAGGCTGATTTCACAAATATCGATATCAAGGTAAGATATGACCATACCATCGGCACTACCCGCTATGCCATCTTTGCCGAACTGAGCGGTGGCGCAACCTTCTGTTCCGAGAGTGAGCGTGAACAACGTGTGGCCGTCACATTAGGAATGACATTTTAGATTATAAAATTAAATATTAAACATTAAAAATTAAAACAGTTATGAAAAAGCTATTTATGTGGAGCCTGATGCTCCTTTCTCTCGGAATGAATCTGACCTCGTGCAGCAGCGACGACGGTCCCTCAATCATCAACAGTCCGGTAACCCTGACACTGGAGATGCCACTTAATCTGGAGAACGTCGAAGTGCCCACCAGCACCATCACCTTGTCTAATCTCAAAGGCGAAGTATCTTATGCCCTTATCAATTCCATCGAGAAGACCGCCAATGGTTTTGTAGCTACATTCAATGAGGTAGAAGAAGGCACTTACGACCTGCATGTAGAAGGTACTCTGAAGTTCACCACCAATGGTGTAGCTGGTACCAGCAAGTTCGAGCTCGATCAGGAGAACATCACTCTCTCTAACAAGTCCACAAGCATGAAGGTCACCGTCAATACCTTCACGGCTAAGGGTGGCTTCGTTATCAGCGAAGTGTTCTTTACTGGCACTACCACACCTGAGGGCAAGCAGTATAGCAACGACCAGTATGTGGTGATTACCAACAACAGCGACGTAACCCTCTATGCTGATAGTATCGCTTTCCTGGAGTCATCGTTCCTTTCGGTTAACAACTATGAGTATGTACCCGATATCAGCAAGGACACCATGGCTGTAGCTGCCGTATATATGATTCCCGGCGCTGGCACAGACGTACCTGTAGAACCCGGTAAGTCGCTTATGTTGGCTGTCAATGCCATCAACCATCTGGAGGGTAATGCCAACTCCATCGATCTGAGAGGTGCTAATTATGAGTTCTATGACATCAGCAGCAATCCTACTTACAGCGATGTCGACAATGCCAGTGTACCCAACCTCGACAAGTGGTACTGCTATACCGCCACCCTCTACACCATGCACAATCGTGGCTTCAAGGCTATGGCCATTGCCAAGATGAAGGATACGAAAGAGAATTGGCTGGCTAATTATGCCTATAACGGAAAATACGTGATGACCTTCAACGGCGATGCTTATGAAATGAAGGTGAACAACACCTACAAGGTGCCGATGTCATGGGTCATCGATGGTATCAACCTGAGTGTTGAGGAGGAATGGCAGATGAATGTACTGCCCGCCCATATCGATAGTGGCTGGACTTACTGCGGTAAGACCCTCAACGACAAGTCACGTTACGGTAAGGCTGTCATCCGTAAGACCGACAGCGAAGGCAAGTATGTCGACACCAACAACTCTACCAGCGACTTCATCCCCGAATCAAAGCCATCAATGTTTAAGTAAACAGGTATGATGAAGAAACTATATTCTCTTTTCGCCCTGGGTCTGCTGTCGGCAACGGCAGCAGCCCAAGGCCTACCACAGGATCCTGCCGTTCGTAAGGGACAACTGAAAAACGGCATGACCTACTACATCCGCCACAATGCGAAAGAGGCTGGTCTTGCCGATTTCTACATTGCCCAGCGCGTGGGTAGTATTCTTGAGGAACCCCGTCAGCGTGGACTGGCCCATTTCCTCGAGCACATGGCCTTCAACGGCACCAAGAACTTCCCTGGCAAAGGCAAGCGTCTGGGTATCGTTCCCTGGTGCGAAACCATCGGTGTAAAGTTCGGTGCCAATCTGAATGCCTATACCTCTATCGATCAGACGGTATATCACATCGGCTCAGCCCCGCTGAAGCGCGAAGGCATTATCGATTCGTGTCTGCTGGTACTGCACGACTGGAGTCACTATCTGCTGCTCGAAGATGCCGAAATCGACAAGGAACGTGGCGTGATTCATGAAGAGTGGCGCACACGTCGTGCCGGTATGGCCGTTCAGCGACTCATGGAGCAGGCCATGCCTAAGATCTATAAAGGCACCAAGTACGAAGACTGCATGCCCATCGGTTCCATGGACATCGTCGACAACTTCCCTTATCAGGACCTGCGCGACTATTATCAGAAATGGTATCGTCCCGACCTGCAGGCCATCATCGTAGTGGGCGACTTCGATGTCGACAAGATGGAGAAGAAAATCAAAAAGACATTCTCTTCCATTCCCATGCCGAAGAAGGCTGCCGAGCGTATCTACTATCCTGTCAACGACAACGACACGATGATCGTAGCCATCGAGAAGGATAAGGAGCAGCCCATTGCGCTCTGTCATCTCTATCAGAAACGCGACGCTACACCCGATAGCGAGAAGAACACCGAGAAATACCTGCGTGATGACTATGTCGATGGGCTTATCAGTACGATGCTCAACGACCGTTACATGGAACAGCGCCAGCAGCCTAATGCGCCCTTCCAGAGTGCTACAGGTCGTTCTTCTATGTTCTTCCTCAGTCGCACAAAGGATGCCTTCTCTATGAGTGTCAGCTGCAAGAGCGACAACATCCTGGGTGGCATTATTGCTGCCGTTGGTGTAGCCGAACGCGCCCGTCAGCACGGTTTTACGCAGTCGGAACTCGAACGCGCCAAGAAACTGCGTATGAATGCGGCTGAGCGTCGTTTCAAGATGAAGGACGACTATCGTAATTCCCACTATGTCAATGACTGTGTCGACAATTTCCTCGAGGGCGAGCCGCTCGTCAGCGTAGACTTCCTGTTGGAAAACACACGAAAACTCGACCATGAGGTGACACTGGCCGAGGTGAATGCTGCTGTCAAGGAGCTCATCACCGACCAGAACCAAGTAGTGGTGATGTATGCCCCCGATAAAGAGGGTATCGTTATCCCTTCAAAAGATCAGGTACGACAGGTGATCCTGGCAGCCCAGCAGCAACCCTATGCGCCTTATGAGGAGCAACAGCTCGGCACAGAACTCGTGAGTCAGTTGCCACAGCCTGGCACCATCACCAGCGAAAAGAGCTATGCTCACGGCTTCACCGAACTGACACTCAGCAACGGCATGAAGGTCTACACCAAGAAGACCGATTATGAAGCCGACGCTGTGTCATTCCGTATGAAGGCCGATGGCGGTACCTCGCTCTATGGCGACGAGGACATCCCTAACTTCTCGCTCATCTCTAGTGGCGTCACAGAAGGTGGAGTCGGACAGTTCGATGCCATCACCCTGCGTAAGATGCTGACAGGCAAGAGCGTACGCATCAGTCCTTCAGTGGGTTCTAAGGGTCAGAGCATCAGCGGCAGCTCATCCGTCAAGGATATGAAGACCATGTTCCAATTGGCTTACCTCTACTTCACCCAGCCACGTCGCGACTCTTCGGCCTATACCTCACTCATCAGTCGCACCCGTTCGTTCCTCGCCAATAGGAATGCATCACCAAAGGTTGATTACAACGACTCTATTCGCGCCATCCTCTACGGACATCATCCACGACTGGAGCCCGTTGTACAGGAGACACTCGACAAGGCCAGCTACGATCGCATCCTCCAGATCTACAAGGAGCGTTTTAGCGATGCCTCTAACTTCAAGACGGTCATCATCGGCAACTACGACGAGCAGGAGCTGCGTAGCCTTATCTGTCAGTATCTCGCCACCCTGCCTGCCACCAATAAGCATGAGCAGACCAACTATCAGAATGTGCCTCGTATCGTCGATGGCCAGAAGGTGGTAAAGTTCAGCAAGAAGCAGGCCACACCGCTGGCCAATGTCAGCATCTACTTCACTGCCGATGTTCCCTTCACTCCGCAGAGCGATCTGGAACTCGACTTCCTGAAGCGTTGCCTCTCCATCGCCTATACCGATTCCGTTCGTGAGGAAAAGGGAGGCACCTATGGTGTCAGCGTAGACTTCGAACTCGAAAAGGACGACCAGCCTAATGCCACACTGAGCATCTCCTATAATGCCGACCCATCGCGTTACGAGGAGCTGAATCCTATTATCTATCAGCAGTTACAGAACATCGCTGATCACGGACCTTCAGCCACCTCCATGCAAAAGGTAAAGGAGTATCTCGTCAAGCAGTATGCCCAGGTAGTTATCACCAACGACTACTGGAGCTACATCATCTGGCATGAGCTCGATGATCAATCCGATTTCGATCGCAACTATTGTAAGATGGTACAGGATATGACATCCGAGAACATCCAGCACATGGCCCAGCAACTCTTGGCTGCCAAGCGTTGTATCGAGGTAACCATGCTTTCGGAGTAATCAGATACCTACTTTTTGTTAATCTGTAATTACAGGTTCTTACAGGTGCGCAATGCTTAAAACCCTATGTTTTAGGTATTGCGCACCTTATTTATTCGCCGTACCTTTGCACCCGAATTAATTTATCAACTATAACAAGAAGTATTTAAGGTAATGAAGATTGAAAGGATTAATGAGTTGTTCGCACGGTTTGCCGAGCAACTGTTGAAGATGCGCTGGATAACATTATGTATCTTCGCTCTCGTGATTGTTTTGTCGGTAGTCGGCATGAAACGGATGGTAAAGGAGACATCGTTCGACGACTACTTTATTGAGGACGACCCGATGCTGGTGATGACGGATGAGTTTAAATCACACTTCGGTAATGACTATTATGTGGGTGTGCTGACGCACTGCGACAACCACTTTACAAAAGAGAACCTAACCACACTTCGAAAACTGTCGAACGAACTGCTTGACAGTCTTTCGTATGCTGATAAAGTAACCTCGCTGACTGACATCGAGTTCATGGTGGGCAGCAAAGACGGGATGACGATTGAACAGATCGTACCCGACGAGATTCCTGCCGACGGCTCTGCAGCTATGGACAGTATTAAAGCAAGAGCCTACAGCAAACCTCACGTGGCACGTAAGCTCATCTCTGCAAAAGGCGATCTGTCATGGATCATGCCGACTACGCCCTGAACGACCAATTACATGCCATCATAGGCTACGACTTCTTCCATGCCGACAGAGGCATGTTTACCGTCTACAATAAGAACTCAGAAGTATTCCTAAAGTTTAAATACAGTTTCTAGTGGCAGCGACTTAAAGTAGCCTCGCAGCATTATTGATCAGCAAAATTTCCATTGTCGTTTTCTGTACTTTCATGCCCATGTTTCTATAGAAGCTTAATGCCGGGTCGTTGCCGTCCCAAACATTCAGGGTGATGTTGTTGCATCCAATAGACTTGGCATAGTCACGGACAAACTCATATAAAGCTTTGCCAACGTGTTTGCCGCGTGCCTTTTCATCCACACAGATGTCATCAATATACAACGTCTTGATGTCCTGCAACAATTTGTCGTCCTTGACTTCTGTAATAAGACAGAAAGCATGTCCCAGAATCTTTCCGTCATCAAAAACGAAGATCGGTTTGCTGTCATCGCCGAGCAAGTCTTCGAGTTCTTGCTCATTATACTTAGTCGTGTTCGGTTTGAACAAGTCAGGGCGCAGCACATGATGTACCATATCCACTTGATGCAGCAGGTCAATGATACCTGGTATATCTATTATTTCAGCTCTTCTAATCATAGTTTTATATGCCTATCGGATATTGAACAGGCGGTCGAAGCCTGTTAGTCTGAGAATCTTTTTCACTTCGCCGTCGACGTGAGTTAGTATCAGACTACCTCCCTTGGCGGCACTTTCCTGTTTCAACTGTAACAAACCACGAAGGCCCAGACTACAGATATATTCCAACTGGGCACAGTCAAGTTCGATACTCTTGTCGGCATTGGCCATCAGGGGTTTCATATCTTCCAGAAACTTCGTGGCTTCGGCTGTGTCGATCCAGCCGGTAAGGATTCCGAAATAGGAACCATTTTGTTCTTTAATCTCGATATTCATAAGCTATTTAATGTTTAATCTTTAATGTTCTTCGTCAGTGTGAGTACGTTATAACCATCGGCCGTGCGCTCGTAGTGCATCGTGTCCATGATGGATTTCACGAGGTGTATGCCCAGTCCGCCTATTTGGCGTTTGTCCAATCCTGCATTCACATCCACCTCCGCATGCTGGGTAGGGTCGAAGGGAGTGCCGTGGTCCTTAATGACCAGCGTCAGTACGCCGTCAACCACCTTTGCCGTCAGTTCCACATGTCCTCTGATGCCTTTGGGATAAGCGTAGCCGATCACGTTGGCCACCCACTCCTCGATGGCGAGATTCAGCGTCTTGAAAGTCTCTTCATCGATATCGTGTTCGCGACAGACTGAGAGGAAGAAGCCTCGCATACGGCTCACCTCTGTCATCTCGTTTTTCATGATGATACGTCGTGGTGCCGTAGAGTCGTTCTTACGCGATGCACCATGACGTAGGAAGAGTAGCGTAAGGTCGTCGCCTTGCATCGTTCCGTCGGCAAACACGTTGACGTGCTGCTTCAGATAGTCTATCACCTCGATGGCCGATGCCTGCTTGTTCTTTTCCAGATCGTGCAGCAGGCGTTCTTCGCCGAAGAGCTTCCTGCCGCCGTCGGCAGAAATGTACATGGCCTCTGTCAGTCCGTCGGTATAGAGTAACAGTGCCGTATTCTCAGGGAATGGCATCTGCTGTTCCTCGTAACGATAGTGGTCCTCAATACCCAGCGGCAGATTGGTCTCAGCATCCAGCAACTGGCACTTTCCGTCGGCGGTTATCAGTGCTGGGGCATTGTGGGCAGCATTACAATATGTTAGGTAATGGGTACGCAAGTCGAGCACACCTATGAATGCCGTTACAAACACCAGCGATTCATTGGCTGAAGCAATGGCTTGGTTCATCTGACGCATAATATTGGCAGCACTCTGATAGTTGCCTGCCAGATTACGGAATAGCGTACGTGTGACAGCCATGTAGAGTGATGCCGGCACGCCCTTACCAGCCACGTCGCCGATGATGAAGAACAACTCGTCGCCCTCAATGATGAAGTCGTACAGGTCGCCTCCTACCTCCTTGGCTGGGGTCATTGAGGCAAATAGATCCAGATCGTCGCGCTCAGGAAATACAGTAGTCAACATGCCCATCTGTATGTCGTGGGCAATGGTAAGCTCGCTCTGCAGTCGCTCCTTGCTGGCAGTGGTTGCCTGAAGATCATTGATATGCTGTTTCAGCGACGTCTGCATATACTCAAACGAGTTGCGCAGTTGCAACAGTTCGTCCTCGGAGTTAATCTTCGGCAATGGGGTGTCGAGATTGCCACCGGCAATACTTACTGCCGACTCGGCAAACTGGCGTAACGGCCTTGCCATCTGGTAGATGGCCCAGGTACAGAACACAAACAGCGACGTCAGTCCGACGATGAACACGACGGTGCCGTATTTCACGATCTGATGGGTTAGCGGCAGCGTCATACTGTCGCCCGTGAAATAGAAGAACAGCGCTACAGCCGCCAAAAAGACGATTGCTGCAATCCCCATGATACGGAAACTGAGGCGTGCAGCAAACGACTTTCTGTAAGCCAAGTCGTACTTGTATTCAAAATTCGGCGCTTCTATCACTTGTTTATCATAAAGGAAGGCTGCTCTTTTTTAGAGGCCTTTAGCTTCATTCGTTATTGGAATATTTGGGGCGAATTTACGAATAATAATCCAAACTTCCAACTTTTCGCCTACTTTTAGGGCATAATAATTGTTAATCCGTACTTTTCGCGACTAGGCCATTCTTGCGTCCCTGTGGTAGCAAGCGACCAGAGGTCGAGCGCATGCAAGCAAGATGGCTCTAACTGCTACGTCCTTTGAACGTATATCCTATACCCTCAACGGCTGCGCGGATGGCCTCTTCGGTAGCAGAGCCTTTGATGGTGAGGGTATTGGCAGAGGCACTAGCCTTGGCTATTTCGACGCCGGGGAGATCTTCGACGGCACGAACTACGGCAGCCTCGCAATGACTGCAATGCATGTCCTCAACCCGATAGACAATCACATCTGGGTCTAACGGCTTTTTGCTGGTAAACTTGCTGAATAGTTTCATCATAAGAGCAAATATAATTAATAATGTTAATACTGTGGCGCAAACAATCTTGAACGGACTTGGCATGGCGGATGCCCCCATGCAACAAGCATCCTGAGCAGCAACGGCGAAGTCGATTCCCGTAGCATTGAGCAGGAGACCAAAGAGGACGGCAAAGCCCACGATGGTCATCAGATAAATCGAAGTGAAGAGACGCCCCATCGACTTGTGAACCACAAGGATGGAAGCCAGATTAACGGCAGGGCCTGCCATCAGCATCACGAGTGCTGCACCTGGCGAGAGTCCCTTCATCATCAGAGCTGCAGCTACTGGTATGCTACCTGTCGAACAGATATACATAGGCACGGCGATGACCAGTATCACCAGCATCTGCAACAGCGGTTGACTACCGAAGCTAAGGAAGAACTCATCAGGTACAGCCACCTGAATCAATGCCGCAACAACAAGTCCAATAAGCAGTCGCAGACCGATGTCGCGAAGCATATCATAATAAGCATATTTCAGCACACGCCATATTTTGTTGCCGCTTTCTATCTGGCATGAAGTAGTCGCATCGTCCCTTATATCATCCTCACGAACAAGTCGGTTTACCAGCAATCCTCCGCATACACCTGTGATAAGTGCTGCAGTAGGACGGATAATGGCAAAGCCAAGTCCCATCAGCGAGAACGTAGCCAGGATGGAGTCGATGCCCGTCTGCGGTGTGGCAATCAGAAACGAGGCAATGGCTCCCTTCGAAGCCTTTTCGTTCCTGAGTCCGATAGCCGTAGGGATGACGCCGCACGAACACAGCGGCAGAGGTACACCCAGTAGCGCCGCCCATAGCACGGACAACTTATTGTTACGCGAAAGATAGTTGGCATAGAATTTCTGCGGCACGAATACGTGCAGCACTCCTGCGATGAAGAATCCCAGCAACAGATAAGGGGCCATCTCGCAGACCACGTTCAAGAGCGATGTGAGGAAACCCTGTAAATCCATAACCATGC
>R26__coassemble_163_pt1 | contig 45524 bp, 27 predicted proteins | sample R26__metabat2_high_PE_018 | metagenome-assembled genome bin R26
CCACATCGGTACAGGTGTCGCAGGCTGCACCGACATTGGCGAATACGGCCTTGGCTACGGAAAGGACGTTCTTGTCGTTGTCGATGATGAGGACGGAGTAGGAGGCGGTGGACTTGCAGACCTTCTTGCACTTATCTTCCACGTCCTCAGCCTTTCTGACGGGAATGCTTACGTTGAAGACGGTTCCCTTGTCACCATTGTCTGAGACCGCGATGCTGCCGCCCATTTTCCGTACTATCGTGCTGACGATGGAGAGACCGAGGCCGAAGCCTTCCTGTGCCGCAGCGTTGGAGAGTTGGGTGAAAGGCTCGAAGATGCGCTGCTTGTCCTCGTCGCTGATGCCGTCGCCTTCGTCCCTGACGGAGAGGCTGAGGATGTTGCCTTCGTACATCATGTCAACGGTAATCTTACCCGTCTCTGTGAACTTGACGGCATTGGACACGAGGTTGCCGAGAATCAACTGGATGCACTGCTCATCACCTGCCAGCACAGTGTCATCATGTACGTTCACGTCCAAGTGAAGACCTTTGCTGTCGGCCATCCTGCCGTAGGTGGCAAACAGATACTCCTTAATGGAAGTCAGCTTGAATGGGGCAGACGAGAACGAAAGTTTGTCGCTGTCGGCCTTGAAGTAGCAAAGCAGCGAGTCAACCATCGTACTCATATTGCTGACGGTTTCTGTCATGTCATCCGCATATCCATTGGTCTCTTCCTGACTGTCGGCATTTCTGATCAGTTCTGGATAGGTGATCAGCGAGCTGATGGGGGCTTTCAGTTCATGGACGATGGAATAGACGATGGTACGGCGTGACTCCATCAACTCCCGGACTTGCCTGATTTTCTGTTCAAGGCCGTCCATAATCTTAGCCCACCAGAATGAGATGAAGGCAAGCAGCGTCAGGACAAACAGCAGGAGCGTCATCCCCCAATTGAATGTCGTGCTGCCTATCGCCTTGGCCTGTGAATTGCTACACTGGATGTCCTTTGCATTGACGCTGGCACTCTTCATCAGAATGCCGATATGATGGTTGAGGGTATAGTTGACCTCCGTGATGCTGTCTGTATAGTCGCCGATATTCTGGACGTGCTGCTTGTTCTCATTGAGTACGGCTTCGTCGACGGCAGACACATGTACCGTCCGCTTGGTGGTATATGACTGGATGCTCTCCCTGCGCTTATGGAAGAGATTGCCAGCCACGGTCTCCACCTTGGTATGGGTGTCGTGAAGCGTAAGCTTCTTGTCGGTGGTGAGATTATCGTCATTCTCGCTCATCCTTGTGACACAATCAGAGATGATGGCAAGAAATCGCTCCTTACTTTCCAAAGCCATGCAGATGGAGTCTATCGACTGCGGAGGGCAGAATGCTTTCAGGCTTGTCAGCAGGGAATCGGTCTCCAGGCGTTTACAGTGGTACTGCCGTAGTTTCTCGGCATTCCAGTTGCTGATTTCCTCGCCCATCGTGGTGAGGGCTATTGTTTTCTGAAGGGCATCATGAATCGAATCGAGGTGGTTGCTGATCACGTTGGATTTCAGGGCAACGGCCTCAATCTTCTGCCAGCGGAAGTAGCCGAAGCAGAAGATAAGGATGAAGAGTGACGCGATGACTGCGCCGATGATGATAAAAAGTTTAGTTCTCAACTTCATTATATCCTATTTTTCTTGTTCTCAAATGCAGGTTGGGGATGTGTTATCCGGCAATCTTTTCTTTTTCGGGGTGCAAAAGTACAAAATAATGAGAACATAGGTGCCGATTGTTCTCTTTTTCTGCTTCTCTTGAAGCGTTTCCAGTCCGAAAATTCGGAAAACAGTCCGAGATTTCGGACTGATTTGAGAGGCTTTTTGAAAGGCTAAAACTTTTTCAAACTTTTTCCTTACTGATAATCAGTGGTTTGCGAAGATTGGCAAAAAAGTTGGCACGTCTTGGAACGGATTTTGGCACTATAGGGGAGTGCGCACACTGAAACTTAGTGTTGAATAAAAAAAGAAAAGAAAGAAATGAAATACGATATTCTGACCAATACGGCTTTCTTCAAGGCTGTTCAAAACGGAAACCTCGATGAAGCTACAGCCCATTATGGCGAGTTTATTGAAAGGGTAGTTGACGTGTGCAGTTGCACTGATGGGAAGCCAATAGCATTCGCCACCTTATCATATACTGAGGTAGAACTGAGTGCTGTTTCCAGTGAAAACCCCAAGGTTGGCATCATGATTGAGAAGGTTCTTTCGTTCATCCACAACATTCAGAAGATGGTGGAGGACATGCCAGTGTCTGAACTCAGGACGGCTAAGATGAGCGGCCCGTCACTAAAGTGGACTGGCGGTGTTGCCAATCTGGTTGAACTGGTCTATGGGCTGGTGGAGATGGGGTGCGTGAACGATGGCGACGTGACCATAGGGAATCTCGGCAATCAGGTTTTCGGGCTGTTTGGCCTTGATCCAATCCCGTACTCGCGTACATATACTAATATAAAGAGCCGTTCGGTACAGAACGGAGGACGGGCATACTTCCTGACGGAGATGCGGCAGATGCTCAACGAACGCATTGACCAGGATGCAAGGATTATGAGAGGAAGATAAGATTTTGTTTTTCATGCGATTTCAATTTGAAGAAACCCCGAACGATGTGAATCGCACGGGGCTTCAACCGTTTCAGAAGTACACCACCATAGCACGTTCCTTCCTTCTGGTGGTACGGTCGCAAATCCAGTGACGGAACTCTATGGCAAGACCTGTACGCAGGTGGTAGGAGATGGCAATGATGCACTCCAAGTTGAACAGTTCGTCCTTATAGCCGTTCTCCAGCAGTTCATACTTGCTCAGCAAGTCCATATTTACGGCCAAGTGCTTGTTCATCCGGTTGACGATACCACGAATTTTCATGATGGTGACTCCAAACAAACTCGCTATTTCACCAGCAGTCATCCAGACATCGTAGCCCGTCAGCTCGAATCGTTCGTGCTCAAACACGATGAGGTCTCTCTTCATCATAGCCTTACCCTCCACCTTATTTCATTACCATGCCAATATTGGGCGAGAACTGCTTGATCTTGGCCAGTTTCGTTGCCAGCGTGTCAATCTCACAGCCCAGCTTCTCTTGCGTAATCTTCGCATACACCTGAGTACTCTCAATGCACTTGTGACCCAAGACAGAGCCTACGACCTCCAACGGCATACCGTTCGATAGGCAAACAACGGTTGCCATCGTATGCCGGGCCATGTGCCAGGTGAGGTGCTTTGTGATGCCGCACAGCTTCGCCACAGTCTGAAGGCGTTCGCAACATCTGTCGTGTTCAGGTACATCGAACACATGACCGTCTGTGCAAAGTCCCTTGTACTTTTTCAGGATAGCCAGAGGAACGGGCAATAGCTTTACGTTCTCTTCGACTCCAGTCTTCTGACGGTAAGTGTGAATCCACCAACTGCCATCGGCAGGGTTCTTCACGATGTTCTCTTCGCGCAGGTTCTTCAAGTCAACATGAGCCAAGCCTGTGAAGCAGCAAAAGACGAAGAGGTCACGGATATAGGCTCGTCTGGGAGTGAGCATCGTGTTGTTCATCATTGCATGCAGCTCTTCCTTTGTCAGAAAGCCCTTCTCGGTTTCGTCCTTTTTGGGATGATAGTCGCCGAATGGGTAACGGGTAACCCAACCGTTCTCATGTGCTCTGTGCATCAGCATCATGATGGCATTGTTATATAAGATACAACTATTCTGAGAGAGGTTTCTCTCAGTTTTCAGAAAGACTTCAAAGTCCGATACGAAAGACGGCTCAATCTCCTTCAAAGCCATGTCGGATACCTTGTAGTGCTGACGCAGGAAAGCACCGACATGCTTATATACAGTCTGGTATCTCTCCAGTGAGGCCTTAGAGCGTAAGCCGCCATCATACATTCGCTGATACTCAGAGTTCCACTGGGCAAACATCGTCATCAGAGTATGTTGGCGATACTCCAGACCGAGGAAGGCATTCTTCACCTTCTCTGCCGTCACGAAGTTGTCGCGGTCAACAATCTCCTTATAGTACTTGTCAATGCGGGCCTTGATCTTGTCAAGTTCCATATTGACGTTACGGGCCATGACGCTCTTGCCAGTAGCACGGCCTCCCTTTGTTTCCCAAAGGTCAGGCTTGCAGTCCACCTTGCAACTGAACTGGCACTGTGTTCCATCCACTGTGATGCGACCCATCACGGGATAGGTCCCATCCTTCTTCAACTTCTCCCTTTTGAGGTAGAAAATCACGCTGTACGTACTCTTCATTTTTACACTAATTTTACGTTTAACTTTCAGTCTGCAAAATTAGTCAATGTCGAGCATCCAATTTCTACGCAAATCTATTCAAATTTCGGCAACTCGTACCTAAGTGAGTTCAATTAATCAAACTTGCTGAATTTCAGCGGGTTCCATGTCCGAAAGTAACCTATTTGCCGCGATTTTCACAATCCCACGATTTGGTTACGAATTAGAGACCTAAAGTTCTCCTTCATCCTGTATTTCAGATGTAGTCATCTGCTTTTGTCCATCTCCAGACATTCCTCAAATCCCCTGATTTGCAACGATTTTTCCGCTTTTCTCCTCTTTTGTTATCCAACCACCGCTTTTTGAGCAATAAACCTGGACTTTAGTCGGAGTAAACCTGGACTTTAGTCGGAGTAAACCTGGACTTTAGTCGGAGTAAACCCACAAATTCTCTAGAGAATTCCAGACTTTCCTCGGAGTAAAGTCAGGGTTTCCTCCGAGCAAACTCAGACTTTGCTACGTACTTTCTAGATCATATTGTAAGCACAGGTACACAATTACTTGCGACAGGAGTGAGAAAAAGTTGCGTCATCTTAAGTTCTGAACACGACATACTAAGACTTAGATACTTATATTAATTATATTATATATTAAATTAATTTAATATATAATATAATTAAACTATTATGTACTATTATAGGATGACGTAAGATTTTTCTCTTCCTGTCGCAAGTCACTGTGAACATTATTTCGGAATAATCTTCTTTTTCTCATTTAATTCATGTATATTTGCAGCATGAAAAGGATAGTGTGTTTAATAGTTTGTTTGCTAGCGATTTCGATGTGGGCACAGGGCCAGATCGAGATAGTGGTGCATCGTGGGGCAAATACTTTGGCGCCAGAGAATACCATCGCCTCTACTGATTCCGCCTTGAAGTATGGGGCGAAATGGGTGGAGTTGGATGTGCGCAAATCGAAGGATGGAGTGCTTTTTAATCTCCACGACGAGACGCTCGATCGTACAACCAATGGTAAGGGTCTGCTGGCGGAGATGCTTTCAGAGGATGTGCGCCACCTCGATGCTGGAAGCTGGTTTTCGGATAAGTTTGCTGGCACCCCAGTGCCAACGATTGCTGATATGCTCGACTATCTGCAGGATAAGGCCTATGTGTTCTTCGACGTGAAACGAGGTACGCCTATCACTACGTTGGTGAATTTGGTTCGCGAGAAGGGTTTTGCGGATAAGAGTTTCTTCTGGTTTGGCGATGAAACGATGCTTCGAGAATTTGTAAGTCTGGCCCCAGAGATGAAGATCAAGGTGAATGCGGGCGATATCGAGCGACTGAAGTATTGGCAAAGCATCTGCACCCCTTCGTATGTGGAGATTGCCCCAGAGAAGATTACAGACGAGTTTCGTACGTATTGCCACGAGCATCACATCAAGGTAATGGCAGCTTGTCAGGAGGACGATACATCGCAGTTTCAGTTGGTCATCGACAAGCAGGCTGATCTCGTAAACTTGGATCGTCCTGAGGTGTTTGTCCGTTTGCTGAACAAATAAAAAAATTGCCACCCTTAGCTTGGGTGGCAATTTTGGTTAGATATCTCTTAGGATTTAGATATTCGGCTCGTCCCAGATCTTGGTCTGAGTGCAAGCGGTAGGAACGGTTTGGTTGCCTACCTTCAGGATGAAGTCTCCCTCTTCGAGTGTCCACTTGCCACAAGCACCAACAAAGGCGAGTTTCTTGGCTGGGAGTTGGAAGGTAACCGTCTTGGTCTCACCAGGCTCCAGGGCAATCTTCGTAAAGTCGCGCAAGCGCTTGTTATCGGGTACTACGCTGGCGATAAGATCGCTCGAATAGAGCAATACAGCCTCCTTACCAGCCTTACTGCCTGTATTCTTCACATCAACGCTGATGGTGAGGATGTCGTCAGCAGTAAACTGTGCCTTGTCGACCTTCAGGTTCGAGTACTCGAAGGTGGTATAGCTGAGGCCATAGCCGAAGGGCCACTGAAGCGAAACCTTGGCATCGTAGTTATAGGCACCAGCCATCGTGCCCACCTCCTCAGATACCTTATAATCATAGGTATTCAGCGAGTTGATCTCTCTTGGATAGGTGTAAGGCATCTTGGCAGAGAAGTTGGCATCGCCAGCCAACAGGTTAGCAAGGGCATCGCCACCATAGTTGCCTGGGATGAGGATATCCACCACAGCCTTAGCCAAGGGTTCGATGTCTGCGATGAGGCGAGGACGACCCTCATTCAGCACGAGGATGATGGGCTTGCCCGTCTTGGCCAATTCCTTCACCAGATTACGCTGGTTCTCTGAGAGCCAGAGGTCCGTGAGGTTACCAGGCGTCTCTGTATAAGAGTTCTCACCGATAGCTGCGATAATGATATCTGCCTTGGCAGCAGCTGCTACAGCCTTGTCGATTTCAGGAGCATTCTCGTCGTAGTAGGCGCCATTCTCATTATAGGTCACACCCTGCTCGAGAATGATGTTCTCCTTACCATACTTATTGCAGAGCGCCTCGTAGATGGTGTTATATTTCTCTGCTTGATCCTCAGCACGTGAACCTTGCCAAGTGTAGCTCCAACCACCATGCAAGCAACGCATCTGGTTGGCGTTAGGACCAGTCAAGAGGATTTTCTTGCCCTTGGCCAGAGGCAGGATACCATCATTCTTCAGCAGCACCTCTGACTCCTCTGCAGCCAGTAGTGAAGCTTTGGCAAACTCATCGCAACCAAACTTCTCGAAGCCCTTGCCACCTGTGTTAGGCTCATCGAAGAGTCCCAGGCGATACTTTGCACGGAGGATTCGACGAACGGCATCATCGATACGTTCCATCTTCACCTTACCTTCGTTGACCAGTTCCTTCAGCAGGATGCAGAACTCCACGCTATAGGGATCCATCGACATATCGATACCAGCATTGATGGCAATGCGGATAGCGTCTTTCTTGTCCTTGGCCACCTTCTCGCGAGAGAAGAGGTTGTTGATGTCAGCCCAGTCGGTTACTAAGAATCCATCCCATTGGAGGTCTTCTTTGAGCCACTTGGTAAGATACTCATAGCTTGCATGCAAGGGTACACCATTGACAGATGCTGAGTTGACCATCATGGTCAGCGTGCCAGCAAGGGCAGCTGCCTTGAAGGGCTCGAAATACTTCTCGCGGATGATAGCCGGATTGAGGTAGGCAGGGGTACGATCCTTACCAGTCCAAGGTGCGCCATAAGCAAAATAGTGCTTTGTGCTGGTACCTACGTGGAAACGATCGATGTGGTTATTGTCCTCACCCTGATAGCCCTTAATCTCAGCAGCTACCATCTTGGCGTTTACGATGGCATCCTCGCCAAAGCTCTCATAGACACGAGGCCAACGGGGATCGCGACTCAGGTCTACCACAGGGTTATATACCCAAGGACAGTTAGCAGCACGGCTCTCGTAGGCTGTAATCTCTGCGCCTCTGAAAGCCAAATCGGTATTGAATGTAGCACCCAGGTTGATGGGCTGGGGGAAGAGTGTTCCACCTTGTGTATAGGTCACGCCATGATTATGATCGAGTCCGTAGATATCAGGAATGCCTAAATACTTCATCGACTTCTCCTGAATCAGGCGGATCCATTTCTGCCATTGCTCTACACTTGGGGCACGAGTGCCAGGAGCATTCAGGATAGAGCCTACCTTCCACTTCGAGATGAGTGTGTCGAGCATTGCCTCGTTGAGTTGCCATTCGCGTTGTGTCTCACCCTTATAGATGTCGATAGGGAAGTTACCGAGTTTATCGATAATCTCCTGATCAGTCATCTTCACCATCGCGTCAATCTCTGAATCTGATCTGCCATACTGCTGGAGTACAGAGCGCACCTTCTCACGATCAACTTTCGCGTTCTTTACTTTCATGTTACCCATCACGTCGAGATTCAGCTCGAGCATCTGTCCGATCTTCTCGTCGAGCGTCATCTTGGCGAGAGTTTTCTCAATCTTTGCCTCCAAGGCCGCATCGCGGGGGATGGCAGGTTTTTGGGCCTGGGCGCTGATGCTTACCAGCGCTAAGGCCACAATGAATAGGTTCTTCTTCATTTTATGTAATAGTCAATTAGTGTTATGTTCCTTTATTTACGCTGACTCTCAGTCTCCTCGCGCTTAGCCTTGTAGTAGCGATCAACGAAGTCAATCTGCTCACGGTTAGGACGCATGATGAGCGAGGCACCGTTAGAGAACTGCATCGTAGTTGGCTTCGAATCATCGAAAGTAGGCCAGTAGGGAAGACCTTTGGCATTAGGATTGCCCGTCTTGGCGAAGTTCACCCAATACTGCTGGATAATCTCAGACACAGCAGCCTCAGCAGGATACTTGTCAGCCTGGTTCAGGAAATGACCATTGAGATACATGATATCATCAGCATGGGCCACACCACGACGACGCTTATCTTGTGAGAAGCTCATCGTTGAGGGCTGGGCGAGGAAAGCAGCATAGGCAGCACTCTTACCCGTCTTGGCCTGCAGACTAACCCAAGCATAAGAAGGCCAAGCAAAACCCATATCACGGAAGGCATCGCCAAAACCATGCCATGCTTCATCGTCTGTGCTACCAGGATAGTATTTCAAAGCCTCGTCTGCCCATGAACCAAAGATGCTGCCAACGGTCTTCTGATAGTTTTCAGCTGTCATATTGCCAGGAGCAAAGAGGGCACCCTCGTCAGAGTTGGTCATCACAATCACGGGTACATCATTATATTCACCACGCTCATAGAGACGATATTGATCGTCAGTAATCACATAACCATCCACGCAGGGCCAGAAGCCAGCGAAGCCCACATTACCATCGCAGAGCGACATGGGATCCATCTGACGAAGCTGCTTGAGGTTCTTTTTCTTCAGATGCTTCTGGAAGGCGAGACCTTGTGATTCAGCACCCTTCTGCGAGGCATCCAAACCCAGAGAACGGGGTTTGTCACTCCAAGGAGCAAACGAACCACCACTCTGACTGATGCAGCGATGGAACAGACCCTTGGCAAGCGGAGAGGCACAGAGGATGCTACAGCTGATGGCACCTGCACTCTCGCCAAAGATGGTCACATTTGAAGCATCGCCACCAAAGTTGGCAATGTTACGCTGAACCCACTGAAGGGCACAAATCTGGTCTAGAATACCATAGTTGCCAGAGTGTCCCTCCTTGTTTTCTTTGGAGAGTTCAGGATGAGCCATAAAGCCCAGAGCACCAGTACGATACTCTACACTAACAATCACCACACCACGCATGGCGAGGTATTTCCACAGATCGCCACCATACCATTCTGTTTGGAAGCCACCACCATGGATCCATACCATTACAGGCAGACGATCGTTGACAGAGGTAGCAGGCGTGGCGATACCAAGGTAGAGGCAGTCTTCACTCATCATGTCGGCTGTACGGCCAGGACGAGTGGGCTGTGGGGGCATAGGCCCGAACTCATTACAAACTCTCACACCCTCCCAAAGCTGAGCGGGTTGTGGTGCCTTCCAACGCAGATTTCCTACTGGTGGTGCAGCGTAAGGAATAGCTTTATACACTGCTAATGGGCCATCGATAACGCCCTCGATATCACCTGTTTCAACATGGGTTTTCAGGATGGGTTGTGCCTGAACGTTCAGCGCAACTGTCAGCAGACAGCAGATGGCGCTTAATAAGAAAAAAGTTCTCTTTTTCATTGTTGTTAATTGAATTAGTTATCTGATTGCATATAAATATCCGAGAAGTGCCATCTTGCCACGCATGGTTTCACGTGGTGTGAACTCACCATTTACCCAGAAATAACGCTGGTTGAAGAAAGATTCCTGACGAGGCCAGGTGGTCTTGTTCACACCATTCTCTATCTCCCATGCAGGATAGCAGTATTTCAGGAATACACGGGCATCACCACCGTTATGACCTGGCGACCAAGTTTCTGTACCATTGAAAGGCGTCTGTCCTGGGTGTACCTCGGGAGCACCATCATTACGGCCAGTTGTGTAGCAGTCGGTAATATGACGCTCGCCTAAACCAGTCATCTCCACAATATTGCCTGGGTTGCGCCCAATGGCCCAACTGGCTTCTGTGTACATCACATGCTCTAACTCCTTCTTACGAGCCTTATCTGCAATGTAATGGGCCAGCATGACGAGTTGTAGGTTCTGGGAAACCTGCCAGCGACTATCGTTGGCGCTACGACGTGAGGGTCGTTCTGCCATGTGGGAGATATTATACTCCAGAGTCTGGGCATTGACGCTCGACTTCAGGTTCTGATAGAGGTCAGCATAATGACGTGGCTGCGGACAGGTGAGATAGGCTGCAGCGGCCCAAATCTGACAGAAGGGCACAAGGTCCTTATTCTCCTCGTGCATCACGCCCACACCAAAGAAACCATGACGGCCCTTGCTGAAGATGGGCGACTGTGGACTCTTAATCATGCTTTCCTCAACAAAAACTTTCTCCCACTGTTCATCGCCAGTAAGGTTATAAAGGAAGGCGGCAGCGAGCTGACGGAAGTCACGACCACGCATCTGCATACTACCAATGTCCTGCAGGTCGTCGAGCTGGTTCCATTCCTGTTTAGAGGCATAACGGAAAGCCTTGATAGCCTCGTCAGTATAGTATTGTTGTAGTGAGTCGTTCTTTTGCAAACGGAAAGCCTCACCGAGAATGGCACAATTGGCGGCATTCGCCCAGGCAGCCATTGTGGTACAGCCAGCTTGGAACATCACACTCCAGTCGGCACAGGGATTGGTAACACCCTGTGAATAGCCTTCGCCATCGCGTATAGATAGGAAGAAGTCTACCTCATTACGGGCTTCGTCGATGATGTCAGGAATGCCATTGCCACTCTCACGGATGCCGAGGTTATCGTCAGAGAGACGTCCGCCAGAGAGTATATAAGGTAGCAGCATGTCGTAGATATTGCTGACATGGGCCAGATGACGGTCCCAGTCGAAGGCATCGGAATGGCCACCCTTTACTTCCGTATTTACAGGGTTGCCAGGCAGACGGTGCTGCCAGAAACGAGAAGCCTTAAGGGGTTTGAAATGGGGTTCGTCCCACACATCGGTATGCAGGTCGCGCCACTCCTGACAGAAGGGGTGGAAATCGGTCTTATAAACCGTGAATCCCTTAGGATCGGTTTCTGGGATAAACTGAGGTTGACGAGGGATGGGCCATACGTGCTCAGGATCCTTGGGTTCTCCAAGACGCATGTAATAATAGCCACGAACAGAGTAGCGGAAGGGTTGATAATAAACATCGGAAGCGACATCGAAGTCCATCGAGCATCCTACATCCTCTACCACAAGGCGATAGCGGCCAGGGGCAGCAGCCTTGAAATCGATATTCCAGACATCAGTACCCACCAAAGCCTTTTTACCAGCTTCCTGCTCAGAAGCAGAAGCCTGTTTCCAGAACTTCACACTGCCCACGTTCTGCTTCTTCTTTGTTTTGGTATTATAAAGGTATACCTTCTTGCCTTCCCATGCCTTATAGTCGCGCTGACCTCCGTCACCCAGCCACTGGTAAAGGTCGGCAGCATGAGTCTGTTCAGCAGGAGAGTAGCCGATGATATTCACATGGACAGCTTCCGACTGCTGGTTCCAGATGTCGAATGTTACAGAAGCCGTCAGTTGATCAGAGCCAATATTGGTAGGGATGTTGACAGTATAGGTGCAACCTTGTTTCATAGACTGTGGCAATTGGATGAAAAGCCAGTGGTCACATTCGCTGGTCAGTGTGTGATCCGTATTCATCGGCTTCGACTTGCGCCAGATCTTTATGGGCTGTGCGGTGGCAAAGGTCTTATCATCAGTAGAACTAATCTGCCAAAGAGCCACTTGCTGAGCCTCAGGCAGTTTCAGGCGTTCGCCAAACACCATGAGGGTATCGTCGCCCTCTGAAAAAGAATGGCCCAGATAAGCACTTGGACCAGTACCGTTATCGCGATAACGTACTTCACCATCACGGAACTGAACCATGAGGTAATCCTTATCGATTACTTTAATGTTTAAGAACTTGGTTGCTTGTGCCGGACTTGTAGTCAGCAGCATAAAACTTGCCAGGAGATAATAGTAAATCTTTCTCATTTTAATTCATGTCATTGTTGGTTTCGGTGCAAAGATACAAAATAATTCAGAATAAATCATGCATAATGCATAATATTTTGTAATTTTGCACACAGAAAAGAGCAACAAAGATGAATAAGGGTGTGTTGTACTGTTGGGGTCTGATGCTACTGATAGTAGTGCTTTTTGCCCTGAATTTGCTAGTAGGGTCGGTATCCATTCCTGCTAGTGATGTGGTGCGTATCCTCTTGGGCGACGAGACAGAAAAAGCCTCGTGGCAGTTTATAGTTCTTCAGTCACGTCTGCCCCAAGCCATCACAGCCACGCTCTGTGGTGCATCTCTTGCTGTGAGCGGACTGATGTTGCAGACAGCTTTTCGTAATCCTCTGGCAGGTCCAAGTGTGTTTGGTATTAACAGTGGTGCTGGTTTAGGTGTGGCTCTAGTGATGCTCTTCTTAGGAGGTGGTCTGTCTGTGGGTTCACTTCAACTTAGCGGTTTTGCCGCCATCCTCATTGCAGCCTTTATAGGTGCAATGACAGTAATGATGGTTATCTTCTTTTTCTCCACCCTTGTTCGCAACAGCGTCATGCTGCTAATCATCGGTATCATGATTGGCTACATCTCTAACTCCGCTATCTCCTTGCTAAACTTCTTTGCCACCGATGAAGGTGTTAAGTCGTATATGGTGTGGGGTATGGGTAGCTTTGGAGGTGTGTCGATGACGAATATGCCCGTCTTTGTCATCGTAACGTTGGCAGGACTTGTAGGGGCGTTGTTGCTCATCAAACCCCTGAACGCCCTAATGTTGGGCGACCGCTATGCAGAGAACTTAGGTGTAAACATCCTCAGGGTGAGGAACTGGTTGTTGATAGTGACGGGTGTGTTGACAGCCATTACAACAGCCTTCTGTGGACCAGTGGCTTTTATCGGACTTGCTGTGCCCCATATTGCCAGATTATTGTTGACGACCGACAACCATCGACAACTCCTTCCTGCCACATTGCTTTGTGGCTCTGTGGTGGCACTTGTGTGTAATCTCATCTGTTTCCTTCCAGGTGAGAGTGGTGTGATACCCCTAAATGCTGTGACACCCTTGATAGGTGCCCCTGTCATTATCTATGTGATAGCCAGAAAAAGATAGTATTAGAAGCCAACGGCTAATAGTCGTTTCCTAATAGCCTTACGGGCAATATATAAACGGTTTTCCACAATCTTATAACCTTCTCCCAATTCCTTGGAAATCTCGCTTACCTTCATACCGCCATAAACATGCATGCGATAGATGGGACGAAACGGTTCAGGTAAATGAGCCAGGCCGCGCTCCATCTGCTCGATAATCTCTCGAACGGAAAAAACCGACTCCGTAGAGGTTTCCTCAATACAAGCCCTTTTGATATAATGCTCATATTGTTCGAAAGTGGTATGGCGACGAAAATAATCCATAACCTGGTGACGCATCATCGTATAGACTAAGGCAGGTAGGGTGGTGGCGGAAATCATCTTGTCGGTCGTCAGCAGGCGGAGGAAAACGTTCTGAACAACGTCTTCCGCCTCCATACTGTCGCCGAGACGGCTACTGGCATAGGCCAGCAGCTCGTCACGGTGGGCAATGTAATAATCGGTAATAAGATTAATATGATTCATTGATGAGCATCAGACTACTCATTCACAACCTTTTGGATGGTTCCATCCTCATTGTAGAATAGGCGCTGTACCTTCAACGAACGCAGATGAGTAATGTCGTTTGAAGGAACGCAGTCGTGGTAGAACAGGAACCACTCGCCTTTGTATTCTACGATGCTGTGGTGAGTGGTCCAACCTACAACGGGATCGAGAATGACACCCTGATAGGTGAATGGTCCATAAGGATTGTCGCCAATGGCATAACACAGCATGTGGCTGTCGCCAGTAGAGTAGCTGAAATAATACTTACCATTATATTTGTGCATCCATGATGCCTCGAAGAAACGATGTGGATCGCTTGCCTTCAGGGGTTCGCCTTTTTTGTCGAGGACAATGACGTCGTGAGGAGCCTCGGCAAACTGCTTTACATCGTCGCTCAGACGAACAACGAAACTAGGCAGTGCAGGAACGTCGGCAGGTGCGAAGAGTTGTGTCTTTTTATCAGCGGCAGGACCGAGATCGATGCCTTCCTTTACATATTTCTGTGCGGGCTGATACCACTGGAGCTGTCCACCCCAGAGACCTCCGAAGTAAACGTAAATCTGTCCATCATCGTCCTTAAATACACTAGGATCTATACTCATTGAACCACGGATGGGATCCTTCTCTGGAATAAACGGACCTTCGGGTTTGTCGGCTACGGCTACACCCAGATGGAAAACACCATTATAGTCCTTGGCTGAGAAGATAAGATAGTACTTGCCATCTTTCTCTACGCAGTCGTTGTCCCACATCTGTTTCTCGGCCCAGGGCACCTGGTCCACATGCAGAATCATACCATGATCGGTAATCTCGCCATTCTCCACATCGTCCATGGAAATAACATGATAGTCTTTCATTTGGAAGTGTCCGCCGTCATCATCGAAAGCTGCACCGGCTTCCCAGTCGTGAGAAGGATATACGTAAAGGCGTCCGTTAAACACATTGGCAGAAGGATCTGCATAATAATCATTGGGATAAAGATAACGTGGTTTCATATTCAAAACTTTTTAGGGATTATTTTATTTCTCTTTCGGCCATCCTGCGTCTTGCAGTCAGTTCGGCCTGCATATTTTCGTTATATTCCTTGGAAATAGGATAGAAGTAAAGGGCAGAGATACCGATACAGAAGAGTAGGGCAGGTACGATGCTCGATACTAAACGGATGCCCTCCATGGCACTTTCATTCTGTACGGCCTCATTGCCTGATACATAACCGAACATAGAGATGATGATACCTGCGATGGCGCCACCGAATCCCAGTCCGAGTTTCAGAGCCAGCACGATACCAGAGAAGCAGAAACCCGTAGCACGACGGTGGTTTTCGTATTCAATATGGTCGGCTACATCGCCAATCATTGCCCAAAGCAAAGGAACCGTTGGAGCGTAAGCCAATGACTTCAGGAAGTTCAGCACGAATACCAAACTGACATCCGTTGGTGTTGGGATATAAAATAGGGCTGTGAAAAAGGCTGTCAACGAGAGACATATAATAAAAGTCTTCTTCTTGCCGTATTTATTTGCAAAATACTGCGAGAAACAAATGACTCCGATGAACTGCACCACTGCACCCATCATATTAAAGGCCGAGAAACCGAGAGAGTAGGCATCCTCCTGACGAATGGTGACAAAATGCGAGAGGAAGTCATAAAGCGACTTCTGGTCGATATTGTACTGGAAGTAGAAGTTCATGGCTGACCCCCACATAGCGAGTGTGATGAACAAGGCAAATGTCAACAATGCCATAGCATTCCATGAGACACTCGATACGGTGTTCTTTACATCCTCGGCAATACTCATCTTCTGTCTGGGAGGTGGTTGTATACGCTCTTTGGTCACCAAGAAGGTAATAATGAAGAATACGAAAGCCACGCAGGCGAAGATACCAATTGTTACGCTCCAACCATGCTGCAGACTGCTTCCTTTTGAGAAGTGGCTTACCAAAGGAAGTGTAAGACCTTGTACCACAAACTGGGCGATGGTTACTACCACGAAGCGGATGGTAGTAATACTTGTACGCTCTCGGATGACGCTGGTCATCACACCCCCCAAGGATGTATATGGTATATTATTGAAAGAATAAGCGGTCATCAGCAGCACGTACGAAATAGTGGCATAGGTGGCAACCATACTCTTCTCCTCAATACCGGGATTATTGAAAGCTAGGATATAGAATAAACAGAAAGGGATGGCTGTCCACAATACCCATGGACGGAATTTTCCCCAACGGGTATTGGTGCGGTCAGTCAAGATACCAACTGTCGGATCTACGATGATGGCAGAGATACTTGCTATCATCAGTACGCTACCAGCCACAGCTCCGTCGAGTCCAAAAACGTCGGTATAAAACTTCAGCTGGAAAATCATCATCATCTGGAAAACCAGATTAGCCGCGGCGTCTCCTAATGAGTAGCCGAACTTTTCGCCTAATGACACTTTTTGTGATGATGACTGTCTCATGACTAATGATTGAAATCTGCTGCAAAGGTAGTGAAAAACACCGCATTCCATATTCTAATTTGTTACAGATGCTTTTTAAATTGTTTCATTCCTTGAGAAATTATACATTTTTGGCGATTTCAACGGATAAATTTGCTAAATTTGCATCATCAAAACAATAAATATGAAGAAACTTGTATTTATCTTTGTGGCCCTTTTGTGTGCTTCTTTGATGGAGGCCAAGGTTACTCTGCCCCAACTGTTTCAGTCGGGCATGGTGTTGCAGCGAGGTAAAGTTATCCCTGTCTGGGGTAAGGCTGATGCAGGCGAAGTGGTCACAATCCAGTTCAATAAAAAACAGTACACCGTCACAGCTGATGCGGAAGGAAAATGGCGCATCGATCTGCCCAAAATGAAGGCAGGCGGTCCTTATCAATTGACAGTTGGTGAATTGGTAATTGACAATGTGATGATTGGCGACGTGTGGCTTCTCTCGGGACAGTCAAATATCGATGTGCATATAGAGCGTGTTTATCCGCAGTATGCGCAAGAGGTCGACAATTATGAGAATGATCAGATTCGTTTGTTCCGTGTGCAGAACGATACAGATACCCATGGTGTTCGCGATGATATCCGTCCTACTTCCATTAATTGGAAACCACTAAATAAGCAGAACGCTTGGCCATTCTCTGCAGTAGGCTACTTCCTTGGAAAGCGTATGTATGAGAAGAACAAGGTGGCTCAGGGTATTATTGTCAACAGTTGGGGAGGCACACCTATTGAGGCATGGATTTCAAAAGACTCTCTTGAGCACGACTATCCTATGCTTGTGAAACGTACCCAGTTCTTTCAGAATGATGAGTATGTGAAAGCTCAGGCTCAGGCCAATATGCAGGCAGAGCGTCAGTGGCAGAAGATACTTCATGAATCCGACCCTGGCATTAAGCAGAACTGGACATCGGCAGATTATGATGATTCCGCTTGGCAAACTATCAACCAATGGAATTGGGGATGGCGTGGCACCGGTACAGTTTGGCTTCGTCAGCATATTATTATAGATAAGGTACACGCGCAAAAGCCTGCCAGGTTGTTGCTTGGAACGCTTTTCGATCGTGATGTAACCTATCTCAATGGTCAGCAGATAGGACAGACAGGCTATCAATATCCTCCACGTCGTTACGATATTCCAGAGGGTCTGCTTCGTGAGGGCGACAATGTGATAACTGTGCGCTTTATCAATAAGTATGGCATGGTGCACTTTATTCCCGAAAAGCCCTATCTGATTGCCTTTGGTGACGATCGTTGCTCGCAGAATCCTATGCCAAAGGATGTGATTCCCTTGAGCGAGGAATGGAAATTCAGCGTTGGTGCAGAGATGCCCAACTGTCCAAGTGGCGATATTTCGCTGCAGAATATCCCTACTACACTTTATAATGCCGTGCTTTATCCATTAGCACCTTATGCCCTCAGTGGTGTAGTATGGTATCAGGGTGAGTCTAATACGGGTAATCCTGCACCTTACGCCGACTACCTGAAGAAACTCATGGGTTGTTGGCGTGATTGTTGGCAGGATCAGCAAATGCCTTTCGTGATTGTACAATTAGCTAACTACGACGGACGTCAACAGACGGCTTTCCCACGTCCTATCACTCTTCAGACTGAACCTGTCAATAGTGGTTGGGCCCAGCTTCGCGAAGCCCAACGTCTGACAGTCAAAGCCGACGCCCGCGCAGAACTCGCTGTTATCAACGATCTTGGTGAGACTGTCGACATTCATCCCCTCCGTAAGAAGGAGGTTGCAGAACGTATTGGTATTTGCTTCGACCGTCTTGTATATAATAATAAGGTGAATCTTGCTCCTGAGGTAACAGCTTCTGAAATGAAGGATAATAAGATTGTTCTCACACTTGATCAACCCGTGGAGGCTGGCGAGATCTACTCCTTCGAGGTGGCTGCCCGTGATGGAGACTGTGTATTCCAGAATGTCAAGGCTCACGCTGAAGGTAACAAAATCACACTCACTTTACCTAAGGACTTCCACCCTCTAAGCAAGGTATACGCCGTACGCTATGCATGGAAGGATAACCCTATCATGGCTAATGTCCGCTCTCAGGCAGGACTCCCCATGTCATCTTTTGAAATTTCAATCAATAAATAATCAATAATTATGTCAACAACAAACGAATCTAAAGGCTTTTACAAGCTTTCCTGGGTCCAGCGCATCGGCTTTGGATCGGGCGATCTAGCGCAGAATCTGATTTTCCAGACAACATGTATGTACCTGCTGTTCTTCTACACTGACATCTACGGACTCGATGCTGTAGATGTTTCTGTGATGTTTACAGTAGGTAATGTGGCTAACGTCATTTGGGATCCCATCGTGGGTGCCCTCATTGACAAGCATAATCCACGTTTGGGTAAATATCGTGCTTACTTGGTATTTGTTGGTATTCCTCTTACCGGCTTTGCCATCCTCTGCTTCTGGAACGGCTTTGCACCGTCATTGCTTTACGCCTACATCACGTATATTGCCATGACGTTGCTCTATACCTTTATCAATGTGCCTTATGGCGCCCTGAACTCTTCACTTACTCGTGATACCGACGAGATCACCATCCTTACCTCTGTTCGTATGTTCATGGCTAACTGCGGTGGTCTGGCCGTGGGTTCTGGTTTGCCTCTGCTCATTGCTTATTTTACCAATGAGCCTGCTGAGGGTCTGCCAAAGGATCCTACCGCTTGGTTTACCACTATGACTATTTATGCGCTCGTAGGTCTGGCTCTTCTGTTCTTCTGTTTCAGCCAGTGTAAGGAGCGTGTGGTAATGGATGCCAGTGAGGCAGCCAACGTGAAAATCAGCGATCTCTGGATGGAGTTCTTCCACAACCGTCCCTTGCGAATTATTGCTTTCTTCTTCATCACCGCTTTCGCTATGATGTCGATTGGTAATGCTGCTGGCGCCTATTTCATCAACAGTAATATGCATGGCTCGCCCGATCAGCTCTCCATCTTCATGGGTCTTGGTTCTGCTCCCTCGTTTATCTTTATGCCTTTGGTTCCGATGATCAAGAAGATGGTCGGTAAAAAGAATATGTTCTACATCTTCCTAGGCATCGCTATTGTGGGTATGGCTTTCCTCTATGTGGTGGCTAAGATGGATGAGCCTAGCATGGGTCTTGTCTATGTTGCTCAGTTCGTGAAGTCTACGGGTGTTATCGTGGCTACAGGTTACATGTGGGCCCTCGTTCCTGAGGTTATTTCTTACGGTGAGTATGTCAGTGGCAAGCGCATCGCAGGTATTGTGAACGCCCTTACTGGTATCTTCTTCAAGGCTGGTATGACATTAGGTAGTGTTGTTGCTCCTGCCATCCTTGCTTACGTATCTTATAACCCCGAGGTTATCGAACAGACTCCCGAGGCAGAGGAGGGTATTCTTTGGCTTGTATGCGTCATTCCTGCTGCTCTGCTCCTGCTTGCTATTTTCATCATCTCGAAGTATGAATTGACCGATGAGGTCATCGACGATATCAATCAGAAGATTGAGGCTCGTGCCAAGGAGTAATCCTTTGTGATGATCCTAAAAAAACAAATCCCCCGCCAATCGGCGGGGGATTCTTGTTAGTCATTAATCTATCTCCTCATCAGGTTCATAGCCACCCATCTCGCGGATGGCGTTCTTCAACATCGTGTATTGCTGATAGAGGTTATTGACAGCCTCCTCGCCCTGAGTGTAATCGTGCATAGGTGATTTAAGGAAGAAACTCAGGAATCGCTGTGTACCATATCGACCTGCACGTGCTGCAAGATCGCTGAGCAAGCAGAGGTCAAGGCATAGCGGTGCAGCGAGGATAGAATCACGACACAGGAAATTAATCTTAATCTGCATGGGATAGCCCATCCAACCAAAGATATCGATGTTATCCCAACCTTCCTTATTATCGTTGCGTGGGGGATAATAGTTAATGCGCACCTTATGATAATACTGTGTATCCTCATCGTTGCCATGACCATAAAGGTCGGGTTGAACATCGGGTTTTAGGATGGTCTCGAGGGTAGAGAGTTTGCTTACCTCCTTGGTGCGGAAGTTGGCCGGTTCGTCGAGCACCAGTCCGTCGCGGTTACCCAGAATGTTAGTTGAGAACCATCCGCTCAAGCCCAAGCAACGCGTGCCAATGATAGGAGCAAAACCAGACTTGACAAGTGTTTGGCCCGTTTTGAAATCCTTACCGGCAATAGGCATCTTGGTCTGCTCGGCCAACTGCCACATGGCAGGAATATCGACTGTGGTGTTAGGTGCTCCCATGATGAAAGGTGCTCCCTCTGTAAGCGCTGCATAGGCATAGCACATAGAAGGGGCAATATGTTCGCGGTCATCAGCTTTCATTGCTGCCTCGAGGTCGCTGAGCTGATAATGAACCTGTTCGTTGATAGGTACATAGATTTCAGTAGATGCAGCCCAAAGGACAACCACGCGATCGCACCCCTTCTGGGTCTTGAACGTACGGATGTCTTCGCGCAGTGCTTCAACCATCTGCCAACGAGTCAATCCCGCCTTTACATTGTCGCCATCCAGACGCTTAGCATAGTTTTTGTCGAAGGCAGCCTTCATGGGTACAATCTGCTCAAGCTCATCGCGTACGGGCTCGATATCCTTCTCCTTCAATACCTCAGCATACATGGCTGCCTGATAGGCGTTCTGAGGATAGACATCCCAACAGCCGAAGACGATATCATCCAACTTAGCCAGTGGCACGATGTCGCTATAGTGTAGATATTTGGCATCGGCACCACGACCCACACGCATCTTATCATACTGAGTCATTGAGCCAACAGGTTTGGCCAAACCCTTGCGAGCCATTAATACTCCTGTCATAAAGGTGGTAGATACGGCACCACAACCTACTACTAAGATTCCCAATTTACCCTGGGCGGGCTTCACATTTGATTGTTTCATCTTTTAAGTTTGGTTGATTGTTATTTAAAACTGGGGGCAAAGATAATGGAATTCAGGCGAATTACCAAATTTATTTGGATATTTCCGTTTTTTATGTTATCTTTGCAGCAAAATCATAACTAAAGACAATGAATATGACAATACTCAGACGCTTAGGAATAGCATTGCTGCTCATGATGGCAGCATCAGAGAGTCAGGCTCAGGACTCAAAACAGGTTTTCATCTATTGTCCTAATGAACGGGCAGGACTACACATTGCCCAGCAGATGGGTGAAGGATGGCAGGAGTTAGGACAGCTATGCTCATCCGACTATGGTTCATGGGGCCCAGAAAAACGTATGTACCACCCCTCGTTGGCTAGGGCAAAGGATGGCTCGTGGCGATTGGTGTTTCAGGTGAACGATCGTAGTCCGCTTTTTGCAGCTGCCTATAGTAAGGACCTGATTACCTGGCGTCCCCAGGACTATCCCATCATGACCACTCGTCAGTGTTTGGCTCCTGTGGTGTTTGGCAATCCTGATGGCACATTCGACATCTATTTCAAAACCAAAGGTGGCGATAAGCGTTGGACATCAGCAACACCCAACTTCCGTGATTTTACCCCCGATCGCCCCAGTCAGATTGGCGATGATGCCTGGTTGCGCGATACAGCCACCGTTGGAGGCCAGCTTGTGGAGGGCTGTCTGTTTGAGATCTCAGAAAATGAGTTGAATACTATCAAGAACCATTTCGATCGTCAGGCTGCTGACTGGAAGATGAGTCAAGAGCGTATGTACAACGATGACAAGAACCCCTTCTACCGCTTCCCTGTCAATGCCACACTATTTGTAACTAACGAGGAGAAAACCATCAGTGACAAGCTCATCGGTGTCTTCTTCGAGGATATCAGCTATGCAGCCGATGGCGGACTCTATGCAGAGTTAATCCAGAACCGTGATTTCGAGTATGTTCCTAAAGACCATCGTGGTTGGAATGCCACTACTGCCTGGAGTTGTTCGAAACCTATAACGGTGGTACAGGTCGATCCATTGAGTAAGAATAATCCTCGTTATGCCGTTTTAGGCAATGATACCATCTATAACGAGGGATGGGATGGCATAGCTGTGAAGCAGGGTTCCAAGTACAATTTCTCAATGTTTGTGCGTAATATCAGCGACAAGAAGGACTTTATCATCCAACTCGTTGATAGTAACAATGTTGTGATAGCCCAGACTTCGCTTAAAACGCAGGGCAAAGGTTGGAAACAGTACGAAGCCGTACTCACCGCCAAGCAAACATGTGAAAAAGCTCGCTTGGCAGTCATCGGACAAAAGGAGGTAAAGGCTGGCATCGATATGGTCAGTCTCTTCCCGCAGGAGACGTTTATGGGGCGTAAGAATGGACTTCGCAAGGATCTGGCGGAAACTATTGCAGCCCTGAAACCCAAGTTTGTGCGTTTCCCTGGTGGCTGTATGAGTCATGGACAGGGTATGGATAATATCTATCATTGGAATCACACCGTAGGTCCTCTGCAAGATCGCAAGCCCGACTTCAACATCTGGGGCTACCACCAGACGCGTGGACTTGGCTTCTTCGAGTATTTCCAGTTCTGTGAGGACATTGGTGCAGAACCTCTGCCTGTATTGGCTGCTGGTGTGCCTTGTCAGAACTCCAATGCCAATCGCAATGGCATAGGTGGTCAACAGGGTGGTATCCCTATGGATCAGATGCCTGCCTATATTCAGGAGTTGCTTGATATGATCGAGTGGGCAAATGGCGATCCAGCTACCTCCAAGTGGGCCAAGATGCGTGCCGATGCTGGTCATCCAGCTCCTTTCAACCTTAAATATATAGGTATCGGCAACGAGGATATCATCTCGACTGTCTTTGAAGAGCGTTACGAGATGATCTGTAAGGCCATCCGTGCCAAATATCCCGAAATTAAAATTTGCGGAACGGTAGGCCCCTTCCACACCCCATCTGCTGACTACCTAGAGGGTTGGGATTTTGCCAAGAAACATCCAGACTTGCAGTATATGGTTGATGAACATTACTACGAGAGTACAGGTTGGTTTATGTACCATCGTAACTATTATGACAACTATGACAGAAAGGCTCCCAAGGTATATCTTGGCGAGTATGCCGCTTCAACAGACGCTAAGCGTCCCAATGTGGAGACAGCATTATCTGAGGCACTTTATCTGACGGATATCGAACGTAATGGCGATGTGGTGGAGATGACTTCTTATGCGCCTATGTTGGCCAAGGATGGACATCACAACTGGAACCCTGATATGATTTACTTCTCGAATACAGAGGTACGTCCTACGCCAGCCTATGAGGTGCAGCGACTCTTCTCTGTTTATGGTGGCGATCGTTATGTCACTACCAAACTGATGGTTGAACCCGTTGAGATGCCAGGCACCACACATAAGAACCTGCCCGATGTCAGTTATCGTCTCGGTGCCAGTCTGGTACGTGATTCTAAGACAGGCAAGAAATATTTGAAACTTGTTAACGCTATGCCTGATCCGCTTGTTCTGAAAGTGCAGGGTCTTGACATTCCTGCTGGCACCAAGGCCGAAGGTTTCAATGGCAAACCCAAAGATCAGACGATAGAAGTGAAGCTTGAGGAAATCCCCATCCAGACAAAGGATGGCCGCCTCGAACTGCCCCCCTATTCCTTCCGAGTTATCGCCTTATAAACAACAAAGCCCTCGCAATCGCAAGGGCTTTGATAATGAAAGGTATTTGCTTAGAGTGAATATTCAAACATCACGAAGCTATAAGGAGCGAGGTCGAGTGAGAACTTCTTCTGAGCCTTCACCTGTTCCTTCTGGGGGGCGATGGGCTGGGCATCGTAGTTGTTCTCATCATTAGGCTGACCTGCAAGTACAGTCTTTGTTGCCATCTTCTTCGGGCCAAAACGACTCAGGTCAATGTTAGCTTTCTTGGCATCAGCACTGGCGTTGCAGAGTTTTACATAGAGCTTACGTGTCTTGGTGTTGAGGATAACACTCTGTCCGTAGTGCACATTCTCCATGGGCTGAATGGCATCAGCAGCATCGCCCTCGAACTTCACACAATCGCCATACCAGTAATTACCAGAACTCTGTCCGAAGAGCTGCTGAACATAGTAGCTGCAAGTGAGGAATGGGCGCTCGTTATCGTAGTAGATGAGGTCGGGATTCCACTGAGTACCATTCTTACGGGCGAAGAGAGGTGCATAAGAAGTCATGCTGACCACATCGGCATTGCGCTCTACATGGAGCAGATACAGACCTTCAGCGAGGGCATCGATGAATTTCTTGTCCTTGGCAGCATACTCGCCTAAGTAAACCTTTGTCTTACGATCGCGAGGATAGTTATCATACTGACGCTTGTTCAGGAAGTAGGTGTTGGGCTCGTAGTAGTGCTCATCAAGAACGGGCATACCAAGTTCATTGGCAAGTTTCCAACCTGCCTCATAGTCTGGATTCCCCTTGTGAGAGCCAGGACCGGCTGTACCTACGATAACAATCTCAGGATGAGCCTTCATCACGCGTTCGTAGATATACTTGAAGCGCTCGATGAACTCGGGTGAGATCTTCTCCTCATTACCAATACCTAAGTATTTCAGGTTGAAGGGGGCTGGATGGCCAGCGTCAGCACGCATCTTGGCCCACTTGTTGGTGGCAGGATCGCCATTAGCCCACTCGATGAGGTCGATGCACTCATCTACCCACTCATCCATCTCACTCATAGGCACGACATCCTGAGCCTGGGTGGGCCACATGTTCCAACCACCATTAGCACCCTGACAGCTTACACCAGCAGGCAGAATAGGTACAGGCTCCATACCAAGATCCTCACAGAACTGGAAATACTCGAAGTAGCCGAGTCCACAGCTCTGATGATAACCCCAGGTATTCTTTATCTGTCGACGTGTTTCCTTAGGACCGATGGTGGTCTTCCAGCGATAGGTGTTCCAGAAGCCATCACCACCACCATGAACCACGCATCCGCCAGGGAAGCGCATGAACTTAGGCTGGAGATCGGCCAGTGCCTGGGCCAGATCTTTGCGCAAACCATGCCCCTTATAAGTATCCTCTGGCATCAGCGACACTACGTCGACATCCAGATCGCCAGGATTCAGCACGAGCATCATAAGGGAAGCCTTCTGACAAGTGGAATCGGGCGTGAGCACAGCCTCGTATTTCTTCCATGCATTGTCTTTCACATCAATGATAGCTTCAGCCAGAAGCTTCGGATCCTTGGGAGGCCATCCAGGTAATTGCTCAACGAGGGCTACACGCAGCTGCTTGGCATCGCCGATGTTACGCAGGAAGACGGAGAAATCATACTTCTCGCCAGCCTTTACTGAGATGCCATCCCAGCCCTCATTCTGCAAACCAAAGCCTCTCCATCCGCGATAGTCATAATACTCCTTGGTACGCTCTGCATGAAGACGCATATAGGTTGCATTGTTCTGATGGACGGGATTGTCCATACGAGTCTCAATCCATCCAGTAGAATGTCCTGGACGAATCATCTTCCATGCAGTACCTGCGCCCCAGCCGTCGCGCTCAACGGGTGAGAACTCAAAGGAGCCGTTTTGTACCAGTTCGGCATAGAGTCCACCATCAGCAGAGTTGTTGATGTCTTCGAAGAAGATGCCTACTAATTCATCACTGATTGCCTTGCCACCAGCAGGGGCAGTCATAGGCTTCTGGGCGTTGATTCCCAGCGTTGCTGCCATCAAGAAAGCAGCCAAAGTTACGAGTTTGTTCATATAGTTAGAGGTGTAATTAAATAAATCTGTGGGCAAAGATAAGAATATTTTTCGGAAATCCTTGGATTATTCAGATAAAAAGTGTAAATTTGCCACCACTTAATCCAAAACAACATGAATATGAGACGTTTTACGGCCATCATTTGCCTTTTAACTGGTTTTATGGGCACAGCTTTTGCCCAGAGTGGGTATCCCTATACCCAAGTTCCGTTCACCTCTGTAAAGATTACGCCAGGTACCTTCTGGGGCGATCGCATCCGTGCTGCCCGTGAGGTAACTATTCCGCTGGCATTCTCGAAATGCGAGAGCGAACATCGTTACAAAAACTTCGAAATGGCGGCCTATACGCTCCAGCACCCAGGTCATCCTGGCTTGCAAACCCCAGAATGGAATGTTGCAAAGTTCATGGGCTTCTCGTTCGACGATACCGATGTCTATAAGACCATCGAGGGTGCCAGCTATGTGCTCCAGACCTTTCCTGACGCTAAGTTGAAGGCTTATATCGACTCTGTGCTCGATGTGGTGGGCGCTGCCCAGGAGTCTGATGGCTACCTCTATACTGCTCGTACCATTAACCCAGAGCATCCACACGGATGGGCTGCTGATAAGCGTTGGGCTGCAGAGGAACATGCAAGTCACGAGCTTTACAACTTGGGTCACATGGTCGATGCTGCCTGTGCTCACTATCAGGCGACAGGTTCGGATAAGTTCCTGAACATAGCCAAGCGTTATGCCGATTGTGTCATCAAGGAGGTTGGTGCTGGCGAAGGTCAGGCTTGTGTGGTGCCAGGTCATCAGATTGCTGAGATGGCTTTGGCTCGTCTTTATGTGCTTACTGGCGAAAAGAAATACCTCGATGAAGCCAAGTTCCTGCTCGACTATCGTGGCAAGACAAAGATTAAGAACATTTATTCGCAGAGCGACAAGCCAGTGGTAGACCAGACAGAAGCTTGGGGTCATGCTGTTCGTGCTGGTTATATGTATGCAGGTATGGCCGATGTGGCAGCACTCTTAGGTGATTCCACTTATATCAAGGCCATCGATACCATTTACGAGAACATCGTCAGCAAGAAGTATTACCTCACAGGTGGTGTTGGTGCTCGTCATCAGGGCGAGGCCTTTGGTGCCGACTATGAGTTGCCCAATCTCACTGCCTACAATGAAACCTGTGCTGCCATCTCTATGGTGTACCTCTTCGAACGTATGTTCCTGCTTCATGGTGATGCCAAATACATTGATTGCCTCGAGCGTACCTTATATAATGGTGTAATCAGTGGTATGAGTGTCGATGGTGGTAAGTTCTTCTATCCCAATCCTCTGTCGAGCGATGGACACTACCGTTTCAATGCCGATAACACGATGACACGTCAGCCTTGGTTTGGTTGCGCTTGTTGCCCATCGAACCTCTGTCGCTTCATCCCTTCAATGCCTGGTTATATATATGGTGTTCGCGATAATAACCTTTACGTGAACCTTTTTGCAGCCAATACGGCTACTATCAAGGTAAACGGCAAGGATGTAACACTTGAGGAGACCACCCAATATCCTTGGGATGGCGACATCAGCATCAAGGTGCTGCAGAACAAGGCCAAACAGTTTAATATGCTTGTCCGAATCCCTGGATGGGTTCAGAGCAAGGTGGTGCCCAGCGATCTCTATGCGTTCAACGACGATATCTTCAGTACCTATGAGGTTAGTGTCAACGGACAGCGTGTAGAGGGTGAACTCGAGAATGGTTACCTCGTTATTAATCGCAATTGGAAGAAGGGCGATGTTATTCGTATCCACTTCGATATGCCTGTTCGTACAGTCGTTGCCAATCCTCGTGTTTCTGACGATCGTGGACGTATTGCCGTAGAACGTGGACCATTGGTTTATTGTGCAGAATGGGCTGATAATGAGGGCATCAATCCTCATCATCTGTTGCTGGCTCGTCAGCCAAAATTTGAGGTGGAGGCAAGCTATGGCATCCAGAACATAGAGGGCGATGGTAAGACCTTCAATGTTACAGCCATCACAGCCCAGGCCCAGGAGGCTAGCGTAACTCCTGAAGGCAAACTCACAGCTAAGGATGTTCGCGTAAAGCTCATTCCATATTATGCTTGGAACCATCGAGGTGCAGGCAAGATGGATGTATGGCTCGCTCGCAGCCTCAGTGGACTAGAGGATTAATTGTTTAATATCAAAGCCCTCGCGATTGCGGGGGCTTTGATTGTTTATAATATGTCGAAATTGCTTTACATAAGATGGCAATGAGATTTATTCCCTACAACAACCTCGGAGTAAACTCAGACTTTCCTCCGAGTAAAGTGGGGGTTTACTCCGAGGAAAGTCCGACTTTACTCCGACTAAAGTTCCACCCCTCCAAACCGCCCATTTTTAGGCACTTTTAGTGACTAAATTGCCATCTCTGAATATTGTTTACAAACCCTTCATCACCTCCGTTTTGTCCTAGCGAAATCTACCCATTTTTACATAGGTTTCAATCAAATCCGAAAGTAGGCAGCATCTTGGAAATACAAAGAAAAACAAATTTTCCTTTGGTTTTTTGCCTAAATTCCTGTAATTTTGCAGCCAAATTAGAATAAATACGTATTTATAAGGAATGGAAAACAAGACTTTTAAGCGTACGACGGTGACGTCGGCGCTTCCCTACGCTAATGGCGGCGTACATATCGGACACCTGGCTGGTGTATATGTACCTGCTGATATTTATGTGCGCTATCTTCGTCTGAAGAAGCGCGAAGTGCTGTTTATTGGAGGTAGCGATGAGCATGGTGTGCCCATCACAGTTCGTGCCCGTAAGGAGGGTATCACACCTCAGGATGTGGTTGACCGCTATCATAAGATGATTAAGGACTCGTTCGAGGAGTTTGGAATCTCGTTCGATATCTATAGCCGTACTACCAGCGAGACTCATCATAAGTTTGCTGCTGAGTGGTTTAAGAAACTCTACGACGAGGGCAAACTGACAGAGGAGACTACTGAGCAGCTTTACGACGAGGAGGCTAAGCAGTTCCTGGCTGATCGCTATGTAACTGGTGAGTGTCCTCATTGCCACAACGAGGGTGCCTATGGCGATCAGTGTGAGAAGTGCGGAAGAGATTTGAGTCCTACAGAGCTGATTAATCCTAAGTCTACTATCTCTGGTTCAACTCCAGTACTGAAGAAGACCAAGAACTGGTATCTGCCTCTGAATGAGTATCAGGACTGGTTGAAGCAGTGGATTCTGGAGGAGCATAAAGAGTGGCGTCCAAACGTATACGGACAATGCAAGTCTTGGCTGGATATGGATCTCCAGCCTCGTGCTATGACTCGCGACTTGGATTGGGGTATCCCCGTACCTGTAAAGGATGCAGAAGGAAAAGTGCTCTATGTTTGGTTTGATGCGCCTATCGGCTATGTATCAAACACCAAGGAGCTTTGCGAGAAGGAGCCCGAGAAGTGGGGCAACTGGGAGAAGTGGTGGCAGGATGAGGATACTCGTCTGGTTCATTTCATCGGTAAGGACAATATCGTGTTCCACTGCATCATATTCCCTGTTATGATGAAGGCTCACGGCAAGTATATCATGCCTGATAACGTTCCTGCTAACGAGTTCCTGAACCTTGAGAACGATAAGATTTCAACCTCACGCAACTGGGCTGTATGGCTCCACGAGTATCTGGTAGATATGCCTGGCAAGCAGGATGTATTGCGCTATGTACTGACAGCCAACGCTCCTGAGACTAAGGATAATAACTTCACTTGGAAGGATTTCCAGGATCGTAATAACAACGAGCTCGTAGCTGTTTATGGCAACTTTGTGAATCGTGCCCTCCAGCTCACCAAGAAGTATTGGAATGGTGTGGTTCCTGCTTGTGGCGAACTGCAAGATGTAGATAAGCAGGCTCTTGAGGAGTTTAAGGATGTAAAGGCTAAGGTTGAGGCTCTGCTGGAGCAGTTCAAGTTCCGCGATGCCCAGTTCGAGGCTATGAACCTGGCTCGTATCGGCAATCGCTATATCACAGAATGCGAGCCTTGGAAGGTTTGGAAGACTGATCCCAAGCGTTGTGAGACCATCCTGAACATCTGCTTGCAGTTGACAGCTAACCTGGCTATCGCCTTCGAGCCATTCCTGCCATTCAGCAGCAAGAAGCTTCGCGAGATGCTGAATATCGACAGCTTCGAATGGGAGCAGTTGGGTTCTACTGATCTCCTGAAGGCTGGTCATCAGTTGGGTGAGCCTGCATTGCTCTTCGAGAAGATCGAAGATGAGGTGATTCAGAAGCAGCTCGACAAGCTCGAGGCTACCAAGAAGGCCAATGAAGCCGCAGCCTATAAGGCAGCTCCGATAAAGGATACTGTATCATTCGAGGAGTTCGAGAAGCTTGATATCCGTGTAGGTCTCGTAAAGGATTGTCAGAAGGTAAAGAAGAGTAAGAAACTCCTGCAGTTTACCATCGACGATGGTTCAGGTACCGATCGTACCATCTGCTCTGGTATCGCTGCTTTCTACGAGAATCCGGAGGAACTCATAGGCAAGCGTATCCTCTTCGTGGCCAACTTCGCTCCTCGTACGATGATGGGCATCGAGAGTCAGGGTATGATTCTCTCAGCCGTTGATGCCGATGAGAGCTTGAGTGTGGTAACAACCACCAAAGACGTGAAGCCAGGCAGTCAGGTAGGATAAATCAAATAAGAAGACCCTCCCTCGAAAAAGCGGAGGGTCTTTTGCTAAAATATGGCAGAGTCATTAAAGGCAAAGACAGCAAAGGGCCTCTTCTGGGGTGGCATGAACAACGGCATACAGCAGTTGCTCGGACTCATCTTTGGTATCATTCTTGGACGTCTGCTCAATCCCACCGATTATGGCCTCATAGCCATGATTACCATCTTCTCGCTGATAGCAACAGCTCTGCAGAACAGTGGTTTCTCTACAGCACTGGTCAACGAGAAAGAACCAAAAGCCAGCGACTATAATGCAGTCTTCTGGTTCAATATTTTAATGGGAGGTGTCATTTATCTGACGCTTTTTTTCTCTGCCCCATTGATTGCTGCCTATTATGATGAGCCTCGATTGGTAGCATTGTGTCGTTATGCCTTTATCGGCCTGTTGTTCAGTTGCTCTGGTGTAGCGCAAGCTGCTTATCTCTATAAGAATCTCAAAGCCAAACAACTGGCAAAGGCTAGCATTATTGCCACGATTCTTTCGAATAGTGTGGCTGCCATCATGGCTTGGCAAGGCTTTTCTTATTGGAGTCTGGCCACTCAAACTAACCTCTTTATATTGATATCCACCTTGCTGCGTTGGCACTATAGCGATTGGCGCCCTACGTGGAAGGTTGATTTCTCGTTTGTTCGAAAGGCTTTTCCATTCAGTGTTAAGATTCTCATTAGCGATGTGTTGACCCATGTGAATAATAACGTGATGAACATGCTGCTGGGTCGCTACTTTAGTGCCCACGATACAGGAAACTATAATCAGGCCTATCAGTGGAACAACAAGTGTACATCGCTTATACAGGGCATGGTGAAACAGGTGGATCAAACGGTACTGGTAAGTGTTAGGGATGATCGCGAGCGCCAGCTTGCCGTACTGCGTAAGATGGTACGTTTTGCAGCTTTCATCTCCTTCCCCTTGCTATTGGGATTCGGCCTGGTAGCCAAGGAGTTTATCGTATTGGCTATTGGCGAGAAGTGGCTCATATCGGCCCAATATCTGCAATGGATATGTATCTGTGGTGCAGTTTTGCCCATCAGCACACTCATGGCTGATTTTCTGATTAGTCGAGGTAAGTCGGGCACGTTTATGGGTTGTACGTTGGCTTTAGGATTGCTACAGATTATAGCCATGCTTACGCTTTATCCTTATGGTATAGCCATGATGGTGAAGACTTACGTGGCACTCAATCTCCTTTGGCTCTTTGTGTGGTTCTTCTTTGCCAGCAAGGATACTGCTTATACATGGCTGCTGATGCTCAAGGATATTGTACCTTTTGCTTTGGCAGCAGTAGGTGTGATGATGGCTACTGGCTACATCACATCATCCATAGCAAACCTGTGGCTGTTGCTCATCAGCAGAGTCATATTGGCTACACTACTTTATTATGCCGTGATGCGACTGGCTGGTGCGCAGATTCTGAAGGAGACGACAGATTTTATCATGAACAAAATCAAATAACAATAAGAAATGAACTATGCCTTGATTATTGCCGGAGGCTCTGGTAACAGAATGGGACAGGATATTCCCAAACAGTTTATCAATGTTTACGATAAGCCTGTACTGATTTATACGCTGGAGAGTTTCCAACGTCATCCGATGGTAGATGCTATCGAAGTAGTTTGTCTTGATGGCTGGCATGAGGTGCTTTGGGCTTATGCTCGCCAGTTTAATATCACTAAACTCCAGGCTGTGGTAGCTGGTGGAAACAGTGCTCAGGAGAGCATCCGCAATGGTGTGTACGACTTAGAGAGCAAGGCCTCGGCTGATGATATCATCATTATTCACGATGGTATCCGTCCTTTGGTGGATGATACCGTATTGACTGATGTCATCCAAAAAGCGATACAATATGGTAATGGTGTAACATCCTTACCTTACAACGAGCAGATATTTATCGTGAATCCTGATGATGAGACCACGACGAAACAGTATATTCCTCGTGAAACTTTGCGACGTGTGTCAACGCCTCAGGCTTATCAGTTCCAGAAACTCGATACTGCCTATCATGAAGCTTTCGAGAAGGGGATAGGTATTCATGGCTCATCATATACTAATACGATGATGGTGGAACTGGGTGAGACACTGCATTTTGCTGCAGGATCGGATAAGAACATCAAACTGACGACAAAGGACGATCTGGAGATGTTCAAGGGTTATATGAATATGGATAAGGATACATGGCTGAAGTAACATCACTCAATAAGCAGCATCCCCTTTATCAGGAGGATTTGGAACGTATTGCTCAGGTGAGCGATATCAACCGTCTTGATGGCAAATCGTTTATGATTACTGGTGCCACAGGATTAATAGGTGTTTGTCTAATAGATGCCCTGATGCATCTGAATCAGAAAGGTGCTAACATAAGTATCTATGCTTTGGGTCGTAGTCGTGAAAAGGCTGCCTTGCGACTTGGTGAATACTTTGAGGATAGCCACTTCCATTTTGTGGAGCATGAGGCTTCAGAGTCGCTCTTAGACTTGCCCAATGTAGATGTGATCATTCCTTTGGCATCGAACACGCATCCCTTGGCTTATTCAAAGTATCCGATTGAGACCATCAACATCAATGTGAAAGGTGCAGAACAGGCGCTTGAGAAGGCTTTGGCTTGTAGTGCTATGGTGCTTTATCCTTCAACAGTTGAGGTGTATGGTAATGCTCGTGGCGATGATGATTTCACTGAGGACTATACAGGCAAACTGAATCTGGCCAATGCACGTGCTTGTTATCCAGAGTCCAAGCGACTGAGCGAAGCTCTTTGTCAGTCGTATATCGCTGAGCGAGGTGTTCAGGTAAAAATAGTAAGACTGAGTCGTGTGTTTGGTCCTACCATGCTGATGAGCGATAGCAAAGCCTCGTCGCAATTCATCCAGAAGGCGTTGGCAGGTGAAGATATCGTACTGAAGAGTAAAGGCGAACAGCTCTTTTCATACACCTATACAGCTGATGCAGTAAGCGCTATGCTGCATGTCTTGCTGCATGGTGAGGAAGGTGTGGCTTATAACATTTCTGCCGAAATGTGTAATGTCCGCCTGAAAGACTTTGCACAGATTTGTGCGGAATGGGCACAGAAGCAGGTTGTTTTTGACTTGCCATCAGAGACAGAGCAAAAGGGCTTTTCGATCGCCATGCGAGCCATCCTCGATAATACTCGTCTGAAGGGTCTTGATTGGCGTCCTCAGTATACGATGAAGGATGCTGTGTGTAGAACATTATCTATATTAAAGTCATGAATAATCCCTATCTGCAGAAGTTTAAGGAACAGCAACTGCGTGCTTGTCAACTCAAACAGTTGTCAATCCTCGAAGAGATAGATCGTATCTGTCAGAAGCACCAGATTGGTTATTGGCTCGACGGAGGAACACTGTTGGGTGCTGTTCGTCATGGTGGTTTTATTCCTTGGGATGATGATATCGATATCGCCATGCGTCAGGAGGATCTGGATCGATTTGTCAGTATAGCACCATCAGAACTCCGTGAAGGCCTATTCCTGCAGACACCACAGATAGAACCCCAGTCGAAAGAGCCGATAGTAAAAGTTCGCGATTTGAATTCATTTTATGTGGAAGGGGCCGATAACTTTGCTGCTGACTATCAGAAAGGTCTTTATGTGGATATCTTTCCTATGATCAATTATCCCACACTACCCAAGAAGTGGGTGAAGCGTATCACCTTGGGAATCTCTAAGAGTTATTCTATTCTGCACAAGGCCCATTACTATTCTCTGCGTTCATTTGCAGAATTCTTCTGGTTTGGTGCAAAATATGCCATTAATAAATGCCTTTGGAGTCTGCTTTGTGCTATTCGCCCCAAGAATGTATACCTCTCGAATATCCTGATCAATAATGGCTATGGCATCATGCATCGTCAGGACTCAGTATTCCCATTAGGTACTATCACCTTCGAGGGAAAGACATTCAGTGCACCCTGCAATCCTGATGCCTATCTGAGCGATCTCTATCGCAACTATATGGAGATTCCCCCTAAAGAGAAGCAAAAGATTCACTCTGTATTCATAATGCCCGAACTTGTATGAAGCATCCTGCCAAGACTGATATTGCTGTGCTGTTGCTGTTCTTTACTCGCAGCGACACATTTAAACAGGTATTCGAAGCTGTGCACCAGGCGCGACCTTCGAAACTGTTGCTCTATCAGGATGGTCCTCGTGGAGAGCGTGATATGGCAGGAATCGAGGCTTGTCGCGCTATTGTAAGCGATGAAAACATAGACTGGGAGTGCGAAGTGCATCGAAACTATTTAGACCATAACGAGGGCTGCGATCCTTCTGGTTTCCGTTCCCATCGTTGGGCTTTTTCCCTGGCGGATAAGGTGATTGTGTTGGAGGATGATGTGGTGCCTTCGCAATCGTTCTTCCCCTTTTGTAAGGAGATGCTCGACAAGTACGAACATGATGAACACATCTCGATGATAGCAGGCTTTAACATCGACGAAGTATCGCCTGATTGTAGCGATAGCTATTTCTTCACATCTGCTTTCTCTATCTGGGGCTGGGCCTCTTGGCGCAGGGTGGCAGAGCGTTGGGATCCTGATTATGGATTCATGCGTGATCCAGAGAAGCGTCAGCGCTTGGAGCGCATTGCCAAGGAGAGAAACTTGCGTAGTGATATGCTGCAGATGTTCCAAGACCATAGTCAGAGTGGCAAGGAGTATTTCGAGACCATCTACTGGGCAGATATGCTATTGCATGACTCCCTGGCCATCATGCCAGCGAAGAACCAGATCAATAACATCGGACTGATGGCTGATTCTACCCACTTCTCTGCAGAACTGAAGACAACGCCTCATCGCATCCGCAAGATGTTTACTATGCAGCGCCATGAGTTGGAATTCCCTCTGAGTCATCCAACATCTGTGGTTGAGAACAAGGCTTATTTGGAGCGACTTTACAAGGCCAATGCCTGGAACCACCCATGGATCAAGGTTCAGAATTCACTCGAGGAGCTCTTTCTGAACCTGCGTTATGGAAACTTCCAACATATCCTAAAATCCTTCTTTCGTCGCCTCCGTAAATGGACAGGCACAGAGAAGCATCGTTAATTCCCTTGGATGATTTCACCCTGAGTGATATAGTTCCTGTCTGTCGGCAGGGACGTTGGCGTGATGGTATAATGTTTATCCTCAAGGAGGTTTAGTGTCACCTTCTGGAATCTGGGGGCACTGAGCATATAACGATCAGTAGCAGGACAAACAGGATAGAATCCCATGGAGGCAAAGATGTACCAGGCTGACATCTGACCTGCATCATCGTTGCCAGAGAGTCCGCCAGGCGTATCGTTGTACTCTGTATCGAGGATATGGGCTACCTGCTTGATGGCCTTCTCGCGCTTACCTATAAAGTCGTAGAGCCAGGCTATCTGATGGCAGGGCTCATTGCCATGCCAGTAGCGAATAGAGGAGTCCTCGCCCCTTTGGGGCGAGGGCAAAGGTAAGAACATCGAATCGAGTTTAGCCTCGAACTTATCCTTGCCTCCTAAAACCTCTACCAATCCCTCCACATTCTGGGGTACATACCAGGTGTAATGACAAGTGGCACCTTCTGTGATGTAAGGCTTGCGATGGATGAAGTCGAGATTGTTCTCAAAAAGACCACCATCTGTTTTCTTGCGAGAAAGCTGCTTGGGTGCATGGCGCCCATCGCAATAACCTGTCTTGGGATTGATGACATTGCGCCAGTTTTCTGAGCGACGCATGAGTTCATGGTAGTCCTGTTCCTTACCCAAAGCCTTTGCCAATTGTGCAACAGCGAAATCGTCGAAGGCATACTCGAGGGTACGAGAGGTCTGCTCCTCCTGATGGAAAGCCTCTCTGACGCCATCCTCTAAGGGGATATAGCCATATTTCAGATAACTCTCAAGCGCTCTGCGCCCCATGCCATTGGCGTATTCTTCTATCGAGGCAGGTGTCTCGAAGGCATTCTTCCGCATGGCCTCGTAGGCCTTCTCATAGTCGAAGTTCCTGATACCCTTGATATAGGCATCAGCCAAGGCTGCACTACAATGATCACCAATCATAGCTGCTGTATACGAATTCCAGCAGGGGAAGATAGGCAACCAACCACCTTCCTCGTACATGGTGACGAGTGATTGCATCATATCGCCAGCCTCTTTGGGGGCTATCAGCGTGTAGAGCGGATGCAGAGCACGATAGGTGTCCCACATAGAGAAGTCACCATAGAATTTTCGAGGACTCTCTGGCATGATAGTGCCATCAGCAAACTTAGGATAGCTGCCATCTACATCACTCATCTCCCTGGGGAGGAACGAGCAACGATAAAGGGCACCATAGAACTGATTCACTCGTGCTGTGTCAGGATCTTCCACATCGATGGTATGCAAACGATCGATCCACTGCTGGGCTGTCTGCGCCATCATACTCTCAAAGTCGTGCCCTTCTACCTCGAAGGCGAAGTTGTTCTCTGCCCCTCGCTTGTTGGTAAACGAGGTGGCTGCCTTTAGGATGATAGGTTCGAAGGCTTTGCCCTCGAAGGTGAGCCATACACAGAGACTGTCGATGCCATAATCCTTGATGGGATCGTAGGCCTGCAACAGGTAGTTGCCATCGATGCCAGCACGCTCGCCCCAACCCTGGTAGATACGATGTACAGGATTATAGCCATAGATGGTTTTGGCCATGGTGTCCACCTCTAAGTACCCCTCGCCCTCATCGCTATTATGATTTAGAACGATGTGAATGGGGCCATCCTGCTCTGGGGTGATGCGGAAGATTGCTGTATGACTCGAACCTGTAACCTCTAGCTTCAGATGTTCCTTGGGCAAACGAACAGCATAATAATGTGGATGAGATACCTCTTGTGAATGCGAGAAGGGAGTAGCTCGCTCCTCTGGTTCCAGACGTAGCTTTCCGCTAAGGGCTGCAAGGGTGAAAGAGCCATAATCCTGTGTGCAACCTCCTACAATCCAGTGGCTGTTGCGGATGCCTTGAAACAGAGAGTCAGTATAATAATAAGGTGCTACGCACTTGTTCTCTGTATCCTGAGTCTGGGGTGTCCAGAAGTTCTGCCCATTGGGCGAGAGCACAGCAGGAAGCGTTTGTCCATGCTCCTCAGAACCTTTGCCAAAGAGTCCTGCAGTCTTGGTATTGGCAGGAGCCGTACCCACCATTGTGTTCAAGGCACAGAGTTGGCGAAGATGCTCAAAATAGTGCATGCGATCAGCAACCTGTTGTTTCAACTCCTTCCAACTCATAAAACCTATCGATTTCTCATTGAGAAGTAGTTGCACAAGAACTTCATCATTTCTCTCACCACTCACCTCTAGCTTCTCACCTCTATAGAACACCATTTGCAGATTTGCTGCCATAGGCAGAATCTCGTCCATATAATTGTATTCCTCGCCTCGAAGCTCTATGCCCATCAACGTGAGCAATCGATAGAGGTTTGAATCATGTCCGAAGCGAAGATCTGCCCCTACGCCCCCTCGTGCGATGGCTGCGTCAGCATCATTCTCAATGCGTTGCCAAAGTGAGATGGCACAACGGGCTGGGATGCCTTCGTTCTGAATCACGTCGCCATGAACAATCGTCATGCCTCTGTTGTTCTTCTCATAGGCAGCATGCATCTCCTCGGGGGTGAAAATGTCATAGAGCGATACACCCAACTCCACATCCTGCATATCCGAGGCAATGGTGTTGATTTCCAAGAGCAGCTTTACAGGCTCCTTTACCTTCGATGGGTCTATGAACAGTGACTTGATAAACCTCTCAGGCGAAATCCTCAGAGGCACATTAGTGCGATTTTCCAACGCCTTCTCCTCTGGCGAGGTATAGGCTATCCAAGCCATATCCGCTGAATCAGTAATGGCCTCAATCTTTTGGAAACATCCCTGAGTTACCAATTCTCCCAAGAAAGCGAGCATACTACTCCTGCATCTTCCTACTACGCTGGAGTGGGCTGTGATATGGGCATCAGCAGTAAAGAGCAGGGGGAAGTTCTGATACATCCTCTTGGCGATACCCCGATGCTGACGAGCACCAAGGGCTGTTAGCTTACCACCATTCCCTTTGGCGTTCTTCCAGACTTGGTCCAGTCGCTTCTTGACGCTTTTGCCCAAAGGAGTCAGGTTCTTCTGGTCCTCGAAATGCTGGTTCACCCAGATGTAGCGATTATCGTTTGTCACCCATCGCGAACCATGTCTGCCATAGTGTGAGATATAGAACGGCTTGTAACCCTCAGGAGCTGATTGCAGTTGAGGCTTCTCGATGCCCGACTCTATGGGATAAGCATAGTATACACCCCCCATCTGCTCATTCGTCTGGGCCTTCGATGTTAAAGGTAAAAAGGTAAAAAGGTAAAAAGGTAAGAAACCTTTTACCACAACCATTACTATATTAAAAACTCTCTGCTTCATATCTTTTTTCCTTTTTATCTTTATCTTAGTAGTTCAAACACAAAGCGTGCACCCTTGGTGTAACTCGTGTCGAGCCACAACTCTCCTCCCATTCGTCGAGCCACAGAGCGCGCTATAGTGAGTCCGATACCTGTACCATCAGTAAAACTGTCGAGTTGTACGAACTCCTCGAAGATATGTTCCGCCTGATCAGCTGGGATGCCAATACCTGTGTCCTCTACGATGAAGTGCACTTTGCCATCCGTCAACTCCGTCTTGAGAGTGATGCTGCCTTCATTGGTGAACTTCATGGCGTTCTCGAACAGATGAGCCAGAATGCGCGAGGCTTGCACTTTGTTGGTAAGCAGCGTATTGGCATTGGTCTTCGCATCGATGAACCTCTGGAATGATACTTTGGCATCTTTATTTTCAGGAAGCGTATGGGTGTTGATGGCAGAGTGCTTGATAGCCATCGATACTACGGTCTGAATGTCCGTTTGGTCGTTGCGTTCTATCTCTGCCTCACTATTCACATCGCTCAATATGAGCATACGATCCACCAATTTGGTAATACGATCTGTATTCTCCGTTACACGTTCCTGTATGTCCTTCTTGTCTCTCTCTGCCAGAAACATATCAGGATTGGTGAGAATTTGGGTAAAGCCTGATACGATGTTCAAGGGCGTACGAATCTCGTGTGAGATATTGCGGATGAACTCACTCTTCATCTTCGATGACACTTTAGCCCTTTCGTTGGCTAAGCGTAGTTGTTCGTTCACCTTCTTCTGCTTGATGGTCGTACGCCAGCCATAGAGAATCAGCAACAAGAGGGCCAGTACGATAGAAACAGTAGCTATGATGATGTATTTTAACTTAGCATGCTGCTGTTCCGTCTTGAGTTCATCTATCTGGAAGAGGGTGTTCAACTCGTCCAAATGCTGACGGGCATCACGTCCGAAGACAGAGTCCTTCTCATGGTAAAGCTGCTGATAGATCTGTGCTGCTTCCTCACTTTGTCCTAACAAGATCAGCGCTTGAGCCCTTACCTCCTCCGTATGGTCGTCCTTCTCGCTGGTTACCTCTCTCACGCTATCTGTAAAGAGCAGAGCCTTGTTGGCGTCGCCCTTGGCCAACTGGTAGCGGGCCTGCATCTTGTAATAGTGGTGCAGGGCGAGCGAGGTGTTGATCAGGTGGGAGTGATGTTCTGCTGTGTCAAGGGCACGTTTGGCCACTTCCAACTTGTTCAGTCCGATATAGGCAGCAGCTCGAGCCAGATAGCAGGAGTTAAAGCATTCACGAACATTCGGCTTCTTCACCTTGCCCACTTTGGTAAGCAGGAAGTTCATCCACTCGTTGGTTACTTTCAACTCCTCTTTGTACTTCTTATCGTAGTCGTAGGCCTTGGCCATGCGATAGTAGATGTTACTCAGCGAGTTGAAATCATCCTCGTCCTTCATCAGCTCCGCATAGTGTTTCAGGGCCTCTACTGCTGGCTCCGTCTGCTTCATGTTCAGGTAGATGATGCCTATCTGCTTGTAGGCCATCGCCCTACCCAGCTTATTGTCGCGTTCCTTGGCATCGCTCAGCATGCGTTGTGTCTCCTGAAGTGCCGGCTGGAGCTTTCCCAGCGAACTCATCGAATTTGCTTTTAGTTGCCAAGTGCGATAGAAGTTGTCCCACTGGTCATTCTTGCGAAACCATTCCATCTGCACGTCAGCCTCCTCAACGAGTTCCTTGGTGAGCGAGAAGTTCTTCATGGCGAGAATCTTCTGCCATCGGGCTTCGCTTTCTTTCTCGATGTTGCCCGTCTGCTGTTCGTGGGCTATCTGGGCTCTGATCTGAGCCAAGGCAGCCTCAGCGGTTTCCTTGTTGTCAGCAGGGTTGGCGTAAAGCGAGACCCACCACGTGGTAAAGGCAATAATCGTTAGTAGTCGTTTCATTATTCTATCTTCCAGTCGATACCTAAGAGGTTGTTGCGCAGTTCTGTTACCAATGGGATATTTCCCTTGAGTGTAATCCACATCTCTGTGCAATCGATGTCAGCACGAACGTGGATAGCATCATCCGTTGCATCAATCTTTCGCCAAGTGATGCCATCGTATACGAACGAGCCATAGGTCTTCATGTCGTTGAGGGCTTGGCGCGAGATGAAGGCGAAGGTGCCTTGCGCCTCGTAAGTGGCTCCATCCGATGGGATGTCCCAACAGAAGCCCTTACCGTTTTCCACGATGGAACGTGGGGTGAGATAGGTGGCCTCCTTGCAGGTTACAACGAGTGTGTCGCCTTGCCAACGATAGGCGAGGGGCCAGGTGCGATATTGCTGATTGAGCGTGAAACATATCTGCCCAGTGAAGAGGGGTGTACACGACTGACGGTTTACTCGGAGGAAACCTGGACTTTCCTCGGAGGAAACCTGGACTTTCCTCGGAGTAAAGTCTGAGGCCGCATTTTGAGGCTTATTCTTTGAAACGTGAAACATTAGCTCTCCGCCTTCCATCAGGTCTGCGTGTTCAAGTCGAGCATCTTCGAGCACCTTGCCATTCAGCGTTACTTTCTCGAAATGCGTGCCCTTGCCCTTAACGACTCCATGAAGCGTTTTGCCATTAGCAAGTTGGAGGGTCCACTCTGGAATCAATGGCGCATGGAGCAGATAGTAGCTCTGACCAGCGTTGGGGTAGAGACCCATCATGTGGAAGGCCAACCACGATGACATCGCCCCACTATCATCGTTGCCTGGGAGTCCGTCAGGCTTGTCACTATAGTTCTCTGTGATGATTTGGCGCACTCTGTCGGAAGTCAGGTCTGGACGACCTATCCAGTGATAAAGACAAGGCGTGAGGAATGAGGGCTCATTGCCTACGTTGTAGCGCTTCCGCTCGAAGAACATATCCAATCGCTTGCGGAAGGTATCTGGTCCGCCACAAGCCTCGATGAGTCCTGGCACATCGTGGGGAATGCTGAGTGAATACTCTGCTGAGAGGGCTTCGTAGAAGAAGGTGCTCCACCAAGGCAGATACCAAGGCGCCACCTTCGTGATGGGGGTATAGGGAATTTGCGGATGGAACACTTTTGACTTACCCCAGGGCACAGAGTCGAGCCAATGGCCCTCAGCATCCTTGGGCATGATGTAGCCTTTCACATCATCCCATTCGTAGTCCGATCGCCAGAGGTGCTTCCAGTTTTCTGATTGTTTCAGGTAGCGCTCACAGATGTCCATACGGCCTAAGCCTTTGGCTACCAGAGCGATACAGTAATCATCGTAGGCATATTCTATGGTTCGCGTACCAGCTCTGTCGATGCCATAAGGTAAGTAGCCATACTTCAGGTATTCGTGAAGGCCGCCTCGTCCGTGCTTCTCGTGGTCAGCCCCAGGATCTACCTCCGCATCCTTCAGCATCGCCTTGAGGGCAAAGTTGTAATCGATGCCCTCAACGCCTTTCACGAAGGCATCAGCGATGACTACCTCTGCATTCGAGCCGCCTTGGGTTCTTCCGTTGCAATCTCCACTACGAGCATCGGGCATGTAACCTTCTCGTTTATAGATGTTTAGCAGCGAATTTACGATATCCGCCTCGCGCTTGGGATCGATCAAAGTGATGAGTGGCGACGAGGAGCGATAGGTGTCCCAGATGGCGTAGTAATCATCGTAGTAAGGCTTTTCTGTCCACTTGGGATTCTCGCCCGACTTGTCCACAGGCATAATCATCGTGTGATAGAGGGCCGTATAGAACATGCGCTTGTCAGCCTCTGTGCCTTTGATCTGAATACGACTCAGAAGGCTTTCCCAACTATTGCGGAGCTTTGACAATTGGGTGTCGAAGTCGCAATCGGGTATGTTTCGCTTGGCTTGTTGCTCGCTGACGTACGATATGCCCACCTTTATATTTAATAAGGTGTCATCGAATGCCACGATGTTCTCGTTTTTCTGCTTGAAGGGCTTATCGCTCACCACGCAGAAGTAAACCGTATAGGCATCGCCATTGTTCCATCCACCTCTTACACGAGTGTAGCCTCGAACCTCATGGTTGTTCACCACTTCCACCTCGCCACCAATAAACTGCTGTTGCTCTCTGCGATCTGGTAAGGGGTTCTTGCCCAAGTAATGGGTTGCATCGATGAAGAGTGAACCATTCGTAGGATAATGAATCCTGTAGAAGGCACATCGCTCAGAGGTGGTAATCTCAGTACGAATGCCATTCTCGAAAGTCGTCGTATAATATCCCAAGGCGAAATCCTCGCTTACACGTTTCTGCTCATAATCATTTCTCTCACCCCTCACCTCTAGCTTCTCACCTCTAATAAAAGGCTGGATGAGCACATTGCCATACTTCTGTCCGCCACCAGTGCCACTCACGTGGGTTTGCGAGAATCCTGTAACCACTTCGGGCATCGGAGCCCAACCAGCATTGGGCTTGATAGTACAGTCGGGTCCAGGCTTGCACATCCCAAAGGGCATCGCTGGCCCAGGGAATGTTCGCCCCACACCTTCACTTCCAATACACGGATCGACATATTGCCAAACCTGCGCCCTGCTCACCATCGCCCAAAGCAGCAAGCATAAGGTTAAAATGTTAGTTTTTAGTTTCATGCTGCAAAGATAATCAAATTTTCGTGTAATTCGTGTAATTCGTGCCTTTTTTTTACTACCTTTGCCACCAATAACAATAACAAAGGAATGAAATCTAAAGCAATGATCCTCATAGTGTCTCTGTTGTCAATGTCGATGATAGCTTTGGCACAAGAAAACCGTATCGCTCGTCCTGAGATGAATACTTCTGATCTTCAAGCATTGATAGATCAAGTTTCCAGTAAAGGCGGAGGGCGAATTACATTTCCCAAGGGCGAATACCATACAGGACAGCTGGAGTTGAAAACTGGTGTTGAACTTCATCTGGAAGAAGGCGCTGTGATTCTGGGCAGCACCTCGCCTTATGACTATATCCGTCTGGAAACCAAGCAGTTGGCTGGCGATGAACGAAATGACAAATCGCAGTTGGGACTCATCATCGCCAAGCAAGCCCACCATATCGCCATTACCGGCTCAGGCACTATCGACGGACAAGGACTCGAATTGGCCCTCACCATCGATAGTCTGCACCATACGGGCGAGCTCGTCGATGAACATTATAACACCAAGCGCCATCGCCCCAGCGAGTTAGCTCGCCCCACCTTATTTAACTTTGTAGATTGTCAGGATGTTCGCATCGAGGGAGTCCACTTGCGCAATAGTGCTGGTTGGGGTCTTTCATTCCATGAATGTCGCGAGATGATACTTCGAGGACTGGATGTCTATAATCGTGCTTTCTGGAATAATGATGGCATCGATCTTACTGATTGTCAGCAGGTTTTGGTGGAGCGTTGTGATGTGAATAGTGCCGATGATGGCATCTGTTTAAAGAGCTACAACCCTGAGAGTCAAAACGATAGCATCACCATCCGCTATTGCGAGATTCGCAGTAGTGCCTCAGCCATTAAGTTTGGATCGGCCTCCTGGGGTGGTTTCCGCCATATCCGCATCAGCGACATCCGAGTGTTTGATACCTTCCGCTCCGCCATCGCCATCGAGAGTGTGGATGGTGCTCAGATTGATGACATCCTCGTGGAGCGCATCGAGGCCAAAAACACAGGCAATCCCATCTTCCTCCGCCTAGGGCAGAGGGCTGGCAACAGAAAGGGTTCGCTGAGGAATATTATCATTCGCGATTTTAAGTGCGAGGTGCCTTTTGGTCGTCCTGATGAAGCTTACGACTTACGAGGTCCTGAGGTGGACTTCTTCCACAATCCCTTCCCCAGCAGCATTTGTGGCATTCCTGACAACAGAATCGAAAACATCACGCTCGAAAATATCCACATCCGCTATCCTGGTCGTGCCTCGAAAGGTATGGCTTACATACCCCTTTGGCGACTGAAGGATGTGCCAGAGCAAATCAATAAATATCCTGAGTTCACCATGTTTGGCGAGCTCCCAGCCTGGGGTTTCTTCGTGCGCCATGCTGATGGCATCCACTTCAAGAACGTCCACCTTTCATTGGACGCTGATGACTTCCGTCCTCCCTTCGTGTTCGATGATACTTTGAACATCGAGAAAGAATAAAAAAAGGTTTAAGCCATTATTCACCATTTTATCTCAGAGCATATTTTTGAATAATCACAAATTGTCAAAAGTCCTTGGCATATCACAGATGATGTCCATACACAAAAGTAAAAAGGCGTCTCAAACTGAGACGCCATATTTGTCAATAAAGATTGTGTTATTATGAAATTACTTCCAAGGATTATCGTAGCCTACTGGGCCGTTCTCGAGCTTCTGGCATACAATCTCGATCTCCTCGTAATGCTGCTGACCAT
>R26__coassemble_171_pt1 | contig 44218 bp, 26 predicted proteins | sample R26__metabat2_high_PE_018 | metagenome-assembled genome bin R26
CAACCTATGGCAGGGTTAAGTTAAAAAACATTCAACTTTTTCTAGGGTAGCACACATGTTAGGGGTTATGTTAGGGGTTATGTTAGGGGTTATGTTAGGGGTTTATTATCAACTGCAGACCATAACGAATTTATTTTCAAGCACTTAGACAATTTGAATGTTAGGTGTTGAAGCATTAGAAAAAATCTTACGCATTTTTATCTCGGAAGTCTGCAATACTGCATAATCATGCGGAATATGGAAGAATATTCAATCACTAAAAAGGCTCTGACTTTAGAAGGAGTAAAGTGGGACTTTAGTCGGAGTAAACCCTGACTTTACTCGGAGTAAACCACTAAATTCTCGAGAGAATTTCTGGGTTTAGACTATCCAAACCATCAGCGAGGATAGCCCAAACCAGGACTTTACTTATTGTAAAGATCTATAAATAATAATAATGACAAAAAAAACGAGGGATATCCCATTACAGGATACCCCTCGAATCATTATTAGTGAAGTGTATTACAACTTTCTGAGAATCTTGATGGTGTTGTAGTAAGAGCCGAATGAACCGGCAGCTACTGTCCACTCATAAAGAATGTAATAGGTATCGTCCTCAGGATTGTAACCAGAGAAACCAGAAGCAGTATCCCAAGAAGCACTGATGTTTCCATAGGAAGAATGGCTCAGACCGGTAGCCGTAGCACCTGTGTACTTCTTACCCTCAGCGTTGCAAACGGTAATGTCCTTACCCTCGTCGATCTTGTAGTAGAAATAGCAGCCCTCAGCAAATGGAGCATAACGATAGAGGTCGAGAGTAGCTGAATACTGAATTACATCCTCCCATTTCTCTCCATACCAGAAGTCATCGTAGTACTCAATTGCAGCATAGTCCTTATAGTCCTCCTTGTGAATCTGGACGTTCAACTCAGGTACATAGTCCTGAACGCGATAAGGAGAGGTGTACTCCTCAGGGATAGCAAGACGCAGCTGATAGTCTGTGAAAGGCTCTGCATCGGAGCTAATCTGGATGGGAACCTCTACCTCAGTCTGACCTGCGGCAAACTCAACCGTTGCAGGAACGGTGAATACAGAAGCTACCTGAAGCTGCTTCAGGGGTACAGTGAGGGCGCTACCGGCATCGGCACGACCAACCTTGATGTTGAAGCTCGTAGCAGTCAGGTCGAGAACCTGATGAGCCTCATCAACAAAATATACATTGTTGCTGCCAGCGGGTTTACCAGGAGAGTAGCTGTCGTCATCGCTACAAGAAGCGAAGCCAAAGCCTGTCAAAGCCATTGCGGCGAGCAGAAAAATCTTATTGATCTTCATAACTTTTAGTGTCTTAATTGTTAATTCTTAACTCTTAATTAGTCGGTCACACCGTCACGAAGTGAAGGATTCTGATCCTGCTTAGGCTGTGAACCACCAGTGTTGTTCACGATGGCAGCATTAGCGTTGGTCTCACTGTCGCTGAAGCGCATGAGCAGCCAAGGATCATCGGGATCGATGTTGAAGCGGAATGCATCAGGCTGGTTGGTGCTTGCAGCATTGTCGTGGAAGCGAACAACGGGCTTGTGCAGACGGTTACAGTCGGCCATGAAGAAGCCCTCACCCCAGAGCTCTACACGACGCTGGTACCAGATCTCGTCAGCGAGAGAACGGCCACCGGCAGTAGCAGAGTAAGAGGGATCACGATAGGTCTTCACGAAGTTCTCGAGGATCTGCTTGGCCTGGGCCTCGTTGCCGCTCTTGGCAAGACCCTCAGCCTGGATAAGGATCATCTCCTCAACACGCATCAGGGGGAAGTCGTTGCTGTTGATGGTGCCACCAATGCCCTTCTTCATACCGAACTTCACGTTCGTGTAAGGTTCAAACGGTTCCTTCACGTCAGCGATGTAAAGGGGAGCGATGTCATCGCCGGTCGTACCGTCCCATGAGATGTTAGCGAGCAGTGGAGAGTGCAGTTTCTCGTCAACCCACCAGCCCTTACGAACGTCGGTAGCGGGAATCTTATCATACAGCATCTTGTTGATCATAGCGTAGCAGGCAGAACCAGCGGTGTAAGCACTTGCAGAGAAGCTTGACAGCCATGAAGCACTGGTGGCATAGCGGTCCTGAGCCTGGTCGTCGGTCAGGATGATACCCCAGATCCAGTTATGCTCGCTGGCATCCACGAAGGCAGGTGTGCTGACCTCGTCGATAGAGGCGGGCGTGAAGCCCTCGGCAGCCTTGGCAGCATCTGCTGCAGCGGCAGCCCAGTTGCCCATATAGAGGTTGGCACGGGCACGCAAGCCGTAAGCCACGTTTGCATTGATCTGGGCCTTGTTGGCACGGTCATTGCCGAGCACGGCGATGGCAGCGTCGAGGTCGCTCATGATCAGGTCGTAGCACTCCTGTACGGAAGCACGGGGGTTGTTGGCGGGATCGGGCGTCTCGGGGGTCACGATGGGCACGCAGGGATCATTCTGGTGACCCTGGTAGTTGAACTGGAAGTAGGGCACGAGGTTCAGGTAGTCGAAGGCGCGGATAGCGCGGGCCTGAGCCACCTTGTTCTTACTGGCGTCGTCCTCATTGGCACCCAGTGAGCTGATCAGGTCGTTGGCAATCTTAATCTGATTGTAGACGATGGCGTAGCGGATGTAGGGGTTAGCGTAGTTAGGTGTACGCGAGGTGTACTCACCGCATGTAGAGAACCAGTTGTAACCGCTGTTGGGATAGATATAGTCGGCACCCTCGGCATCCTGCGAGAGGGCTGCCATCACGAAGCCGAAGTCGTCGGCACGGCTACGGCCTGTGCCAAACACACCGTAAGGCTCACCCATCATGTTGAACATACCGGCGAAGGTGGCGTCCACACGGGCAGGGATGGCGCCGTAGGTCTCCGTCAGCTGGTCCTGAGTGATCATGCCGCCTGCGGGCTCCTGCTTGTTCACGTCGTCGCAGGCGGTGAGTGTCAGCACACCGGCTACTGCGAGTATTGATATCTTATTGAACTTCATATATCTCTAAAATCTTAATTGTTAATTCTTAACTACTTTTAGAATGTCACCGTCAGACCGGCAGTGATGGTACGCATAGCAGAGTAAGAGTTCGTGTTCAGACCAGAACCGCTGGTGTAGCCACCGATACCGAGTGAGTAACGAGGATCGAGACCCTTACGCTTTGACCATACGAACAGGTTCTCACCAGCCACATAGATGCGGAGGGCAGAGAGCGTCAGCGGGCTAATCAAATTCTTGGGGAAGGTGTAGCCCAGCGTCAGGTTGTTCAGGCTCAGATAGTTTGAACTGATCTGGAAGCGGTCGACAGCCGACTGACCCACCTGGGTGTCGCCATCCATACGGGGAACGTCGGTGTTGCGGTTCTCAGGCGTCCAAGCCTTCAGGGCATCCTTGTGCCAAGCCTGACCGGCAGCAGCCTGCGTGTGCATCAGGGCCTGATAAGCACCGTCGTAGATCTTACCGCCGAGCTGGAACTGGAACTGGGCGCTCAGGTCGAAGCCGTAGGCATAGAGCGTAGTGCCGAAACCGCCATAGAGCTTGGGCAGAACGCTGCCGCAGTTGTACTTGTCGGCCTGTGAGAAGTTGGCTGTGGTGCCGATCTCGCCGGTTTCCTTTCCATTCTCATCCTTGATATTATAGTAGTACAGGGCCTGACCAGTATTCTGGTCTACGCCGGCATACTTATACATATAGGCATCGTAGAGCGAACCGCCCTCGGTGATGATAGAGGTAGAGTACTTGATACCATTCTCACGTACCGACTCGTCGAGCTCGTCGACGGTGTTCTTGAAGTGAGTCAGGTTCAGGTTCAGGTCCCAAGTGAGGTCACGGGTCTTGAAGATCGTACCGGTCACGTTGAACTCAACACCCTTGTTGGTGATCTTACCCACGTTGGTAGGATACTCACCGGTGGGGTTACCTGCTGACAGGGGCACGGGCTTGTAGTACAGCAGGTCGGAGGTCTTACGGTTGAAGTACTCAATCGTACCAGTCAGGCGACCCTTGAACATTGAGAAGTCTACACCGATGTTGTAAGCCTTCGACTTTTCCCAAGTCAGCTCCTCGTTACCCTTGTACTTCAGCACGAGTGAGTAGCCGTCGGCGTATGTGGCAGCATACTGGTCGGCATACGGGGTGTACCAACCCGAGGTAGAAGAGGTGCTGGCGCTATCGGCTGTTGTACCGATGGCGTCGTTACCCTGCTCACCATAGCTGGCCTTCACCTTCAGCATGTCGATCCACTTCACGTTCTGCATGAACTTCTCCTTCGACATTTCCCAGGCGAGACCTACGCTGTAGAAGTTACCCCAGCGATGACCGGGAGCGAAACGGCTCGAAGCGTCGCGACGATAAGAGGCGCTGATGAAGTACTTCTCCAGATAGTCGTACTGCACACGGCCCAGGAAGCCCTCAGTCATATACTCATGAGTGAAAGAGTCGATCTGCTTGTTGTCAGTACCGGCAGCATTACCAATCTCACCGATAAACGGGTTGAAGAGGTGGTCGTTCTGGGCTGACAGCAGCTGATACTTCAGCTTGTACTGCTCGTAACCGGCCAGCACATCCAGGTGATGGGTGTTGTTGGCGAAGTCGGTACGGTAGTTGGCCAGGTACTGGTTGGTTACGTTGAAGAAGCGCGTCTGCTGAACATAGGCGAGACCATCCTGAGCGGCATAGCTACCAAAGGTAGAATACAGGTCGTTCTCACGGGCATTACGGGCAGAAACGGCGAGGTTGGCACTCAGGGTCAGGCCCTCGATCGGAGTGATGACAGCCGAGAACTTGCCGTCGAAGTTGTCATAATAGGTCTTGTAGCGGTTCACCTCGTTGTCGCGAATGGCGTTACCCACGAAGTTGGCACGCTTGAAGTTCGTATTGTTGGAGTCATAGACCGTACGTCCTGCCTCCGTCATGATGTTACCCTGAGCATCGCGCACATAGAGCGGATAGATCGGGGCAATGCTGTTACAGATGTAGAAGATGTTGCCGGAGCTACCCCAATTAGAAGAGTATGAGGGCTGGTTGGCGTCGCGGTGCGAGTAGTTCATGTTCGCGCCGATCTTCAGCCACTTCTTCACCTGATAGTCCACATTCAGACGAGCGGTGTAACGCTGCATGTCAGAGTTGTTTACGATACCGCCGTCCTTCAGATAGCCGGCGCTGGCGTAGTAGTTCAGCTTGTCGGTCACGCCGCTGAAGCTGACGTTATACTCCTGACGGAATGAGTTGTGGAAAGCCTCGTCGTACCAGTTATCGGGAGTGTAGTAGTACTCACCATCGCTGTAACCCAGCTTAGCGTTGGGATTCAGGCGGAGATTGGTACCAATCAGATTCTCGCCCTCGGGCACAGTGAAGATCTGGTAGCCCAGACCGCCGTTGTTCTGATCGTAGATGTTCTTGTTAGCAAATGCATAAGCCTCCTCAGCGGTCTTGCCGTTGTAGATCTGAGAGTTATACAGCTGTGCGAAATGAGCCTCGTAGTACTGGCCGGGATCGGTGATCACATCGTACTGCGGAATCAGGCGGCTGTTGGAACCCCACTTGGCGTCGAACTTGATCTCAGCGTCCTGGTTACGACCCTTCTTCGTAGTGATGAGCACCACACCGTTGGCACCACGGGCACCATAGATGGCGCTGGCCGAAGCATCCTTCAACACCGTCATCGACTCAACATCGTTCGGGTTGATAGAGTTCAGGGCACCGTCGAAAGGCATACCGTCGAGCACGATCAGCGGGTTGTTGCCGGCTGACATAGAACCGATACCACGGATACGGATGGTCGGGCTGCTGTTGGTCGGGTCACCGCTGGTATTGATAATCTGCACACCGGGGGCGGCACCAGCCAGTGAGTTAGCTACGTTTGAAGAAACGTGAGCCTCGATGGCCTTGGCATCTACCTGAGCGGCAGAACCAGTAAAGGCTGACTTCTTCTGGGTACCGTAAGCCACAACGATCACCTCGTCGAGGGCGGCTACATCGGCCTTCAGGAATACGCGCATACCGTTCTTTGCATTGACGGTCTTGCTCTCATAACCCAGATAAGAGATCGTCAGCGTCTTTGAACCCTCGGGAAGAGTCAGGCTGAAACGACCGTTTACGTCAGTCAACATACCGGTACTTGTTCCTGTTACCTGAACGGCTGCACCGATGATGGGCTGACCGTCTTCCTGAGAAAGCACAGTACCGGAAACTTTTGTTTGAGCCAGCGCGCTACCTACGAACAGGAAGAGGCTGACAAAAAACAACGTTAGTCTTTTTTCCATAAATTCTCTCTCTTTTGATTAATAAATATTATAAATATAATGTAAACTAAGTCTCTGTTTCTGATTATTGACTGTAAGTTCAGGGTGCAAAAATAACGCATAAATTTCTCAAAAACGAATAATTTTATATAAAAATCACATTTCTAGTGCATTTTTTAACGATTTTACCATTCCGACTTGATTTAAATCAATTGTAAAGTACGATTTACAATTTAACACAAAAGTGTAAGGAAAACACGTCTATATGTACCAATCTGATAATTCCAACACAAATAAAGGGCACCCAAAGGCGCCCTTTAACTTATAAAAAATGTATAATTAGTCTATTTAACCTGCACCACGAGATACTTGCTGGTTGACCAGAAAAGCTGCGGATCAGTGATGCGGAGGATATACTGCTTGTTGGCATCGCGGTCGAGAGTATAAGAGCTGGCAGGATGGGCCGTTAAAATATTAGCCGACTTGCTGTAAAGCTTGATCTCCTTGTCGATACGGATATCGATCTTGGTGAAGTACTCCTTGTTGAAGTTAGACTGGAGCACCTTACCATCCTTCAGAATGTTCTGCTCCTTGAGCTCCTTGCTGGTGCCGAATACGAACCAAGCGGTGTTGAGCTGCTTGTCCTGAGTAGAAATGGTCTGCGACTTCTCTGTGTTCTCAGCCGTCAGGTTGCTGACATTGCTGTTCAGATCGGCCACCTGCTCGTCGAGTTCAGCAATATGGATATCGCGCTTGTCGAGTTCCTCGCGAAGAGCCTGCATCTGCTGGTCCTTCTTCTCCATCTGCTGGGTGAGGTTGTCGATGATCTTCTTGAGCTGACCACCCTTCACACTACTCTCGCGAACCTGCTGCTTCAGCTTGTTGATAAGTTCCTTGTTCTGCTTCATGACACTCTGGATGAACTGGAAGTTCTCCTTGATACGCTCAGTGGTGTTGGTACCTTCGCCCTGCTTGGCAAGGGTGACACGGTTCTGGGCCTCGGTAATCTCACGGAAACCTTCCTCGATGTCGCTCAGCGTAGTCATCATGTCATTGATCTCATTGTCTTTCTGAGCAATGATCTGGTTCAGAGAGTCACGCTGCTGCTGAGCAAACTGCTCGGCTTTCTTCACTCCGTCATTGCAACTAGCGAGTGCGATAACGCACATTGCTAATATAAACAGTTTTTTAATACCTTATTTATTTTATATTATTAATTATCACTTTTACCTTGGATAATGATAACAATCTCGCCTTTGGGTTCCTTCTCTTTGAAATGGGCAATCACCTCTTCGAGACTACCACGGACGCTCTCCTCGTGGACTTTTGAGATTTCGCGGCAAACGCTGACCTGACGATCGGCACCATAGGCCTCGGCAAACTGCTGGAGGGTTTTCACCACGCGATAGGGCGACTCGTAGAAGATCATGGTACGCGTCTCGTCCTTCAGTGACTCAATCTTCGTCTGACGACCTTTCTTCTGGGGCAGGAAGCCTTCGAAAGCAAAACGATCGCAGGGCAGGCCGCTCGACACAAGGGCGGGCACGAAAGCCGTAGCTCCTGGCAAACACTGCACCTCGACGCCAGCACGCACAGCCTCACGGACGAGGAAGAATCCAGGATCGCTGATGCCTGGCGTACCTGCATCGCTTATCAACGCCACATTCTCGCCAGCCAACAATCGGCCGACGATACCTGCAGAAGTGCCATGCTCATTGAACTTATGATGCGACATCAGCTGATTGCGGATGTCGTAATGCTTTAGCAGGATACCCGATGTACGAGTGTCTTCTGCCAGCACGAGATCTACCTCTTTTAAGATACGGACGGCACGAAATGTCATGTCCTCCATATTGCCTACTGGGGTTGGTACAATGTACAATATACCCATAACAGGGGGCAAAATTAAGAAAAAGTTAAGAATTAAGAGTTAAGAATTAAGAAATTTTGCCGTTACCATTCATTTTTTCTTAATTCTTAACTCTTAAACAATAATTATTCGTACCTTTGCACACAATATGAATAACAACTTAACAGGAGAGGCGCACCGTCCTGGCAGAATAGAAGTGGTGTGCGGCTCGATGTTCTCGGGCAAGACGGAGGAACTGATCCGCCGTCTGAAACGTGCGCAGTTTGCACGACAGAAGGTGGAAATCTACAAACCAGCCATCGACGTGAGATACTCGGAGGAGGACGTGGTAAGTCACGACCAGAACCATATTCTGTCGACTCCCATTGACTCGTCGGCAAGTATCCTGCTGCTGTCGAGCGACATTGACGTGGTAGGCATCGATGAGGCACAGTTCTTTGACATGGGTCTGGTGGAAGTATGTAACGAACTGGCCAACCGTGGCGTACGTGTGATCGTGGCCGGACTGGATATGGACTTCAAGGGTGTACCCTTCGGACCGATGCCAGCCCTCTGTGCCATTGCCGACGACGTGACAAAAGTACACGCCATCTGCGTGAAATGTGGCAACCTGGCCTATGTGAGCCATCGTAAGGTAGGTGGTGAGCAACGAGTGCTGCTGGGTGAGACCGCTGAATACGAGCCCTTATGCCGTGAATGTTATCAAAAAGCAATACAAGAAGAAAATGAAAGAAAAGACCATCACGCTTGACCGCCTGGTGCGCTGGGTTGGCATAGGACTGCTGATCATCGCCATCATCGTACTCATCGACTATCTGAGTAGTGTACTGTTGCCCTTCTTCATCGCCTGGTTCTTTGCTTATCTGCTCTACCCTATCGTGAAGTTCGTAGAGCATCGTATGCACTTACCCAGAGCGCTGAGCATCATTCTGACGCTGATTTTAGTCATCGCCCTGGTAAGCGGCATCGTATACATGATCATTCCCCCGATGATTGAGCAATTCGAGAAGCTGGGCCAGCTGGCCACGGATTACATCCACAAGTCGGCTCACATCACCTCGATACCTGCAGCCGTCACCCAATGGTGGATTGACAATCAGGAGGATATCGGCAATTTTTTCCGTAGTGACACGTTTACTGACGGCATAAAAACCATTATGCCAGGCCTTTTCAGTGTGCTAGGCCAGACTTATAGTGTGATCGTAAGTGTGATAGCCTCGTTTATCACCTTATTATATATGTTCTTTATCCTGCTCGACTATGAGTATCTCACCGACAACTGGATACGTCTCTTCCCCAAGAAGGCACGTCCTTTCTGGCAGGAACTGATGTCGGACGTGGAACGCGAACTGAACAACTACATCCGCGGTCAGGGATTGGTAGCCCTCATCATGGGCGTGCTCTTCTGCATCGGTTTTACGATCATCGACTTCCCGATGGCTATCGGCCTCGGCATCATGATCGGCATCATGGACCTGGTGCCTTATCTGCACACCTTCGCCTTGATACCTACCGTATTGTTGGCCTTGCTGAAGTCGGCCGATACGGGTCAGAACTTCTGGGTAATCCTGGCCATGGCATTGCTGGTATTCATCGTTGTACAGCTGATTTGTGACATGGTGGTAACGCCGAAGGTGATGGGCAAGGCCATGGGACTAAACCCCGCCATCCTGTTGCTCTCGCTCTCCGTATGGGGTGCCTTGCTGGGATTCATCGGTCTGATTATAGCCCTGCCACTTACCACCCTGCTCATTGCATATTATCAACGGTATGTTACAAAAGAAGGTGAGGTAGAAGAGGTGGAAGAAGGCACTCCACCCAACTAAATTGGGGCAAAAAGCAAAAATTCTCCCAATAAATTTGGCGGATTCAAAAATTATGCATACCTTTGCAGCCGCTTTCGAAAGATTGCACGTTTAAGGTTGATCCGTTAGCTCAGTCGGTAGAGCACAACACTTTTAATGTTGGGGTCTTGGGTTCGAGCCCCAAACGGATCACGGAAAAGAGAGGCTTTTGGGCCTCTCTTTTTCTATATCTACAATTGTAAATCTATTATCTCACCAACTCTTGCAATAGCTCACGATGGTGTCCTGGAAGGATGATGTGGTGATTGCCAATAGGCTCCGTGAGGAAATAGGAGGTTTGGGATTTATCCAAAAGCTGGATGATCTGTTGGGTACGACAGAGGTCAGGATTGGCCTGATTACGCACCAACTCCCCTTCTGCGATGAAACAACGGGAAAGATCGCCAGAAACTTTAAACACAGTGACAGGCCCCGGCTTCATATAGCCCCGGACGCCAACACCGATGCCCGACTCGAAATGGGTATCGAACTCATAACGCTCCACCATATTCAGAGGGATGGTGCAATGGGCGAAGAGCATCTCACCCGTCTCGGGATTGATAGTCGAAGGGTTGGCCTGGAAACCCGACATACCTATCAGGGAGCGAACCATCATCATTGACAACATGGCAGGTACATCGCCCTCACAACCTGCCACAAAGCCTTCGGCATTCAGTTTGGCCAAAGCCAAACAACCCGTATTCTTAATGGCAGTGAGCAGATCAAAGCAACGCAGGGTAAAGCCTTGCAACTTGTATTTTTCCATAACCTCCTTCAAAGCCTGATAGATTCTGTTGGCGCCAGGAAGGGCATCCTTCACGATAGCCACATCTGACACCTCAAGAGGAGAGGTCTCTGGTGTAACGGCAATCACGTCTAAGAGTTCCTGCATGGGGATATCCACGAGTTCAATACCTAACTGTTGCTTCACAATGTTAGCATCAGCATGGCTGGAAATCAACCAATCGGAGGGTTGACCTATCACACCCAAGCGGCTTCCCTTCAGTTGACTTTTGGCCTCAGCCACCTTTGCCATAAGGGTGACACGGTGATGAATATAACCAGCAGAGCCATGGATAATCTCACCCTTGAGATGGTTCTGACGCAGATAAGAAAGAATCTCCATCGAGGCTGCCAACGAGTTACTCTTGCCAGAGGTAAGCAGATAGAAAGGCGCATCTGTCTTAGCCAACAACTCTGGGAGCAACTTTTTAAAGATGCCCTCGGTACCACCAGTACGGACATAGATGAGACTAAGCGGACTACTGCCATAATCAGCATAGTTGCTACCCTTAAAAGCATAATCAAAGCCAAGACTCTCAAGGAATTCCTTGGTAACAGCCCCTACGGCTTGCTCGTCGTGAAGCTCTGATGTGAGTGTATAAATGGATATCATATTCTATTTTAGTTTGGGTTTCAGTTCATCGGGCGATTCGTTGGTAAACATACTCACCTTGGGACCATCCTTCGTAAAGAGGTTACGGATGATCTCAGGCTGAAGCGTCAGAGTTGGAGCGAAATCATCGCTTGCCATATAAGAAAGGATAGCCTTCCGCATCTGACGGGCTACCATACGATGATCCAAATCAGTAGTCACATCCATCGTCGTCATCAACAGTTTGCCTTTCAACACATTAGCCTCAACCAACATACCCAACTTACGAGACACATGCCAGGTGTCGATGGGTTGAATCGGAGGCTGATAATCCTTTGGGAAGTCCTGCAGGTTCATCACCTGAGCCTTGTTCAGTAACTCCCACCAGTTTAGGTTACTCCAACCGTCGGTGGGAAAACCATATTTAAACAATGGATGCAGGCTGTCGATATAAGCACCCGTGGTATGGGGAGGACGCATCTTGAACCATGAGGTATTCCAAAATACAGGCAAATAATGTTGAACCACATCGCTACCCAAGCGCACCTTTCCTGCTGCTGTGAGGAGAACTTTTCCACCCTGCTTCAGAACGGCCATCGCCTTAGCATCGAGCGTATCAGCCACAAAGATATCATCAGGAACCTCCGTACTCACGGAATCAGGATACACCCAGAAATCCCAGTGGTTCATGTATTTATTGCCACCGACACTCACGGTGAGTGTGAGTTTCTCGGGCGCCTGAATACTGTCAAGTGCCATCTTCACAACACCAACAGGCGTGTGTTTAGCCAAAGGTATCTCACCAGTATAAAGCAGTCCTCCGCTATAAACCTTTTTGGCCCCATTATGAATAAAATAGGTAACACGTGCACCCTTAATATGGCCGAACATAGCGTTATAAACCTCAACAGGCACCACGAGACTATCCCTCGAAGTATAAACAAACTTGGGAAAAAGCGCCAACGGAACGATGGGCGAACAGAACTGGCTCCATTCCGTCGCATTAGTATAACCCTTCTCGCGCCAATGCACATTAAGAACTCCCTCAAGGGCCGTACCTTGTCCGCTATAGTCGTTGAGTGCCAACAGTTGGAAACCCGCATAGTCCGAAGTACGCAGGTTACGCTCTATCTCGTATTTATAACAAAGAGTCTGCAACTTACCGCTGGCCATCAGGAATTTCTCGGCTTGTGACTCCATGCCGTTATCGCGAAGCAAATCTCGGAAAATCTCAAAGTTCTTGGCCTTATAAGCCCCTGTATACTGGGAAATTTCCCTGAAGTCGGGGAAGGCGCACCACTGCCCCTGCTCATGGGCAATGATGGGCGAGTTATTATCCACCGTATCCTTATAATTTCGCGGACGGAGGATCTGGCTGTAATAGTCGTCATCCGATGAAGGTGCGTGATTCGTCCAGTCGAGTCCTCGGGCACCACCCTTAACGTGGTACTCAGAACCATCATCCCATGCCCAGCCACCTCCTACGGAAGCACCACAGAAGATACGGGTGGGATCGTATTTCTTCATCTCTTTCACCCAATTGTTGCAATATGCCACCCAGTTGCCTGCGGGCTCATTACCGGCTGCCATCATGATGAATGAGGGATGATGGCCATAGGTATCGATGATACGCTTCGACTCCTGAAGCAGATACTGGTCGATGACTTGTCCAGAAAGCAGTTTCACGCCATGGTTAGGCCATGAGGGACCTTCTGGTTGTAAATAGAATCCTAGTTTATCAGCAGCTACGAAGGCGGCCTCGGGCGGGCAATAGGAATGGAAACGCATGTGGTTCAACCCATAAGCCTTACACTTCTCGAAGATACGCGCCCATGACTCCTCATCCGTAGGTGGATAGCCCGTTTCAGGGAAACAACAGTTCTCCACCGTTCCACGCAGGTAGATAGGTCTCCGGTTCAGGATGATATCCCTACCATCCACACTCACCTCACGCATGCCGAAGGTAGTCTCGTAATAATCATCGCCCACGCTGATGGCCAGTCGATAGAGATTGGGATGGAACTCATCCCAGAACGCAATCTTGTCAGGGATAGGCACATCCACCAGCATCCTGTTGGAGGTAATATCGTAGTTTACCCCATAAAGATTAGCTGAGTCCTTGTTCTCTTGCTGTATCAGCACCTCCATCTGATAATAGAGGAAGTTAGGTGATTGTCCACCTAAGATCACCTCCAGCTGAACGTCCCTCTCAAAAGGTCTCGGACGGATGGTCACCTTGTCTATATGCAATCGCTGGGGCTGGGCGCGTAGCTCCATCTTTCCCACGATACCGTTCCAGTTGCCTTGCGTCTGATCGGTCACGCTATGAGAATCCTGTCCCACACCCACATGCTCAATGCCGTTATATACACAGATATCTATCTGGTTGCGCTCGCCAATCTTCACGTATTTGGTCACATCAAATTGGTGGGGTGTGGAGAGCGAGTTGTCGTTACCCACTTTCTCTCCATTCACAAACACGGTGGTCTCGATATGGGGACGCTCCAGATAGAGCGTGATATACTTCTTCTTCCACGAATCGGGCACATACACGGTACGACGATACCAGGCTTTACCTACATACTCCTTCTCAGGCGTCAGGAAGAAGGGAAACTTCATATTACCCTCTTTACGATACTTCTCCATATAGGGATTGAAGTAATAGCTGGAGTCGTAGAGCGAACCCGTCCAACGGGTGTTCACCGTCACAGGATTACCTTTGCCATTCGTCAACATCGAGCCTGGCAATATCACGTAGTCGTTATACTTCGCTGAGTCGCCATAAGCCAGTTGCCACGAGCCTGCAAGATTCACGACCTCTTGCGAAAGAGCGAATAGTGAACAGTGAATAGTGAACAGTAAAAACAGTATTCTCTTCATCGTTGATTCAATTTATGCTTGCAAAGGTAAGTCTTTTCGACTAAAAAAAAGAACGACGCCCGAAAAAAGCGCCGTCCTTAATATTTTTTTGTAACTCAGTTACTTCTGAATCCTCAAAACGGGTGCAATCGCGTTACAGGGTTTGGGCAGTACGACCTTCAATCCATCGGCCGTCTGCTGAGCTTTTACCTTACCATAGCCCAAAAGATACACACTCGAAATGCTCTTCTTGAAGTCCTTATTACCCTTAGCGAGCGACTTGATGGTAAGCGTTCCATCCTCTGGCCAACCTAAAGCTGTGACATAGAGATATTTCTTCGTCTGGTTAAAACGGATGTCGCGAGCATCGAGATGGCTGTACATACCCTCATTAAAGCCTTGGGCATTGAGCTTGATATCCATCTCGGCCACAGGACCCTCACCAAATTTCACCCACGGACGCGTGCCGAAGATACTCTCGCCATTCACGTTCATCCAGGCCTCCAGATCGTCGAGTACCTTCGCCTCTTTCTCGTCGTAGGTACCATCGGCTCTCAAGGGGATACTCAACAGCAGATTACCATTCTTCGACACGATATCAACCAACTGCTTTACCACAGTCTCGGCACTCTTATACTGATCTTTCTCATAGACACTCGTCTTATAGTGCCAGTTACCAATACAGTTACACGTCTGCCAAGGCTCAGGTATGAGTTCATTGGGCGCACCGCGCTCCACATCCCATGTCAGGGCTTTCTTCTGGTCTTCGCTCAGAATCTTTCCAAATACTACGCTTTTAGGGTTCTGATTATAAAGATGTGTAGCAATCTTCAGTCCGCAATCGCTCACAGGATAGAAGGGCAACACGGTTACATCGAAATAAACCAGGTCGGGATGATAGCGATTGATGGCGTCGAGGGTACGATCATAGAAGTTAGTCACAAACTCCTGTGACGGCGGACAGGCACCTTCGCCCCAACCCCACTGGTCATGCACTTTGCCATCGCTCCAAGAGTCATAGCTCATGGGGTGACGCTGCTGGTAGAGTTTCTGAGGATCGTAACCTTCCCACCATTTGCCTTTACCGTCTTCCTTGGTCAGATTACCATCGTAATACACACCAGCCTTCTCGCCTTTCAGATCGTAGCGCTGAGCGGGTTCATACCATGTCCACGCATGGTCGGCATGGAAGGAGATACCCAGAGGCAAACCGGCCTTCTTAGCAGCTTTGGTCCATCCGTCGAGGATATCCTTATGCGGACCTATGTTCTGTGAGTTCCACTCCTGATACTGTGAATCCCAAAGATCGTAGTTATCGTGGTGGTTACCCAGCACAAAGAAATACTTGGCGCCACAACGCTTATAACGTTCTACCAATGCCTCGGGATCCCAATTCTCGGCCTTGAACAAAGGCAGAACATCCTTAAAACCAAACTCTGAAGGGTGTCCATAATGCTCCACGTGCCACTTGTACTCCCTACTACCCTCCATATACATAGAACGGGCCATCCAGTCGCCTGAACCCTCCACACACTGAGGGCCCCAGTGTGCCCAGATGCCGAATTTAGCATCGCGGAACCACTCGGGTGTCTGGTGCGTCTCCAGCGATTCCCATGTAGGTTGGTACTTGCCCGTCAGCATCTTCTCATGCTGTTCTGATACGGGCACCTGGTAAGTCTGTGCGAAGGCTGCAGCCATACCACAGCACATCGCTAAAGTCATCATGATTCGTTTCATGCCGCAAATATACAAAATTATTCGTAAAGATAAAACATTCGCTCCATCATTTTCCATTTCTCATCCGAAGTACTGCCCTTCTCACAGTTCTGGAACATAGCCACATAGTCTTCCCACTCTGCCTGACGTGGCAAGGTGGCAAGTTTAGCCATCGCACTTTCCCACTCAAAGTCAAGTGGTGTTTCTACAATCATAAAAAGTCGGTTTCCCAAGATGTAGATTTCCATCTCCAGAATACCGACGGAACGAATGCCCTCCATGATTTCGGGCCACGAATGATAACGGTCGTGGGCCTCCTTGTACTTGACGATCAACTCCGGATCATCCTTCAAATCCATCGTCTGACAATAGCGCTTCACAGGCTTGTCATAAGTCTTACACTGATAACCAGCTATTTTATAGTTCATATTAGTAGTTGTTAGAATTTCCTTGATGCAAAGATAGTTATTATATTCCAATCATCGATAGATAATTGTCGACTTTAAATAGGATGAAATCGACGGAGTATAGAAAAAATTCAATTAATGCCGCTATTTATAGCATAATATCGATATTCAATGGTTTGTTTTCGGGTTAAAACACAAAATAATTAATAAAAAGTTGCATATATGAAAAATTATTTGTTCTTTTGCGTTCAGAATACACTACAAGCCATTTTTTCAATATGAACTATCCTATCGATAAATTACATCTGCTGACGCTCAACGTAGGTCTGGCTGTCCACCATGGCGACTGGAACTGGAAGAACGTACGAAGTCCGTTTGCCCGTCTGTATTACGTTACAGAGGGAACGGCTCAGATAGAGATGCCATCAGGCGTTTACACGCTCACCCCTAACCATCTTTATTTCATCCCTGCTTATACCAAGCACAGTTATATCTGCGACTCTGCATTCTCACATTATTATATACATATATATGAGGATCTGCAGAGCGAAATGAGTATCCTCGAGGAATGGGACTATCCCGTAGAGGTGAACGCCTGCAACACCGACCTCGAACTAGTCAAGCGACTTTGCTTCATCAATCCTTTCCTGAAACTACCTCAGTCGAACCCCGATGCTTATGACAATCATCAAACACTGGTAAGCAATCTCCAATTAAACCAGCGTCGTCCTTTCTGCGACAAGGTGGAGTCGCGTGGCATCCTCTTTGTCCTGATGTCGCGCTTTCTGAAGTATGCCACCCCAAAGGCTGAGGTAAAGGACGATCGTATCCAGATATCGCTTAATTACATCCGCAAGAATATCAATGCCCAACTCGACATTGACTTCTTGGCCAACAAAGCCTGCATGTCGAAGGACCACTATATCCGCCTATTCAAGCGCGAAACGGGTGAGACGCCTAATGCCTATATCACCAAGCGTAAACTCGAGAAAGCCGAACTTTCGCTTGTCACCACGGCTATGCCTGTGAAAAGCATCGCCGACATATTAGGTTACGACGATTATTCCTACTTCAATCGCCTGTTTAAGAAGTATGCCGGCGTTACGCCCCAAAAATATCGTGAGCTACACTTTGAGTGAGATGAAGAGATTGAGAAAATGTGAAAATGAAATAATAAGAAAATGAAAAAACAACAATCATCTTTGATAACTAAGGACGGTGTGAGCTATCTCGTACCGTTTATCCTTGTTACGTTCTGCTTTGCCCTCTGGGGTTTTGCTAACGACATCACCAACCCCATGGTGAAAGCCTTCTCCAAAATCTTCCGAATGAATGTTACTGAGGGTGCGCTCGTTCAGGTAGCCTTCTATGGTGGCTATTTCTGCATGGCTTTCCCTGCTGCCATCTTCATCCGTAAGTTCTCTTACAAGGCTGGTGTACTGATGGGCCTCGCACTCTATGCTGCAGGTGCCCTACTCTTCTTCCCCGCCAAGGCCATCGGCATCTACGGGTGCTTCCTCGTGGCCTATTTTATCATGACCTGCGGACTCTCGTTCCTTGAGACATCATGCAACCCCTATATCCTCACCATGGGACCTGAGGAGACAGCCACCCGCCGACTCAACATGGCGCAGTGCTTCAACCCCTGCGGTTCCATCATCGGTATGTTTGTGGCCATGAACTTTATACAGGCCAAGCTCAACCCTATGAGTAGCGACGAGCGTGCTTTGTTGGGCGATGCTGAGTTCGAGACACTGAAGAATGCCGACCTCAGCGTGCTCATCTCGCCTTACCTCATCATCGGACTCGTCATCGTAGCCATGCTACTCCTTATGCGTTTCACCAAGATGCCAAAGATAGGCGATGCCAACCACGATATCCATTTCCTCGTCACCATCCGTCGCATCTTCTCGCTGAAGTACTATCGCGAAGGTGTCATCGCTCAGTTCTTCTATGTGGGTGCCCAGATCATGTGCTGGACCTTTATTATACAATATGGTACGCGCGTATTTATGGCTGAGGGAATGGACGAGCAGAGTGCCGAGGTACTGTCGCAACAATTCAACATCTACGCCATGGTGTTCTTTATCTGCTCACGTTTCATCGCCACTTTCTTGATGAAGTACGTCAAGCCCGCTATGCTGCTGGCCGTATTCGGCATCCTGGCCATGGTGTTCACCGCTGGTGTCATCGGATTCCAAAACCGCCTGGGTCTCTACTGTCTGGTTTGCGTCAGCGGTTGTATGTCGCTCATGTTCCCCACCATCTATGGTATTGCCCTCGACGGTCTGGGCGATGATGCCAAGTTTGGTGCTGCCGGTTTGATTATGGCTATCCTCGGCGGCTCGGTATTGCCCCCGCTTCAGGCCATGATCATCGACGAAGGTACATTATTTGGTTCTTTCCCTGCCACCAACGCCTCGTTCATCCTCCCGTTCATCTGCTTCATCATCGTCACCCTTTACGGTTTCAGGATCCACTACGCAAGAGAGAAAGCGAAATAGTCAAATAGTAAAATAGTCAAATAAACACATGGTTTACAACGAAATTGGAAAAACAGGTATGAAGGTGTCGAACCTCAGTTTCGGCGCTTCATCATTAGGCGGCGTATTCCACGGCATCCGTGAGGATGAAGGCATCCGCGCCGTACACACAGCAGTCGACAATGGTATCAACTTCATCGACGTGTCGCCCTACTATGGTCATCTCAAAGCCGAGATGGTGCTGGGCAAGGCACTGAAAGAGATTTCCCGTGAAAAGTATTTCCTCTCTACCAAGGTAGGGCGCTATGGTAAGGATGGTGTCAACACATGGGACTACTCCGCCCGTCGCGCCACGGAGAGTGTCTATGAGAGCATGGAACGCCTCAATGTCGACTATATCGACCTCATCAATGTTCATGACATTGAGTTCCAGGCTGGCATGGAGGGAGGTCTCCAGAAGGTGTGCGATGAAACACTGCCCGCCCTCGTCGAGTTAAAGAAGAAAGGTGTGGTTGGTCATGTGGGTATCACCGACCTTCAGCCTGAAAACCTCAAATGGGTCATCGAGCATGTGGAGGAAGGTACCGTTGAGAGTATTCTCAACTTCTGCCACTATTCACTCAACGATACGCTGCTGATGGAGTATCTCGGTTTCTTCGAACAGCATGGCGTAGGCGTCATCAACGCCTCACCCCTTTCCATGGGTCTGCTATCCCAGCGTGGCGCACCAGCTTGGCACCCCGCCGGTAAGGATCTGCAGAACGCCTGTGCCCGTGCCGCGGCTTATTGTCAGGAGCAGGGCTACCCTATTGAGAAGTTGGCCATCCAGTTCTCTACTAGCTTCAATCCTCGCATCGCCACGACCCTCTTCAGTAGTGCCAATCCCGACAATGTACTGAAGAATATCAATTACGTGAACGAGCCCATGGATGAGGCATTAGTCAAGAAAGTACAAGAAATCATCGGCGACCAGATGTTCGTCCGTTGGAAAAACTCCTAACTCCCAAAAAGTATGAAAGCAATTCAGATTAGCGAACCTTCTGTGATGAAGGTCATTGATATGCCCGAGCCCCAGATGGGCGACGACGAAGTACTGTTGAAAATGAAGTATGTAGGATTCTGCGGTAGCGATCTCAACACTTTCCGCGGAGGCAACCCTATGGTTAAAATGCCCGTCGTACCAGGCCATGAGGTAGGCGCCGAGATTGTAAAGGTAGGCAAGAACGTGCCCGAGGGGCTGAAGCCTGGCATGGTAGTCACTGTGAATCCCTATACCAACTGTGGCAAGTGCGCCTCTTGTCGTAATGGCCGCGTAAATGCTTGCGAACACAACGAAACTCTGGGTGTGCAGCGTTGGGGAGCCATGTGCGAATATCTCTCACTGCCTTGGGAGAAGGTTATACCCGCCGGCCTACTCACGCCTCGTACCTGTGCCCTTATCGAACCGATGAGCGTTGGCTTCCACGCCGTAAGTCGTGCTCAGGTATCTGACATCGATGTGGTGGTGGTCATCGGTTGTGGCATGGTGGGTATGGGAGCAGTTGTGCGCTCTGCTCAGCGTGGAGCTACTGTCGTTGCAGCCGACATCGATGATGAGAAACTGGCGCTTGCCAAGGAGATGGGGGCCAGCTACACCATCAACACCATGACAGAGGATGTGCATGCTCGTCTGAGAGAAATGACATCAGGGTTCGGTCCTGATGTGATCATCGAGGCCGTAGGTAGTGTACCTACTTATCAGATGGCTGTCAACGAGGTAGCCTTCACAGGTCGCGTGGTCTGCATCGGCTATGCCAAGAGCGAAGTATCGTTCCAAACCAAGTACTTTGTACAGAAGGAACTCGACATCCGTGGCTCGCGCAATGCCCAGCCCAGTGATTTCCGTGCTGTCATCCATTATCTGGAGCGTGGCACCTGCCCCGTTGATCGTCTCATCAGCAATGAGGTAAAACCCGAACACGCCCTCGAGGCTATGCAGGAATGGGCCTCCGCCCCAGGCAAAGTATTCCGTATCCTTGTGGATTTCGGATAATCACATTATCCACGACTTTATTAGAATTATCTCCCTGTTACAGTAAAATTAGTTGTTTTACTGTAACAGGGAATATCTATTGGTACTATCGTCCATATTTTTTGAGAGAAAGACTTTGTTTTTTGAGAAAAATAGCTAAGGTTTCAAGGGAAATGCCTATATTTGCACACAGATTCAACAAAACTAAAAAACTACAAAACAATGAAGAAAACGATTCTTTCACTCCTCGTGCTGATGATGGCAACGATGACGATGGCCCAAAGCGACAAGGCTAACGACGTGATGACCACACTCAGATTGGCGAACGACTACTTTATGGCGAAGTATGCCGACCCTACCCTTCCCACGAACGTAAACAGGATTCGTCCTTCGTCATTATGGACCCGTGCCGTATATTACGAGGGACTGATGGCGCTTTACGAGATTGACCCGCAGGAGCGCTACATTGATTATACAGATCGTTGGGGAAGTTTCCATCAGTGGACGCCACGTAACGGCGTGAAGACTAACGATGCCGACGACCAGTGCTGTGGACAGACCTATGCGGACCGTTATATGCAGAGCGGTGGCGAGGAGAAGATAGCCAAGATTATTGAGAACCTAGACAACCAGATGCAGACGCCCAACAAGCAGAAACCCGAGGCAGAGGGTTCACTCTATGGCTGGTGGACTTGGATTGATGCCATACAGATGGCCATGCCGCTCTATATGCAGATCTATAAGATTACAGGCGAGCGCAAGTATGCTGACCACGCCATGAAGATGTATCTGTGGAGCCGCAATACGTTGGCTGGTGGTCTGTTTAACGTAAAAGAGGGACTCTGGTGGAGAGATAAGGACTACGTAGCGCCTTACAAAACACCCGACGGCAAGAACTGCTACTGGAGTCGTGGCAATGGTTGGGTGTATGCAGCCCTGGTACGTTGCATGAACCTGCTGTCGCCTAAAGACAAGTACTACAAGCAGTTGAAGGCCGACTTCCTGCTGATGAGTGAGGCATTGAAGAACTGTCAGCGACAGGAGGACGGACTCTGGAATCCGAGTCTGGTATCGTATGCCGACTATGGTGGCAAGGAAATGAGTGGTACGGCACTCTTCCTCTATGGTATGGCGTGGGGTATTCAGAAGGGCTATCTGAAGGCTACTGTTTATAAGCCCGTTTGCGACAAGGCTTGGGAGGGATTGGTGCGCGACTGCGTACATCCTGACGGATTCCTCGGTTGGGCGCAAGGCACAGGTAAAGATCCATCGGCAGGTCAGCCGCTCTCATATACCAAAGTACCGGATTTCGAGGACTACGGCACCGGCTGCTTCCTCCTCGGCGGATGCGAATACTATAAATTAGTAAAATGAAGAGAATTATAATCACCATAACAGCTGTGCTGATGACGCTAAGCGCATCAGCACAGCGCCATTATGAGAGTCTTAACTTCGGATGGAAATTTAGACTAAGCGATGAGGGGAAATGGAAGCAAGTGGATGTACCCCATGACTTTCAGATAGAACAGCCCTGGGTGGCACCGGCAGCCGACGAGAGACCAGACAACACTGATGTGGCAGCTAACATTAAGAGTCGCCTGTCGAGTCGCGGGTTCAAGGAGATGGGTAAAGGCTACTATCGTCTGCACTATACCCCCGATGCTGCGATGAAGGGGCAGCGCGTATTGCTCGACTTTGAAGGCATCATGTACACCGCCGATGTGCTGGTGAACATGAAACACGTGGGTGGTACGGACTATGGCTACGTGGGCTTCGAGCTGGATATTACCGACGAACTGAAATATGGTGAGGACAATCTTATAGAGGTGGTGGCCGATACCCGCGAGCCGGGCAACTCCCGTTGGTATACGGGTGGTGGACTGTTCCGCAACGTAAGCATCGTGAGCACACCAAAGGATCTGTTCTTCGGGCGTCATCCGCTATACATCACTACTCGCGATAACAAATACGTGAGCATATCAGCGGAATTTACCAACCGCACGAAGGATCAGGCCACTAACATCCGCGTGCAGATTCTAGACCCCGACGGCACAATGGTTTACGACAACACCATGGCCTTGAAGCACCATAAGATGGCCCGCACGCAGGAAGAGCGCATCGCCACAGATGTGGAAATCAAAGATCCGAAGGTGTGGGATCTCGATACACCTTATTTATATATTGTAAAAGCACAGCTACTGCGTGAAGATGGAACGGTAGCCGACGAGGTATCGGATGAGTTTGGTATCCGTACTGTGGAGTTCGGTCCGGAGTTTGGTCTTAAGTTGAACGGCAAAAAGGTACTGCTGAAGGGTTATGCCAACCACCACACGCTAGGTGCTCTTGGTGCTGCAGCCTACCCCAAAGCCATCGAGAAGCGCATCAAACTGATGAAACAGTTTGGCATGAACCATATACGCACCTCGCACAATCCCTACAGCCGCGACTTTATCCGCCTCTGCGACAAATACGGCATTCTGATAGTAGACGAACTCTACGACAAGTGGACGCGTCAGCATACGGGTGGCAAGATTAGTTTCGAGGAGCACTGGCAGAAGGAAGTGCCCGAGTGGGTAAAGCGCGACAGAAACTCGCCATCAGTGGTGCTATGGAGCTTAGGCAACGAGCTACAACAGGACCCAAATATGCCATTTAATGACTTTGGCGTAACGATGTACAAGTTACAGAAGACGCTCCTGCAGCGTTATGACTCCACCCGATTGGTGACTGTGGCCATGCACCCCCGTTATCGCAACTGGGAGACTGACTCCCTCCCCCACGACCTAGCCATGCAGACAGACATTCAGGCTTACAACTACCGCTATATGTACTTCCCTGGTGACGGACGCCGATTCCCATGGATGACATTCTACCAGAGCGAAGCCTCTATATCAGCCATGGGACCGAATTTCTTCGAGATGAATCTCGACAAGGTAATCGGTCTGGCCTATTGGGGGGCTATCGACTATCTGGGTGAGAGTCAGGGATGGCCCGCTAAGGGTTGGGCACAGGGTGTATTCGATATTTCATTGGAGCCGAAACCGAAGGCTTACTTGATGCGTTCATTCTTCAAGCCTGAGGAACCTGTAGTGCATATCGCCGTGATAGATTCGAAGAACGAGGTCATGTGGAATGGTGTGCAGACGGGCAACGATGGTATGAGCGACCATTGGTGCCGTAAGCCCGGCACGGAACTGAGCCTGATCACCTACACCAACGCCGACGAGGCGGAGCTGCTGTTGAACGGCAAGAGTTTGGGCCGTAAGCAGAATCCCAAGAACGACACAAAACAGCGCAACCAGATCAAATGGGATAACATTATCTACGAGGATGGCATATTAGAGGCTATAGCCTATATTAATAATAAGGTGGTGGCTCGTCACAAGATTGAGACAACTGGCAAAGCCATTCGACTGAAGGCCACACCAGAGGACAACTACTGGAAAGCTGATGGCACTGACCTGATGCACATCCGTATAGAGACCATTGACAGCAAGGGCCGTCGTGTACCGATGGCACAGGATGAACTGAAGTTTGAGGTGGAGGGCGATGCCCGCATCGTGGCTGTGACTAATGGCGACATTAACAGCGAGGAACTGAACGTACAGGATCATCGTCGACTTTGGAACGGCTCGGCTATGGTGATCCTCCGCGCTGGCAAATCGCCATCGAGGGTTTTGCTAAAGACGACCTCAGCCAACTTCAAGCCCATCACCACCAAGTTGGAAACCACAACCCCATGATTCTTCATCATGAGGATAAAAAAAAGGCGGAAATCTTTCGATTTTCTGCCTTTTTAAGTAGCGGGAATTTAAAGAAATATGTTCGCGAACAATCGCTTAGTCATGAAGCTGAAGCCTTTCTGCCAGACAGCCTTGACGAAGTCAAAGTAAAAGCCAATAGAAATCCTAATAAATCCCAAAATAATCCTCCGTATCGCAATGATATGGAGGATTATTTGTATTTTTGCCCCAATTATGGCAAACAGATGAATCAGTCAATAGAAATGGGCCCCACTGTAGGGCGAGAGAGATATGTGGTGCTGGATGCTTTGCGTGGTCTGGCGCTACTGGGTATTGCCTTGGCAAACTTTCCGGAGTATGGCCTGTGGACTTTCCTCAGTAACGAGGAACAGTCGTTCCTGCCTACAGCTACCGCAGACCATATTGTCCGTTTCCTGCAATACATGCTGGTGGATGGGAAGTTCTACACGATTTTCTCCCTGCTTTTCGGCATCGGCTTCGCTTTGTTCCTGTCGCGCCACAGCCGTGGACGTTTCATTCGGAGGATGGTGTTGTTGGCCCTCATCGGGGCTTTGCATCTGTTGTTCATTTGGAGTGGCGACATCCTGTTACTGTATGCTATTGGTGGACTATTGCTTACACTCTTTGTCGGCTGTAAAGACCGTTTATTGCTGTGGTTAGCTGGAGCACTCATCCTTCTGCCCGTGGTACTGGATACCCTGACGGAGTTCTGTGGAATAGACTTTTCCACACCGTTTTATGAAGCCTGGTGGCGGGAGGCTTCGGCACAGGGTATCACAGAAGACAACTTCGCCGTATGGCTTAGGGATGCAGACTCTTATCCACAGATGTTTGCCTTTCTCTGTCAGGGAGCTTACGAACGGATCTGGGAATTCGTCAGTGGACATCGTCTGCCAAAAGTGCTGGGCCTCTTCATGCTGGGTTATCTGATAGGGGAACACCGTCTCTATGCCCGTCTCACAGAACTGCCGTTGGCATCGTTCTTGCGCTGGTGTACATTCCCAGCTATGCTGATGTCTGGTATCTATGCCTGGAGCGCAACCAACGGACAACCTTGGGGTCTCACCATCCATTCGCTACTCTATGCCGTGAGTGTTATCCCGTTAGCCTTTTGCTATGTGGCGGCATTCTGTCTGCTCTATATTAGGAACACAGGGCACCTTCAGCCGTCAACCTTCTTTACGATGATGGCAGCACCGGGGCGCATGGCGCTAACAAATTATATCAGTCAGTCTCTTATTGGCATACTGCTTTTTTACGGCCTTGGCTTTGGCCTCGGTACTCGATTCGGACTTATCTACATTGAATTTGCTGCACTCATCGTGTTTATTGTTCAGATTGTGTTGAGTCGTCTTTGGTTGCACTACTTCCGTTTCGGTCCGTTGGAATGGCTCTGGCGCATCTGCACCTATGGAAAGTATTATCCAATGATCTTTCTCCTCAGAGGGAATAATGGATGAAAAAGGGAAAAAAATGGGTCAAATAGAAAAACAACTTTCAGGATATTGTTGTATATTTGCAGCAAAAATGTTATATGAAGTGTTTTTTAAAAATAAGTTTAGCACTATTATTCTACCTTTATGCGCCATGCGTATATTGTCAGACGAGCAGGTTCTTCTCTTCAGACCACTTGTCAAGCACTATGATTTCATCTGCATGTATCGCACAGGATTCTGAAGGATATATATGGATTGGAACAGAATATGGTCTTAATAGATACGATGGCTACCGCTTTACTTGTTATTTGAATGACCCAGAGAACCCTGCCTCTTTGGGTTATAATCTTGTCTCTACATTGTTGTGCGAAGACACAGGGAGTATATGGGTAGGAACAGCTAAAGGTCTCGACTTATATAATTCAGATACAAATACTTTTGTCCATTTCAAGTTCCCTGATGGATTACAGCCTCGTGTTTCAAAGATATTAAGGCTTGCGAGTGGTCGATTACTTGTTGGAACAGCCGGTTATGGACTATATCAGGCAGACGAGGAAAAACAGGAATTGTTGCGAGTACAGAATTACACATCGGCTGATGACGATGAATTTTATTCTTCGTTATTCGAAGATAGTCAGGGGAATCTATGGAAGTGCGATGCAGTGAATGGTATCACGTTTAATAAACTTTTCTCAGGCAGTAATGCCCATAGGTTTAAATCTCCTCTGGGCACACCAATGTCTTTTGCTGAAAAGAATGGCGAGGTGCTGATATTGTGCCTGCATGGAATGCTCGTTTACGAAAATGGAGAGTTGAAGACATATCCGTTAGAGGTGGAAGTTTCAAATCAGCATGATGCCGTATTCCGCACGATGCATAAAGATAAAAAAGGCAATATCTATCTTGGCACAAGGGGACACGGGCTCTTTGTGTTGTCAGAAAAAACAAACGAAGTAAAAAGAGTGGAATGCTCAAATCCAGAAGTCAACCTGAATAATACAAAAGTATGGAGTATCTTTGATGATAATCATTCTAATCTTTGGATAGGTTGTCAGCAGAAAGGCCTGTTAATGTTGCAGGGCGGCAAATCAGACTTTAACAACTGGAGCTTTTCTGCTCAAAAGATTGGCTTGGGCACACCTGTAACAGCCATTTGTCAGGGTGATAATGGTATGACATGGTGTTCAGTGCAGGACAATGGTATATATGGTTTTGATGCTAATGGCAAGATAATAGCTCATCCCACGGCTCCAGCTGCCGTAGAGTTTATCCATAGAGACAGAACCGGGATGTATTGGGTGGGAACAGACGATGGATTATATCGGTATGACCCGTTGACTGGCAAATACAAACTGATATCTGAATTCGAATGTGACAAATTTAATCATCTGACAGATGATGGGAATGGGAATATTTATATCTCAACATTTGCCCGTGGTTTTTGCAGGTATAATATCCAAACAAACCAATGGAGAAACTACAATTCAACAATGATCGATGAAGTAAAGGGGGAACTATGTAATAACTGGATTCACATGATGTTGTCCGACCGTAACGGATTGTTGTGGATTGCAACCGCTACAGGTGTATCGTGTTTTGATCCGCAAAGTGACAGTTTCAACTCTCAGGGGTGGAGGAATCTGTTAGACGGCATGATGTGCTATTCGCTATGCGAACAACCTAATGGCGATATACTGATTGGCACAGACCATGGACTATACATATATAAGCGCCAAGAAAAGAAAGCAGAATCCTTTCCGAATTCGCAATTGTTAAATAACAAAGTGATTAGTTACATTGTGACCGATAATGATGGCGATATATGGTGCAGCACATCAATGGGAATATGGCAGTATGAGAAAGAACAGAAGAGTTGGATAGGATATATAAAAGGCAACGGGCTTGGCAGCCGCGAATATGTGGTGGGAGCAGGACTGCACACATCGCAGGATATGATATACTTTGGAACGGCCGATGGGATTACGGCTTTTAATCCCCAGCAAGTGAAAACACGTCGTGAGGCTGTAGGCAGTGTACATTTGACATCGTTTGTAATAGCAGGAAAGAACACGCCAGGCCAGGGGCAGTTTTCATTCGTCATACCCTATCAGACAAACTCTTTCGTTCTGGAATTCTCATTGTTGAATTTTGCTGAGGCAGATAATACAACCTTTGAGTATCGTTTGAATAATAATAGCGACTGGACTGCTTTGAACACCGGCGATAATAGTATTAGTTTTAATCACATGGCCTCGGGAACTTATCATCTTGAGGTAAGGGCTATGGTAAATGGTATCTATTCGCCAGTGAGTAAATATACATTTGTCGTCACAACTCCTTGGTTTAAATCAACTTGGGCATACCTTCTATATATTATGATGGCATTAGCCATCACGATCCACCTTATATATATATTTGCGTGACAAGCGGAGACAACTGGACGAGGAGAAAATGAAGTTCCTGATCAATGCCACACATGATATCCGGTCGCCGCTGACACTGATTATGTCGCCGCTGGCAAAACTTAAATTACGCCACACCTCGCCTGAGGATAAAGAGGAATTGGGACTAATTGAGCACAACACTCAAAGAATATTAGGACTGGTAAACCAGATCCTTGACGTGAGGAAAATAGATAAGCAGCAGATGCATCTCTCTTTTCAGCAGACAAACCTGACGGAGTATGTGAATGGTATATTCAAGATGTACAGCTATAATGCCACCGAACGGACTATCACATACACGTTCAAAAGCCCTGAGACTCCCGTAATGGCATGGATTGACCACACCCAATTTGATAAGGTTGTAAGCAATCTCATCTCCAATGCATTCAAATACACGTTTGATGGTGGCCATATTGAGGTATCATTAAATACCACTTCCGATGGCCATGTACGGCTGTGTGTAAGTGATGATGGCATAGGTATAAAAGAAGAAGATCGTAAACGTATATTTGAGCGTTTCTATCAGAGTAGTCAGACAAGTTCATCACATATTACTGGTACAGGAATCGGTCTGAACTTGTGCAAGATGATAGTAGAACTGCATCATGGACAGATAGAAGCTCTGCCTGGTAAAGATGGGCGGGGAAGCCAATTCGTGGTACTTATCCCTATGGGTAAAGAGCATTTGCAACCCGAGGAGCTGCTACAGAAGCATAAGATGCCAGTTGCTACAGAAAGACCCAACAGCCCGTACCGATTGCTCTTTGTCGACGATGATGAAGAATTGTGCCTGTTTATAAAAAATGAGTTAGGGCATTATTATCATATTGACACTTGTCATAACGGTCGTGACGCTATAAGAATCTTATTAAACAGTAATTATCATCTGGTGATCTCAGATGTCATGATGCCGGAAATGGATGGCTTCAGCTTATTGCGACTGATAAAAAAGAACCCGGAATTAAATCATATCCCCGTTATACTTCTTACCTCTAAAGCTGATATTGCCAATCGTATGGAAGGACTAGAGCGTGGTGCCGATGCTTTTATGGCAAAACCATTCAATATACAGGAACTACATGTCCTTGTGAATAGTCTGATAAGCAACGTACTCAGGCTGAAAGGTAAGTTCTCGGGTGTACAACAAGAGAACGGACGATTGGAAACCAAAGAAATAAAGAGTAACAATGAAGTCTTGATGGATCGAATCATGAAAGCCATCAGCAGAAATCTGGATGAAAACGAGTTTGGTGTTGATGACTTAGCGAAGGAGGTAGGTCTGAGCCGATCGCATCTGCAACGCAAGATGAAAGAGCAGACAGGCCTGAACGTAGCGGAGTTTATACGTAATATACGCCTTGAACAAGCTGCCAGACTGTTAAAGGAACAAAAGATCAATGTATCCCAGGTAGCCTATTCGGTAGGATTTAGTAATCTGGCTCATTTCTCTACTGTTTTCAAAAAACATTTTGGTGTTACACCTACTGAATATATTGCGAAAATAGAGCGTGGACAATAGATGATCCACGCTTTTTTATATGTAAATCAAAAAGAAAAGCAAATGGGTCAATTTTGAAAAGCCCATTCTTTTGTTTGTCGTAATTTTGCATCCGAAATATTCATTACTAACAATCATTTAATTGGATGTAAAATGAAAAGTATTTATCTTAAAAAAACAACTATGTGTATTGGATTATGCTGCTTGGGCATGATCACTGTACAGAAGGCTTCGGCAGCTACCGAATCAGTAGCTTCCGTTCAGCAAATGAAACAGGCAACTGGTCAGGTTTCAGACTCTCAGGGTCCGCTGATCGGTGCCACGGTCATGGAGAAGGGTACCAACAACGGTACAGTTACCGACTTCGACGGTAACTTCTCTCTTAATGTGAAGCCGGGCGCTACGCTCGTCATCTCTTATGTAGGCTATGTATCCCAGGAGATCAAGGCCGGCGACAACGTGCATGTGAACCTTAAAGAAGATGGACACGTAGTAAATGAGGTGGTGGTTATCGGTTACGGTACCCAGCGCCGTGAGGCCGTTACCGGTTCTGTTGCCAACATCGGTGGTGAGAAGCTGAACCAGATTGCAGCTACCAATGCCGCCCAGGCTCTGCAGGGTCGTGTAGCCGGTGTGATGATGATACAGACTTCTACCAAGCCTGGTGATGAGATGCAGATCCGTATCCGTGGTCAGCGTTCACTGAGTGCAAGTAACGACCCGCTGATCGTGCTCGACGGTATCCCCTTCATGGGACAGCTTTCCGATATCAACCCTGCCGACATCAAGTCGATGGATATCCTGAAGGATGCCTCTGCCACCGCCATTTACGGTTCTCGTGGTGCCAATGGTGTGATTATCATCACAACTGTTAAGGGTAGCCAGGGTACTCCTGCCAAGGTGACCTATAACGGCTATGTCAGCTTCAAGAAGATTTTCAAGAAGTATCCCATGATGGATGGACCAACGTACTCAAAGTTCCGTCAGTATGTAGGTAAATACCAGAACTCACTCGACGAGAGCGACAATACCAATACCGACTGGCAGGATTTGTATTATAAGACAGGTGTGAGTCACAACCACGACGTCAGCGTTGCCGGTGGTACCAATGGCGGTAGCTACAGCTTCGGTGCAGGTTACTATCACGATGAGTCTGTTGTTCCTACTGAGGGTTACGACCGTGTGTCTGTTCGTGGTAACTTCGATCAGCAGGTTGGCAAGTGGTTCCGCTTCGGACTGAGCACTAACAACAGCTATCGTAAAAAGCAGGGCGTGAGTGATATGCATGCAGTGCTGACAATGAGCCCGTTGGCTAGCCCATACGATGAGAACGGCAACATAAAACGCTATATAGCCATGCCTGCAGATGATAAACCTGTAGTAACCAAGGAGACTGTTGAACGCGACAAGGACGTATGGTTGAGTGAGAACAAGGGTATTGGTTCTTATAATACCTTGTTCGGCGAGGTGAAGTGTCCATGGGTTGAGGGTCTGAGCTACCGCATCAACATCGGTCTGAACTTCCGTTCTTCTAAGCAGGGTGGTTTCACTGGTACGGGTGTGAACAACAAGGATGCCAATGCTGTGAACAGCGGCTCTGTATATGAGAACCAGACCCGTAACTGGGCTGTTGAGAATCTGCTGACCTACGACCATGCCTTTGGCAAACATAATCTGAATCTGGTTGCTATGTACTCTGCCGAACAGACTACATACGAGCAGAGTGGTGGTTCTGCACAGGGTATTCCCGCCGACTACTTCCAGTACTATGCACTCGACAAGGCCACAGGTCAGTCAAACCTCACTGGCTATAACTATTGGCAGAGTGGTCTGATCTCCTGGATGGGTCGTGCCATGTATTCTTATGATAATAAGTATATGCTCTCTGTAGCTGTCCGTTCAGACGCTTCTTCACGTCTGGCAAAGGGCCATCAGTGGCACACATATCCCGCTGTCAGCGCTGGTTGGAACATCGCCCGTGAGAGCTTCATGGAGAATCTGACCTGGATCGACAACCTGAAGCTGCGTGTTGGTTATGGTGAGACCTCTAACCAGAGTATCAACCCCTATTCGACACTCGGTGGCTTGGCAATCCGCAACTATAACTTCGGCAACGGCACCAACTATAATGCTGGTTACTATGTAAACTCACTGCCTAACCCCGAACTCGGCTGGGAGTATTCCAAGACCTGGAACTTCGGTCTCGACTTCTCACTGTTCAATGGTCGCCTGTCTGGATCGTTCGAGTACTATATTCAGAAGACCAACGACATCCTGCTTGACGTGACGCTGCCTTCTACCTCTGGTGTAAGCAGCTATACAGGTAACATCGGTAAGACAGAGAACAAGGGTTGGGAGTTCACTCTGAATGGTATCATCATTGACAACAAAAACGGATGGAATTGGGAAGCAGGCATCAACCTCTACCAGAATCGTAACAAACTGGTAGCCTTGGAATCAGGTCGTAAAGAGGATGAGGCTAACCGTTGGTTCGTTGGCCATCCTATCGACGTGATTTACGACTATGAGTATGTAGGTCTATATCAAGCTGGCGAAGAGGCTGCCCTAAACATCCTTGAGCCGGGTGGTAACATTGGTATGATTAAAGTTAAGTACACTGGCGACTACGATGCCAATGGCCTGCCCACTCGTCAGATTGGTCCTGAGGACCGTCAGATTATGAGTATGGAGCCTGACCTCGTTGGTGGTTTCAACACGACAGTTGGCTACAAGGGCTTCGACCTGACTGTTATCGGTGCCTTCCAGATTGGTGGTAAGCTGATTTCTGCTCTGCACTCTTCTAGTGGTTATCTGAACCAGCTAACAAGCCGTGTCAATAATATGGATGTAGACTACTGGACTGAGCAGAACACTGGTGCCAAGTATCCGAAACCCGGTGGTATCCAGAACGGTGATAACCCCAAGTACGGTTCTACCCTCGGTTATTTCAATGCTGGTTATCTGAAGTTCCGTGCCATCACCCTTGGTTACAACTTCGACAGCCTGAAGGCCGTCAAGAATCTCGGTATCAGCCGCCTGCGCCTTTATGCAACGGTTCAGAATCCGTTCGTACTCTTCTCTCCGTACAATAATGAGAGTGGACTTGATCCTGAGACCAACTCTTGGGCAAACCAAAATACGGCTGTGGCAGTTGATGGTTATACAGGCAAGCACAAGATGCCAATCGTAGGTTATAACACACCTGCTACCCGCAACTTTATCTTCGGTCTTAACGTAACTTTCTAAAGGAAAAAAGGTAAAACAGTAAAAAGGTAAATTTATGAAAACAAGAAATTTTAAATACATCCTCGCTACAGGTTTAGTTTGCTGTGGTCTAACCACGACGTTCACTTCTTGCGGTGATGTGCTCGACGAGCAGCCTCGTAGCCAGTTCGATCCGACATATTTCAATACGAAAGCGGGTATTGAGGGCGGTCTGACCTCACTCTACGCTCATCTGCGCTATTTCTATGGCAATGGTTACTACCTGAACTCATTGGAGACAGGTACCGACGAGTATACCTATGCGCAGTCTGCCGACGGTAACTTCAAGGATGCCGATCTCTCAGGCGTCGGTTCTCTAACACCTACGAGTTCTGTCGCTGGTGGTGCCTGGGGCACACTGTTTGCAAACATCAACACCTGTAGCGGCGTGATTGAGAATGGTGAGACTGCAGGTATTGATCCTGCTTTGCTGGCTGAGGCTTACTTCTTCCGTGGGTTCGACTATTTTATATTGGTACAGACCTATGGTGGTGTTCCCCTCGACCTGGGTGCTGGTGAACTGAAGTTCAATACTTCTACCATTCGTACCTCTGTACGTAACACCGTTCCCGAGGTTTATGCTGCTATCTTCTCTGACCTGGAGAAGGCTGTGGCCGACCTGCCAGAGAATCCCCGTCTCACTGGTACAGCTACCAAGAACTTGGCCCGTCTGTATCTCTCAAAGGCTTATTTGACCTATGCATGGTGGTTGGAGAATCCCAATAAAATTCCTACCTATCCTGAGACATCTCGCGATGCCAGTCAGGCTCAGAGCTACTTCCAGAAGGCTTACGATACCGCTAAGGCGGCCATTGACAATCCTGGCCCTTACAAGCTGCAGCCCACATTCTATGATGTGAACGTGGCTACCAACGACCGCAACTCTGAGATCATGCTCTATGCCGACCACGACGAGGATGAGAAGTATGGTAACGGTGGTGCCGGTTATGGTTGGGGTAGTGGTGGCTCTCCTGAGAACTTCGCCTACTGGATGGAGACCTGGAACTACACCGAGATGACTGCCAAGGCTGCTTCTGGTGCTGTGATCAACCCCATTCAGCGTGAGGCTGTCCAGGCCCTGGGTCGTCCCTGGACCCGTATGGCTCCTATCGCCGACAACTTCATGAAAGGTGGCGTCTGGGAAGATGATGTCAAGGCAATCGACTCTCGTTACGATGCAACCTTCACGCTGCGCTATCACACCAACTGGCAGGAGTCTGGCAACACCGAGCCTTATGTCTTTGGTGCCAATGGTATGCAGGTAGGCCCTAACGAGATTTACTTCAGCTGGGTTCCCGAGAGCGAGGACAGCAAGATCAACTACACTGGTGCCGATGGTAAGCTGGGGTTCGGTGAGATGCCTGGACGTGCAGACTTTGTGGTGGCTGTCAACCACATCAGCCGTAAGAAGTACCCCATCAACTGGAAGCTCGGTATCTATCGTACTGACAATGCAGGTGGCTTAGGCTCTAAGGTGAACGGTGGTAGTCCCCGTCCTTGGAACGTTGCCAAGTTCTCTGAGTTCTATCTGATTGCTGCTGAGGCAGCAGTGAAACTCGGCAAGAACGACGATGCCAAGACGCTGGTCAATGTGCTTCGTGCCCGTGCCGGTAAGCAGACATTCTCTCAGAATGACAACGTATCCGTCTCTGTTGACAACAGCGCTGCAATGGTTGCTGCCACACCTGCAACGATTACCATCGACTTCATCCTCGACGAGCGTAGCCGTGAGTTCTGGGGTGAGGGATACCGTTGGTTCGACCTGGTTCGCACCCAGAAGTGGGCAGAGCGTGCAAGTACCTATCGCATCGCAGGCTCTGGCTATACCGACAAGGATCTTCAGGAGTTTAAGCGTGATATTCCCGCCGGTTACTACATCCGTCCAATCCCACAGGGTCAGCTCGACGGTATGGAGATGACTGATGAGGAGAAAGCCAATTATCAAAATCCCGCATATCGGAATTAGTTTTGGTTTTACATAGTTAGTTAATTGAATAGTTAGAAATTGGCAGAGTACATCCTGTCGTGAGACAGAATGTACTCTTTTTCAATTATCGTTAAAAGCTAATGAAAATGAGAAGAATCTACATAATCATGATTCTTTGTCTGTGGGGATTAACTACTGTAGCTCAACAGCAAGGATTCACGATAGCAGACAAAGGGAAGGTTTCGCCGATTATCGTTGATAGTCGCGACTGGAAAGGGGTGTCTCGTGCAGCCAATGACCTGGCTGACGACATACGCAAGGTGACAGGTACAAAGGCTGAAGTCACCATGGGACAGATAAGAAAAGGCTCTATCATAGCTGGAACCATTGGCAAAAGCAGATTGATTGATGGCCTGATAGCCAGGAAAAAGATCGATGTGAGTAAAATTCGTGGTCAGTGGGAGTCATACCTGATAGATCTTGTTGATGACAATCTGGTTATCGCTGGCAGCGATAAGCGTGGCACCATCTATGGTATATACGAGATAAGTAAACAGATTGGGGTCTCGCCATGGTATTGGTGGGCTGATGTGCCAGTGCGACATCAGGATAATTTATACTATACATCTGGCAGAGTGGTACAGCCGTCGCCAAAGGTAAAGTACCGTGGCATATTTATCAATGACGAGTGGCCATCGTTCGGAGGTTGGACAAAAGAAAAATTCGGCGGTCAGAACTCAAAGGCCTATACGCGCATGTTTGAACTGCTACTTAGGCTCAAGGCAAACTATCTATGGCCGGCGATGTGGGATTCAAGGTTTAATGAAGACGATCCTTTGAATCCAATACTGGCCGACGAATACGGTATTGTGATGGGAACATCGCATCATGAACCCATGATGCGAGCTCATAAGGAATATACTACCCGTAGAAACGAGGTGGGACCATGGGACTATTCTGTCAATAAGGAAAGACTTGACAAATTTTTCCGCGAGGGAATGGAGCGAAACAAAAACTATGAGAACCTGGTTACTATTGGCATGCGTGGTGATGGAGATGTAGCCATGGGAAAAGGTAATGATGAGGATAATATGAAGACACTCTCGAAGGTGATAGAAAACCAGCGTAAGATGATCAGTGATATTTATGGCCGCCCTGACGCAGTTCCACAGCTGTGGGCCATCTTCACCGAAGTACAGCGATATTATGATGCCGGATTCAATGTGCCTGACGATGTTACACTCCTGCTCTGCGACAATAACTGGGGATATATCCGAAGGACTGCCCCTGCCAGTGAACGACAGCGTAAAGGTGGTGTTGGACTCTATTATCATATAGATATGAATGGTGGCCCATGGAATGACCGCTGGGTTAACACCTCACCGATTCCCAAACTGCGCGAGCAACTGAATCTGGCTTATCAGTCGGGTATAGACAGGATATGGATTATCAACGTGGGAGACTTAAAGCCCAAAGAGCTCCCCATTGATTTCATCATGAATTATGCCTGGGATCCCGATGCTGTTAAGGCTGGCGATGAAAAGGCTTACGTCAGGCAATGGGCTGCGGGAATCTTTGGTGAAGATGTGGCCGATGAGGTGACGGATATCCTTGTTAAGTATCCCAAATATAATCTTTGGCGAAAGGCGGAGGTTCAGGTGCCTGGCATCTTCAGTGTCGAGAACTACAACGAGTGCAATCGTGTCACCACGCTGTGGCGCCAGTTAGCTGAACAGGCCGAGGCTCTTAAGCTGCGCATACCTGCCGAGGCTCAGGATGCCTATTATCAGTTGGTATATTATCCGGCTGTTGCATCGGCCTGTGTGGCAGAAATATACAATGCCGTTACGCAGAACCATTATTATGCCGACCGAGGTGATGTGCGTGCTAATGCCTTTGCTGATCGTGCAAAGGAACTCTTTACTAAAGACTCATTGCTGACGGAATATTACAATCACCAAATGGCTGGTGGAAAATGGAATGGTATGATGCGCGACAAGCATATCGGCTATCAGCAGTGGTTTATGCCTGAGCACAATCAATTGCCCAATTTGCGATATGTGCCACAGCGGGATGCCCGCCCATCCATTCCTCTGCTTGAGACTGCTACTGAGGAGTATGGTATAGAGGCTATACATTACAGCAGATGTATCCCGGCAAACGGTATATCATGGCAGTTGCTGCCCGACCTGGGACGTGGCGAGGGTTGTATGGGTATCAATCCGGTAACGGCACCATCCGACGAAACAGGTAATGGCCCCACATTGGAGTATCAGATAAAGATCAATAAGGAAGGGCTGACGAAGATCGCTATCGGTATACTTCCTACTCAGGATGTGCAACCAGAACGTGGTCTCAGACTAGGTGTTAAGATGGATAGTGGGGAAATAAAGATCATCGATGCCCGCAGGGGACTGGTCGATACTTTCGATGAATATACACCGCAGAATCTGAAACGTTCAAAGAAACTGAAACCGTTACCAGAACCAGGGCACATGGCACTCAACGGCTATCGGCGGGAGCGACGTAACGAGGTGTTCGATAACATGCGCTGGCTGGATGTTTCCTTCGAAGTAAGTACGGCAGGTACTCATACATTAAGCCTGATAATGATTGATCCGGAAGTAGTAGTAGAACGCCTTGTCATCAATCCAGACGACAACCACTACAGCTATTTCGGTCCTCCAGAAAAATAAACCATCATGTTTGGTTTATGTTAGTTAATGATAAAGAGAGCACTCTGTCGTGATGACAGGGTGCTCTTGATATGGTATCTTGATCTTACGGCTTGTAACCTTTCTGCCAGACAGCTTTGACGTTGTCACAGAAGTCATAAAGGATGTGCCCACCCTGGATGCGACGGCCAGCAGGTAGGAAGCCGCAGACGATGCGGGTAATATGACGGCCGAGGTTAAACTCCTTCGGGTCGTCGACACCGATGCTCTTCACCCGCAGACTAAAACGGCCAATGCCGGGAAGGACGACCGTCTGTCCATCGGACAGTTTTTCTTTAAGCAGCTCTTGCAGTTCTGTAACCACCCCAACAACTGTTCCTTCCGTGAAACCACTGTTGCGACAAGCTTCTGCCGCAATCTCGTCGAGTGTTACTTCGCCCTGACTAACGGCTTTGGCGTAGTATTTTCCATAGCCGTTCCTACTTTTAATGTTGTTCTTGATTAACTTAACATGTATTGCCATATTTTCTTTACCTATATTTTTATAAAAGCATCATAATCGATGCTAACACGTTGATTATCTGTTTGTTTGGTGATATGACCCTTCTCGCAAAAGCATCATATACCATCATAATACCAAAACAAATTGTTTTGGTCTGTAAAAGACTATCTTAACGAGGTGAAAAGATGCTTTCTTCGACACCAAAACAAATTGTTTTGCTGTTGCAGATCATATCTCTATGATTCTGTAAGCGGCTCCTTGAGTCAGTTTGTGGTACGTATAACCCATGGCAGAAAGCCTGTGTCCGAGTTCCATGTCTGTACTCTTGCGGATGTTGAAGGTTGGGAACTTCCGTGCAAGTCGTTTCATGATATCCTTCACAAGTATGGGTTTGGCATCAGGGGCAGTCTCTTCCGGTGTGAGATAAGTGAGTTCTATCATCTTTTCATAGTCGTACACCTGCTGGAAATCCTCATTCTGTCGCATGATACGCGCATTCTCTTCATCCTCGAACCAGTAGCGGCGGCCCTGCTGCAGTTCGGTGTAGAGCTGTGCGTAGAGCTGGTCGTAGTTGATGATGTCCGAATTGTCGATCTCGTCGGCGTAGACGCAGATAAAGCGGCGAGAGCCAGTGGGGTCTGTCAGCGGACGGAGGTTATTGGTGGTGGCAATGAACGAGGCAAAGCGCTGGCGCTCCTCCATCACCTTACCGTATGGCGGGCGGAACTTCACGTCGTTCTTCGAGATGAGGTACTTCAAGATGGGCTGCTGTGACTTCGACATGGCATCAAACTCATCGATGTTGATGAGGGCATAGCCTGACATGGCGAGGAAGATGTCGTTGTCGTTCTTCATCGAGATGCGGTCGTTGTAGTACATCTGAAGATACCCGGGTAGCAGTCGGCGGCAGAAGGTAGACTTGCCTGAGCCCTGCGGACCGATGAGCAGCGGTACGATGGCGTTGCCATGCTGACGGTCCTTGCCGAGCCACTGTGCCACCATCGAGAGCATCCACTTATGGAAGTCCTCTTCCCAGTGGGGGTTGTCGGTCTTGATACGTCGGGCCAGTTCGCCAACATAGTCGTGGTTGCCGTTCCAACGTGGCAGGTGCTTGATGTAGTCCTCCATCGGGTAGTATCTGGGTATGAGGTTCGAGTCGATATAGCGGCTCAGATCCTTGTCCCATGAGTCGACGCCGGCCTTCAATGCCTTGATGGCCATCGTGTTGCGGGCGGCCTGATCCAATGGCAGGAAGCCGTAGCCCACGGCATTCATGCGGTATTCGGGTGTGCCGGTCATCACGTTGAGGCGCAGGGTGTAGTGCTCTTTCATATAGGCCTCGGTCTTGTAAGTGAGCAGGGCCGAGGGCCGGGTGAACAGCAAGGGGACGGTTTTCAGGGTCTTGCGGGCATAAGCCGTCTTAAAGACCGACTCGATGGTATCACCTCCAATCTTGTCGGTGAACAGTGGGATGAACGATGCCACTCTGGCGCACCAAGCCTGCGGCAGTCCCATCTTCCGACAGCCGTCGGCCAACTGCTCCAGAACGGCAGTGACAAAGAGCTCGTCTTCCTGAAGGCTGTGGTGCTTCTCGATGGCACTGTCGAGACAGTCGTGGAAACGGCGCATGCGACTGTCATGCAGGCTGAGACCAGGAATCTCTTCAGGATAGTTGTAGTCGCTGATATCCTCCTGTATCGAGCGGAATTCTGGCGACTCCTCCGGCTCAGAACTCACAGTGATGGCAATGGCATCGGGGTTGTAATAGGGTTTGGGGTCGTAACTGGCTTTGACGCTGGAGGCAAAAGACGGTTCCTGTTCAGAAAGCGGTGTGCCCAGTTGTGAGGAGTAGATATAACGCAATTTGCGGAAGGCGTTGGTAAGGCTTTGAGCATTAAGCATGAAGCTTTGGGCTTTAAGATCACCTTCTGGGACGGGGGCTGCAATGGTGTACTGGCAAACGATGTGGAGCGAATGGCCGTCATGCCCAAGAAAGCATAGTAGGGTGTAGGGCTGCTGGATGGCAAGCCGTTTGTACTCTTCTGTCGTAGCCAGGTCTCGTAGGTTCTCCAGAGAAAGCAGGATCAGTGGATTGAGGGCTTTGGCCTTCATTACTCCATTGACTTTCACCCATTCTGCTGCAAAGCATACCTCTTTCTTAAAGTCCCGAATGTAATGCTGGCGGTAGGTGCCGTCATGCAGTTGATAAACAAACGCGTCGAGTTCTTCGCGCGCATACCTCTTCTCACTCTTTTCAGTGTTGATGATTGTAATCTTCATATTATATTAAGCTTTAAGGTCCACAATGATTTTGCAAACCGCTTGCAAAGATACAAAAAAAGAAGGCGATTTGCAAGACTTTTCGGAAAAAAATTAAAAGTATCATAGAATTATGATGCTTTTCGTAAAAGGGTCATACACGTAACCCATTCATTATCAGCCAAGAACCGTGAAATATGATGCTTTTGCAATCAGAAGCCCCGATAACGAACGGTTTTCGCCGGTCTTGCCACTCAGCTAAAGCTTCACACGGCTGGCGTTTTTAACTTCTTGTAACGGTACGCGAATGGGAACTTTATAACAGATTGATAAGGCATAAAGACCTCAAAAAACGTTCTTCCAAGAAGATTTTCTTCCGTATCGGAGCATAATTACAATATTTTTGTGTACCTTTGCACCCAAATATATCGTCTATGTTCAGCAGAGAGTTAAATAATGCCAACACAGTGAAAAGAATGGCCGATTTTCTTGACAATTTAAAAACAAAAAATGATTACATTTATTCTGAGCCTTGCGGCTCTTGTCTTAGGTTACATCTTCTACGGCCGCTTTGTTGAGCGAGTATTCGGCCCCGACGACCGCGTGACGCCCGCCGTCAGCAAGGCCGATGGGCTGGACTACATCGTGATGCCCGGATGGAAGATCTTCATGATCCAGTTCCTCAACATCGCGGGCACAGGCCCCATCTTCGGTGCCATCATGGGCGCGAAGTTCGGTCCGGCGGCCTATCTGTGGATTGTCTTCGGCTGCATCTTCGCCGGAGCCGTCCACGACTATCTGGGCGGCATGCTCTCCATGCGCCACGACGGCGCGGGACTGCCCGAGATGATCGGCCACTATCTGGGCACGGCCACGAAGAACGTGATGCTGGTGGTCTCTGTGCTGCTGCTCATCCTGGTGGGAGCGGTGTTCGTCTATAGCCCCGCCCTGATTCTCCATTCCATCGGCGGCGACACCATGATGTGGGTCATCATCATCTTCTGCTATTACTTCATCGCCACGATGCTGCCCATCGACAAGATCATCGGCAAGGTCTATCCGCTGTTCGCCCTGTCGCTGCTGTTCATGGCCGGGGCGCTGATGGTGTGGCTCTTCCTCCACTGGCCCACGCTGCCCGAACTGTGGACGCACTGCTACAACATGGGGGCTGCGACGGAGCCAGACCGTTGGACCGACAACATCTTCCCCGTGCTGTTCATCACCGTCGCCTGCGGTGCCATCTCCGGCTTCCACGCCACGCAGAGCCCGCTGATGGCCCGCTGCGTAAAGAGCGAACACATGGGGCGCCCGCTGTTCTACGGCGCGATGATTACCGAGGGAGCCGTGGCACTGATATGGGCCACGGTGTCGGCCTGGTTCTTCTACGGCGACCCCACGCCTGGCTATGAGCTTATCGCCGGAGCCACCAATGGCTTCCATACTTCTGCGCCAGCAGTGGTCCATCTCGTGTGCAACGACTGGCTCGGTGTGGCTGGTGCCATCCTGGCCATGCTCGGCGTGGTGGCTGCGCCCATCACCAGCGGCGACACGGCCCTGCGCTCAGCCCGTCTGATCGTGGCCGAGTGGCTGAAGCTCGACCAGCGGCCCATCCCGAAGCGCCTGATGATCTGCGTGCCGATCTTTGCATGCAGCATCGCCATGCTCATCTGGCAGATAGGCAACCCCGACGGCTTCAACACCATCTGGCAGTACTTCGGATGGTCGAACCAGGCCCTCTCCGTGTTCACCCTCTGGACCGTTACCGTCTATCTCGTGCGTCAGAAGAAGAACTTCTGGATCATGCTCATCCCCGCCCTCTTCATGACCACCGTCTGCAGCACCTACGTATTCATCTCCCGTCAGATGCTCCACCTGCCCGAGCCATTGGCCTACGGCCTGGGCATCGCCTGCCTCGTGGTGGCTGCCGTGTGGTTCACAATATGGTATAATAAACAAGAAAGGAATCAACAATGAAACAACAGAAAAAACTCTGGGTGATGGCCGCCATCCTATTTATTATCTGCGGCGCGTGTGTGATAACCTGTTGGGGCAGCGAGGACGACAGTCCCGCTGTCAGTCCGACGGACGACAGCAGCCAGTTTGTAACCCTGACGGATGTCGTGCCCGACGCCATCCTGGAGATACGCTACTACGGCACGTACAACTTCGTGGGACAGCGCATCGACGGCTATGAGGAGCCTACGGCCCTGCTCACCAAGCAGGCAGCCCTGGCGCTGAAGGCGGTGAGCGACGACGTGATGGCCCAAGGCTATCGTTTGAAGATCTACGATGCCTACCGTCCGCAGAAGGGTGTTGACCACTTCGTGCGCTGGGCGCAGGACCTCGCCGACACGAAGATGAAGCCCTACTTCTATCCCGATCTTGACAAGAGCGTGCTCTTCGAGCAGGAGTACATCTATGAGCGCAGTGGTCACACCCGCGGCTCGACCATCGATCTGACGCTCTTCGACATGGCCACGGAAAAGGAACTTGACATGGGCGGCACCTTCGACTGGTTCGGCCCCGAGAGCCATCCCGACTTCTGCGGCAATCCCGACACGGGTGAATATACGGGCGACAATAGCAAATCGCCCGCCGAGCCGAAGCGCAGCATCACCGCCGAGCAGTTCGAGCACCGCATGATACTGCGCCGCGCCATGCTCGCCCACGGCTTCAAGCCCCTTGACACGGAGTGGTGGCACTTCACGCTCCGCGACGAGCCTTTTCCCGACACCTACTTCACTTTCCCCGTCAAGAAACTGGGCCAATAAAGAAAAGTTGATATATAGAGATTTATCTCTATGTGTTTTTCATTGTTTATTGTTGTTTAGAGGTGTCTAAATACAAATGTTAAAAGCACATGGGGTTAGGAACGATGTGCGTTTGCTCAGCAGTTTCTATTCTGACCATGTACCAAGACGTGGCGCAACCACAGGGTCTGACTTTGCCTCTTCCAACGTGTGATGTTCCTTGTAATTTATCAGCACGTTGATAGCTTCAAGCATGTGGCTTAGCCGTTCAACATCCCTAACCTCTTCTCTCATAGATTATTTTTTTATCTCGATTGGCAGATTCCACTCCCTACCTTTGCACTGCGAGAGGTTCCGAAATGTGACGTAAGTTAGCAAGAGGTTTTTTCGTGATACGAAAAACTCTTGAACACTTGGCGACAAGTGTTGATGGCAGAGTACTCGCAGGCTCGCACCTCTTATGTTGAATATTAATCGTATTTAATTATGCAGGATAACACAAAGGAAATTAGAATTATGAGGCGCAGGGGAAGACCGCGCAAGTCGGAAACTGACAGTTCGCCCATCAGGAAGCCCAAAGCTTTGAGACTGTCGGACGAAGAAGAGAAGTACATTGCGAACAATGCAAGGAAATGCCGGATGAACTTCAGTGAGTATAAAAGAGGGGGTAAAACCTCTAATTACAGCATAATTTGCCCCCAACGAAAGTCATGGAAACCATACGAAAATAAAGCTTAAACAACTATGAATTCAGCTTTTAAACTTTCCTTTTACTTTCCCCTAACGAGTTCTTGAAAAGAAAAAAGCAGTTACGAAGATTTCGTAACTGCTTGATTTTCAGAGCTTTTCTATGGTAGCGGGAGCCGGGATTGAACCGGCGACCTCATGATTATGAATCATGCGCTCTA
>R26__coassemble_208_pt1 | contig 39610 bp, 41 predicted proteins | sample R26__metabat2_high_PE_018 | metagenome-assembled genome bin R26
GGCCATAAAGATAAGAATAAAGACTAAACGAACAAACGATAATAACAAATTATCATATATGGGACAGTTTTCAATTAAATATGAATTGGTAAGATTCAGGAGTTCGGACGATAACGATTTTCAAGATTCACTTAGAATCTATCGTTCGTCAACTCCCCATGAACAAAAAACGAATTCAAGTGAGATTGTATATTGGGTAGATAATCAGAGAGAGTTCGGAATTGGTGAACTATTCTTCTTTGGGTTAAAGGTAAATGGTTTCGTAGTTGGTTATGCAGAACTTGCCTATGTAAAAAAGGAGAGGATTTTAATCATAGACTATATCAATTTGGACCAAAATTATAGAACTAATAATAATTTCTATACTTTCTATGCTCTAATTATCAACTATATAAACAATGAGTCTATAGATTATGACTATATTACCAAGGAGATTCTATGCCGCTATAATGAAACCCATATTCATAAAGAAGATGTCAGCCTATATGAATTGGAAAACTTCAAAGTTGTAAATGGGCTATACATACAGCCTCAGCTAGAAAGGAATAACATTGAAAGTGTCAAAGAATCTCTTATCATGCTTTATACTAGAGCTGGGCTTTGTCCCGTCTTGAAGAGGGATGCATATCTACATATAGTAGAAGTTATCTACGACTATTATTATTGTTGGGATAAACCGTTTCTTAACGATGGCGAATGCGTATTAAGTAAAAAACGTGCAGAAACAAACCTAACGGCTATCAATAAAAGCATAACAAATGATGCTGTTACGCTAAATGGTTATCCTTTTAAGTTCTCATCAAGTACTAACGGGACAGAGATTCCAGCAAAAAACAGAAATAATTTTGTTCTCGCAATCATTTTTTTAGTTATCTTCGTAGCATTGGTACTTTCTGTTTTGTATTTCCTAAGTCAATACGGCTATGATACAAAGGCGGTTGTTTCCATAGGAATTCCTCTTGCATTATGCTTTATTCTCGCGCTTGTTGTTTTAGATAAGGACAATCTAAAAATTCTTAAGAAAACATCTATTTTGCAGATTTTTGGACTGTTAAAATAACATTGCACGAGATCTTACGCAAATAGGGAATCCAGTGTAAGACTTTATCTGCAAATGTAAAATTTGCAGCTTTGTTCTCGTCTTTACATATGAGATATATTAATGGTGTAAGTAGATGAAAATAGTGAACATCCTTAACTTTAAGTCCATGCATCTTGCAGTATGAACGTATAATGCGTTCTGAGAAAATCCAAATCCTGTCATCTACACCACTATTGAAAGAGGTAATTATCCGTGCATTACAATTAAATGAAGATCCAATGAACTGGTAACTTCGGCTTTGCTCAAAATCTAAAACGGACACAGCATTAGGCTTCAAAACTCTACTAATTTCCGATATAACAAGAAGGGGATCACAATAATTAATCACAGAACCTACGCATAGCCCTACATCAAAATAATTGTCTGAGAAGGGCAATTCTTCCGCTGAACCTACGTAAAAATGAGAACAATGTTTTATCCTCTCCTCGGCAATATCTACATGATAATGCTCCCCTGGTATATTGTACTCATTTCCTGCAGAACCGATATTCACAACCTTAGATGAATTGCTAATTTCATACTTTTTCTTGAATCCATCAATATACTTTATCATTTGTTGATGTGTATAAGTATACCACTTATCAGAAGCAGGCCATATATCATCCATTTGATTATATAAGGTTCGCACTCGTTCAATATCAATCTTCTCGCTATCCATTGATAATTTGTTATTATCGTTTGTTTACGTTTTAGATTTTTTCGTACTGCAAAGATACAATTTATTTTTGTAATTGCACCCAAATATTCAAATAAAAACGTTTCGGATATAGAAGAAAAATAATAGAATCTGTTGTAAGTTGTTCTGAATCAGCTATTTGTAATAATTATAAAGAAACGGGATTCTATGGCAATGATAGGTAAAAGTCCAAGTTTTACAACTATATGTTACGACTTGGGCTGGCCGGAGTAATGAGAACTGGCACCGTATGCAGCAGGAAATTGCCAAAGAACGGCAACGTGTGGGTCAAGAAGAACCATAGGCCCAAGAAAGAGCTGTAGTAAAGGCTATGACAGACTGATACGCCGATTCGCCATCGGCATAAGCGACTAAGAATTTCAGCTTATCTGTGGCATCCAGAATCAGGCCCAAACAGTAAAGATATACCTTCCTATTACGCAAATATTTGTTTATTTCGTGAAAATATTTGTTTATTTCGCATCACATTCCAAAACTTTTCGTATCTTTGTGCCGCAAAACATTATAATTATAAGATAGCTATCAACAAAAATAAATGAAATATTTCGATGTCTCTCTATGGGGTGACAGCAGCGGCCAGTCAACAACAGGGACGCGAGAAAAGGAAATCCTGATTAATCCAGACTCAGGGAAGACCTGTTTCCTAAAATACTCAATGTGTAAGCCCAACAGAGACTATGCAACTGAGTACTGGTCTGAGATCTTAGCTTATGAAATAGGCAAATTCTTAGGCTTTAATGTTCTCGAATACGATCTTGCCGAGAAAGATGGAAGATTTGGATGCATCTCAGAGAATATGGTGGATACCGAAAGCGAGCAGCTAATAGAAGGTCACAGTATATTGACCAACTATGATGCCTCGTATGATCCGGAAGACAAAAGCATGTATCACATGTATACATTCTCATTTGTAAAGAAGGCACTTGAGAAATATGGCTATGGATCATTCATCAATGATTTTATAAGCATACTCATATTTGATGCAATTATTGGGAACAGAGATCGCCATCAGAGCAACTGGGGATTTATCCACAAAAGGAATACAGTCATTAAGGAAGATGTAGAGGAAAGATATTTAAAAAAGGTCATCAAGAAAGTAGTCAAGAGACACAAAAGAGAGGATATGTCGAAAGACGTGATGTCGCCAATATATGACAGCGGATGCTGTCTGGGTCGAGAACTCTCCGACGACAATATAAGGCTGAGACTGAAGGACAGTGTAAGCTTTGACGGTTTTATTAGGAAAAGTCAAGCAGAACTTAGAAGAGATGACCAGCCGACAAAGAAGTGTACCCACTTTGAACTGCTGCAGTTTATTATGGATTCTTCGGAGTCGTACAAAACGTTCATTGAGAACAAAATCAAGGAAATATGCAACTTATATAATTTTGAGCAATTAGAAATCATAGTAAACAACATTGAGAAGGATATCCCCGAAAAGGTAAAGTCGAGATGCAAGATGTCGGACGAAAGGAAACAATTCATTATTAAGGTAATAGATACAAGGATCGGAAAGTTGAAAGATTTGATAAAAGATGTACCCAAAGATTAGACAGATTGTTGTGACATGGAGGCAAGGCAGGGGAAGTAGTAGAATCCCTATTGCTATTGTCAAGAAGAACGAAAGCGAAGGCATGTCGTTCCGATATATTGCGGAAGGCGTCGAACTGGCGAAGAAGAGTGGCTTCGTCTGCTATCCTGACTTTACAGACACAAACAAGGTCTATAAATTAAATATACAGCAGATTCTTTCACACAGGCTAAATAGCCCTGAACGTCCTGACATTGAGAAGTATTACAATTTCTGGGAGATACCGGAAGAGTCGAAGGGCGACGTTTTCAGAATGCTCGCTTATACTCAGGGGCAATTGCCTACCGACAACTTTGAGTTTCTGGCTAAATACTATAGTGTTAGCGGAGTGAGGTTTGTTAGTGAGATAGCAGGTTTCTCCGATAACCCCTTGGAAACAGGTTCTTTGTATGAAGGGTGTGAATTAGACTGGAAGTTGGAACCAAGGAACAAGTATGATAGTCATGCTGTGGTTTTAAATTACAAATCTCAGAAGATAGGTTACGTTAAGATTATCCACAACGATGTGTTCCATCTGAGGAATGCTGGTGCCCTAAAAGTGAAAGTAAAGAAGTTGGAGCAGAACGGCCATATCAACAAGGCCTACATACTGATTTATGCCGAATAAATAACGAATTAGGGATTCTTGCACGGAAAAAGGGATTTCCCTTGCAGAGTTGCGTCAAGTGTATTCAAATAAAAACCCCACCCGGACAGGTAAAGCCTGAAACGGGTGGGGCATATAATTATTTGTGGTATCTGATGTCTTACGCGTCGATGTTGGCGTAGGTGGCGTTCTTCTCGATGAATTCACGACGGGGTTCTACGTCATCACCCATCAGCATAGAGAATATCTCGTCGGCCTCGGCAGCATTCTCGATAGTCACCTGCTTCAGCAAGCGGTTCTCGGGATTCATGGTGGTCTCCCACAGCTGCTCGGGGTTCATCTCACCAAGACCTTTGTAGCGCTGGGTGTGCAGAGCCTTGTCATCGCCATTGCCAGCTACATACTTATCGATGAAAGCCTGACGCTGCTGCTCGGTGTAGCAGTACTCAGAGGTCTTCTTATAAGTACACTTGTAAAGTGGTGGGGTAGCGATATAGAGGTGGCCGCCCTGGATCACCTGTGGCATAAAGCGATAGAAGAGTGTCATGATCAGCGTGTCGATGTGAGAACCATCGACGTCGGCATCGGTCATGATGATAATCTTATCGTAACGCAGCTTATCGATGTTGGCATCCTTAGAGTCCTCGCCGTCAACGCCGAAGCGTACACCGATACTCTGGATGATGTTCATAACCGATTCGGCCTCGAACACACGATGCCACTGTACCTTCTCTACGTTCAGAATCTTACCACGAAGCGGCAGGATGGCCTGGAAGTGACGGTCGCGACCCTGCTTGGCAGAACCACCGGCCGAGTCACCCTCGACGAGGAAGATCTCACACTCCTTGGGATCCTTGTTTGAACAGTCGGCCAGTTTACCAGGCAGACCACCACCCGTCATCGGGTTCTTGCGCTGAACGCTCTCACGGGCCTTGCGGGCTGCGATACGTGCTGTGGCAGCCAGAATCACCTTTTCGCAGATGGTGTGAGCCTCCTTCGGGTGCTCCTCCAGATAGTTGTTCATGGCCTCACCAACGGCCTTCTGCACAGCACCGTTTACCTCGCTGTTACCCAGCTTGGTCTTAGTCTGACCCTCGAACTGAGGCTCGGCAACCTTAACGGAGATAATGGCTGTCAGACCCTCGCGGAAGTCGTCCTGTGCCACCTCGATCTTGGCCTTCTCAATCTGCTTGCGCAGCTGATCGTCCTCGTCGGAGTACTTCTTCAGCGCACGAGCCAGAGCGATACGGAAACCTGTGAGGTGGGTACCACCCTCGATGGTGTTGATATTGTTAACGTAAGAGTGGATATTTTCGCTATAGTCGCTGTTGTACAGCAGGGCCACCTCGATGGGCACGCCGTCCTTCTCAGTCTTCAGACAGATAGGATCGCCGATGATAGAGGTACGATGACGATCGACGTAGCGCACGAACTCCTTCAGACCGTCCTTGGCGTGGAATACCTCAGGCTGACGGAGATTACCCTCCTCGTCAGGACGAAGGTCAGTCAGCGTGATGGTGATACCGGCATTTAGGTAAGCCAGCTCACGCATACGCTTGGCGATGATGTCATACTTATATTCTGTAGTGGTGAAGATGGTGCCATCGGGCCAGAACTGCTGACGGGTACCTGTCTTATCGGTGTCGCCCACAATCTTTACATCGTAGAGGGGCTTACCCTTCTCGTACTCCTGCTGGTAGATATGGCCATTACGGAATACCTGCGACATCATGTGGGTAGAGAGTGCGTTTACGCAGCTTACACCTACACCATGCAGACCTCCAGACACCTTATAGGAACCCTTGTCGAATTTACCACCAGCGTGGAGCACAGTCATAACCACCTCAAGGGCTGACTTGTGCATCTTCTCGTGCTCATCCACGGGGATACCACGTCCGTTATCCTGGACGGTGATGGAGTTATCTTCGTTAATCGTTACTTCAATATGTGTACAATATCCGGCCATAGCCTCGTCGATAGAGTTGTCGACGGTTTCATTGACCAGATGATGGAGACCCTTTTCGCTGATGTCACCAATATACATGGCGGGGCGCTTACGTACAGCCTCTAAACCCTCGAGTACCTGAATGTTACTCGCGGAATAATTTTGTTCCTGATTCAGTTGTTCTTCTGTCATTTTCTTCTTATTATTCAATTTGAGTGCAAAGGTACGAAAAAAAACTCAGATAAACATAGTTTATCTGCTAAAAAACTACAAAAAAATAACCGCAACCCTTTCGAGTTGCGGTTCAAGTCTGTATGATCGGATAAATGATTATCCCAGCTTGTTGATGTGCTGTGCGAGACTAGACTTCAGATTGGCTGCCTTGTTCTTGTGGATGATGTTAGTCTTGGCGAGCTTGTCAAGCATCTTCTGTACCTTCGGGTAGAGGGCAACGGCCTCGTCCTTGTTTGTCATAGCGCGGAGTTTGCGCACAGCGTTACGCATAGTCTTTGCGTAGTAGTGATTGTGAAGCGCCTTCTTCTTGTCCTGGCGGATTCTCTTCACTGATGATTTGTGATTTGCCATTTTTTTAATTTAAAATTTGAATGTTTAACTTAAAGCTTGTGGGTCTTGCGCCGCTATGGCTGCCCTGGGCGGACTTCGGTTTCCGGCTTGTGGCCTTCTGCTTTCAGTCCTCTGCCACCTTATCCCGAATGCTCCGGTAGCACTTGGCTGTGCAGATGACAGATTTAATGGTAGTCCGTAGGAGAGTCGAACTCCTCTTTAGAGAATGAAAATCTCTCGTCCTAACCGATAGACGAACGGACCATCGCTTTTTTAGCGGGTGCAAAGGTACTAAGTTTAATTAAGAATTAAGAAATAAGAATTTAAGAAAACCATATTTTTAAGTATATTTAACGGATTGTACCCTTAAAAACTCTTAACTCATCATACTTAACTCTTAAGTTCTTTGTATCTTTGCAATTGTTATGTTGTCGAAAACTCAGGCCATTGTGCTCCATTCACTCAAGTATGGTGAGACTCGTATTATCGTGGATATGTTCACCAGAAAGTTCGGTAGACTGTCGTTTATCGTCAACATACCCAAGTCGTCGAAGTCGAAGGTGAAAAAGCAGTTCTTCCAACCGTTAACCCTCTTGGAGATTGAAGTGGATGTGAGGCCGAAGGTTCAATTGCAGAAGCTATCAGACGTCAGATTATCTTCGCCCTTTCTCTCTATCCCCTTTCATCCGCACAAGCTGGCCATCTCTTTGTTCGTGGCAGAGTTCCTGTATTATGCCCTCCGTTCTGAACAGAGGAATGAACTCTTATTCGACTATCTGGAGAGTAGCATCCTGTGGCTCGATGGTCAGAACGATCGTTTTGCCAATTTCCATCTGGTATTCCTGATGAGGCTGTCCCGTTTCCTTGGCTTCTATCCGAATTTGGATGATTATAGGGCAGGTGACTACTTTGATTTGCGAGAAAGTGTTTTCCTGTCGTCACCCCCCGTTCATCGCGATTTTCTTTTCCCAGAGGAGGCAGAAAAAGTACAGTTGATGATGCGTATGGACTATCCGACAATGCACCTGTTCCGTATGTCGCATCAAGAGCGCAACCGACTGTTGGAGGTGTCGCTAACATATTACCGACTCCATCTGCCAGATTTCCCAGAGATGAAGTCGGTAAGCGTGTTACAGGAATTATATCAGTAACTATTCGAACTTAATCGTGCCCTGAATGGTTGTTCCTGGGGTTGTAATGTCCTCGGCGGGCTCTTCAATAGTATCTTCGCCACTTGCCTGACTGTTGATACTGTCGAGAATCTCACGCGTACGCTTATAGGTAGGCGTCTGCTCAACGGCAGAGATGACATCGTCGTTATCGAGGTCTTCCGGACGGAAGAGGTAGATATTCGGACGACGCTTGTAGCGCTTGGTAGTGCCCTCGCCGCCATAGTAGCGGTTACGACGATCCTGACGCTCAGCAGCTTTCTCCTGTTCGGCAGCAATGCGGTTGAGGTCTTCCTGACTCTGCTTCTTCAGGTGGTTGCCCATACCATCGATACTCTCGATACCGAAGCCAGTAGCCAGGATGGTTACCTTGACTTTCTTGCCCAGCTCGAAATCGGTGGCGAGACCCCATTTGATTTCGAAGTCGTTGCCAAACTTCGCCATGAAGTCGTTCACATCGTTCATCTCCTCCATCATCAGCGACTGCTGTCCGTCCTTAGAACCAGCAAACGAGATAGAGAGCAGAATCTTCTTGGAGTTGAAGATATCGTTATCGTTCAGCAATGGTGAGTTCAGGGCGTCCTCGATGGCCTTCTTTACACGACCTTCGCCTTCGCCATAACCCGTTGACATGATGGCCACGCCTCCATCCTTCAGCACAGTCTTTACATCGTTGAAGTCGAGGTTGATCAGTCCGTGAACAGTAATAATCTCAGCAATCGACTTGGCAGCCACGCTCAGGGTGTCGTCAGCCTTTCCAAAGGCATCGAGTACAGAAAGCTCAGGATAAATCTCACGCAGACGCTCATTGTTGATTACCAACAGGGCATCGACATGCTTCTGCATCTCCTCCACACCGTCGAGTGCCTGGTCGATCTTACGATCGCCCTCGAAACGGAAGGGGATGGTAACAATACCTACGGTCAGAATGCCTAACTCTTTCGAGACACGTGCAATGACAGGTGCAGCACCAGTACCAGTACCACCACCCATACCAGCCGTGATAAAGGCCATGCGGGTACCATCGCTCAGCATGTTGCGGATGTCCTCGATACTCTCTTCTGCAGCCATACGGGCTTTCTCAGGCTTGTTACCTGCGCCAAGACCCTCCTTGCCAAGCTGGAGGTGTACGGGAACGGGAGAGTCGTTGAGTGCCTGGTTATCCGTGTTGCAAAGCACGAATGTAACATCGTGGATGCCCTCACGGTACATGTGGTTAACGGCGTTGCCACCGCCACCGCCAACACCAATCACCTTGATGATGCTATGCTCCTTCTCCGGTGCTCCGAAGTCCAGGATATCGATATTCATATTATTTTCCATAATCTTTCAATTTTCGCTTTTAACCTTTTATTCTTCTTCCACAATCGACTTACCGAATTTCAGGATACCCTTCTTCAGTTTGTTCCAAGTGCTGTTCTCCTTGCGGATGCGCTCTTCCTCCTCTTGCTTGCGGAGTTCCTCCTCACGCTTGGCACGCTCTTCCTCTTCCTGTTGGCGACGGCGCTCCTCCTCAGCCTTCTGTTTCTCGGCCTCTGTACGGATAACGCCTGCAGGGATATCGGTAGCCTGACGTGCGGGACGCTGGTCATTAGTGGGATGGACGGTCTGTTTCTGAGTGCTGAACAGGTCGCCGTTGGGATCTACTGCATTGCCAGCGCAGTTGATGTCGCCCTTAGCAAGCAGTCCGAGTACGGTATTCATCATGCCGTTATGTGCCTTGATGTCCTCATTGTTGGTGAGAACGGTCTGGGTAACAAACTTGGCAATACGAATTTTCTCCACATGGGTGTGGTTCATGAATGCTTTCTCGATATTATTCATGTTTGAACCACCACCAGTGAGGATGATACCACCCAGCAGCTTGTCGTAATACTCAGATGGAATCTGATACCAAACATTCTCAATGATCTCTTCCACACGACCCTCAACGATCTCAATGAACTTACGACTCTCCACCTGACGATCAGCATCGATAGAGTATTTCAGTTCATTGTCGATGTCATTGTTGTCTGTGAAAGCTGAACCGTATTTGAGTTTCATGTGCTCAGCATCGCTCTCCTCCATCTGAAGAGTGGCAATGTCCTTTGTGATGTTGTTGCTACCCAGGGGGATGACGGCCAGATGACGCAGGATGTTTTTGCTATAAACAGAAACGGTGGTAGTATCGGCGCCGATATCGACAAGTGCACAGCCCGAACGCTTCTCAGCCTCTGTCAGTACGCTGTCGGCAAGGGCGAGAGGTGCCAGATACATTTCTGCCACATTGATACCAGCCGTTTCGAAGCATTTATTGAGGTTTCTGTAGAAAGCCTTGCGCTCCAGGATATTCAGGAAATGACCCTCCAGACGGTTGGTCTGAATGCCAACGGGATCAAGCTGGAACTGTGTACCAACTTTGTATTCCTGAACGGCAGCATCGAGAATCTCCTGATCCTGATAGGTCATGTTTCGGTTAGCATCCATCAGCTCGATAACCATGTCTTGAGTGACGATGGTCTCTACAGGCAGATCTTTTGAAACAACATTCTTCACGCCACGGATAGATTGTCCGCCTACACCCACATAAACCTGGGTGATCTCTGTCTTGAGTTGATTCTCCAGTTTCTTGACGATACTGGTAAGGCATTGAGCGGTCTTGTCGATGTTGTAGACCACTCCCTTGCGGATGAACGAAGAAGCATTCTCCTTAACTACAGCGAGTACATTGATGCTGCCGTCGAGGTTCTTCTGTCCCGCGATACCGGTCATTTTGGATGAACCGAGTTCGATTGCTACGATAAATTCCTTTGCTGCCATCTTCTTGTATTATTTCTATTAACTGTTCTTTCTTTTCTTGCAGATAATCTGGTTGTTGAATTCCACGCTGATGTATGAGTATTTGTTCCAACCAGCCTTGTTAAGACCATAGAGGTAGAACTTACGCATGCGCTCCAATTTCTTGCTGACATTGGAAGGGCTGCCCAGATATATAATATGATCGCCTACGCGAGGCACTAACTCCATCGAACCATTGGGAAGCACATTGATCTGTACCACCTGATTTTTCCAGAAGTTGTCCTGGATGATTGTCTTCGCTACCTGTGTCAGTTTGCCTTGGGCAAATTTGCGGGTGATGGAACCTGTGGCTATGATGAGATCAGTCACGTAGCGGTTTTCTGGCATGAAACTGCCATGCGAGTCGACATAGTAGCTCTCACCAGTATCGGGCATGACTCTTACCACAGGGGTACGCTGCTTAATCTGGATGCAGACATGTCCGCTCTGGGTCTTGTGAACCTCTGCCTTCTCAACGAAAGGACTTTTCTGCAATGACTCCTCAATCTTTCTGGAACTGATGGATTCCATCGATTGGGAAAGGGGATAGACATGATCCTGCGACAGGATGCGCTTGATTTCGCCAGCATTCAGGAATCCTTCCACCTCGCTCTGCTCGATGTTGATCTTTACCTCCGTGCATTGCGTTGCTATCACATCGGGTTTGTTAAACGCGGTGACGGCAAGCAACAGGTAGGCGGCAATGACGATGTCGCAGGCTACGATGGCGAAGTTCTTCCAGTTGACGGTCATGTCTGGGTTATTTACTGTTTAATATCTTTGTTATCTGGGGCACCTGATTGTCAAGGTCGCCGGCACCAAGTACGATCAGTACTTCGAACTGGTGGGTCTTGACATAATCGAGCACCTCATCCTTCTTAATCATCTCTTTCTTGACACCTGGTTTCAGGTTGTCGTAGATGAGTTGCGATGTGACACCCTCAATGGGCGCTTCACGAGCAGGGTATATCTCCGTGAGCACCACCTCGTCGAGCTGACTTAGTGCCTCGGCGAAATCCTTGTAGAAGTCGCGGGTACGCGTATAAAGGTGGGGCTGGAAGATAGCGGTGATATGCTTGTCCTTGTACAACTCGCGGATGCTCTTGGCGCTCTGGTAGATCTCTTTCGGATGGTGGGCGTAGTCGCTGAGGAAGACCATCTTGTCGGTCTTGATCTTGAAGTCGAAGCGACGGTCCACACCTCCGTAGGTCTGCATACCGTATTTCAGTTCCTCTGCCGTACAACCATTGAGCTGCGCCATAGCCATAGCGGCAATACCATTCTCAATGTTGATGGGGATGGGCTGGCCCAACTGTACATTCTTGACATTCTCGATGGGAGAGATGAAGTCAAAAGTAATCTCACCATTGTCGATGCGAATGTTCTCAGCATGGAAATCGCCCTCGTTGAGGCTATAGTCATAGCGCTGTACGCCATCCTGCAGATGCTCTTTCATCTCCAGGTCGCGATGGATAATGAGGGCACCTCCTGGCTGAATCAGTTCCGTGTAATGACGGAAACTCTCCAGATAGGCTTCCTTTGTGCCATAGATGTCGAGGTGGTCGGGGTCGGTGCTGGTGATGACGCTCATCCAGGGACGCAACCAGTGGAAAGAGCGGTCAAACTCGTCAGCCTCGATAACCACGAAGTCAGAGTCGGAAAGGATATAGTTCGTGCCATAGTTCTTTGAGATACCACCCAGGAAGGCGTTACAATTCAAGTGGCTCTGGTGCATGATGTGAGCACACATCGTAGAGGTAGTTGTCTTACCATGGGTACCTGCCACACAGAGTCCCTTATGTGCCTGTGTCAGAGTGCCAAGAACCTGAGCACGCTTCTGAATCTCAAACCCGTTCTCACGGAAGAACTTCAGTTCCTGATGCTCTGCGGGAATAGCCGGCGTAAAGATAACAAGACATGACGCCTTCTGCTGACAGGCAAAAGGAATCAGTTCTGTGTTCTCCTCGTAATGAATGAGCATACCCTCCTTCTCCAACTGACGGGTCAGATCGGAAGGAGTCTTATCATAGCCTGCTACGACAAGACCTTTCTTGAGGAAATAGCGGGCGATGGCACTCATGCCGATGCCACCTGCTCCTACGAAATATACCGCTTTAATATCTTCTATATTCATTGTGCTAATTTGATTACTTCTTTTGCGATGATGTCTGCCGAATCGGGCAGGGCGAGTTTCAGTACATTCTCACTAAGCGACTTCAGCTTGGCTTCGTCGTTGACGGTCTTTACGGCGAGCTCCAGCAACGTGGCGGGTGCCTCGGCATCCTTCACATAGATGGCTGCGTCGCGGGTGGAGAGGGCGAGGGCATTCTTTGTCTGATGGTCCTCTGCCACATTCGGACTGGGTACGAGGATGACAGGTTTGCCAATGAGGCAGAACTCGGAAATACTGCTGGCGCCTGCACGACTGATCACGAGATCGGCAGCCTTATAGGCGGCTCCCATGTCGGAGATAAAGTCGGTCACCTTCAGGTTGGGGATGTCCTGTCCCTTTAGTTGTTCTGCTATAGCAGCACTATAGTATTTACCGGTTTGCCAGATGAACTGTACATCGGATGACTTCACGATGTCAAGGTGTTGTAGTACACTCTCGTTGATGGTCTTGGCTCCCAGACTGCCACCTACAAGCAGGATGGTCTTCTTGGCAGGATCGAGCCCGAAACTCTTGATGGCATCCTCACGAGAGATGGTGGTGTCGAGCAGAGCCTGACGTACGGGATTACCTGTCAGGATAATCTTCTCTGCAGGGAAGAAACGCTCCATACCTTCGTAAGCCACACAAATCTTCTCTGCCTTCTTGGCAAGCAACTTGTTGGTGACACCTGCATAGGAGTTCTGTTCCTGAATAAGGCAGGGAATACCCATGGCGGCAGCCTTGTTCAGAGTGGGACCGCTGGCGTAGCCACCCACACCTACAGCGACTTGTGGTTGAAAGTCCTTGATAATCTGTTTGGCCATCCGTTGGCTCTTCCAGATCTTATAGAGCACCTTGAAGTTCTTCAGCAGGTTTTTGCGGTCGAAGCCACAGATGGGCAGGCCTTTAATCTCATAGCCGGCTGCAGGAACACGTTGCATCTCCATGCGTCCCAAGGCTCCTACAAACAGAATCTTGGCATCAGGGCGCAATGCCTTGATGGCGTTTGCGATGCTGACAGCAGGGAAGATATGACCTCCTGTGCCGCCTCCGCTAATGATGACTCTCAACTCTTTTTCCATACCTTATTAATATATGAGGGTGCAAAATTACAAATTATATTTCTTTTACCGCCATTTTTGGCTCCCTTTTTTTCGCTGAACGGCTAACACTTAATATGGCGCCGATGTATGAACAGTTGATGATGGTCGATGTACCACCTTTACTGATCAATGGTAGGGGCTGTCCTGTAACAGGCGCAATACCCACGGCTACCAGCATGTTGAAGACCGCCTGTACTACCAGAAGTAGTGCCAGTCCCATGGCCAGGAAGGCTGGGAAGTTGTTCTCGCACCGGCTGGCGATGCGTGCCGTTCTGTATAACAGTACGATATAGAGCAATACCACGAAGGATGCTCCGAAGATACCAAGTTCCTCGATGACGATGGCAAAGATGAAATCGGAGAAGGCCTGCGAGAGGAAGTCGCGCTCTACCGATTGTCCTGGACCCTTACCGATGATGTTACTCGATACGATGGCGATGTTGGCATGAGCCACCTGTGCATCTTTGTCAAGATCATAATCCTCGGGTGAGATATCTTTTTTGTCGAGGTGCTTGATGATACGGTTACGCCATGTGACGAAACGGTGGAACACACCACCACCCTTGATGACTTTCGTATCGGTCGATTTGTTGTTGACCGATTCAACTGTCTGTGTCTCTGCTTCCTGTGAGGCTCCGATGCTACCCAAGGTCAACACCAGAGTCAGGAAGATGGCCACCAGCACGGTTGCTGCACCAACGAGTTTACCCATCTGAATCATCGGCACGCGTCCGATGAACATCATCAGGAAGATGACAGCAAAGAGCAGAGCAGCTGTCGAGAGGTTCTCGATACCAATCAGCGCTGCCGTGGGTACCACAATCCATAGGATATACTTAAAAGCCTTCTTATCAGCTCCGTCTTCCCGTTGCATGGCGCTGAGAATCTGGGCCGTGATAAGCACCATCGTACCCTTGGCAATCTCTGATGGTTGGAAGGTAATACCTCCAGGAAGTGAGATGACGCGGTTTGCACCGTTGATCGATTCTCCGCCAATGAGTACCCAGAGTAGTGTGAAACCAGAGATGATCAGTAAGAAAGGCGTCATCAGCTTGAAGTAACGACAAGGAATGTTGAGAGTAACTACGGCCACAATGGCACCAATGACAATGGTGACCGTGTGGAACGCAATCGGTCCGATATAGTTCTGGCTCTTGTATGTCAGGTTACTCGAAGCCGAAAAAACTTCGACGATACTGATCATACAGAGGAAGAAGAATACCATCCAGATGACCTTGTCTCCTTTAAAGATGTTGCCTATCTTTTTGTTCATATCTTATAGATTCTTCGCAAGGGTTTTGAACTGTTCGCCACGATCTTCCATGTTCTTGAACAGGTCGAACGAAGCACAACAGGGACTGAGCAGAACTGTTTCTCCTGGCTGGGCCATCTCATAACAAGCCTCGATACACTCTTTCATGGAGTGGGTGTCGCGAACGGGAATACCCATGCCGTCGAAGTTGTCGTGCAACTTCTTGTTGTCGGCTCCGAGGTATACGAGTCCGGAACACTTCTCCTTCACCAGCGGCTTGATGGGCTCGTAGTCGTTGCCCTTGTCCTTTCCGCCGATAATGAGGATCACCTTGGTCTTCATGGCCTCCAGGGCATACCAGCAGGCATCTACATTCGTGGCCTTCGAGTCGTTGATATACTGTACGCCACGCACTACGCAGACTTTCTCCAGACGATGCTCCACGCCTGGGAAGTCGCTCAGGCACTTACGGATCTCTTCCTTCTTGATACCTGCAATGTCGGCAGCGATACCAGCGGCGAGTGAGTTATAGATGTTATGCTTGCCAGTCAGACTGAGGCTCTCCTGCTCCATATTGAACGGAGTGGGCTCCTCAATCTTATATTGGCCCTCCTCGATATAGCCTATCACACCTTTCTCCTTCAGTTCAGAGAAGGGGTACTGGATAGCCTTGATGTCATACTTCTCCAACTCGCGCTTGATGATGGGATCGTCGGCCCAGTAGATGAAGGCATCCTTCGGCGTCTGGTTCTGGATAATGCGCATCTTAGCGTCCACATAGTTCTGCATCTCGAAGTTATAACGATCCAGATGGTCGGGCGTGATGTTCAGCAGGATAGCGATGTCAGCACGGAAGTCGTACATGTTGTCCAACTGGAAGGAACTGAGCTCGATGACGTAGTACTCATGCGGATCCTCTGCCACCAGCAGGGCGAGTGAGTTACCGATGTTACCAGCCAGACCTACATCATAACCTGCATCCTTGAAGATGTGGTAGATGAGCGAGGTGGTGGTGGTCTTACCGTTCGAACCTGTGATACAGATCATCTTAGAGTTGGTGTAGCGACCAGCAAACTCAATCTCGCTGATGATGTGGATGCCTTTCTCCATAACCTTTTGAATCATGGGGGCGGTATCGGGTATGCCGGGACTCTTGATGATCTCGTCGGCATTCAGAATCTTTTCCTCGGTATGCTGTCCTTCTTCCCACTCAATCTGGTGGTCGTCCAGCATTTTCTTGTACTTGTCGGCTATCTTCGACATGTCTGATACAAACACGTCGAAACCTTCTTTCTTAGCGAGTACGGCTGCACCTGCGCCGCTCTCTCCTGCTCCTAATATAACGATTCTCTTCATTGTTGTTGTTTATCTCATCTTTAATGTTATGATGGCCAGAGCCGCCAGGATAATGGAGGTGATCCAGAAGCGGATGGTGATCTTCGACTCATGGAACGGACGGTGGGGCCAGCTCTTCAGGATATATCGGCTGGTGGCGTCGAGCTGGGAATCCAGCTTGCGGAAGTTGTCGTGAATAGGTGTGGCACGGAACACACGTACGCGCTTGCCCTTCTTTTTCTGTATCTTGAACCATTGAGTCTGTATGATGACGCTCAGGCTCTCTACGAAGAAGATGCCGCAAAGAATGGGGAGCAACAGCTCCTTATGGATGATAACGGCACATACACCAATGATACCGCCGATGGTCAGCGAACCTGTGTCGCCCATGAATACCTGAGCGGGATAGGCATTGTACCAAAGGAAACCAATCATGGCACCTACGAAAGCACAAAGGAATACCACCAACTCCTCAGAGTGGGGGATATACATGATGTCGAAGTAAGAAGCATAGCCTATGTGTGATGATACATAGGCCAGAATGCCCAATGCCACACCGATAATGGCGGAGTTTCCTGCGCACATGCCGTCCATACCGTCGTTGAGGTTGGCGCCGTTAGATACGGCTGTAACCACCAGAATAGTAATAAACACAAACAGCACCCAACCGGCAGCTACCTTGTATTCTCCACAGAAGGCCATCACGTTCGAGTAGTTCAGGTTGTGGTTCTTGATGAACGGGATGGTGGTGTGGAGCGACTTGACCGCCTCCGATTTGTGTTTCACCACAATCTCCTGATTCTGCTGTTTTACATTCACATTCTCACGAACCACCACATCAGGACTCAGCCAAAGCACCAAGCCTACGATGAAGCCGATACTTACCTGTCCCACAATCTTGTACTTACCCTTCAGTCCGTCTTTGTTGCGCTTGAATATCTTGATGTAATCGTCCAGGAATCCCAGGAATCCCAGCCATACCGTCGTGATAATCATCAGGATGATATAGGTATTACGCATTCTACAGAGCAGAAGCACAGGTATGAGGATACTCACGATGATAATGATACCTCCCATCGTGGGCACTCCCTTCTTTTCTACTCCAAAGGGATCGATACTCGGATCGCGTTCCGTCTCGAAGATGCTCCTACGTTTCATCCACTTGATGAACTTCTCGCCAAACCAGGCGGAGATCATCAGGGCAAGAATCAGCGTCAGCAGGGCGCGGAACGATATGTAGGACCACATGTGTGAGCCTGGAATATCGTATTGCTCTAAATATCTGAAAAAATAGTATAACATTATTTTATTTAACTATATGGTTCATTTGTTCAATCCAAAGATTTCGCGTACCACTTCCTTGTCGTCGAAATGGTGCTTCACGCCCTGAATCTCCTGATAGTCCTCATGTCCTTTACCGGCAATGAGGATTACATCACCCTTCTGCGCCATCATACATGCCGTGCGGATAGCCTCGCGACGGTCCACGATGGTCACCACTTTTCTCATCTGCTTGGCATCCAGGCCTTCGAGCATGTCGTTAATGATATCCTGTGGATCCTCTGAACGTGGATTGTCGCTGGTGATAATCACACGGTCGCTCTGCTTCACGGCTTCCTGTGCCATCAGCGGACGCTTACCCTTATCACGGTCACCACCGGCTCCGCAGACGGTAATGACAAATCCCTTGCCGTCGAGCACCTCATGGATGGCGTTCAGCACGTTCTCCAGAGCGTCGGGGGTGTGGGCATAGTCCACGATAGCCGTGTAGCCTTCGGGTGAATGGATAGGCTCCAGACGTCCGCTTACGCTCTTCAGCGTACTCATGATAACCAGAATGTCCTCGGGTTTCTTACCCAGCATCACGGCTGCACCATATACGGCGAGCAGGTTGCTCACGTTGAACTTACCGATAAACTGCACGCCAACCTCCTTGCCATTGATCTCGAGATACATGCCCTCGAAGTGGCATTCGATGATCTTGGCCCTGAAGTCGGCCATCGTACGGGTAGAGTAGGTCTTAATCTGTGCCTTACAGTTCTGTACCATCACAGCTCCGTTCTTGTCGTCGGCATTGGTAATGGCGAAGGCATCCTTGTCGAGTCCGTCGAAGAAAGCCTTCTTGGCATTGCGGTAGTTCTCGAAAGTGCCATGATAATCCAGGTGGTCGCGAGTCAGGTTGGTAAACAAACCGCCCTCAAACCTCAGTCCGCCGATACGCTTCTGGGCGATGGCGTGGCTCGAGCACTCCATAAAGGCATATTCACATCCTGCCTCCACCATCTGAGCCAGCAGTCGGTTCAGCTCAATGGGGTCGGGTGTGGTGTGATCGGCAGGAATGGCCTCGCCCTCAATATAGTTGCAAACGGTAGAGAGCAGGCCACACTTATGACCGAACTGGCGGAACATATTATATAATAAGGTGGCGATGGTGGTCTTACCATTCGTACCTGTTACACCAACCAGTTTCAGTTTGCGCGAGGGGTCGCCATAGAACTGTGTGGCCACCTCGCCCACGTTGTCCTCTGTCGAGTCTACAGCAATATAGGTAACGCCAGGTTCCCTCTTGTTGGGGAAGTATTCGCACAGTACAGCTACAGCTCCCTGTTCGATGGCTTTGGGGATGAACTTGTGACCATCAGTCTGAGTACCAGGAATGGCCACGAACAGATGTCCGGCCTCGATACGGCGTGAGTCAATGTTTACACCCGTAATCTCGATGTCGTCATTACCGAGAATGTTGAGCACCTCTACATTTTTGAGCAGTTCGTTCAGTTTCATATCTTATACCTTATTATATATTATTCTAATGTCAAATCGCAAACCATGCCTTGTTTGATGGCAGTTCCAGAGTAGATGCTCTGTGACTTCACCCTGCCACGGCCTTTTAATCGGGTCTTCACGCCACGACTCTCCAACTGATATACAGCATCGCGAGCACCCATGCCGATGACATTGGGCACGATGGCCTTCGAGGTCTTTTGCTCGTCGATATGGTTGCCGGCCTTCACGCCCAGCTGCCTCAGTACATAGTTCGAGGCGGCTATGTCACCTCCTTTTACGTCGGGTGTCATCACGGAGTTCTCGTCGTGGGCATCATCCACGCTGCGTTTCAGGTTCTGAGCCATCACGCCCTCGGCTATGTGGTGGAATACCACACCACTCATACCACCACCCGATGCAGGCAGACCAGACTTTCTGATGCAGACGATACAGGTGTAACGGGGCTCGTCGGCAGGGAAGAAACCGCAGAACGAGAGCCAGTAGCGGGTAGTACCTGAGTGATAGCTGCCGTGCTGGTCGGCCACCTGGGCAGTACCAGTCTTTCCAGCCACCTTAAACGACTTTGATCCGGCCTTCTTTCCGAGTCCCTGACTTACCACATGCTCCAGAATGGTCTGCATGGTCTTGATGGCCTGTGGTTTGGCTATGCGCTCCTTCAGTACCACGGGCTCGTATTCCTTAATCACCTGTCCATCCTTCACCAGCTGTTTCACGAAACGGGGCTGCATCATCTTACCGTCATTGGCAATGGCGTTATAGAAGGCCACCGTATTGATGGGGGCAATCTGCGTCTCGTAGCCGATACTCATCCAGGGTAGGGTGGTCTTACTCCAGTACTTGGCGCGATCGGTGGTCTTGGTGTCCGGCATACGGATATAGGGAGGATGGTAACCCATGATGGGCAACTTCAGATCCTCATGGATGCCTACACGATAGAGTCCCTTCACGTATTTCGTGGGGTTCGATCCATAGTACTTATCGATGATCCAGCTCACGCCGATGTTCGAACTCACCTCCAGGGCACGTGGTACGCTGATGGTACCATAGCCGCCACGACGCCAGTTGTGATCCTTCATGGGTCGTCCGTGCATCTCCATCACACCACAGCCGGTGTTGATGGTCATGGTGGTATCGATGACGCCATCGTCGAGTGCTACGAGGAACGAGGCGGTCTTGAATACCGATCCTGGCTCGCAACGGAAACTGATGGCATTGTTCACCATCTCGTAGTATTCGCCGTCGGCACCTCTGGTCATGTTCACAATGGCTTTCACATCGCCCGTCTTCACCTCCATCAGGATGGCCACACCCATCTCGCCGTTTACCTGCGGATCCTTCAACTCGTCAATCAGGGCGCGTTCAGCCAGATCCTGCATGCCTACGTCGATGGTGGTCACGATGTCAGCACCGTCTATAGGTGCCAGCACAGGAATGTCGAGGTACTTCTGCAGCACCTTTCTGCGATGCATCAGTCCGTTGGTGCCACGCAGTTCCTTGTCGAAGGCCAGCTCCAGTCCGTTCTTTGCGCTGTCTATCTCACCAAACAGATCGCCGATGGTACGCTGGGCCAGTGTGGTGAAGGGCTTACGACGTGCATTATACTCCTCCCAGTGGAAGCCTCCTTTGTACATTTTTTCCTTGAAGATGGGCAACTGCTTTACTTCGCAGAACGTATTATAGTCTATACGACGTTTCCAGATGGGCCAATGGCGGGCGCCAACCTTTCCGTTTTTCTGCACCTTCTGCATGCCTTCCAGCAGATGAGCCTTGAATTCGGCAGCCGTCTTCTGGGGGAATATCTTGTTCAGTCCGTCGCAGATGCTGTCCATCTTCTCCGTCCACATGGAGTCACGGCGAGCCAGTCCCAGTGAGTCGTCAGTACCAGCCTGGAAGTCCATAAACACCTTGTACTCAGGTATGCTGCTGGCCATCAGCTGTCCGTCGCAACTCAGAATGTTTCCGCGGTTGGGCTTCACAATCACGCTGTCGCGCTTCAATCGAGAGGCTACGTCGCTCCAGTACTGCTTCTTGGCCGTCATGATATACATGGCCTTGCCTACGATGGCAAAACCAATCAATGTCATGACTACCGCGATTGCGAAGTAGCGGGGCATCACCTTGTCGCTCTTGAACTTACTCATTCCGCGTTGCTTTATTCGGGTACATTAATAATATATGGTGGCTGGTCTGCTATGTGCAACAGACTGTCCTTATTCTGCTTCAGGGCCTCGAGCACATGACTCTCGCGGCATTTTTCCGTGAGTTTGCTCGAACTCGAGAGGGCCTTGTACTTGGCGTCGAGCACCTCTTTCTCCAGTTTGTCGATGGCTATCATGTCCTGCTGACATTGGTATCTGAAGGCGACATAGAGAATGGTAAACACCATCATCAGCACAAAGAGCCATATCTGGCGGCGCACCATGTCGGCTGTCAGGAAGTCTCCACCCAGAATGGTTCTCAGGGTTAGGGTCGAAGTCAACTTGGGGTCTTCCTCCTTCGCCTTCTCCTTAATCAACTGTATGGTCTTCTTGGCCTGCTCCTTCATCTCGGCGGCCTCCTCCATCAAACTCGGCTCCTCCTGTGTGGCGGGCTCTTTCTCGATGGAATCTTGGATTTCCAGTTCTATATCGTCGTTCTTCTTCATCTCTTTTTCAATCTTCAATTTTCAATTTTCAATCCTCCACTCTTTCTGCTATCCTCAGCTTGGCGCTTCTGCTTCGCGGATTCTGTTGCTGCTCCTCCTCGCTGGGCACGATCACCTTATTGCTGATGGCACGGAAGGGGGCCTCCGTCCGTCCGAAGAAGTCTTGTTTCACCTTTCCTTCGGCATTGCCGGCCTTCATGAAGTTCTTCACAATGCGGTCTTCCAGCGAGTGATAGGTAATCACCGATAGCCTGCCGCCTTCGCCCAGCACCTCCTTGGCGCCGTTGAGCATCTCCTTCAGGGCCGTCATCTCGTGGTTCACCTCTATGCGGAGGGCCTGGAACATCTTGGCCGTCTCTTTCTTCTCGCGCTCTCGCTGAAAGAGTTTTTCGGTGGCCTTCATCAGGTCGCCGGTGGTCTCAATGCGCTTCTCGCCACGGGCCTTCACGATGGCTGAGGCTATTCTCCTGGCGTTCTTCAGCTCTCCGTACAGATAGAAAATGTCGGATAGTTGCTCCTCGTCGTAGGTGTTTAGTATCTCGGCAGCTGTCATACCAGCCCGTTTGTTCATTCTCATGTCGAGTGGCGCATCGAAACGGAAGGAAAAACCACGCGTTTCATCGTCAAAATGATGACTCGATACACCCAGATCGGCCAGCAGTCCGTCTATGTGGTCCACACCGTAGTAGCGCATCCAGTTGCGGAGGTATCTGAAGTTGCTCCTCACGAAGGTGAAACGCTCGTCGTCTACGATGTTCTGTTCAGCATCCTCGTCCTGATCGAAACTGTACAGATGACCCTTTTTGCCCAGTCGGCGGAGTATCTCCTTGCTGTGGCCGCCACCACCGAAGGTTACGTCTACATAAACACCATCGGGCTTGATGTCAAGCCCGTCGATGCTCTCCTGTAGGAGTACTGGTACGTGATATGTCTCGGCAGTAGTCATCATGGGTTTTCTTGGGCGTTCATGATATTCTCAAATTCCGAACCGAAGTCTTCGTCGGTTTTGAGAGTCTGTTCCAGATTCCTCGGCGACCAGATCTCTATCGTGTCGTCCATGCCGATGAACTGGATGTCCTGATCTATCTCTGCAATCTTCTGCAGACGCTTGGAAATCAGGAAACGCCCATTGCCATCGAGCGTCACGACCTCAGCCTCCGATACAAACTGGCGGAACATCTGCTGATGCGACTGCTTCCAGGGACGGAGTTGCTGCTTCAGTAGGTCAAGGCGCGCATTCCATACGCTTTCAGGATAGAGCACCAAGCATTTCTGGAAAACATCCCTTCTCAGCACCAGATTTTCCTCGCCCGATGCCTGTAGCACCTTGCGGAAAACGGCTGGCAGAAAGGCTCTTCCCTTCGTGTCTGTCTTGGCTTCTATGTTACCTAAAAAACGCATACGTACATCTATTAATAGATTTCGGTTACAAAGATAGATATTTTTCCCCACTTTACACCACATTTCCCCACTTTTTTTAAATTTTAACTTTATTTTATTGATTCAGCCCCCTTTTGTGTACTAAATACATTTAAAAAGAAAAGATTTCTTAAGTTTTTTGCTCATTTTTAAAAGAAATGTGCTATTTTTGCAGCACGTTAGTGTTTTTAGAGAGAAAATGGCAACTATAACAGAGAAAACCATTGATATCGAACAGATATTAAAGAGTAAGATGGGCGCAAAGGCAAAGTTTGTGCCCCGTCCTTTGGTGAGTTGGCTGAAACGCATCGCCCATCAGGATGATGTGAACGCTTTTCTGTGGGAGAGTCGCGATAAGTCTGGCGTCGACTGGCTCGAGGAGTGTGTCAAGTATCTCGATATGACCCTCGATATCCAAGGCATGGAGAATCTGCCTGATCCTCAGGACGGTAAGCTCTATACCTTTGTGAGCAATCATCCCCTTGGCGGAGTTGACGGCGTGGCCCTTGGATCCATCATCGGGCGCCATTACGATGGTAAGTTCCGTTACTTGGTCAACGATCTGCTGATGAACCTTCCAGGACTGGCTCCCGTATGCATTCCCATCAACAAGACGGGTAACCAGAGCCGTAACTTCCCAGCCATGGTGAAGGCAGGCTTCGAGAGCGATAACCACATGCTCATGTTCCCTGCAGGTCTCTGTTCTCGCCGGCGTTATGGTGTGGTGCAGGACATTCCCTGGACTAAGACCTTTATCTCGAAGAGTGTGGAGTATCAGCGCGACATCGTGCCCATCCACTTCGGAGGTCAGAATTCCAACTTCTTCTATCGCTTGGCTAACTTCAGCGATAAGTTCCTGCCTTTCAATCTTGCCATGCTCTATTTGGTCGATGAAATGTACAAAAACGTGCATAAAACCTTCACCGTGAAGATAGGCAAGCCCATCGCATGGCAGACCTTCGATAAGACAAAATCACCGATGGAATGGGCACAAATTGTTAGAGGACGAGTATATAAACTTTAAGCTATAAATAGGATCGTGGAAATGGAACAGGAGATTATCCAACCAATCGACAAGGCGATACTCAAGAGCGAATTGACCCCTGAGCGCCAGCTTCGTATGACCAACAAGAGTCATAACGAGATTTACGTGATTACGGCCCACAATGCGCCCAATGTGATGAAGGAAATTGGACGTCTGCGTGAGATAGCCTTCCGTGAAGCTGGCGGAGGCACAGGCAAGTCGATGGATATCGATGAATTCGATACTTGCGAGAACTGTTACAAGCAGCTCATCGTCTGGAATCCTGAGGCCGAGGAGATCATCGGAGGCTATCGTTATCTGCTGGGCACCGATTGGGAGTACGACGATAAAGGCCAGCCCATCCTTGCCACCAGTCACATGTTCCACTTCTCCGAAAAGTTCCTGAAGGAGTATGCCCCCTTGACCATCGAACTGGGCCGTTCCTTCGTTTCACTTCCTTATCAGAGTTCACGCATGGGAGCCAAGAGCCTCTTCGCCCTCGATAACCTTTGGGACGGACTTGGTGCCCTCACCGTTATCAAGCCCAACGTGAAGTATTTCTTTGGCAAGATGACCATGTATCCCTCGTATATCCGCAAGGGTCGCGACATGATTCTCTACTTCCTGAAGACCTATTTCGACGATAAGGAGAAGCTGATTATCCCGATGAAACCGCTGGAATTGGATACTGATCCTGCTGAACTCGAGAAGCTCTTCACAGGTCATTCCTTCAAGGAAGACTATAGGATCCTGAATGGCGAGATCCGCAAACTCGGCTATAACATTCCCCCGTTGGTGAATGCCTATATGAGTCTTTCGCCTACGATGAAGCTCTTTGGCACAGCCATCAACTACGGCTTTGGCGATGTGGAGGAAACGGGTATTCTCATTGCTATCGAGGAGATCTTCGAGGAGAAGCGCGTGCGCCATATCGATTCCTACATCAAGGAGCACCCCGAGGCCCTCAAGATCACCAGCGGAGCCAACAAAGTCATCTACAAAGAACGCTAATAAGCATTCTTTTTCTATCCAATATAGCCCCGATGAAACGGGGCTTTTTTATCAAAGAAAAGCGCCATCCTGCTCTATGGATGGCGCTCGTGTTTAGAAAACAGCGGCACAAGCTTTTCTGATAATCAATAATTTTTCAAGCAATGTTTTCTTTTGCTTAGCTACCGACATGTTATAGCGCGACTGCATATTAATCAGAAGTTCAGGATTAATGCCAAGGGCTGCTTCCATCATCAGCGCAAAATCAGTAGTTACAGGTCGTTTCCCATTAAGAATCTCATTCAGTTGAGTATATGGTACATTTATCAACTCAGAGAATTTCTTTTGTGAAATGCCTCTTGCCTCCAACTCTTCCTTAAGTACATCTCCTGGATGTGTTGTTAATCTGTTCATTTTTTATTCCTCCTTTTATTGATAGTGATTTGTAATGTCAGTTACGGTGCATTCTGGGTGCAAAGATATGGATTATTTTTGAAATTCACAAATTTAGTGAAGAATATTTTGCGAATCATGATCATTTAAGCAACAAGTATCCTTGGCTGAATTCAACAGTATCACCAATGGCTATGGTTGGTATGAAGCCGAGACGCATGAGATTCTCGATAATGGACAATACAAAAAGAATGACTATTGGAAAGGTATGGCTGGAGGATGGTCTTCAGCACCTTACAGATTGATTTCCCCTTCATCATAGCAGCATTTCTTCATACAGGGCAACGGGGCCAAGATGCCAGAGCTTCGTTTCTTCAGATTCTAAATGGCGATATAAATCAGAAGCATAAATCTCTTTGATGGCATGAGCTATGCTAATCCCCTTCTCCCGCGATAGCATTTCAGCTAACCAACTGATTTTAGACGGGAGGAAAAGATAAAGATTCTTTTGACTAACATTCAGATTCATAATTCCACCTCCTTTGCTTCAATAAATGATAGCAACTTTAAAGATTGCTCAGTATGAAATAGATATTGATCTACCAATTTGTATGTTTTCAATTCTGCAATTAATGCCTGCTTATCCAAGATACCGCCTTCGTAAAGTGCAAAAGCTGCATAAACTCTATCATTAGCAACGGGGCCATACACAACATCATAATCATGTGTAAAACCTTTAACTGTACGATTCTGCATCACAAAATCCACCCATTCTTCTGTAGGCTTGTTAAAAATGAGAGTCTTGTATTGATCTAAAGTCGATTCGTCAAACTCATAAACATTAACATAGCCTATAGAAGAAATGCCTTCATTCCGGTGCCTCTTTACCCACGACTCAGCCTGTTCGTAGGATGTTGTAGTATAGAATCCTTTCCCATAGTCAAGTGTACGGCTTGGCTCTCGTATCTCGGGTTTGCTGACAGTATCTAAACTTCCGTGATATAATTTCATGCGATCTCTCCTTTCTTTCTTTTGATAATAGCCTCTATTTCTTCCATAAGCCATTGTCTGCCTTGTGTGTGGAGTGGCTCATAATTATCTTCGAGATATTCCAAAACCCCATACTTGCTAAATATCTGCATGGCCTCAGTCCCAGACAGATGCTTTGCTTCCTTGTATTGCTCAATACAGAAAGAAATAAAATAGGCAGTATCTAATCTCTTTTTATCCATATCTGCTGCAAAAATAAGAAGAAAATCTGAACCCAACAAATTTTTCAAGTGAAAAACGATGTGATAAAACTGACATTAGAATGTTTCATTCCATCTACTCTATGATTTCTGGTACTCAAGCGCTATTTCAGCGATGCATCTCTGAAGTAGAAAGAGGTCTCTAATGACGTGGGGATAAGCCTTTATAAGCAGAAAGGAATTCCTCATTGCTGTTAATCAAATAACAAGGTTGGGCATCCCATTCTAGCTTTCCAAAGAAGCCAGGATAATCCTGTCCGCTATTATCCGAATAGTTGTGATAAAGTTCTTCCAAAAAGAAATTCGAAAGCTGATTCTGGGTCTCATAATCTACATCTACCTTTAGTCTTTTAGCGGCTTTGTTCATCCTCAAATTGCAAAACTTTCTTAAATTTGCAACCAGTTCATGCAAGGTTTTGCCGTGTGAGCAGTTATATCAACAAAACTCATTAAAAGATTAAAATGAAACAAACATTGATTACTGCTCTTCTTCTGACTTGCACTAGTATGCAGGCTCAGAATGTATCCTCTCGCCATGAGATTGGCGTTAGTTATGGTTATCCCACGATTGCTTTTGACATGAATCACGACTGCGACCCCTCCTGTCCTTACATGAGAGAAGCTTCTTACGTCAATAAAAGGGATTTCGGCCCCTTATCGGTAGAGTATTACTATCGCTTTACGCCCTTGATAAGTGCAGGAGGCGTGTTTACCCTGATCGACAGACGGAAGGATATTGTCGATAATAAAACGAAGGTTGGCGACTATACCGAACGTTATTATGCCGCAATGCCCGCCATCAAGTTCAGTTGGGCAAGGGGCGAGTTCATCACTCTTTTCTCCAAGCTTGCCTTAGGCCCATGCCTGCATAATAAGACGGATAAAATCTATATGCAGGCGCAACGCTTTGGAAACACCGTATCACCCGTTTATGATGTAACAGAGGAATACAGTTCAAGCCACTTAGGCCTCCTCGGCCAGATCACCCTCTTAGGTATTGAGATAGGTAGTCGACTAAAAGTCTTCGGCGAATTAGGCATCGGTGCCCAAGGTGTCTACAACGTCGGCCTCAGATATAAGTTCTAGTATTGAAGACAATTAAAAAAGATAAACATGAAACGAGTAATCAAATCATTAGGCGTATTCCTGTCGGCCTTCTTCCTGCTGACAGCTTGTAGTAGTAATGAGGAAGATGATAATCTGCCTGTAGATGAAAATGCCAACAAGACATTTCCGGTCATTGAAGACAAACTTGATCCGGCCGTTGTCTCTTTCTTCAACGAGACTCTTCCAAATCAGCCCTGCTACCAGCCTGTTGAAACCTTTTTCACTCCAGTTTCAGAAGAAACAAATGCTTATTCTTTGATAAATAATGAGCAGGAATTGCAAGAAGCATATAAAGGCGACAAAGCCTTACCAAAAATTGATTTCGAACATTATACGCTCATCATAGGCCGAGTATATACTGGAGGTGTCAAAGTGGATCAGCAATACCTCACTAAGGAAAATGAGAACAATGTGCTTGTGTTGCATTTGCTCCATGAGGCAGTAGTTGCTGAAATGTTCTACACCTATTATTGGGGAGTCTATCCCAAGATGACAACTGATCATATTACCATTCAATTGGTATATGAGAAATAAATAACAATCACCTCACCACCTCACTTTTTCTTCTGGAAGGTCTGTGTTTATGGGCCTTTTAGAGAGTGAGGTGTTGGGGAATCACCTCACCCAACACCTCACTAAACACCTCACTTTTTTCAGGCCACCTTTGATTGGTTCTTCAGAGGAATAACCTTGTAATAAGCCACATGGCCACGATCGGAATGCTCAAATTCCAATTCCTTCATCGCCAACCCCAGATGAATCCTCATGCTCTGGGTGGTCTTGACAGAAGGGAACTCATGCTGAATCATAGCCAGCATCTGTGTGCTGTTCATTGATACAGGCTTCTCACCCTCCTTCGGTTTACGGAAACATGCCTTGATGATTTCCCCAAGATCTGTCTTTCCCATATACTCCACATTCAGCTCCTGAATCCGAGCAACCTCCTCATTATTAAACCAATACGGCGCCTTCAGCTCATTGAGCTCGTAGACTATCTGAGCATAAAGTTGTTCATAGTCAATGTCGCCCGTATTGTCTATCAGCTTGCCATCAGGAATCGTCAAGCAGATATAGCGACGACTTCCCGTTGCATCCGATAGCGGATGGGGGTTGTTCGTAGTGGCCACAAATGAGGCGAATCGAAGACGATCCTCCTGAGTCTTACCGAAAATAGGACGACCGTTCACCTTACTTACAGATAAGGCCTGCTTCAGAGCCGCATGCTGACTAGGACGGATGGCATCGAGCTCATCGAGGTTTACCAAGAGATTGTTCGACAACGCCATCTCCTTATCGAATTTGTTCGAAAGGTTGAAGTGGTCGAGATAGTACTCACGCAACTGGGGCGGAAGGAGTCGGCGCACAAAAGTGGTCTTTCCGCAGCCCTGCGGTCCGATCAGAGTTGGCACGCACTCATTGCCATGAAGCGTATCCATCTGCAACCAATGGGCCACAACGGCTCGGATCCACGTGGCCAGAAAGGAGTGGTGCTCCGTGCTAAGGCCTGGGATTCGGCTGAAGAGGTCAGCCACATGGTTCTTGCCATCCCATTTTGGGAGGTTGCTCAGAAAGTACTGAGCCGGGTTGAACAAAGGCACTTCCTCCGACTGGACATACTCCGAAATCTCGGTCTTGGGACTTCCCTTCTCCAGAATCTGCTCCTTCTTAGCTCGGATTACGATACTGTTCAGAGCCTCTGGGGTAAGAGGTCGGAAGGCCAATTCGGATTCATCTGACTTGGTTAGGGTTGTACGCTCGGGCTCCGCCCGCTTGCTACCATCGAGACGCAAGAATTCCACCTTTCCGTTGAGGATGTTCCTACGGAATCGGTAGTTGTCCAAAAGAAACTGCTCAATGATGAGCGTTGCTTCAAGTGAGGCATCAAGTGCCTCCCCGTTGATTGTCATGCTTTCTGTCATGCAAAAGACTTGTTTTTAATGTGTTAATGATAATGTTATAGTCTAGACGCTTTTCATAGCGGCTTTTCAGGGTGCAAAGATACAAAATTTCCATGAATTATCCAAATCTTTTTCCCATTTAATCGACGTTTTTCGACGTTATGCAACGTTATATGAACTTATTTCTAGTTTCTTCGAGTTTTATCGACTTATTTAGGAAAAAGTGAGGTGTTAGGTGAGGTGTTGAGTGAGGTGTGTTGCAATCACCTCACTTTCGTCAGCCCCTTTATACACAGACGTTCTGGAAGAAAAAGTGAGGTGGTGAGGTGTTTCTTCGTTTGGACTATCCAAAGTCATAGTTTGAACTATCCTGACTGGTAGGGAGGATAGTCCAAACCCTTAAATTCTCTAGAGAATTTGGAGGTTTAGTCGGAGTAAAGTCCAGGTTTACTCCGACTAAAGTCCAACTTTACACGGCAGTCTCTAAAAGTCCAGGATAAACTATCGTTGCACATAAAAAAGTGCCATCCTATCGCAGGGTGGCACTCGCTTTTAGAATTACAATTACCGTGTTAGACATGGGACTATTTTCCAACTATATTACTATTACTAAAAGATGAACTATTCGAGCCTTATCTGCGTTGTGATGATTTTATTGTTCAACTTAGGGAAGAGCCCCCAGAAATAGAAGAATCGTCTGGTAAACATATCTCCTTCAGGGATATATGAGGTGCAATATAAATTGAGTTGATAACCTGCTTCTGTGTCATACAACTTAATATCCTTCAGGCTGGCAGGTGATTTCTTTCCGATTTCAACATATTTTTGTTTCTTACCGATAATTAAGGTGTATTTCGAAAAGTCTATCTCTGGAATCTCCTTATTTCCAAAATAGATGTTCTTAAACTCCTCTTTACTATTAACAAGACAGATGTTTTCCTTATCCATCAATTCCCGATTGAAGAAAGTCTCTGGGTAAGAGTCGGCTGCATTATAGTCCGCCCATTCGGAGTTAAAGAAAGCTTTGACCTCCTGTCCATTATTAACGCTCTCGATTTTAGTCTCTTTGATTAACTCGTCATCATCGTTACTACAACCAGTCAGCAGAATGATGGCCGATAGGAATACTGCTAATGTTTTGAATGTTCGTTTCATAAAACTATCTTATTGGTTTCTGTTGATATAACTGCGAAGGGTGGAAAACCTTGCATGAGGTGTTCGAAATTTAAGATTATTTTGCAATAAGCGGAATGCTCTCCTTTTATTTGGCGATTCGTTAATTTGTGTTAATTATTGGAAAACTCGTGCAAGGTTTTGGTGATTGGTCAGTTATAATAGTAAAAAACCAAAGATCATGAGAAGAGCAATTAAAACATTAGGTATCTTTCTTTCTGCTATCTTTATGTTGGCAGGATGCAGTAGTAGTGAAGATGAGGATTTGATTATTATCAGCGATGGCCCGTCTTGGAATTTTCCTGAGGTGAAAGACTATAACATCGTCGAGGAGAATCTCTCAAAGCCCCCTTATTCTGATGGTTTTACAAAGAATAGTATCCATCAGATTCCATTGTCTCAACTACCAAATTGGGTTTCTTACTTAGCCAATTCGATTGGAAATGCCATCATTTATCGAACTTCTGTATATGGTGAGTATGTCTATAACATCAATAGTATGATCAGTTCCTCAAATGGTTATTTCTACGATTCTAAAGGTTATTTAATAGGCAATTCTCATTCTTTCTTATCACAAAATCATGAATGGGAATTGATATGCATTACGAAACCTGACATCATAGAGGATTATAACGCAATGAAAGATCTGCTTCATGATACTACAAACCCGTTATTGGGTAAGTGGGCTTTAGTGAATCCATCAGGTGAACTACAATATTGGGAATTCCGTTCTGATGGAACAGGGTTTACCTATTATTTATATAATGGGGAAATAAGGGAAAAGCTTCCTTTCCTTTATTCTGCTGAGGAGATTAATTTGTCGGAAGGACGTAAATGGATTGGTTTAAAATTGGCGTTTGAAACAGAAAAGATGACTCATAAAGTATATTATGAATTCGATAGCGACAACAATCTCTTCTCTGTATTCTCCCATGACCATAAATTACAAAGGTGTATTGATTGATTTAGTATTACACATATTTTGATTGTTTCCAAAGAGTAGTAAAAAAGCATAGAAAATGAGAAGAACGTTTAAATCTGTAGCAATCTTTCTAAGAGCCATATTTTACTGGCCATCTGATGATTAGTAATGTAGTTAGAAAATAGGGCCATGATGAACACGGTAATAGTAATTCCATTAGAGCGCCATCCTATTGCTGGATGGCACTTTTTTCTGAATGTTTTTTCCAAAACATTTGGAGGTTATTGAAAAACTTCCTATCTTTGCAGCCAGCCGAAAAATAATAGTAAAATGGCTTATACAAAGGAAACGATGGTTATCAAGAACCCTTCAAAGAAGTTGCTGAAGGCTATTGTGGAAATGAGAAAGCACAAGCTTGCTCAGTTGGAGAAACTGCGCAATATGAAACCAGAGGATTTCTCACGTCGTGTTATTTTGTCGTAATGGAAGCCTACTATTAATCTTGCAAACTCCACCATCAAAAGCGTTGCAATTTAAGGGGTGCTTGTTGGGGTAATGCGCTAAAGAGTCATGATTATAAGGCTATTAGCCCATTTTCCCCTTGCAACGCCAAAAACGCACTATTATCCAATTATCCTTGCTCAAATTGCAAAACTTTCTTAAATCTCCACCCAGTCCACGCAGGGTTTTCTGCCTTTCGCAGTTATAATAGTATAAACCAATAAAAATGTAATTATGAAAAGAGCTATAAAGTTATTCGGTTTCAGTCTGATGATGACGATTCTGTTTGTGGGATGTGGCACAAGCAGCGATGATGAGCTGACAGGAAATAATACCAGCGGAAAGAAAACAGGCCCTGACAGCATGGTTATTGACATGCTGCCTAAGACACAATACATCGAACTGACTCAGGAACAAAAGGCACTCGTAGCAAAGAGCAACGATTTCTCGTTCAACCTGTATCGTGCCATCCATGCTACTGACAATCAGAAGAGCAACATCACTTCTCCACTAAGTGTAGCTTATGTTTTGGGAATGCTCAACGACGGAGCTAATGGAAATACAGCCAAAGAGATTTCACAGGTTCTGGGCTTTGGAGCCACCAAGCAGACCATCAACGAATACTGTAAGGCATTGATAGACCAAGCCCCAATGGCTGATCCCTCCGTTATTCTGCAAATAGCCAATATCGTAGCTGCTAATCAGGACGTCACGTTGGAGAAGGACTTTAAAAACGATATGCAGAACTATTATTCAGCAGAAGTGGCCTCGCTCGACTTCTCGAAACAGTCATCAGTTGATTATCTGAACACATGGTGTAAGGAGAAGAGTGGAGGTATGATACCTTCTATTATTGATGCTCTTAGTCCTGAGAATCTGCTTGTATTGATGAATGCCGTGTATTTCAAGGCTACCTGGACAGAGAAGTTTGACGAGAAGAAAACCCAAGAGGAGGTATTCACCAAAGCAGATGGTAGTACCATCAAATTGCCGATGATGCATCGGAAAGCTCAGATCCGTTATTGCACCAATGAGGTTTATACAGGCATCTGGCTGCCCTTTGGTAGTGGCGACAGATGGAGTATGAAGGTATTGTTGCCAGAAGAAGGAAAGACAATCGACGACATTGTGAAGAGCCTCACTGGTGATTCTTGGGAAAATAACTACTGGCAGCATGCCATCGTAGACATTAAGATGCCACGTTTCTCTACTAAGAGCGACATTATGCTTAATGATATGGTGTCAAAGTTGGGTGTGCCCTCAATCTTCGATCCTCAAAAGGCTGACTTCTCGCTGATGAGTAAGAACCAGAAGCAGTTCTATGTGAGTCAGATGAAGCAGAAGGCCGCCATTGAAGTGAATGAAGAGGGTACAAAGACCACAGCTGTAACTGTCGCTAGGATGGAAGGATCCAATATTATCAATGGTAAAGGCGAGTTCCATGCCAATCGTCCGTTTATGTATGTCATTCAGGAGTGGAGCAGTGGCGCTATATTCTTCATAGGCACATTCCAAGGCAATTAGTAATAGATAATAAGATAGTTTTATGAAACGAACAATCAAAACATTAGGCGTATTCCTGTCGGCCTTCTTCCTGCTGACTGGTTGTAGTAGCAATGATGAAGATATTGACCTCTCCAACATCGAGACCAATGAACTGCTTATACAGTCAGACAAGGGCAAAAGTAGCATCGGTTTGGCCTATGAACCTCATGGTTGGAAAGGGTGGGGTGAAGTAAATGGACTCGACGGCACAGTCCACCTAGTATATAATATGTCATTCTCTTGTGTTATTCGTGAATCAAAAGTTTTCACTTCACTCAGCATTGAATTTGAAGATGATTGGGAGATGGACTTTGCCGATTTAAAACCAGGTGACACATTCGACACTAATGACTTTAGGGCCTCAGTAGGTTTCTATCCGGAAAATGGTTGGAGTTGTTTCATGGGGACTACTGCAACGAGCGGACGACTTCATGTAATAGACAAGCAATTTGAAGATGGAAATCTCTCTCTCACTCTACAAATCGACAATTTCAAATTCGATGCTCTTGACAAAGAGTGCGTCTACACTATCGACGGCACAATAGTCTACAAACTACCTCAAGACTAACATGGTAATAGTCATTCCAAAGTTTTTTTACATTTTAGACTTACTAGACTCACGGAGTTTTTGATAATCCTTCAATAACTGTTGATCAAGTTTCTCTTTCTTCCTTAGTTTCAGATAGTTTTCTAATGAGTCTATTTTGCCAGAAAGATCTTTATTCTGATCATAAAAGTCTAATAATGTATGCATCACTCTTACGTATCCTTCTTCATCTATCCATTCATGATTCTGCGTTAGGCAGTAATAAGATGTTGCAGCAGTATAAGCAATCATATAGGCCATTTCATTCTGATTCGTGAGGAACTGGCCAATCATTTCATTTATTTCAATATGAACATCAGCAGTTGAATACGACCAATTGAGGATGTACTTCGCTGCCTCATTCATATTTGGAGCACTCAGCCTGTGAGTTAGGAAATAGGCACAACAGCGAAGAGCATCATTATTATGCATATGGCATATTTCCGGTGTTTTGAACTCTACGAGTTTGGGCAAGTCGACGTGTCCTTCATTGCGTTCTTTAACAAGTTTGTCGATGCGTTCTTTCATATTATCCACCCTCTCCTTTTCACCTGCAGACTCATAGAACTTCTGCAAATATGCTAGTTCGTTGATATACTCCTCAGAATGTTCACCCATCAGTTTCTTTATAATACTGAGTGAACGTAATTCAAATTGAATAGCTTCTTGATAACGCTTATTCTCATGGCAAGTTTCAGCCAAGTGCAAAAGGATGGCAGCAAGATGTTCATCAAGTTTTCCTTTTTTCTCGTAAATACTAAGTGCTCTTCTACCTATCAACTCTGCCTCTTCTGTCTGTTGGGCAGCACTAAGATAAAAAGCGAGATTATCTAAGTAATAAGCAAAATCGCCATCTGACGAGCTGATATTTTCTTCGTATAACGACGTTGCCTTGCGAAGTGTCTTGATAGCTTCGTCAAGTTGCTGGTTCCTTGCATAATATTTCCCAAGGAACACCAAGCCTTCAATATATGTTGTATCCGTCTCGCCATGCAGTTCCTTCAAAATATCCAAACGCTTCTTCTGGGTATCTATTGCATCCGAGTAACGTTCCTGATTTACCAGTTTTGTTATTAAAGAATCCAACTTGTCTGCCTGCTGCTGAGACACTTGTGCAGATATTGGTGAAAAGTAAAACATACTCACCAATACAATCATCATTTTCTTCAATACAAGTTTCTTCATATTATCATCTGGTTTAAAATGTAAGAAGAGAAGGAATCATAACAAAAAGTATGACTTAAACCATCTTTTAATGCTTAATGAGTTTTAATTGATGTGAGGTCGATGAAATAGTAGCTACTATTCTCTTGCGTGTTATAGCGGTTACCTGAGAATACGACATTAAGACCTTCCTTCTGGAATTCCTCAGCAAAGCCCTTCATTGGGTAATAGCGGGTCTTGGGATAGTCTGTTTGAATATACCAACCAAGATGGTCTTCATAGCGGATGGACCCAGTTCCATTTTCCACGAGCGTCTGATTCTTATAAGGCTTCACCTCGCAACTATAGGTGCGATTGGGCTCATTATCATCCGTCTGCTGGAAACGGGTAATATTGCAGAACAACCTATCGCCAGCCTTCATGTTCTTCTCTTCCCAATCGGAGAGTTTAAAGTGGCAGATGCTCTGTGCTCCTGGATGACGGAGATAGACGCTAGGGTATGTTCCCGAAGTGGGATACATGGGTACATCAATGATTTTCATCGTTACTTCTCCCTTACCATTATCAATTTCTATCAACTCTGCCACATAAGGATAGTCAGGACCATCAAACCATCTGTCGTCGCTAAATGGCTTATTATCGTCGAAGTCGTTGGTATAGAGGAAATAATCTGAACCACCAAAGTAGAGTTTCAGCTGGGAACCGTCTCTCTGGTATGACTTGATGTCTTCAATGTGTTTGTCGAAGAATTGAGCATCCTCAATAATAGAAAGGCCTTTTTCATGAAAACATGTGTCGAAGAGGATCTTATCGTCGACGAGAGTGGTCTTCATAAAGCTGGCAGACTGATGATCCAGAGAGGAAGCTACCATATAATCATAATCGGGAATTACCTTCAGACTGAACTTGTAAGGTCCTACGATATAAGGATCTACCTGCCACCAATTGCCTTGGTATTGCCATCCCACAAGTCGCCATTCTCCTTCTAGAGGTTCCAGACTGGTAGTCTCTGATATGGTAAGCAGATCGAGGCAAGCGCGATTAACTATCTCACCATCATCCTCATCTGTGGTAGTAGCATCGCCTTCAATGCTCATATAATAAGCATCGCCCGAGAATCTGACTCCAAGTCCCTCCTTCTGAAAAGTCTTATCCATATTCTGGGGGTAATACTCATGAAAGAATTCATATTGCTGGCGTTCCGGCCTTACAAGATACCATTTCTGCAATTTCTTGTTATACTTCACGGTGGCCAACTTATTGCTGACTGTTCCTGCAAAAATGACATCGCAAAGACATGTGGCCGAAGGGCCGTCATCTTCTTTGGTACATGCTGAAAGCAGCATCATCACTATCAGGCAGAAGCCAAGAATTTTTATAGTTCTATTCATAAGCCCTATTATTGGTACACTATTATAACTGCAAAGATACGAAAACCTTGCATGGGGTGTGCGAAATTTAAGAATCTTTAAGACACGCTCTGCATAATGCAGGTTAAATAATGGATAGGTTGCTTGAGGGACAAAGAAATGTGCCACCCTATTGCTGGATGGCGCTTTTCTTTGGAATTGCCTTATCTTTTCAATCAAGGATTCAGAAATCGTACTTGCCGCTAAGGTTGTTCTTATAGGTAATGCTGAAACGGGCGCGTTCACCATTTTCGTAAAAACCATTGTAAATGATAATAGTATAGTTGCCATCATTTAATGGACCTATTTCGCAATAAAGATCATAGGGACAGATGCAGTTGACTCCTGGGTGTTCTTCTGTTTCTAAGAGTTTAATGACATTATCTTCTATAGTTGCCTGAGTTTTCAGTTCGCCAGGTTCACAATTGAAAGCAGCGTTCACATGACTGAGGGACAAGAACCCATCTTTCATACTCTTATATTCAACGTACTCCGGATAATCTGCGAAATATCCTCCTCTGGTTGTTGCCTCACCAACCTTCTTGCAGCCTGAGTTGGCAAAGTTTCTAACTTGAAATAACGAAGCATCAGTCGTTCCTTCATGATCATCGCTACTACAACCCGTCAGCAGGAAGAGGGCTGACAGGAAAATTCCTAATGTTTTGAATGTTAGTTTCATATCCATGTTGTTTAATTGAGTTTATTTCCCTAAGTTCAGGCGGAGGCCGAGTTGGAGATTGAGGCTGGTGGGCTTGTCCTTGTAGAAATTGCTGACGTTGCTGCCATTATCGAAATAATGGCGGACGCCTGATTCTGCGTAGATTCCGAACTGGGGAATGATATCATATTGTATGCCGACGCTGCCATTAACCGACCATTGCATGCGGTCTTTCTTCATCTCCTGATCCACTCCGTCGGTATTGGCCGTAGCCTTCACATTCCATTCAGCCAGTCCACCTGCCGAAAGATATGTGTTAAGTCCGTGCCAACGCCAGAATGAGAACTGAATGTTCAGGGGAACACCTATATAATGGAGTGTCTGATGGCGGCTCACCTGATTGCTTTGCATGATAGTCAGGAAATCGGAGTTCAGTTTGGTGTACACTAATCCGGAGCTGAGGGCTAATCTCTTGGCGAGCGGATAGCTCAAGGTAAGTCCAAACGAGATGGGGTGGTCATGACTCTGCCTTTCTTCATAGCCTACCAGATAGACCACATCACCACGCGTAGAGGCCGCTTCACTACGGGTCATCGCGAAGTTGCTCAACAGCGACGGACTCATCTCCACACCATTACGATGATTATAATCGCCTAAGGCAGACGATGCATAGAGATTCATTGTTACCCTGCGGCTGGTGGGTTGCGGCCTGCGACCTATCGTCCTCTCTGGCAGATAGTCATGATGGGGCCTCTTCTGCTCTACCTTCTCCTTATCGGTTTCCGTCTGTTTCGCTGGTTCTGACGTGGGCCGCATGACTTCAGACATAACGTCTGCGATATCCAACTCTTCTTTCTCTGTAGCCTGAGGCTTGTAAGCGCAACTTACAGGCTTACTAATAGTAGTGCGCGAGCTGTCGGCGATTGTTATGGCTGGCTCTATGATGTCGTTCTGGACAGATGCCTCCGCTAATGCTGGCGATGGCGCGATGGTATCGTCGGGCTCAGAATGATTCCAGAACAAATATGCTCCTCCTGACAATACGCCAACCAGCGATGCTGCCACCATCCAACGACGCAGGCTTACAACACGGGCATGCTGGCTCGCCTTCTTGTCGAGTGCAGCCTCGATTCCCTCCCACAAGTCGCGCTGAGGCTCCTCGCGGTAGTTCTTCAGGTGGTTTTCCAACCTTTCGGCCCATTTCTCTTGTTTCATATCCCGTGTCGTTTTATATACTCTTTTGTCATCTTCGTCAGAATCATCTTTGCTCTTGTTAACTGGGAGGCTGACGACTTCTCCTTGATGCCTAATCTTTGGGCGATTTCCTTGTGAGAGCAATGTTCAAATACATGGAGATTGAGTACCAATCTGTAGCCCGAAGGCAGTTGCGCAATCATTTTTGTGAGCACCTCTGGCGGTATGCTTTCTATGTCGGGCTCCTCGTCGGCTATGTCTGGGATGGTGCCCGTAAAGCTGATTCGCTCATGGTGTCTCACGAAATCGAAGGCCTTGTTTACTACCGTTCTCCCAATCCAGGCCGTAAGCGAGCCCTCGCCTTGGAAGTTGAACCGATGGATGGAGGTGATGATGTTGATGAAAGCATCCTGTACCACATCCTCCACGTCATAATGCTCAGGAATATACCTCAGTCCTATCGACATGGCATATCCTTTATAGCGCTCATAGAGCCGTCTCATCGCTTGGCGGTCTCCGGCTTTTACTGCTTCTAACAGTTCTTGCTCAGTTTCCAAAGGAGGCGTGCTCTATTCTTTTTATACTTCCTTAATTCCGCAACACTATAATTTAACTTTATTTATAAGTTCCTGAGCA
>R26__coassemble_233_pt1 | contig 37114 bp, 30 predicted proteins | sample R26__metabat2_high_PE_018 | metagenome-assembled genome bin R26
AGGAGCTGGGTCACATCATGTGGGAGTATGTAGGTATGGGTCGCACCGCTGAGGGTCTGAAGGAAGGTCTGAAGAAGATGCACGAGCTCGAGAAGGAGTTCGACACCAACCTCTTCGTTCCTGGCACTAAGGAAGGTCTCAACGTGGAGCTCGACAAGGCTATCCACCTGCGTGACTTCTTCACCATGGGTCAGCTCGTTGCTTTTGACGCTCTCTCTCGTAATGAGTCTTGCGGTGGTCACTTCCGCGAGGAGTATCAGACCGAGGAAGGTGAGGCTAAGCGCGACGATGAGAACTACTTCTACGTAGGATGCTGGGAGTACAAAGGCAAGGGCGTTGAGCCTGAGCTCATTAAGGAGCCGCTGGAGTACGAGGCAATCAAGGTACAGACACGTAACTATAAGAACTAAGTAAGGATTTGAAATTATGGCAAAGAATATTTCATTTACAATAAAGTTCTGGCGCCAGAACGGCCCCAAGGACCAGGGACATTTCGACACCCACGAGATGCACGATATTCCCGATGATACCTCGTTCCTCGAGATGCTCGACATCCTGAACGAGGAGCTCATCAACGAAGGTAAGGAGCCCTTCGTATTCGACCACGACTGCCGCGAGGGTATCTGCGGTATGTGCTCGCTCTACATCAATGGTACACCTCACGGTCTTACCGAGCGTGGAGCCACTACCTGTCAGCTCTACATGCGTCGTTTTAACGATGGCGACGTGATCACCGTAGAGCCATGGCGTTCAGCAGCCTTCCCTGTGATTAAGGACTGTATGGTTGACCGCAATGCTTTCGATAAGATTATCCAGGCTGGTGGTTATACCACAATCCGCACTGGTCAGGCTCAGGATGCCAACGCTATCCTGATTCCTAAGGAGGATGCCGACGAGGCTATGGACTGTGCATCTTGCATCGGCTGCGGTGCTTGCGTGGCTGCTTGTAAGAACGGTTCTGCTATGCTCTTCGTATCGTCTAAGGTTTCTCAGCTTGCCCTGCTTCCCCAGGGTCGCGTAGAGGCTGCCCGTCGTGTGAAGAACATGATTGCTAAGATGGACGAACTTGGATTCGGTAACTGCACTAACACTCGCGCCTGCGAGGCTGTCTGCCCGAAGAACGAGACCATCTCTAACATCGCCCGCCTCAACCGCGAGATGATCAAGGCAAAGCTTAGCGATTAGTGAGAGCAGAGCCAAGCTTGCTTGGGCTATGCCAAGCGTAGCTAAGATCGCCGAAGGCAAGTTGGCCGACTAAGGTTTACACCTTATTATAATAAGAGCGCCGCAGTTTCTGATCTGCGGCGCTCTTTTATGTTTTTGCTTGTCAAATATTAACTCGGTTACTTTTTCAATATTTGCTCGGCATGCTCTTTGGTTTTCACCTGCTTGCCAACAAAGATTTGTTCGATGATGCCTTCTTCGTTGATAATGAAAGTGGTGCGGATAGTTCCCTGCGTTTTCTTACCATACAACACTTTTCGCCCCAAGCGCCCATGGCCTCCATGAGAGTTTTATCAACATCAGCAATCAAGGGAAAAGGTAACTCATGTTTCTCCTTAAACTTCACATGCGATGCAGCAGAATCCTTGCTCACACCTACCACCTCATAGCCCGCACCTTGCAACTCGTTATAATGATCTCTAAGACTGCAAGCCTCAGCCGTACAACCACTAGTGTTATCCTTAGGATAAAAATACAGCACGAGTTTCCGCCCACGATAATCACTCAGACGGATATCCCGTCCCTGTTCATCCTTGCCTAATATTTCAGGCGCTTTGTCTCCAATGTTCATCTTTCTCAGTTTTTGCTGCAAATATACAACTTTTCTCTGAACATAACAAATGATTCACTAAAAAAGAGGATCCGGAAAACATTAGCCAAGGAAAAACAGGCTCACACCAATCACAGAGATAAAGGCACCAAGGGCGGCTCGCCAGGTAATCTTTTCGTGGAATAACCAGTAAGATGGTAAAAGGATGATGATAGGTGTCATGGCCATTAACGTTGAGGCAATGCCTGCAGCTGTGTACTGAACAGCCATCAACGAGAAGCCCACACCTACAAACGGACCAAAAATGGTGGTGGCAGTAGCTACCGAAAGCCCTTTTTTGTCATGTAGAGCCTCACGTAAAGGAGTCATTCCATTGCGAAAATACAACAGACAACTGAATCCGATAATACCAGCCACGCAACGATAGAAGTTGGCACTAAAAGGAATAAGCCACTCTGGCATATCAGCCCCCGTTTCATAGTAATCCATACCTATTTTGCTCAGTACCAACCCTACACCTTGGCATACTGCAGCTCCTATAGCAAAAAGTACACCATTAAGGGGTAGCTTCAGCGATACCTTATGGTGCTCGCCTCGCCCAAGAACAGAAATACCGATTCCCATTAGGGTTATCAGCATAGCCAATATATTCACGGCTGTCATCTGCTGTCCCAGTGTTATCCACGCCATGAAGGCTGCTGATAGCGGAGCAAGAGTCATAAAGAGTTGTCCATAGCGCGAACCTATTATAATATAGCATTGGAATAAGCAGAAGTCACCAATCACGTAACCTACAAGTCCTGACAACAACATCCATCCGCAAGCTTCTGTCGATGCACCAGAAGGAAGCATACTACCCGTTACCACAAAAAACAAAACCAGCGAGAAAAGTAATGCTAGCGCCATTCGAAGTACATTCAGCGTCAAGTTGCCCAACCGTTTCGAGCCAAACTCACTCAGCAATGCCGTAGCCGTCCACGAAAAAGCCACTCCTATCGATATCAGTTCACCTATGTAAGTCATTGTTTTGTTATGTCTACTCTTGTTTCGCGTGCAAAATTACCCAGAAAACCCTAAATAACCAAATAATTAAGTATAATTGTGTCTTTTCATCATAGGAAATTGTAAGTATTTGTTGGGTTTTTATGTATTTATTAATAACTTTGTAGCCGTAATGAAGGATTATCCAGACAAGATGACACCAGAACAAGCACGATTGTTTCGCGATGACGTGCTGAACATTGTTGGTCAGATTCCGTATGGAAAGGTGACCACTTACGGACATATAGCAGCTTTAGCAGGCTGGCCGAGCCACTCAAGAATGGTAGGAAGAACTCTGCGATATACGCCAGAGGCAGAGTTTTTGCCTTGTCATCGGGTAGTTAATAAGGAAGGGCGTACAGCACCGGGGTGGAGTCGGCAACGTTCTCTTTTGGAAGAAGAAGGTGTCCATTTCAAGGCAGACGGTCATGTGGATATGCGCCAATATCTATGGGAAATTAAAGATATCTATGACAATGAAACAGATTGAACGTATTAAGCAGATGGAGCTGCGGATGGAGAGAGCAGCAACAGCGGTGATGGAACTCTCAGCTGCGCTTGATAAGTATGAAACAGCCCAAGAGGATATCAAGGTCCTCAGCGATTATTATGGCAGCAAAGCGTGGAAACAGGATTTTGCTGACGAAGAGGAAGGGAAACTTCCTGCCGATCTGAAGCGAGGCGTGCTCTCAGAAGATGGTATATGGAATCTGTTAGAAGATGTACGCGAACTGAACAGTCGTATTGGTTTTTAGTGATTTTGTTTGCAAAGATACAAAAATAGTTGTATATTTGCAGCCATAAACATTACTTTACCTTTATTATTCACAAAGATGGGAAAGAGAACTAGATTCATTTTTATCTTTTGTCTGACGTGGACACTGACGGCTGGAGCACAAAATACGATTGAGAACATCCGTAAAGAGTATCAGGCCGTGCATGAGATGATTGCCCTGATGACACCAGACAAAGATGGCATGTGGCAGATGCCACCCACCTACTTCGATCTGAACGTGGTACAGAACCTGCCAGCAACGGGACCGCATAAGGAGAATATCCGTATGTACTATGGTGAGTTGGAGTCTGATGAGGAAGAATACAACCCTTATCCGCCCCATTATCTGCGTTTCACAACAGCCAAGTATAACTTTGCCGCCCGTGAATTCTATGAAGAGTATCTTTACGATAACAAAGGAAACGTCATGTTTATCTATGCCATCACACCCGATGTGTGCAATGATGGCAGCATGATTCCATACGAACTTCGCATGTGGTTCAATGGTAAGCAGTTGTTACGCTTCAATGCCAAGAAGTTCGACGGGCCGTTTACTTCTCTCGACATTAAAGCCCTGAAGAAAGGTACCTTTAAGGATGAGTATACAGGTAAAACCATCCCTGAGTTGTATCGCGATGAGGCAGAACGCTGTCAGCAGCGTGCCACGCGATTCCTAACCATGTTTAAAGGTATCGACGACAATACATATTTATAATAATTGCTGCGTGAAAAGGAAAGACAAAATCACTGAGCAGGCTTCGCACTATGAACATCTGGAACGGATGTCGGTAGTAGAATTATTGCAACACATCAATGAGGAGGATGCGTTGGTGGCTGAAGCTGTGCAAAAAGCCATTCCGCAGATAGAAGCATTGGTCAAATCCATCGAACCAAGGATGAAAAGGGGCGGAAGACTATTTTACGTTGGAGCAGGCACCAGCGGACGGTTGGGTGTACTCGATGCTAGTGAACTCCCTCCCACTTTCGGGATACCCGATACATGGGTTATAGGTTTGATTGCCGGTGGTGAACAAGCTTTACGCCATGCTGTTGAAAAGGCAGAGGATCACGAGGAACAAGGCTGGCAGGATTTATTGGCATATCATCCCATAGAGGATGACACCGTATTAGGGATTGCCGCCTCAGGTACCACTCCTTATGTCATTGGCGCAGTTACAGAGGCAAGAAAGAACGGACTGTTAACTGGTTGTATCACCAGCAATCCCAATACTCCTTTGGCTGAAGCTGCGGAATATCCCATCGAGACTATTGTTGGGCCAGAGTTCGTAACGGGTTCCAGCCGCATGAAAAGTGGAACAGCACAGAAAATGGTGCTGAACATGATTTCCACATCATTGATGGTCCGCCTGGGACGTGTCAAAGGTAATCGCATGGTAAAGATGCAGTTGACAAATGCCAAACTTGTAGACCGTGGCACGAGAATGCTTCAAGAGTCTTTGGGACTAAGTTATGACGAGGCCCAACAACGCTTACTCGATGCAGGCAGTGTAGATGCTGCACTCAAATAATCACGATGGTTTCTTCATCGCCCGCATAGTCTGCAGGAGTACGCTGAGCAGAATGAGGGTAATACCGATGTAAAAGGAGAGATTAATCTCACGACCTTCCCCGAAGATGAGGAAAGCCAGAATAATCGTATAACAGGGTTCCAAGTTATAAGTAAGGTTGACGGTAAAGGCAGAGAGGCGTTTCAGGGCTTGAATCTGAAGCAAATACATACCAACCGTACAGAACAGCGCATGACAGAGCATGAACCACACATTCGAGTCCTGAGGAATCACCACGACCGGCTGCAGACTGGGAAATACCATAAGATAGAAAGGAATAATAGCTGATACCATGATGAGGCCACCCGACATCTGGTACATCAGCACCGTACGACTGCGCACTCCTACACTAGCTTTCTTGTTGCAGATAGCGTAGAGTGCACAGACGGCAGAAGAGGCGATGCCAATCATGATACCATACCGATAGCGGGCATCGAGCGAAAAGATGCAAAGCACACCAGCCACGGTAATCAGCGAGAACAAAAGTTCCACCCAGGAAATCTTCCGTTTATAGATTAACGGTTCGAAAAGAGCCGTAAAAAAACCAATGAGCGAGAAACAGATAACACCGATAGAAACGTTGGATGCCTTGATGCTGCCATAAAACAACATCCAGTGAACACCTAACAAAGCCCCACAACCACAGAGTTGTAGGAACTTATGCCAACCGACGTGAGGTAATCCAGTAAACACCAACAGAATCAAACTGGTAAACAGCATGCGATACCACACGATGTCCACTTCGTTCAAAGTTATCAACCTTCCGAAGAGTCCCGTAAATCCAGCCAGTAACACACTCAGGTGCAACTGGATGAATCCCCTTCTCGTCTCAGTCATAATAGATTATTTCACTCGCCAGACGTTGAGCACGATGCCCTTAAAATCAGAAGAGAACGAGGGTGCGCAAACAAACAGTGAATTGTTCAGCCAACCATATTTACTATCAGCAGGAGCCTCGAACTGTGGTGCTGCACGGAAATAGAACGTTGGTTTGCCGTCAGCATCCTTTCCACTGGCAATAATACCACGATTACGGACATGGATATAGATACCGTCGTCTGTCTTGATGCAATAGATGGCCTCGAGTTCCGTACGATTCTCTGTATTCAACTGATAATCAGCGCCACCATTAATAATGGTTCCTTTCAGCAGTGGTCCCTCAAAAGTGCCGCCAGTAATAGGAATAACAGTACGACGACCATGCTGGGTGTTGTCGATGCCAAAGGCCTCACCCAGAGTTACTTTCAGTTGCAGGGCAAACTCAAGCTGTGGAGCTTCTGGAGTCTCTTGTGCGCTGACCTTAATAGTTAAGGCTGTCAGCAAAGCCATGAATAATAGTTTCTTCATTTTGATAGAATATAAGTTAGTTATTTCGTTTATTCATTCTAACGGGCTATCTATTTATGGGCGCAAAGGTATTGTTTTTTTCTGAGAACAGCATTGTTTTAGTGTTTTTTTTGTATTTTTGCACCCATCATTAAGTATCAAAGAGCCATTGAATACGTTGGATTTTATCCGTCTGCATGCCAACGATGATGTGAGGCAGCTGGCACTTCGGGGCACGAAAGACCCAGAAGTGAACCTGACTTATGCCCTAGAACAGATTGCAGGCAGACAGAAAGCAAGGACAAAACTACCTTCATGGGCCGCCATAGAAGGAATTGTTTATCCACCCCACTTGTCAATGGAACAATGCTCCAGCGAACAGACGGCCCATTATAAAGCTTCCATCGCAGGAAAGGGCCAAAGGGTTGTCGATCTGACAGCGGGTTTCGGTGTCGACATGGCTTTCATCTCTCAAGGCTTTCAAAAAGCCGTTCATGTAGAACAACAAGAACTTCTTTGCACCATTTCATCGGCCAATTACCAGCTTTTGGGTCTAAATCATATTGAGGTGGTTTGTGGTAATGGGGTTGAGTATCTCCACCAAATGGAGCATGCCGACCTGATATTCATTGATCCAGCACGAAGGGATGAACATGGCGGGCGGACATACGGCATTGCCGACTGCACGCCTAATATTTTGGAAATAGCCGATGAAATGCTGGAAAAAGCCGATCGCGTGATGCTGAAACTCTCGCCAATGCTTGATTGGCGTAAGGCGGTGGGAGATTTAAACAACGTCAATGAGGTTCACATCGTTTCTGTTGATAACGAGTGTAAGGAACTGTTGCTCATTCTTTCGAAGATGTCAACTCCTCTGAGGATATTCTGTGTGAATAATGACGAAGTGTTTGAGTATAGTCTAGAAGAACCTGTTAATCACATAAGCCCCATACCTCACACCCCTCTTTACCTCTTCGAGCCCAATGCTTCTATCATGAAAGCAGGTTGTTTCGAGTTAGTGGAGCAGCGGTTTGAGGTGGCTCAACTCGACAGGAACAGTCATTTGTTTGTCTCTGACACTGAAAAAAACAGCTTCCCCGGCCGTCAGTTCATCATCGAGCGCAGAACCTCCATGAACAAACGTGAATTGAAAGAAGCGTTGGGAGACATTGATAAGGCTAACCTTGCCGTAAGGAACTTTCCCATGACAGTGGCAGAACTCCGTAAACGACTGAAGTTGAAAGAGGGTGGCGATGTATATATTTTCGCCACGACAGTAGCCAACGAAGGTCATCAGCTCTTTGTTTGCCGTAAAAAATCTTAATTCTTTTGTTATTTGCGCCTTTTTCCGTATCTTTGCATCGATTTATTGCTTAAACTGCAAGGAAAATGTCATCAGTAGAAATAAGGAAAGTCACAGACAAGAAGGGTCTGAAAACATTCATTGAGTTTCATTACGAACTATACAAGGGTAATCAGTATGATGCTCCTAATCTGTATAGCGATGAAGTTCACACATTAAGTAAGGACAAAAATGCTGCCTTCGAGTTTTGTGAAGGAGAGTATTTTCTCGCTTATAAGGACAATCGTCTGGTTGGTCGCGTGGCAGCCATTATCAACCACCGTTATAACAAGCAGTGGGAGCGTCCTGCCGTACGTTTCGGGTGGCTCGATCTAATCGATGATGCGGAGGTGCTTCGCGCTTTGCTCAATGCTGTCGAGAACTATGGACGCGAAAAGGGCATGAAAGAGATTATTGGCCCGCTTGGATTTACCGATATGGATCCTGAAGGCATGCTTACCTATGGCTTTGACCAGCTTGGCACCATGGCTACGGGCTATAACTATGAGTACTATCCGAAGCTCATGGAGCAGATGGAAGGTTATGAGAAAGACAACGACTACGTGGAGTATAAGCTCTATGTGCCCAAGGAGGGCATACCCGAGAAGTTTAAGCGCGTAGCTGAGATGACGATGAAGCGTTACAATCTCCACTGTCCTGACCTCAAGCGTAGTCAGGTATTTGGTCCTGAGCAGTATGGTCAGAAGGTGCTCGACGTGGTCAATAAGACCTTCGGCCAACTTTACGGCTACTCTCAGATGACCCAACGTCAGAAAGACGAATATGTGCAGATGTACTTCAAGTTCTTTAGTATGGATATGCTTTGCGTCATCGAAGACTGGAACACGCCCGACCATGATGTGATAGGTGTCGGCATCTCAATTCCTTCACTGACTAAGGCTCTGCAGAAGTGCCACAAAGGTCGTCTTTTCCCCTTCGGATGGTGGCATGTCCTCCGTGCTTTGAAATTCCATAAGACAGACGTTGTCGACCTCCTTCTCATTGGTATTCTGCCCGAATACCGTGCTAAAGGCGCCAATGCCCTACTGTTCTATAAACTCATACCCGTCTACCAGAAGTACGGTTTCAAGTGGGGCGAAACTCATGTGGAAATGGAGACCAACAGCAAGGTTCAGAACCAATGGGCCTACCTGGAGAACGAACAGCATAAACGCAGAAGATGTTACAAGAAGAATCTATGATAGAAGACAATAACCTCATCGGACAAGAAAACGAACAAGTACAGTATGATGACGAGAACATCCGTCATCTGAGCGATATGGAACATGTACGTACCCGTCCTGGTATGTACATTGGTCGTCTGGGCGACGGATCGCTGCCTGAAGATGGCATCTACGTGTTGCTGAAGGAAGTCATCGATAACTCCATCGATGAGTTTAAGATGAAAGCCGGCGATCGTATCGAGATTAATATTGAGGACAACCTACGAGTATCCGTCCGCGACTATGGCCGAGGCATCCCTCAGGGAAAAATGATCGAGGCCGTATCCGTGCTGAATACAGGTGGTAAGTACGACTCGAAAGCATTCAAGAAGTCCGTTGGTCTGAATGGTGTGGGTGTCAAGGCCGTTAATGCGTTGAGTTCTCACTTCGAAGTACAGAGTTTCCGCGAAGGCAAGGTACGTAAGGCCACCTTCGAGAAGGGTATCATTACTGGTGATGACACAAAACCGACACAGGATGAGAACGGAACATACATCTTCTTTGAGCCCGATGACACGCTTTTCCTGAACTATAAGTTCCAGGATGATATCGTGGAGAATATGCTCCGCAACTATACCTATCTAAACACCGGACTCACCATTATGTATAATGGTCGCCGTATTCTTTCACGCCATGGATTGGAGGATCTGTTGAACGATCGTATGACCAACGACGGACTCTATCCCATTATCCATCTCAAAGGCGAGGACATAGAGATAGCCTTTACCCACGCCAATCAATATGGCGAAGAGTATTATTCCTTCGTCAATGGTCAGCACACCACTCAAGGAGGTACCCATCAGAGTGCCTTTAAGGAGCATATCGCCCGTACCATCAAGGAATACTTTGGCAAATACGAATATGGTGATATCCGTACAGGTATCGTTGCAGCCATTGCCATCAATGTTGAGGAGCCGATGTTCGAGAGCCAGACGAAGATTAAGCTGGGTTCTCTGCAGATGGCCCCCGATGGCGTAAGCATCAATAAGTATATCGGTGATTTCATCAAACAGGAAGTCGATAACTACCTGCATATCCATACCGATGTGGCTGAGGTGATGGAAAACAAGATTAAGGAGAGTGAACGTGAGCGCAAGGCCATGGCTGGTGTTACCAAGCTAGCCCGTGAGCGTGCCAAGAAGGCAAACCTTCATAATCGCAAACTCCGTGATTGTCGTATCCACTTCAGCGATGTGAAGAACAACCTCAAGGAAGAGTCGTGCATCTTTATTACTGAGGGAGACTCTGCCAGTGGAAGCATCACGAAGAGTCGCGATGTGAATACCCAGGCTGTCTTCTCCTTGCGAGGCAAACCCCTCAATTGTTTCGGACTCACCAAGAAAGTGGTTTACGAGAACGAGGAGTTTAATCTGCTTCAGGCAGCTCTAGATATCGAGGAAGGACTTGACTCCCTTAGATATAATAAGGTGATTGTGGCCACTGATGCCGATGTCGACGGCATGCATATCCGATTGCTCATCATCACCTTCTTCCTGCAGTTCTTCCCCGAACTCATCAAGAAAGGTCATGTCTATGTACTACAGACGCCGCTTTTCCGAGTGCGAAATCGCCGTACGAAGATCAAAAACAAGAAGGTCATTGCCGATGCTGATGCCAAAAGCGACAAAAAGGGAGATTTCATCACCCGCTATTGTTACAGCGACGAGGAGCGCCAGACTGCCATTACTGAATTGGGACCCGATCCTGAAATCACCCGATTCAAAGGTCTTGGTGAGATCTCACCAGATGAATTCGCAGGTTTCATTGGTCCTGACATGCGCCTTGAGCAGGTAACACTCCATAAGAACGACCAAGTACAGAAACTTCTGGAGTACTATATGGGTAAGAACACCATGGAGCGCCAGAACTTCATTATCGATAATCTGGTGGTCGAGGAAGACCGCCCTGAGGAAGAATATTATGATTAGGAGAATTCTGTGTGTAGCAGCTCTGTCTTTGTTTATGTCTGCTACATTTGCTCAGTTCCGTATGAGCAACGGCGATAATTCGCCTCTGCGCAAATTGCAGTATGCCGAAATAGCCATCAATAACTACTATGTTGATAGTGTCGACGAGAAGAAACTCGTTGAAGATGCCATCCGTGGCATGCTCGAGAAGCTCGACCCCCACTCCACTTACGCCACCCCAAAAGAAGTGAAGGAACTCAACGAACCTCTGAATGGCAATTTCGAAGGCATTGGCGTTCAGTTTAACATGATTGAGGACACATTACTCGTCATCCAGCCCGTCACCAATGGCCCTTCCGAAAGAATCGGTATCATTGCTGGCGACAGAATCGTATCTGTTAACGATACAGCCATTGCCGGTGTCAAGATGTCGAAAGAGGAAATCATGAAGCGTCTCCGTGGTCCAAAGGGAACAAAGGTTCGCCTTGGCATAGTGCGCCATGGTATTAAAGACAAACTTTACTTTACTGTAACCCGTGCGAAGATCCCTGTAAAGTCTGTCGATGCGGCTTATATGATACGTCCAGGTATCGGCTTTATCCGCATAGGTAGCTTCGGAGCCACCACCTATCAGGAGTTTATGGAAAGTATGGATAAGCTTCGTAAGGCAGGTATGAAAGATCTCATCCTCGACCTACAGGAGAATGGCGGAGGCTATCTGAAAGCAGCTGTCGACATAGCCAACGAATTCTTGGAGCGTGGCGATTTGATTGTCTATACCGAGGGCCTGAAAGTGCCTCGTACAGAGTATAACGCTGATGGCGGAGGCGATTTCCGTCAGGGTAAGGTTGTGGTACTTGTCGATGGCTATACTGCCTCAGCTGCAGAGATCGTGACAGGTGCCATTCAGGATCAGGACCGTGGCATCGTAGTAGGACGTCGCACCTTTGGCAAGGGCCTCGTTCAGCGTCCTTTCGACCTTCCCGATGGCTCTATGATCCGTCTTACAATCGCCCATTACTACACCCCATCAGGCCGTTGCATCCAGAAACCTTACAAGAAAGGTGACAACAAGGATTACGCCATGGATATGTTGAACCGTCTGAAGAGTGGCGAGCTGACAAATGCGGACAGCATCCACTTTGCCGACTCACTGAAGTACCAGACGCTTCGTCAACATCGCACGGTATATGGCGGAGGAGGCATCATGCCCGATGAGTATATACCCCTCGATACCACCGTTTATACCCGATTCCATAGGGAATTGGCCGCAAAGAGCATCATCATCCAGCAGAATCTTCGTTATGTCGATAATCATCGCAAGGAATTGCAGAGTCAGTGGCCTTCGTTCGAGGAGTATAAGCAGAATTTCGAAGTGCCTCAGAGCCTCGTTGATGCCATCATTGCCGAGGGCGAGAAACAGAACATCAAACCCAAGGACGAGGCTGAACTCGAGAAGACCCTGCCCTATCTCCGTCTACAACTGAAGGCTCTGATAGCGCGTGACATCTGGGATATGAGCGAGTACTTCTCTGTGTTCAACGAATCGAGCGCCTTAGTCCAGAAAGCTCTTGAGGTAATACAAAACAGCCACCCGAAATGAAGATAGGAAATGTAGAGTTCGGCGAACGTCCAGTATTCCTGGCACCCATGGAGGATGTGACGGATATTGGTTTTAGACTGCTTTGTAAGCGGTTCGGGGCAGCTATGGTATATACGGAGTTCGTAAGTGCCGAGGCCCTGGTTCGCGATGTGAAGTCGACCATCTCGAAACTGACCATCAGCGATACGGAGCGCCCTGTGGGCATTCAGATCTATGGTCGCGATGTGGAGGCAATGGTCGAGGCAGCCAAAATTGTGGAGCAAGCCGGACCCGACGTGATAGACCTGAACTTCGGATGCCCTGTGAAGAAGGTTGCGGGCAAGGGTGCTGGCGCTGGTATGCTTCAGAACATTCCCAAGATGCTAGAGATCACCCAGAAAGTAGTAGAAGCCGTGAGTCTGCCCGTCACAGTAAAGACACGTCTGGGTTGGAACCACGAACAGCTCATTATTACTCAGTTGGCAGAACAATTGCAGGATTGTGGCATCAAAGCCCTGACCATCCACGGACGAACCCGTAGTCAGATGTATACTGGCGACGCCGACTGGACACTGATTGGTGAGGTAAAGCGAAACCCACGTATACATATTCCTATTATAGGCAATGGCGACATCCATTCACTCGACGAGGCCGACAAAGCCTTCGACACCTATGGCGTAGATGCCGTGATGATCGGACGCGCCACCTTTGGCTGTCCTTGGATCTTCAGTCGCGAAGAGCTGACCTTTAACCAGAAGCTCGACATCCTCGAAGAGCTGCTGCGTATCAACGTAGAGCGTATAGACGAAAAGCGAGGCATCCTCCACACCCGTCGACACCTCGCTGCTACTCCCATCTTCAAGGGTATCCCCGATTTCCGCCAGACCCGCATCGCCATGCTCCGTGCCGAGACGATGTCCGACCTCCTCGCCATCCTTGAAGACATCCGCCAACGATTAGGATAAAACTCTTTTGGCAATAAAATATAGCAAACTTCAAACTATAAAGTAATTATGATCCAAGAAAACACTGTTCTGAATGCCAATCCGATTGTGACATTCCTTCAGAAACCGGCTGCATCTTTTACCAAAGCCGACATCATCAACTACATCGTGTCTAACGAGATCCGCATGGTGAACTTCATGTATCCTGGTGGCGATGGAAAGTTGAAGACACTCAACTTTGTCATCAACGACCTCGATTACCTCGACACCATATTAACTTGTGGCGAGCGCGTGGATGGCAGCAGCCTCTTCTCATTTATCCAGGCTGGTTCGAGCGACCTTTATGTACTGCCTCGTTTCCGCACAGCCTTCGTCGACCCGTTTGCAGAGATTCCTACTATTACGATGCTCTGTTCTTATTTCGACAAGGATGGTCATCCCCTGGAGTCTTCGCCAGAGCACACGCTCCATAAGGCAGCTGTAGCCTTCACAGAGGTTACAGGCATGGAGTTTCAGGCAATGGGTGAGCTGGAGTATTATGTGATCAGCGACGACGGAGAGAGTTTCCCTGCTCAGGATCAGCGCGGCTATCACGAGTCGGCTCCCTACGCCAAAGCCAATGAGTTCCGTACTCGTTGCATGCAGTATATTGCCCAGGCAGGCGGAAAGATCAAATACGGCCATTCGGAGGTGGGCAACTTCTCGCTCAACGGCAAGAACTACGAGCAGAATGAGATCGAATTCCTGCCTGTACCTGTAGAACAGGCTGCCGATCAGTTGATGCTGGCCAAGTGGATCATCCGCAACCTTGGTTATCAACAAGGCTACAACATCACCTTTGCGCCAAAGATCACCACTGGCAAAGCAGGTTCTGGTCTGCATATCCACATGCGTATACTCAAGGATGGTAAGAATCAGATGCTCTCCAACGGTGTGCTCTCAGAAGCTGCCCGGAAGATGATTGCTGGTATGATGGACCTTGCACCAGCTATCACAGCCTTTGGCAACAAGAATCCCACCAGCTATTTCCGTCTGGTGCCCCATCAGGAGGCTCCCACCAATGTGTGCTGGGGCGACAGAAATCGCAGTGTACTAGTGCGAGTGCCCCTTGGCTGGGCTGCTGATGTAGATATGTGTCGTGCTGCCAATCCACTGGAGCCACAGACCAACTACGATACGAGCATCAAACAAACCGTTGAGATGCGCTCACCTGACGGCTCTGCCGATCTCTATCAGTTGCTGGCAGGTCTTTGTGTCGCCTGCCGTCATGGTTTCGAGATGGAGGATGCCCTTGAGGTGGCAGAGAAGACCTATGTCAACGTGAACATCCACGCTGCAGAGAATGCCGATCGTCTGGCTACGCTGGCTCAGTTGCCGGACTCTTGTGTGGCTTCAGCCGAGTGCCTCAATCGTCAGCGCCAGGTGTTTGAGGAGCATGGTGTGTTCTCGCCTGCTATGATCGACGGCATCATCGCCCAATTGCAGGACTTCGATGACAAGACGCTCCGCAAAAATATCGAGAACTACCCTGAGGAGATCCAAAAACTCGTCAATCAGTATTTCCATTGCGGATAACAATCACCCCGTCCAAATTATTATTCTGCACAATTTATAACCTTGGTTATTATAACCGAGGTTATAATTTTGTAACCCCACACCATACTCTCCTGTGATCCTTAATGCATTTGCAAGTCACTGAAAAACAAACGTTTCTATTTTGAGCATAGGCGCAAGGCGTTTTGGCTATAGGCGCAAACCATTTTGGGCGTAGGCGCAAGGTGGTTTAGACGGCACTTTATCCCTGTTTAGATAGGCTTTTGCCCCTGACGAGATAATCTCTTTACCCTGTAAGGAATATTTCCTTTGATGCTTAGAAGATATCTCCAACAACATAAGGAGATATCTGAAACAACGTAAGATATACCCTTTTTTGACGAAAAATCGCTTCAGTAGCACAATCAGTAGCACCATAGTAGCACGATTTTAGGCCTATCCTGCACCGTACTTTGACTGATTATCAGATAGTTACAAGCCTCAGTAGCACCAGTAGCACGATTTTTCAAACCGAAAAATATAGGACTTTGATTAGAAAAACGTGCAGAGGGAGCCCCCTCTGCACGTTAGAACCAATTCATCAGAGAACGAAGGTAGGCTGTCAGCTCGACAGCCATCTTTTCGTCTTCGTAGATGTTGGGGTGATAATCGTTACCATAGAACTCCTCACCAGAAATGGGTGCCATATCGAAGCGATAGACCTCTTTGTCACCTGCTTTATGAGCCTCAGCAGTCACCTCGTCGAGCAGTTGCTTGACCTCCCGCAACTCTTTATTGTAGAGCATAGTACCCGTCAGAAAGACAATCTTCGCCTTCGGATTATGGTCGCGCACCTGCTTCAGGAGCTTCTGATAGCCCTGTTTCAGGAGATCCAGGTCATAGTTGTTTGTTGAAGTATCGTTGGTGCCGAGGTTGATGCAGATGACATCGGGCTGACAACGACTGAAGTCCCATTTCTCTCTGAGGAAAGTAGCCTCCTCGCGCAGCTTCAGATCCCAAGCATAACCCGTATATTCATACTGGACGGGCATGCATGAACGGGGTGACCCCGTCTTAGCCTCACCGTAGTTGCGATAGGCCCCGATACCACTGCGAGCCACTACCCAGTGCTGGGCGTTAAGGTTGCGGGATGTAATGGATGCGTAAGAGTAATAGTGATTCTCGGTGGCGTAATCGAAACCTTCCTCCTTCTTCAATCCCTCGTTGCCATAACCACAGGTAATGGAATTGCCGATGAATTCGATCTTTCTGGAGGGGAGGGCTGACATCTCCACCAGCTTTTTGCCCTTGTCGAGCACAAAGCCCCAAAACTCTGGGAAGAACTCATAGCCCTCGATGGCATACATCAGTCTGACCGTATGCACACCATTAGGAAGTGCTGTGGCAAGAGTCACCACAGAGTCGCGCTCCCCACGAAAAGCCACCTTGAAAGGTTCTGCCTGATCGATCTGAGCCACAAAATAACCACTACGGGGTTTGGCTATCATACGCAACGAGGTGCCCTCAAACGACGCAGCAATCTGAACACCAGGGTAGTTCCAGGCGGGTCGTTCAGGATTGGTAAAGCTGATACGCCCTGTGTATTGGATGAACTTGTCCGAAGGACTGATGATACTACCCTTGATGGGTACGGTCTCAATGGCAAAGGCACCCGAACACACCAGGGTGAGCAGTGCCGTTAATAACTTTTTTCTCATGTCTTATGCTCTGTTCTTATTGTTTCCTGAAAATACCAGTCCAACCACCGCCACTGCTGAGATGAACCTGCAACTGACTACGGCCTGACACCGTCTGCTGACTATGCTTATAGTCTGTGCCATCCTTCTGGGCATTCACGCCATCGGCGAAGATATCGGCAGAGAACTGCCCTTCTCCAAGGAAAGAGAGGTCGATGGTCAGGTCACGTGCCGTCCAGTCTGTCATCGCAGCAACATACCACGTGGTACCCTTGCGACGGGCGATCACAGTATATTCACCAAGCTGTCCGTCGAGAGCCACTGTCTCATCGAATGTGGTGGGGATTTGTGCGATGAAATCGGTACATTCCTGATTCTGCATGTATTTTGTCGGACTGTCTGCCAACATTTGAAGCGGCGCCTCGAAGGTGGTGTACATCGCCATCTGATGAACACGAGTACCCTGACTCATCGGGTGATTGTTATTGCCAAAGAAGTTATCCTTCATGGCATTCATCATCGCACCAGGTGTATAATCCATCGGTCCTGCCAGCATACGCAGATAGGGTGCTGTCACATCGTAGCGGGGTTGGTTGTGAAGTGGACCATCACCAACACGGGGCTCCCACTTGGAGTTCTCCAAGCCCTTCACACCCTCAAAGTTAAAGATGTTAGGATAAGCATGCTGAATACCAAAGGGTTTCAGGCCATGATAGTCGAGATACAGATGATGCTTGGCAGCACAGGCAGCAACCTGATAGGCAGACGCAATCACCTGCTGGTCATCACGATCGAAGAAATCCACCTTAAAGCCTTTGATGCCCATATCAGCATAATGCTTCATGACCGCCTCAGTGACGGCAGCACCTTTTTCAGGATCACCGCCAATGAGATTCCGCCAACTGGACCAGAGGATGATGCCCACCCCTTTTTCCCGTCCGTATGCAATCAGACGAGGCAGGTCGATATCAGGACTAAGGTCTTCCATCAGCGACTCCTTGCCACTCCAACCTTCGTCGATAATGATGTATTCGATCTTATTCTTGGTGGCAAAGTCTATATAATATAAATAGGTGTCGGTATTCATACCCGACTTGAAGTCAACACCAGTAATGTTACAGTTGTTCCACCAGTCCCATGCCACCTTGCCTGGCTGGATCCATGAGAGATCGGTGATACGACAGGCAGGAGCAAGTCGCTGCGCCATGTCGCAATTTAAGATATCGGCATCCTTTTCTGTGATGACAACAGCACGCCAAGGAAATGCTTGTCCGCCATTCAACTTAGCGATGAAATCGGCACGTTTCGTCGGCACGAGGTTCAGGCGATCATAGCCACCTACCTCCTGTGCCAGCGGATAAGGGGCAAACTCTGCCTTTAACGAATGCTGCGGTCCTTTTTTCAGGAACATGCCAGGATAGTTCTCTACACCAGCATCCATCACGATAGCCTTCATGCCGTCTGGCAAACAGACAGCCAACGGGGTGATGGCCAGCGAATCAGGGTACATCTTTGACAGCGGGACTTCATCATAATAGGATTCAAAGGAATAGCAATAGCGCTCTCCTCCCCGATTGTCGTTGACATAAGGGATAAAGGCTGGAAGGTCTTTGGCAAAGCAAAACTCTGCGGTTTCATCGTTCACCACAAAGGGTTTATTATTGGTACTGATCAGGCGATAGGCCGCTCCGTCATTATACGCTCTTACCTCGATAGTGAACTTCTGTGTCGTATAAAGCAACAGCTGTCCGTAGTCATCGCTGATTGTCTGTTTCTTATAAAACGGGTTCTTAAAACTACTGTTAACGTTCTTCTTCGCCACCTTGCCGACCTTACCCAGAGTCAGCGTCTTCCTGCCTTGCGTCAGACTGATGTCTATAGTTGACGGCAACAGCACCTGCCGCCCGTCGTAATCAACAGACCATTTCACGGTTTCATCGGTGTTTACCACCACTTTGACCTTCCCATTGGGCGAGCTCACTTCATAATTCCCTGCTGAGACTGTCGCTGTCATCAGGCAGAAAAGGGCTACTGCAATTGCTTTCATCTTCAGCTATTTTAGTTTGTAATTATCCGTCATTGGCTTTGTTGGCGCAAAGATAAACAAAATAATCCGAATTAAAAGCAATTTTAAGGAAAAAGTGTATTATTGGCACTTCATTTACAGTCTGTTCTTCTCATCATTACCAGCTCCAGAGCCCTTGTACTTCGAGCCAGAGACGTTGAAGCTGTAGCTCAGCGTCAGACCTACGCATTGGTTTTTCTTACTTCTTCCAAAAACGGGAGGTAATATCCTCAAACTCGCCATTGTCGTTGCGGCGATAGAGGCGTTGATTGGTGGTGGGCGATTTCAGCGGACCTAAATGACGGATAAACGGACCTATCTTAATATAGTCGAAGTCCGTCTTGTTGACGGCTGCGGAGATAACCGTCCTGCCACTATACCATGCCACCTTGAACTGGGGATACTCCTCATGGACATACAAGGCAAGCATGTTAACCCCTTTCGGATCGCAATCGCCTCCCATAAAGGAAATACAAGTTATATCGGTGCCATATTCCTCAACAAAGGCATCAATGGCATTGGTATCAAGCGGAAGACCTATGTCCTCCCAAAGGTAATGGCTGTGGCAACCCGGACAGTGACACGGGCAATTTGAAATATTAATTGCCAGTGTCACTTCGTCGGGTATTTCCTGAAATACTATGTCGGTATTGACGTATTTCAGCATAACTTATTCTCCGGAGCATAGTAGCGACGTGCAGCCTCTTCCTGACGAGCCTGTGAGAAGTTGCTGACGCGCTTCAGATAACCGATGATACGAGTCATGTAGTCAACATTCTTAGAGTGACAGTGAGGACACTCCTTCAGGTAACGCTTGTCGATATGGCCACACTCGTTGCATACGGTGTTGGGGATATTGAAGGTAAAGTAGTTACAACCTTCCTTAGCAGCCACCTTCAATAAGTGGGCATACTGCTCTTTTGACAGATGCTCATCGAGGTTCATATGGAGGGCAGAACCACCAGTAAGATGCTCGATATAAGGTGCACCATGGAGTTTGAACTTGTCAATGATGGTCAACGAGTCATCCTCTACCACATAGAAATAGCTGTTATAGCAGTCGCGTGGTACAAAGTAACCATCCTCACGATCCCACTTGGCATGCTTCACACCTACGTTTTCGGCAGGAATCATCTCGCAGTTGAACATCACGTCCTTCGTGCGATACTGACGATTATACTTTTCTATCAGTCCGAGGATACCCTGTACAAAGTGCAGATATTCATCGTTAGGTGTAATCTTCAGTCCCATGAACTCAGCAGCCTCAACGAGTCCGTTGATACCGATGGTCAGATACTGACGGGCGATATTGATATAACCAGCATCAAACAATGGGAGCATACCATGGGCCTGGAGTTCCTTCAGGTTCTCATTGTAAGCCAACTGTACCTTGTGGCAGAGATCAATAACGCCACCGAGATACTCCAGATAATCCATCTTGTGGTTAACAGCATACTGGATACAACGGTTCAGGTTGATGGTCAGCACCGACTTTGAACCTGTTGATACACCACCGGCACCAAGGGTATAGCTGAAACCATTGTCTGTAATTTCGTTGCGCAGACGACAGCAAGAGCTCAGAGAGTCAGCGTTGTCGCTCATATAGGTGAAGAAGCTGTGACCCTCGGCATACATCTCGGCCGTGAAGTCACCCCACTCCTTATCCTTACACTCACCATTCTCGTCGACGAGCAGTGCCATGGTCTCCACAGGGAAGGTCAGCAACGTCTTCGTGCGCTCCTTATTGAACCACTTCATGAAACGCTTCTGCAACCAGGAAAGTCCATCCCAATCGGGCTTTGAACCATCGGGGAAGTAGAACTCGCCGAAGATGCTGTCGAAGTAATACTTATCATAGTAAGCCACATTCCAGAACACAGCCTGATAGTTACGGGCACCTGTGGGCTGGTTCAGGGTGTAGACAATCTGCTCGAAGTAATCGGTAATCACTTTGTCGATGGTACGCTTCTTCAGACTCAGGTCAGCCTGCTCGTTGGCACGCTTCCAGTAATCGAGTCCGTACTCCTTACCAATAAAGTAGTTCATATACATCAGGAACTCCGGGGTAGCACAGGCACCGCTCAGCATAGAGCTCACCATGAACACCATGTTAACGAAACCACCGGCAAACGACTTCAGGTTGGTGGGAGCCGTTGAGTTACCACCAATCTCTGTTGTTCCATTGATCAACCAGGGATACATAGTGATAGAGGCACAATAGTTGGCCAACGAGGTCTCGTCGTTCTTATATATAAAGTGGTGTGTCAGCTTATCGATATATTCATCGGCCAGCTGCTTGCCATACATCTTCTTAATGCGGTCAGTCAGCAGACGACGGTTCAGGCGGATAAAGTTCGATTTGGGCAACTCGCCAATCAGAGTAGCAATATTTTTGTGTTCAACATTGGCATTGGCATCGTACTTGGAACCAGTAGCGGCATTCACCGACTCCATGTACTCAGAGAGGAACATCATCTTCTCCAATGTCTCACGATCTTCCTGGTGCTCCTGACGGTAAAGGATGAACGACTTGGCCACCTTATAATATCCCTCGCGCATGAGAGCTTCCTCCACCTGGTTCTGGATATCTTCCACGGTGATATTGTCGTGCATGTCGAGATGATTCAGAATCTTGGAAACGATTCCCAAGTCTGCAGGTTCATTCACACTTTCGAATGCTTTTACGATCGCATTCATGATCTTGTCTAATGAGAATTGGTCTTTAGATCCATCTCTTTTGGTAATAGTAAAGTTTTTAATCTCCATTGTATTGTGCTTTGTTAATGTTTATCGCTATTTCTTTCAAGAAAGTTGTCCGTTTTGGAAAACTTTTCGATTCCGAAATCGAAAAAAGTTTCCCGTTTTGGAAAACTCGAACCGGGTGCAAAGGTACAAAATTTCCCGAAAACCATCAAAACCTTATCTAAAAAAAATTGGCCCCTCATACACATTTAACTCATATTAACTCTTTGTGTTTTGCACTACGGCGAGTTTTACCTACCTTTGCAGACAGAAGAAATCTTTAACTAAATTATCAAATTATGAGTACAGCACTTATTATCATTATTGTATTGGCGGTTATCGTCATCGGTTATTTCATCTCAACCCAGCGCAGCCTGGTAAATTTGGATGAATTGTGTAAGAACGCCCTGAGTCAGATTGAGGTCCAGCTCAACTCCCGCTTCGACGCTGTAGTTGCCCTTGCCAAGGCAGCTGCGCAGTATGCTAAGCACGAATCAGAAACGATTCTCGAGACTATCCAGGCCCGTGGAGGAAACAGCGGAGTAGCAGCTAATACACCTGCCGCCATTAATGCACAGACCGACCTGCTTAGTCAGATGATGGGTAAGTTGAATGTGGTTGTCGAGCGCTATCCCGAACTGAAGGCCAGCGATCTTTACAAGGAGACACAGGAGGGCATGAAGCAGTATGAGGAGAATGTTCGCATGTCGCGCATGATCTATAATGATACTGCTACAAAGATGAACCGCATGGTTCGTCAGTGGCCTTCATCAATTGTTGCTTCCATGTTACACTTCGACCAAAAAGAATACTTGAAGGTTGATGACGAGAAAAAGAAAAATTATCCCGACCTTGATGAAGCTTTCAAAAAATAAACGTTCTTGGCTGGTAATTGCTGGCTGCTGGCTATTGGTCAGCAGCGGCTTTTCACGTCCTTATCTCCACTCTCTCGACATCCGTGTGGTGCTGAGTCATAATGGTGATGCCCATGTCACCGAGACCCGCGTGATGGATATCGACTCCGAAGGCACAGAGTGTTACATCGGACTTGGCAACATGGGTGGCAGTGAGGTACGCGATCTCCAGGTAAGCGACGAGAACGGTCATGTGTTCGAGAACGTTGGCAGTTGGGATGTCGATCGTAGTCGCAGCTGGAAAGCAGGTAAATGCGGTATAGTATACAAGCACAACGGCTACGAACTCTGTTGGGGTCTTGGCGACAGTGGCAATCGTACTTATGTTACCAACTACACCATCACCAGCCTTGTCCATGCCTATCCTGATGCCGATGCCATCCGTCACGTGTTCCTCGATCAGGATGTTTCACCCAAGCCTGACAAAGCCAAGATTTCCATCGAGGCAGAAGATTCTATTCTGTTCACGGAAGAGAACTGTGGCATCTGGGGATTCCGCTTCGGTGGTGAGCTCGGCTTCGACGAGGGCAAGATCATTGCCTACAATACGGAGGACTTCGGCTACAACGGTGCCTTATATATTATGGTAAGGTTCGACAAAGGTATGTTCGAGCCTACTATCCAGGAGGACGACACTTTTGAGAACAAGAAAGAGCAAGCCTTCGAGGGCAGCGACTACAATAGCGATGATGATTGGACATCGGAAGATACATTTATCCTCCTGGCTCTGGCCATTGGATTCTTTGTCGTGCCCGTCATCGGTTTCACCTGGCATATCGTTTCCGTCTGGCGTGCCCGCAAAAAGGCTAATAAAGACCTGCTATGGTATCGCGACATTCCCATGAAGGGCAACCTTCAACAAGTCAACGACATGCTCAATGCCTATAAGTACTTCGGCACAGACTACAACAATCTGCTGTCGGCTTGCATTCTGAAGCTCATCAATATGGGTGCCATCTCGATTGAGTCGCGACTAAACCAGAAAGGTAAGACCGAGCAAAACTTCGTCATCCACGAGTTGAAGGATTATGCCGACCAGCCTTTGCTGTTACGTAAGATCCACAGCATGTTCAAGATTGCTGCAGGCGAAGATACCGTATTGGAGCCTCGCGAGTTGAAGTCGTATATGAGAAGTAGCAAGAACGAGAGCGCTGTCGAGGCCTTTATCAACACACTCCACACCAAGACGGGACTTTCCTATTACAAGGAACGTCTCGATGATGTGCGCCAGGTATTCGGACTGAAGAAGTTCCTCAAGGAGTTCTCCCTGCTCGACGAGCGCCATGTAAACGAAGTATCCCTGTGGAAGGACTATATGATCTATGCCACTCTCTTCGGCATTGCTGATCAGGTGATCAAGGACATGAAGAAGATCAATCCCGAATACTTCAACATGGATCAGGTAGCCGCTCAGATGGCTGATAATATGACTCTGCCGATGATCTACTCCACGCTCCACTCCGGCACTTCCCGTGCTGTGGCTGAGAAGGCAGCCCGCGAGGCTCGCGCCTCTGGTCATGGTGGACACTCCTCATGGGGAGGCGGTGGAGGCGGATTCTCAGGAGGCGGCTTCGGCGGCGGCGTGAGATAAACCCAGAAAATAAAAAAGGTCACAGATTTTTTGTAATCTGTGGCTTTTTTCGTATCTTTGCCGGCGAATTATGATAGACGAAGATTTTGACATACGCGAAGAACGGTTCTCTCAAGGCGAAAAAGACTTTGAGAATGCCCTGCGCCCACTGGCTTTCCGCGATTTCAGCGGACAGAAAAAGGTGGTGGAGAACCTGCAGGTGTTCGTCGAGGCAGCCAAGTATCGTGGCGAGCCTCTCGATCACACATTGTTGCATGGTCCTCCAGGACTGGGTAAGACCACCCTCTCCAACATCATCGCCAATGAACTGGGTGTAGGCTTCAAGATTACCAGCGGACCTGTGCTCGACAAGCCGGGCGATCTGGCAGGTATCCTGACCTCGCTCGAGAAGAACGACGTGCTCTTCATCGACGAAATTCATCGTCTGTCGCCCGTGGTAGAGGAATATCTCTATTCGGCGATGGAGGACTATCGCATCGATATCATGATCGACAAAGGTCCTTCGGCTCGCTCAATCCAGATCGACCTCAATCCCTTTACATTGGTAGGTGCTACCACTCGAAGCGGATTGCTGACAGCACCTCTTCGTGCCCGTTTCGGCATCAACATGCATTTGGAATACTACGAGCCAAAGACATTACAGACCATCATCGAACGTTCAGCTGGAATCCTGGGGGTGCCCATCACAGAGGATGCCGCCTTAGAGATTGCAGGTCGTTCCAGAGGAACGCCTCGTATTGCCAACGCCCTGTTGCGCCGTGTTCGCGACTTCGCTCAGGTAAAGGGCAACGGCAAGATAGATACCAAGATCACGAAGATTGCCCTCACAGCCCTGAACATCGACCAGTATGGACTCGACGAGATCGACAACAAGATCCTGCTCACCATCATCGACAAGTTCCGTGGTGGTCCTGTGGGCATCACCACCATCGCTACAGCCATTGGTGAAGATGCAGGTACTGTGGAGGAGGTTTACGAGCCTTTCCTCATCATGGAGGGCTTCATCAAGCGCACACCTCGTGGTCGTATGGTGACGGAGTTGGCTTATCGTCACTTCGGGCGCAATCCCTATGGTGGAAATATCATGGAACCCAATCTATTTGATTGAGGAGGAAGGAATAAGTAATAAGGAGTAAGGAAAGATGACAAAGACTGGCATTTTTGTAGGGAGTTTTAACCCGTTTACCATCGGACACGATTCCATTGTCAGGCGTGCACTGCCGCTGTTCGATCGTCTGGTCATCGGCGTGGTTGGCGACAACGTGCATAAGCCCGACATGCCTTCTGCAGAACAACGCATGGCTGTTATCAAAGATCTCTATGCCGAAGAGCCTCGCATCGAGGTGAAGCCATATCATGGCCTGGCCATGGATTTCGCCAAGGCAGAAGGCGCCCAGTTTATCGTAAAGGGCGTACGCAACGCCAGCGACTTTGAGTACGAACAGTGGCAGGCTGACTTCAACCGCAAGTTAGGTGGCATTGAGACTATCCTGCTCTATACGGAGCCCGAATTGGCCAGCATCTCATCGAGTGCCCTGCGTGAGTTAGAGCACTTTGGGGTCGACATCAATCCTTTTCTGCCGAAAAGGAAGTGAATAGTAAAATTGAGAAATAGTGAAATTGTAAATAAATAGATGATTACATACGAAGCAGAAGGGGTTAAGTTCCCCAATATCAAGAAACGTGAGACATCCAACTGGATACGCAAGGTGGCAGCCACCTATGGCAAGAAGGTTGGAGAAGTAGGTTATATGTTCGTCAACGACGACAAGATCTTAGAGGTTAACAACGAATTCCTCGGCCATGATTATTACACAGACATCATCACTTTCGACTATTGCGAAGGTAAGACACTGAATGGTGACCTGTACATCTCACTCGATACAGTATTTACCAATGCCGACAAGTTCGGGCGCCCTTATGACGAGGAATTACATCGTGTCATCATTCACGGCATCCTCCATCTTTGTGGCATCAACGACAAAGGCCCAGGAGAACGCGAAATCATGGAAGCCGCAGAAGACAAAGCTTTGGCTATGAGATAACAATAATCCCCGCTTCGAGCGGGGATTATTATTTATGATAACAGCGATCGGAACTGTTGGATGCCCTGATGGTTATTATCCAACTCCTCCACCTCTTTCAGATATTCAAGTGCCTTATCCTTTTCGCCCATACCATAATAGCCCAGGGCGAGCATGTACTTACAATGTATTTCGTTCTTCTTGTCGAGCGAATCATCCCAAATCAGCAAGTCAGGCAACGAAACAGCGAAATAATCCATCGTAACGTGGTCGAAGATATGCTGCTTACCATAGTTGATGAGCTTATTGAAGATGCTTCGCGCCTTATCTTCCTGTCCCAGCGCACGATAACACAAACCAGCATAGAATATCTTGTCTGGTTTGGCGTCGTTGTAGTACATGGCTGCAGCTGGCTCTGTAGGACCAACCGTTCCCTCCTTGTAACGTCCGAGGAAGTATAGGATATCATTATCCTGAGCGCCATACAGTTTTCCCTCACCAAGATGGGGCGGATAAACGAGACATTCCTCTAAGAGCCGTTTAGCCTCAGCAGATTGAGGATTGGTTTTCAATAACTGCTTAGCCAGCTCCACGCGACATATCTGATACTGACCCGACACCTTGCCTTCGCCACCTTCCCATGGATGGAACTTGTGCGCATCGAGTTTCTTCATAGCCTCCTCGTAACGGCCAAGTTGATTCAGCAGGGTAATCTCCTCGAGTACGAGGTCATCGCGCTGGGCTATCAGCTGCGGATACTTCTGAAAGAAGTCCAAACGCTCCTGATGTGGTTTATGCAGACGCTTGTAAAGCTGGTCGAGCTCCATCAGTATGCGAGCATCGGTCTCATCAAGATGGAATGCTTTCTCCATCATCTCCAAGGCTCCGTCCTCATCGCCCTCCTTATTAAACTTGGCAAGAGCCAGGTTTCGCCATACCGTGGGGAACTTAGGATCTATCTCGGCAGAGCGCTCCCAGTACTCAATGGCTACGTCATACTGACGCTTGTCGTAATACAGACAACCTAAATAGTAAGGCGCACGCGCATCTTCCACAAATGGTATCATATCAAGACTCCTGAGGATGTAAGCATCTTCCAGACGATTGGGGAAACAATAGTCAGGACAAGCCTCCGCTGCCTTCTGTTGATACGTCATCATCTCCGACACCTTTCCAAGAGATGCCAGATAGTAATAAGTGAGTGGCGACTCCTCCACTCCCCGATCAATAGCCGTCTGCAACACCAAGGCACCCTCTTCGCCTAATTCGGCTTGGGCATAGTCGAGCGCCGTTTCATGATAGTTATAGATGTTGCCATGCATCAGCTCCACCATTCTGTTCAGAGGTTCCTCAGAATCTGTCAACAGATGCTCCTCTACCATACAAACATAGTTGAAGGGATCGATCTTGTAACTCTCATTGATCCAAGCAAGCGCCTCATCCTTACGCCCTAACTTACGCAAAGCCACAGCCTTCATGGCACGAGCCTTGTGGTTATGGCTGTTACTGATCAAGGCACGCTCCAACTCGTCGAGTGCATCCTCCCAACGCTCATCGGCCATACTGATACAGGCCGCCTCAAAGTAGCCGGCATCAGCCCACGCCTTGTTCCACGTTGATTTCCAGAAACTCTCATAGGCTGGTTTGATCATGGCTCGGAACTTGTACACAAGGCCAAGATAGAACAGCGCCTCCCCATCGTAGGGATTCGGATTACGTTTCTTCTGAACCTTCACAGCCGTTTCCAGATAGCCTTGTGCTTTATCGAATCGGGCACGACGCAGATACCAGAGTCCCATCTGCATATTACAACGATAGTCCATCGGATCACGACGCAAAGCTTCCTCGTAATAGTCGAGGGCGCTCCAGGTGGCATGACGATATTGCTCCAAATGGAGTCCTGTCAGATATAACTGGTCGATGGTCTTCGTATCCTGTGGTGAGAGAGCCGCCTCAGCAGCATCAGGGATGGGACGGATCTCATCGGGCTCAGAACGCCATTCCAGCAAAGGCCACTCCCTCTCATTCTCAGCACGCTCGATGGTCAGACAGAGATCGTTGAGAGATTCCTTTGTGCCAACGGTTTCGATGAGCACCTCTTCAGGACTCAGCGTCACCACCTTATTATAATATACATCGTCGGATTCTCCTGAAAGTATGACTCTTACCTCCTTCTTAGAGGTAGCCATGATCTTAAAGGTCACTTTGCCTTCACCAGCCTCCTCAATGTTCATCACAAAGTCCTTCGAAGCTTGTTTTACAATACCAATCTCACGATAAGGCATGAAATACTGCACGAACTGCTTTTCCTCGTAAGGCATCAGCCATGCAAAGTCGGGCTGGTTCTCTGTATACACACCCGCCATCAGTTCGATATACGGACGGAAACCCTCACGATCCATCTGCCATCGCTTCATCTCCTCTGGGGTGGCCTCATCCGTGAGATTACGATCCCAGGCACGTCCGAAGTCACCATTACCCCAAGTCCATTGCTTCTTACCTGGCGAGAAATGATGGCTCGCCACATGCAGCATACCACCCTTGGTATCGTTCTCGTAGCCTCCCTCAAAGTCGTACTGCGAGTTCACAGCCATATAGCTCGTGGGCACCTTGATGTTCTTGTAGTTCGAGATGTCCACACCAGCCGAGTAGTCCATCTTATAATAGGTTCCTGTGGCGATGGGGAAGCTCGACACAGCTCGTTTGCCATGATCGAACACCGCATTCACATCAGGTGGGAACACACTCTGATACTGATCGTTCACCTCCACAGCCGGATTCGCCCACCACAGGAAGGTCTGGGGCAGATTGGTACGATTATACACGCGACCTTGAATCTCCAGATACGCGCAACCAGGACGAAGCGTGAAGCCAGCCATACCCTTTTGGTGGAACATGCGCTCCATCTCGTTCACCCACACCGTTACACTGCCATCCTCGTTCTCCACGATGGTGGCATCCACAGGCAGATAGGTTGACGGACGATGGTGCTGGGGCCAGTTAAACTCGATGCCACCACTGATCCAAGGACCCGTCAGACCCACCAATGCAGGCTTAATCACATGGTTATAATACACAAAGTGGCGTTGTTTAATCTTATCGTACGCCATCTGGATCCTTCCGCCCAGTTCTGGCAGCACCATCACCTTGATATATTCGTTCTCCAGATAGATGGCCTTCCACTCCTTGTCCACCTTCTCGTCAGAAATCGACTCAATGACAGGATAGGGATACACCACCCCACTCGAGCCCTGATATACTCGGTTTTCCAGAAATATAGGGTTCTTCTCTGGTTTCCCAACTTCGTATGTCGGAATCGTCACTATTTCTCTCCAGGCTTTTACCATAGTTTTTTATTGTTTTGCAACGGACCACAGGACTTAAGGACTTTCTCTTGCACAGGCAATTCCTGTTAGTCCTGTAGTCCGTTGCTATTAATTTTTTATAAGTTCTTTTTCCAATTCCTCCAGGGTTTTGCCTTTGGTCTCAGGACAACGATTCCAAAGGAACACGAAGGCACAGACGCAGATGGCACTATAGATCCAGAACGTGCCACTCGAACCAAGGGCTGCATTCATCGAGGGGAACGAGAAGGTCAGCGTGCAACAACCTACCCAGAGGGCGAAGGTACACGTGGCCATCGCGATACCCCTGACACGATGGGGGAATATCTCAGCAAGAAGCGTCCAGGTAACAGGTCCTAAGGTCATCGCATATACAGAGATGGCTGCTACAACAAGCGCCACCATCATCACGCCCTTCACCTCGAAGAAGTAACATGTGCCCAGCGTCATATAGATCAGTCCCAGTCCTCCTGCACCAATCAGGATAAGCGTCCGCCTGCCCCACTTCTCAATGGTATAGAGCGCCACAAAGGTGAACAGCACATTGGCAATACCCGTAATCACGATATCGATAAACATGCCGTCTACATCATAACCAGCCCCCACGAAGATCTCCTGGGCATAGTTGAAGATGACATTCGTGCCACACCACTGTTGGAAGACAGCGATCACTAGACCCAGGACAAGTACCTTGCGGTACTTTTTAGAGGTGAGTGGTGAGAGGTGAGAAGTGAGAGAAAACTTCTGTGGCTGGGAGTCATCTCTCACCTCTAGCTTCTTACCTCTCACCTCTAGAATATACACCGGACTCTCAGGAATGAAGAAACTCATCATGAGGAACAAGGCCGCTGGAACGGTTTCTGCCCAGAACATCCAGCGCCAACCCCATTCCAGGTTCCACGCCTGACTCTCTGCTACACTGGTATCTCGCGCCAAGAGCATATTTACTACTTGGGCACCAAGAATACCCAGTACGATGGTCATCTGGTTCAGACTCACCATACGTCCGCGAATTTCTGGAGGACTCACCTCTGCGATATACATCGGAGCCAAGGCAGATGCCACACCAATGCCCACACCTCCGATAAATCGGGCGATGTTAAACAGGGTAAAGTCGTTAAACAAACCCGTGGCGATCGCTGAAACAGTGAAAAGAACTGCTGAGAGCATCAGTAAGGGCTTACGACCATACTTGTCGGCTGCCGAACCAGCCACCATCGCACCAATCAGACAACCCACCAGAGCTGTCGACATAGCCACTCCCTGCATCACAGGCGAATCGCTGATGCCAAAATAGAGTTCATAGAACGGTTTGGCACCACCTATTACCACCCAATCGTAGCCAAAGAGCAATCCACCCATGGCCGAGACGGCGCAGATGAAATAAAGAAATCCTCTATTAAACATTGAAGAATTTATTGGCTGATAATCGTTACTTTCATCACTTGCTCCCCTGGTGTGGTGTCTGCCTCACGAGGGAAGTATACGGGCATATCCTTTTGCAGAGGCAGAATACGAAGCTCCAATTGCTTACACTCCTTGGGCAATCGCCAAAGGGCATACTGGAAGGGGCGACCATTGTAGAAGTTATCGTCTATCAGCTGGCCATCGGCATACAGACGAGCCACATCGCCTCGATATTCGATGTTCAGCAATCTTCCTTCGCCAGAAACTGCTGGCAGATCGATGGTATACACAGCTGCTTGCTCGAAGTCCTCGTCCACAGGCTCTTCTGCCACCTTGTTCACACCCATGGTGATGGTGCGCAGAGCGCCAGCCTCCTTTACCTTATTAATAATAGGAGCATTGATGGCGATATCGAGATGGGCTGCTTCCTCCAAGAACAGACGTACAGCCTGCTCTGAGGTCAGCAGATAGTAATTCTTGTAAACTGGCGTCTCAGGACCCTTGGGCTTCAGGTTCTTCAGCACCTTGTGGCCAATGGCCAATGTGGTGGGGATACCCTTGATCTGCTCCAGATACACCTTGCCATTGCGCTTGGCCACCAATTGGGCTGTGGCATATTGGATGCCATCGATATTCACAGGAAGAATGCACATCGTGCCTGCTGGCACATTCAACTTGGGCAGTTTCACACCACAAGCCTCCAACTGCACGCCCTTCTTGGCAGAAAGGTTCTGCAAACGCTCGTAGTTATTGATGAAGATAAAGCCGCTGCCATCCTTAGAGCGAACACTCCAGCGCAAGAACGAATCATCCCCTTTCTCGATATCCTGCTTACAAGGGAATATGGCCTCCATAGGCGCCAGCACATCACCCCAATCCTGCATAAACAGATGGAGTTTACGCAACAGGTAGTATTGTGGATTCTTTTGTCCAAACTCATTCAAGGGAGCCTGGAAGTCGTAAGTTTTTACAGGCAGGTCGTTATAGTTCGTAGCGATAGTGCGCTGGGTCTCGTTCAGATAGGTCAGTCCCTCTGGGTTCGTGCCACCATGATACATATAGTAGCCTAACAGGTTAGAGCCACTACCCAGTTTCACAATAGCCATTGAGTAGGCATCCTCTGGGTAGATAAAAGGTCGACGATGATAGGCTGCCATCATGCCACCACCCAGTTCGCAAGTAAAATAAGGATATTGACGGTTGGTGGTCGCTTTCGCAGAGTAATCAAGTTGTTCTGAACCTATGGCACCCGACACCTGAGAAGCGCTGAAGTTAAAGGCCTTGTAATAGTTGCCTGCCGTCTCCTCGATGCTACGCTCCCAGAAACCATCAGCATAATCGCCATAAAGAGGCAACATCTCACCAAAGGGCACAGGGGTGGCCAGTTCCGGCCATCCTGTACGGGTATAGAAAGGTAAGTCGAAACCAATCTCCGTCGCTATGCGTTTCAGCGCCATCAGATACTCGCCCCTACCACGATATTCATTATCAAACTGAGCCGCCATTACTGGGCCTCCGTCTTTCCACTGGAGTCCCTGTATTTGCGTAAAGATCTGACGATAGAGTTTCTCTACCAATCCCAAGAAAACGGGATTCTCATCCCTCGTCTTACAACCCTTGGTAAACACCCAGTCTGGAATGCCACCATTACGCACCTCACCATGACAGAACGGACCCAAACGCAACACCACGGGTAACTGCTCCTGCTGACAGACCTCTATGAAACATCGCAGATTGCGCTGTCCGTCCCAACGGAAAATGCCCTCCTGTTCCTCCACATGGTTCCAGAACACGTAGGTAGCGATGATGGTAACACCACCCTCCTTCATTTTCTTCACCTCGGCCTCCCACTCATCGGCAGGAATACGCGAATAATGCACCTCGCCCATGGCTGGCACCACGCGCTTACCATCCACAATCAGACTATGGGCATCCCACTTTACTTCCCTACTCTGGGCTCCAGCCATCAGACTCATCGCCATCACGGCTGATAATAACAACGTTCTTTTCATCATCGTTTTTAGTTTTCAGGTGCAAAGGTACAATAATTCCAGCTCTTCCGAGATAGAAAATGATGCAAAATACATGGACTATTTTACGCAATCTCTATTTCATGATTCTAATCCAATCCGCATCCAACCAACCACGATCGCATTTGGGATCAGTCTCTACGCTCACGAAGCCAAACTTGGCACCAATCCACTTGCCCTGACGCATGGTGAAGTCATCGCCACACGTCTGGAACTTCTTTCCGTCGAGGCTCCAAGCGAAACGCACCATGGGCTTACCTCCATGAGCCACTCCGGCTGCATCGTTGCTCACTGTGAGGCGCAGATAGATATCCTCGTGAATACCTGGCTTATAGTCTATCTTGTCCTCGGCTGTGGGTTTCAGTGTAGCGATCAGTTTCTCCGTCTGGGCATTGCCCTTGTCAGCATCCTTGCAGGTGAGTTGGAGCAACTGGAACGACTTACCCACGCGCTTCACTACCAAAGCGGAATAGTCGAGACCCATCATGATCAAGCCCCCCATCTGTCCATCGGACTTCGAGGTCATACGGATCTTGGTGGTTACAGTAAACTCGTCAGCAGGTGTCTTCTGCAACAGCATGTTGGGCACTTGCCAGAGATTCTTCCATCCCTCAGAAAGCTTATAAGTATATAGTCGATAGGTGCCAAAGGCCGTAGCCGTACCAAACTTCTCATCGTAGTTGGCTTGCCACTGCCACTGTTTGCCCAAGGTAGGCGCATTAAACTCATCGCTCTCCACAGGGTTCACGATGACGCTTGAAGCACTTTTCGGCTTCCTGTAAGTGCTCACTGGCTCGCCCTTTTGACCCATGATAGGCCAACCTGTGCTCCAATCCACAGGATTCAGATGCACCACTCTCCCATACGCCTCCTTGTCCTGGAAATGCAGGAACCAGTCCTCGCCATACTTCGTATGCACCCAACCACCCTGATGAGGGCCGTTGATGTTGGTCTTGCCCTGAGCCAGCACGATCTTATGCTCATAGGGGCCATACGGACTCTTCGAGCGCATAGCCAGTTGGAACCCCGTAGGCACACCACCAGCAGGACACATAATCCAGTACCATCCATCTCGCTTATAGAACTTCGGCCCTTCGCAAGTTCTGTTCTCAGTACCATTGCCATCAAACACAATCACAGGCTCGCCAATGGCCTTCGTACCATCTGCCGATAGCTCGCGAACAGTGAGCACAGAGGCAAACTTCGAGCGTGAGTTTGCCCATCCATTTACCAGATAACAGCGACCGTCCTCATCCCATAGCGGCGTGGTATCGATATAACCCTGTCCAGGAATCACACAGATAGGGTTCTCCCATTCACCGGCAGGATCACCATTCTTGGTCTTCACCATCATCACACCAAAATCAGGGTCGCCCCAGTAGATATAGTATTGTCCCTCGTGATAGCGGATAGAGGGTGCCCATACGCCGTTGCCGTGCTGAGGCTGACTACTGAAATGCGCCAAGAGCTTCTCATGCCCCTCATAGAGATTCTGCAGGGCATAGCCCACAATCTCCCAATTCACCAGGTCCTTCGAGTGGAGGATGGGCAGTCCAGGCGTACAATGGAAACTCGAGGCCGTCATATAATAATCCTCCCCGCTGGGGCCTACGCACACGTCGGGGTCGGAGTAGTCAGCATTGATTACAGGATTGGTATATGTCCCGTCGCCATTATCGGGACTCCACACCTGCGAACGGTATTGAGCTGAAACCGACAGGGTGGTCAACAGGGACATCAGAATCGATAGAGTTGTTTTTCTATTCATTTTGTTATTTCGTTTTTAAGTGTTTGTCAAAGAAATCGAGTACGCGCTTCTGAGAGTTCTTGCCACAACTGTGAGGCATATCCCAGAGCTCCGTTTCGATCTTGTTGCCAGCACCCTGACTTTCCCAGGTGTCGTGCATCGTCTTGAAGGCCTTCTCTACACCTGCTACAGGGAAGAGTTTATCTTGTGAGCCATTGATGAAGAGCATCGGCTTCGGACATGCGATACTGGCGATATGAGGATAATCCAACCAACGACGCAGACCGGGGAAGCAGTTGGCAAAACCACCGTTCTCTGTGCGGTCATACTTGAATCCCATCTGCTCGTCGGTAGTCACCATCCAGCAGATGGATGCACCCACCTTGATGCGGTCTGATAGTGCCGAGAGCATCCAGGCGCGATAGGCACCCATCGACCAGCCTGTGCAGCCGATGCGGTTGGCATCTACCTCGGGCATCTGTGCCAGGTATTCGGTGCCGGCCATATCGTCGTAGGTCATATAGGCCGAGAGGTCGATGCCATACATCATCATGTTGCCGGCTATCATGTCGTAGCGGTCGCGACGTGCACCCTCTTTCTGGCCTCGTTCGCCCCACATGGGTGCATCGGCCGAGAACACCACGTAGCCGTGCTGTGCCAGGTAGTCGCCGAAGAACTGACCTTCATAGCCCACTACCCATTCGTCGGCGTCCTTGATGACGGTGGAGTCCTCGCAGGCTAATGGACGGATCATCTTCTCCTTGCCGATAAACAGGTGTCCACCGTGGTCGTGCAGGGCATTGACGGCAGGGAATGGGCCCTTGCCGTCGGGGATCAGCACGTAGGCAGGAACGTTGTAGTACTTTGACAGGCGGATCTCAATCTTACGGGCTGTGTAGCCATCGCGCTGCTCCTCGAAGAGCACCTTCGCATCAAATCTCTCTGCTGGGGCTGGCGGAGGTGTCAGCATACAGTCGAAGACCTTCTGCCTTGCCACCCGTTTCCATTCGTCGAAGTCCGTGATCTCACTGTTCCCCCAAGCCATCGGGTAGGTGAGATCGGCAATCAGCGAGTCGGCATAGACGGGCAGATTGCGTATGAACTCATATTTCTCGCGCTTCTGTGCCGTTGCCGTTAGTACGACAAACAGGCTAAGCAGAATTATTTGAGATGTTTTTTTAACCATATCATTTGATTGTAGTTCGTATCAGCGGTAGTCCAATGCTCGTTGACAGGGGTGATGAGTGGCTCTTTTGGAGCCGTAATCAGGTTCCAGACGATATAACTGGTCGTTGGTGGACACACATTGTCGTTGTATCCCCAAGTGAGATAGACAGGACAGGTAATACGACGGGCGAAGTTCACCACATCGTAATAGGCCATGGTCTCCACCTTCTCTGTCGTGAGCATCTTATTTATACGGTTGAAGTGAGGATATCCGCCCGTCCGTCCTGCTTCCGCATAACCGGCCATATCCGAGAGCGCAGGATGATTGGCCACACAGGCTGTCACACGAGGATCAAGCCCTGCCGTTATCAGTGAGAGTGCACCTCCTTGACTGCCACCCTGTACAAAAACGTTTCTACCATCCCATTCAGACAGTGAGGTCAGATAGTCGATGGCACGGACACAGGCCACATAAACATGCTTCATATAGTAGTTGTCCTTGTCATCGAGGCCGTTTGTCAAATAGCCGTTTTCGTAGTCGAAGGCTGAGGTTATTTCCTTAAACTGCTCGTCGGTCATCTCCGGGTTCAGTCCATGAATCTCCATCTCCAGACGGATGAAACCATTCTTGGCATAATATATGTTGAGCATGGGCTCCTTGATGGTCTTGATGCCAGCTCCCGGAGGACAGAGCACCACGGGGTATTTCCCCGCTGCCTTCGGTTTGGTCAGATAGCCGTAGATGCTGTGTCGCTGGTCCGTCTTGATCTTCAGCAGATAGCAGTCCGTATCGTCGGTGATATATTTCTCCACCTTCTCACTTTTCACTATCAGTTTTTCACTTTTCACTTCTTTACGCGCTTCCTCCAGGTTCTTCTGCCAGAAGGCATCGAAGTCAGCAGGGTTTTTCGTGTAGGGTTTCAACAACTCTGGCGAGAACCCCACCTTGACATGGTGTTCGTAGGTCTTATCACCGACGAAGGCTTTCATACGCAAGTCCAGGAACCCGGGTTTCTTCATCGTGCCCATGTCGATAGTGGCCCGTCCGTTCTTCAACATCACCTTGCCGGAAGCGGTGGCGGGCAACATGTCTTGTCCTATTTCGTAGCTGACTTCCACATCCTGAGGGATGCCGTATTTGCAGAAGGTCACTTCCACCTTGGCCTTCTCGCCCGTCTTATAGAGCCAGTCGGCATGATCAGGCACCGTCAGCCACAGGTAGTCCGAACGGTAGGGATAATTCTCGGCAGTTATCTGTAAACAACTGCAAATAAAGAGTATACAGAGGATGACTTTTTTCATTTATTTTTTACCAGTACCTTAATTCCGCAGCACTTTAGTTTAACTATTTTTATAAGTTCCTGAGCAACA